>OBWF01000106.1_pt1 | contig 69624 bp, 64 predicted proteins | sample 1495211 | NCBI WGS metagenome assembly OBWF01 (sample SAMEA2580051, study PRJEB22360) | human gut metagenome | reverse complement strand
GACAATGTGATGAATCAGACTTTACCCACTGCTGACCTGAATACTGCCGGCACGACAGATGTTATTCCGTCTGTGGCCATCGACCGAATCATCGCGCAGCGTAACGAAGGTATTGCACTGTTCATGCAGGCGATGGAATGCCTGGCGACAGCGCGCAGGATTCTGCTTGATGCGTCAGGTGATATTTTTCTTTACGGTTTTGAAGACTGCGTGACCGACTCCGTTCGGTGCATGGATAAACCGGAAGAAGCGAAAAGGAATATCACCCGTCTTGCCGACCGTAAAATCTGGGATCGCCTGATGACGGATACGGGCATGTACACCTTCATGAGTTCATGCCAGCGTGATGAGTGGAACAGCCAGCTGATGAGCGACACCTGTCCTGAAATCACCCTGGACAATGTGCTGGCAACTTTTCGCCATCTGAATGCCAGCAAGATGCAGACATTTGAACAGGGACTGATTGATGTCTACCGGAAATTGTCATGGGATTACAGAACCAACAATCCCTGCCGTCTGGGCAAGAAAATCATTATTGAAAACCTGCTGTACCGCTGGAGTAACGGGCGTGTGACGCTGGACTGCAGCGGACGGGAGGCACTGGATGACCTGGTACGTCCGTTTTATCTGCTGGAGGGGCGCAACGTTCCTGACTTCCGGAGCAGCATCGGGGTGCAGTATGGTGAATTTCTCGGGAACGGCGACAATATCGGTGAGTTGTTCGAAGGGGAATATTTTACGGTGAGGGGATACCGGAAAGGTACGGTGCATATCACCTTCCGTCGCCCTGACCTTATTGAGCAACTGAATAACATCATTGCCCGCCATTATCCCGGCGCACTGCCGCCACGTGTCTGATAAAAAAATGCCCTGAAGGTGGAGTCAGGGCGAAATGCATTATCTCATGTTGGAATGATGTTGTGTGTGCGTCATTGATTATACTGAGAAATGTGAAGGAAATTTGAAGGGAATGTTTACTGCTTGCACTATGCAGAAAAAAAGCCCTGGCGGGGGATGCCAGGGTGACAAATGTCATGTATCTACACTCACAGAGATATTTTTCGTTTGTTACACGTATCAGTCGGAACAATGGCATCATATCTGCCATTAATGTGCCGCTTTAAGGATTTGGTGCATCCATATCCGGTGCCGGTGGTGGTGTCACCTCACGAACTTCCACGCGGATTTCATACTTCTTCCCTTTTTCCACGGCAGGAATATTTTTCACCACCGTGCTCAGTGTTTCTGCCGGTGTGGTGGTCTGCTGTGATAACGCATAGAACGGTGGCTGTGCCGGTGGTGGTACCAGTTGTTCCTGGCATGGAGGCGGCAGCTGTTCAGCCGATGGTGCAGGTTGTGGTGCAGCAAATACCATTCCTGAGCAGCTCATAATGGCCGCCGCAATGAGAATACGGGTATATCCTGATGGCATTTTCATGGTCGGTTAATCTCCACGTTCTGAATTAACGATGATGACTATGCAATGAGAAAGTGGAGAAAGTATGAAGTTACCAATGCGATAAAAAAATACCCTGACAGGGTCCGGTCAGGGCAAGGATATATGGATAAAACAGGATGTGAATATGTGCTAAATGGGGATTAACTGAAGTACGGTTATTTACCGACAATGAATCCTGACACAGCCATGGATGTATGGATATATCGGTGTGTAACAGACTGTTAACTGCCGTTTAAAAGACGGCTCCTGACGTCGGAGGAGCCGGAAATGGAGAAATAAAAAACAGGAAAAGTGCCTGAATATGAACCAGAGTGCGGAGATGAAATGTGACCACTCTGGTCTTGTCTAAAATAGCATCATGAATTCTGTCTTTTCAAGAATGAGACATTCAGGAAAAAGAACTGCCGCATTTATGCGGCAGAAGTGAAGAAAAGTTGGCTTTCGTCAATTGTAATTTGCTAGGACAGAAAGACGGACATGGCTATCGCCTTTCTCCTCTCAGGTTAACAACAGAGTTTTGCCGGGTAAATACCTGTCCGGAGGATAAAAAAGTAAAAAAATTTTTCCTCAATTGTGACAATGTCACGTCACTGTGCTGACGGTACTTTTACGTTATCCTGTGATTCAATATGAGAAGATGTTGCTTTTTCTGTTGCTGAAGACCTGCCAGAACGGCGTCGGGTTTTCTTCGATTCAGCTTCACGGATGATATCCCTCAGTGTCTTTTCCCCCACCTCATAACCGGCTTCCTTCAGTGTGCTTCTGATGTCGGCAAGGGTATAACCTTTTGTCCTGACAAGGACGATGATGTCATCCCGAATTGCAGACAGAAAATCATGCAGTGTTTTACGTTTTGCGGTCAGGTCAGGGAGTTCAGAGAGTGCAAGACGTGCCGCTTCAATATCGTCATCGGAAAAAAATTTCTTTCCTGCCATGGGAAAAACTCCTTTCAGTTAGTCACAGAGCTTCAATTCTATCACTGGACTCAACATCTGTCAGGGCTTCGCCCTGCCTCTGCCGTCATCATAAGACTATGATGCAAAGCATTCAAAGGCTATAATGAAGCAAAAATCGGGACAAGATACATCTTTGTATTCCCGCCACACGGGCGATAATACAAAGATGTACTTACGGTCAGGGCTTCGCCCCGACACCCCGGTGAAGAAACAGCAGGAAAATAGTCCATGAGTAAAAGCGAAAAACGGATTAAGGATGCAGTGATTCCCCGGATTCGTTGCACTCAGGCAGAGAAGGAAACCATCACCGAAAAGGCGAACTTCTTTGGCGTCAGTGTTCCCGAATACCTGCGCCGGCTGGCTCTGGGAAAGCCGCTGATCCCGGCCATCGACCAGGACATGCTTTTCGAACTTCGCCGTCTCGGGGCACTGCAGAAACACCTCTTTCTTGAGGGAGGACGTGTCGGCGACAAAGAGTATTCAGAAGTGATAGTGGCCCTGCGTGAGTGCGCGGATGCGCTGAAAAAACGCATCAGAAACTGAAGACAGTGACAGGATAAGAAGAGACGACATGGTTCCGGTAATACCACAAAAACGACGCGACGGCGGGTCATCCTTTGATGACCTGGTGTCGTATATTGTGGTCCGTGACCATGAAGAGATGGATAAAAAATACCAGAAGGTTGAGGCCTGCGAACTGCGCGGTTCGGAGACGAAGGGTAATCGTTTTTCGCGTATTGTCGACTATCTCTGCAAGGAGAGGCAGTCTGGCGTTTCATCGCTTGAGAAGGTCTACAAGGATGGCGTTTTTCAGGAGAACTTCCACGGAGTGACCTGCTTTCATAACTGCAGTTCAGTGGAAACGGCAGTGGATGAAATGCAGTCTGTCGTTGATCGTAAACGCAGTACGCGTGGCGATACTGATCCTGTTTTTCATTACATTCTGAGCTGGCCGGAGCATGAATGTCCCCGTCCGGAGCAGATTCAGGACTGCATTAGTCATACGCTGAATCGTCTGGGGCTGACCGGGCATCAGTTTATGGCTGCAGTACATACGGATACGGATAACCTTCATGTGCATGTTGCCGTCAACCGGATACACCCGGAAACGTTTCGAACCCGTGCTGTCGGAATGGCAATAGATCGTCTGCATAAAGCCTGTCGCGAGCTGGAAATAAAACATGGCTTTGCTCTGACAAATGGCAATTTTATTGTTGATGAAAACCAGCAGATTGTTCGTCGTTCCGCGCATGAACGGAAACAACTGAGTGCATGGAACTGTGATGCGCAGGAGAATTTCAGAAACTATATTCGTGTAAAAACGTTACCTTTTGCGGGTAAATTCCAGACTCAGGGATGGCGTGCTTTTTATCTGTTTATGGGTAGTAAGGGTCTCACGCTGGACAGAATGAGCAATGGTGAATTTGCAGTTCGCGATATTCGCAATCCTGAACGTTTTGTTGTGCCGTTATCTGATTTTGGTCATGAGTGGAAGATGCAGTCGCTCGTAGCCGTCATGGGAGAATGGCAGGTGCCTTCCGAAAATATTCTGCAGCAGCTGGAAAAGCTACGGCACAGACCGGTATTCTTCGAACCCAAAACAGATTATGTATCCCGTCCGCTTTACCGGATGCAGGAGAAATACAGTCTGGCTGATTATGCGCGGGAGCATATTCATGATGCATTTGAAAAAATGACATGGCGTGGCGCTCATCATACAGTTGATGAGCTTCATGCCCTGTTTGCCCGTAACGGTCTGTATCTGCAGGTCATGAATAACGAGCTTGTGGTGTGTGACGCTTACGACAGAAAACGAACTCCCGTGCGTGCTGAATCTGTTCATCCTAAATTGCAGGTGCCTCTGTTAGCGGATCTTGATGGCGGCTGGAAAGCCGTGCCACGGGACATTTTTACGCATGTCCCGCCGGAGCGTGCATATAAATCTGAAGGGCTTGAGCGTGTGGTGCTCAGTGACAGTGAACGGCAGAAAACTTTCTTCGGTGCAGGTCCACAGGGAGCACTGAAACGCGAAATGTTCTCTGACAGGGAGTCCCTTTATGGCTATGCGGTTGATCACTGTCGGCAGAAAATTGATGACATGATCCGGGAAGGTCGTTTCACGTGGCAGGCGTGTCATGAGATGTTTGCGAAGGAAGGACTGCTGCTGGTTCCGCAGTACAAAGGGCTGGTAGTGATGGATGCGTGGCGGAGTATTCCAACACCGGTGCGTGCAACGGCCATTCATCCTGACCTGTCACTGCAGATTGCGGAGCAGCATGCTGGTCCGTTTGAGCCGGTGCCGATGGATATCTTTGAACGAGTGCCTCCGCAGTCTCAGTACCGGCAGTCGTTAAGTGCACGTGAGAAAGCGGTGCGTATGGAGCGTCGTATAGAGCGTGCCACTGAACGTGCGAATCTGCGCGAACGCTATAACACATTCCGTGCAACCTGGCAGAAACCGGATCTGCAGGCAAAGGAACGTTATGCGCGTATCAATGAGGCGACCCGTCGTGAGAAAGCGATCATCCGGCAGCGTTTTCGTGACCCGCGTATCCGGAGAATACATTACAACGCAGCAGAGCTGCGGCGTTATCAGGCCAGAATGAACCTGAAGGACATGCTGAAAGAAGAACGCGCACGTCTTGCTGAAGCCGGGAAGCTGCATCCACCTTCATGGCGTCAGTGGGTGGAGCAGGAGGCGCTGAAGGGTGATAAAGCAGCGATTTCCGCGCTCAGGGGGATGGCATATCGTGAAAAACGGGGTAAGAAAGAAACCGTCACTACGCCGGGATTTGGTGTCATTAAATTTGATGCCGGAATTGATCCACAGATGATGAAACTGGAGGGGGCTACCGGTGAGTTACGTCGTGACGGCAGCATTGTATACAGGCAGGATGATAACGGACGGACAATCTGTCGGGATAACGGGGACAACATTGTTCTTAACCGCGACCCACAGAGTGGTGTGCTGGGACGGTCTGCACTTAAAACAGTACCGTTGATATTTGGGCGGGAGAGTGAGCGTTTTGAACCGGATGGTAATGATCCTGCTCTACTCCGCTCGTTTGGTGAGATTGTTGCCTGGCACAACCGGAAGGACCCGCAACATATCCGTATTATCAGCAGAAAAGATGCCGATGATTATCGTCAGGCCGCTGTGAGCAGACACCAGAAGCGGGTTGAAAAATCCGAACGGGATGCGCGCAACTGGCAGTATGTTGCAGAGTACCTGGCGGAACAAATGGATCGGGAACAGCAACAGCAGGACGGTAATGCTCATGGCCCGACTCCGGTTGGTCATAAGGGGCCGGGGATGGGACGTTGATCACTGCGCATGCCCCCGTTTTACAGGCGAAATTTTCAGCACCCTGACAACACTTTGTCGAAGAGTTCGTCGTGGTCCTCACCGGATGAGGCCTCGTTTGCTGAGGGAGCCACGCCAGCGTCAGTACCGGCATTCTGCATGTCAGCATCCGCAGTATCTTCACCTGAGTGTGTAGCTGCCTTCATCATCGCAGAGAAAAGCTGCTCAGGGGAAGGCCGGGTGCCGGACAGACTGAAAGGTATAATATCGCACTCCCCATCCCCGGACGACAGCTGAGGAGGCGCATTGCTGATAAGTGATATCCGGTTGGTACGGATATCTGCCGTATACAGCAGGCTGTAAAGGTTGTAAACCGCTTCGCTGATGTCGAAAATATCCGGCATGTCGAGCACCTGGCTGGCGCATTCATCGTGCAGCCTGCGCATCATCGGACTGATGAGTGTGAAGCTGTCGACGGGACTTTCCACTTCTCCCTTCAGTATCCCGATCAGGCGGGAGACTTTCTCCGGTCGCGGAATGCGGCGTTCACTTTCCCGGGGCACCAGATGCCGCAGTTCTGCCAGCGGAATCGGGTCGACCTGTATCAGCCGGTTGATTTGCACCGGAGTGCCAGACGTTTTTTCTGAATCCGGAATATACATTGATGCGCCGGCCACGGGATGTCCGTTGAAAATGGTGACGTTTTCCCCTGCCTGAAGATTGATCAGGTCTTTGAGTTTCAGCTTGTCTTCATCGACAATCCGCGTCTGATCACCGTCCTGCCAGTCGGTTCCCAGCAGGCCATCCTTCCTCTTCAGCGTATCCATCCGGGCGTGAGCTTCCTGGCCGGCTGCACGACGCAGGATGTTCATGGTTTTCTCGTCACTGACGATTTTCCCGCTGATCTTGACGCCGGCGTTCTGCATCAGGGTGGAAACGCTGTTTCCTCCGGCAGTGCCTTCAAGACGCTCCGCATCCTGTGCGGCCATCAGCAGGGCAAAGTTGAGGGAGCGTACCTGCGTTGCCATTGCGGTGATTCGCTCTGTGTAGTAGGCACCAATCTCATCAAGATAATTAATATAAGGAAGCGTCGTTGCGTACTTTTTGACTTCCAGTGCTTCCTCGTCCGTCCCGTTAACCCGGTGACCGAGGTCACGGGCGAGGATCATGCTCTGCTGCGTCACCATTATTTTCCCCAGCGCGGATGCGGTATGCGAGGACAGCTCAAGGGCCGGGATCATCGTGATGAGGATACGGTCACTGTGAATACTGTCCCGCAGGTCAATATCACCCGCATCCTGGGCAAAAATGTGACCGTAAGTTTCGGTGAAAGTGGAGTATGTCTCTGAGAACTGGCCGGTCAGGTAGCCGTGCTGTTTGCGTGGTTCTTCGGTCCACATGGCCGGCGTCCTGACATGCGCCATATCGAAGCCGGGCAGTTCCTGCAGGTAGTTTTTCAGGGGAGAAAGCGCCTCTTCCGGCCAGCGGGCATCGACGCCGGTCACGTAAAGCGCGGCCATCTTTTCCAGAGGCATGTATTCGCGCAGCAGCTGCATCGACATGCACCTTTTTTCTGTGACGCACAGGTATTTAACACCCGACACCAGAGCCTTGTTCATCGCGATGGCGCGGGACTGCCATTCCCCCCCCTGGACGTTCTGGGGCAGCATCGACTGAAGCGTTTCGGTGACCAGTGTCTCCGTGGCGTAGACAAAGGGATTGAAGGAGTTGGATTCCGGCAGGGATTTGTCGCCGGCATGGAGCAGTTCACTGCGGGAGCGTCCGCCGGTCATATAGTTGATGAACTCCACATCATCTTCACGACCGAAGCGCAGGGCCAGATACCAGATGGTCCTCGCCGTGTCGTTCTGTGCCTTGCCGTCCATCATGGTGAAGCCCCGGGCATGGCAGAGTGAGTTCAGCATCAGGGAGAACAGTGTTTCTGTCTTACCGCCCCCTGTCGTGGAGAAGAACATGATGTGTCGGACCAGGTCCGCCTGGGATAACCAGAGCTCGCGACCGACATCACTGCCTCGTTGTGTGCCGAGGAAGAATACCCCCCGAGCTTTACCCGGCCTGATGCGTGTGTAATTCCATGCACCAAGAAAGCGGGCTGTCTCCTCTCGATCTTCGCTGGGGTCGTCACACTTCAGCGTGGCGGGCATCCTCATGGGGCAGCGCCAGCGGTGGTTGTTGAAGATGACGCCTGTAAAGAGCATGCCCAGGATACTGAGCGGGGTCAGTAACGGCAGAAAGAGCGGGAGTATCATCATTGCCATGATGGCAGGGCCAAAGAAGTCGGGATTCTGCAGCAGCGAGGTGACGGGGGAGTGCCACGCGCTGCGGCGTATAAACTGCTCGTTGACTTTGTGTTGCATGATTGAATTTCCGGATGAAAATGCAGGAAGCAGGGGACTGAGGAGGCCGAACGTCAGAACGGGATACTGTCGTCATCGTCGCTGAAACTGCCGGACGGTGTGGTATTGCCCGGAGATGGCGAATTACCTGAAAACTGTCTGCCCTGTTGTGGTTGTTGAGGCTGTACCCGGCCACCCTGTGCACTATTCTGCCGGGAGCCCAGCATCTGCATGGTGCCGCCGGTATGCACCACCACTTCAGTCGTGTATCGTTCCAGGCCGGTCTGGTCGGTCCATTTTCGGGTACGCAGCTGACCCTCGATGTACACCTGAGCTCCTTTGCGCAGGTATTCACTGGCCACTTCCGCCAGTTTGCCGAACAGCACCACGCGGTGCCATTCGGTTTGTTCCCGCATCTCCCCTGTCTGTTTGTCCCGCCAGGTTTCGGAGGTGGCCAGCGCAATGCTGGCCACAGCGCCGCCGTTTGGCATATATCGAATATCCGGGTCCTGCCCCAGATTACCTATCAGAATTACTTTATTAATACCTTTCGAAGCCATAATAAACTCCAGTTTTTTTATTTCTATTTCTCTCCCGCCGGGGGCATTTTTTACTGAGGCCGGAATTATTGCCTGATAACTTTATTGATGGTTATCAGCTCGCCTAATATTTCGAAACTATCAGGTGGGCAGTTAAGCCATTTGTTAGAGCCGGCGATGATTTCCCTGTCCCAGCGTTTTATCCTCTCGCCATTTCTTTTTATGCATATCATGTAGTTCGATGGAGTCATTAGTTCTGCAGATACGGAAAGACATTCCTGAAATGATGACATGCCAAGTAATCTCTCTTCTCCTGAATTTCTACGGTAAAAAACATGCCATTTTGTGGTTTCTTTATTAGTCTTCATATTGTTTTATAACTCACATAAATATCGGAAAACGACAGGGGCCTCTTTAAACAAGTAATGGTTGATTAACTGGTGGCTGTCTCCTGAATAAAGAGAAGTCGGTGTTTAATCGTTCAGACTGAATTGTGTGAAGTAAAATACTTTCTTCTCTGGATATAAGGAAGTTTCCCCATTCAAACTCTTCCCATACATCATGACTGTCTTTACCGGGACTATTTAACAAGGACTCCATTTTGGGCTGGATTCTTGCTGGCGGCTTATTCTCGTAAGCGGTATGTACTCTGTCGCTCCACTTATCAAAAGCACCGTTTAAAAGAAATTCCTGTGACACCATATCAAATTCATCATCTTCTATATAAGCATTGACCTGATGATGAATTAACCCCATGTTTTCAATATCCCAGGTGTATATGGTGGTAAACCGTCTTAATTTTTTATTTGTTTGCAAAATCAGACCATTAACGGCTTTCCTTCCTTTCCTCATTCCAACCCATACACATTTATTAGGCCATGGCCTGCCTACAGATAACGAATCGCTGTCAATTATAAAATCAAGTTCAGGTATGGAAATGGATTTCAGGCTACATTTATTAGCCATGCGATGAAAAAGTTTTGGAACAAGATGCAGGTACATAGCAGTTTCCTTTATCTGGATTTCAGCTCTGAGTTAGCGTGTTCAAAATAAGTTCTTATTTTTCGGATTTCGTGGTGTTGTCGTTCAGTTTCAGCCAGAGAGCGACTTCTGTTGCGTTGTTCAGTAGCTCCTGCGGGACGGCCTGACCACGGTCACTGAGCACCCACGGCGTTCCGGCAAACTGATAAGCCCGGAATGCCTTGTCATTCACACTGACGGCGCGGGAAGCCAGCTCACAGTCTGATGCTGCTTTCGTATCCCCGTTCTCCTTTTTAACCGGAAACAGCATCTCCTCGCCCGGGCTGAACAGTGCCTTCCAGGCGTTGCGGCGGGCAGTGGCATCGGATTCGCACAGCACTTTCTGTGCCATGCTGGCCGATTTTTCTCCGCCAATCACGGACACCGGGAATATGCGAATGTTGAAACTGCCGGAAAGACGCTCCAGCACAGGTTCGATATCTCGGCAGTGCGGACATGACGGGTCAGAGAAAACATAAAGCGTCCGCTCATGTCCTTCAGAGAGCGGAACCGTGAAAATGTTGCGTTCATCTGCGCGTTTCAGGTTTTCCGCCAGACGCTGTTCACCTGCCGTCGGTTGTGTCGACGTGTCCGGAGGGGCCGCCCTTTCTGCAGACGGCTGTGGCTGAGTCAAGGCATCAGGTGTCGCCGGCAAACGGTCACGGATATGCTGTGTGGCGGCGTCACGGGTTGCCACCGCTGAACTGACCACCTGGCGAAGGGAGTGTTCATTAACGCGGTGCGCCGGCTCCGGCCTGTTCAGATCCCCGACATACTGTTCCGTCATCCCGGTACGGTAGATATGCTCAGCGGCGGTGAATGGGCCGCTCCAGCCCGATATCATCCACATAAGTCCGGCTGCGATGAGTATGCCGCCGACCACGGGAGCAATTCGCCGGGCGAACCGGGTGATACTGCGTTCAGCCTTTATGTTGTTTAGCGGGTGAAGTATGACCGGGGTACTCTCCCTGCGGCGGATTTCATCCGCAATGGCATCAACCACTCTGCGTGCTTTTTCCGGCGACAGGTCGGGCATTAAAGTCAGCTCATCACCGCTCCATTTACTGTAAGAGAGTCTGATGCCGCTCGCGTCCGTCGGGGAGTACAGGTGTGTTATGTCCTTTTTCAGTACCAGTGCCACCCTTTCTGTGTTGTCACTGTAGCGTTCCGTGACGATGAAATAGTTGTCAGTGGATTCTGCATGCCAGGTGCTGTTCTGGTCTTCGTCAAAAATATCGTTCTGAAACATGGTGATATCCGTTATGTGGTGATGGATTAAATAAAAGACGTGAATTTCCCCGTGCGGGGCACGGGGGATGCAGGTCACAGCTCCGGGCATTCCCAGCCGGCGTTGTGTGTTTCCTGTTGTACGGGCGGGGCGGATTCTTCCTCCCACAACAGGCCACAGGCGATAAGGTCTGCCCGGAGTCCCCGGACCGCCATACTGACGTCAGGCTCCGGAACCGGAAGGTGCAGACTTTTCGCCAGCCCTTCGTTTCTGGCTATGGCCACAATACCCGCCCCCTCAATGAATCCCTTGCTGCTGTTTGCCCTGTGCAGGGCATACCACAGTGGCCGCTCGAGTTCTTTCAGCCAGTACCAGCGGGGCGAATTCAGGCGAAGGTCATGGGCATACAGCCAGACCAGACCACTGCGTACAAAACGGTGCTCTTTCAGCCACCGGCGTGCCGCAGGATGGCGTGCCACGCGCATGAAATCCTGTGTCACCAGTGACCAGTCCGGCAACGGATGCCGGCATTTCCGGTAAGCCCCCGTTTTCCGGGCCGTGGCGGCGGAGATGTTCAGTTTGTCCAGCAGGGCTTCTGCGGCGGGGCGGTCCTGCAGAAAAAACTGTAGTCCGAAGACGGTAAATAAAGCCCGGTGATGTGGTCTCAGGCTTTTCCACCCCGCCAGCGCCGGACCGGCCTGTTTCATGAAACAGGCTGCCGTCTTCCTTTCATCCAGAATTCTGCCGGAAACCAGTCTGTACTTTTTAACAAAGGCCTGGGGTGTCTGTGCCAGGCGGTTTGTCGGGGACGGCAGGTCCAGCAGAAGCCGTTTCCGACCGTTACTGCGGGCGAGGATGTACTGCAAGGCCGGTGACAGGGGGGCGAGCATGTGTGGCAGTGTGGTGATGCTGACGCGTCTGCGGCTGAACCGGTTCTGGGACGGATGTCCCCACCAGAGATATAACAGCAGCAGCCCCAGCGGGAACAGCACGGCATAAAGTATCGTGACGGTGTCTGCCATGACGTCCAGCCATTCGGAGGCGGTGATACTGTCAGCTCGTGCGGCCGTTTCTGCGAGCAGGTTGTACTTCTCTGCTGCCAGCCTGTGCAGGGCGAAATCCCGGGGAAGAGCCAGCAGAAGGCCCCAGCAGCTGTGCAGAAACGCACAGGTGGTATATACCGTGCCTTTCAGCCAGACAACCAGAAAGAGAATGATCGAAATGATGATCATGGCAACCAGGGCAAGCCCCTGCTCACCCTGTTGCACACTGTTTGTGGACGTACTCATGATGATGTCGTTTCCTTAACGTTTTTTCTTTCTCTCCGGGAACACAAAGCCGATATCGCCTTTCCTGATATCCCGGAACACCAGATACGCATCAAAAGTTTTGTCATTTTTCCCTTTAAAACCCCTGATTAACGGGGAGCGTCCTGTGGTCAGAAGCGTGGTCAGCTGATGCATGGTCAGTTCCTTGCCGAGCAGCGTCCTTGACAGGCGGAACCCGCACCGGGCTGAACAGCTGACGTTGTCCTTCCAGAAGCGGAGCGGTTTACGACAACCGGGGCAGGGCAGGCTGACTGCCTGGTCACCGCCTGGTTTTATTCCGTTGATATCCGCAGCCCGGACAACCAGCACTTTCAGTTCCTCGTGCAGCTTTTCAGCAAACTGCTCCACGGTCATCCTGCCATCGATGATGGCATTCTGGCGTTCGACCCAGAGCGCCGTGAGGTCCGGGCGGGTGATGGTGGGCGGCAGGCTGCGGATAAGGGCGATGCCGTTTTCGGTGGGAATGAGTTTGCCTTTCGTCTCCGTGATGAGGCCGCGACGCCTGAGAAGCTGGATATGCCCGGCCCGCGTGGCGGCTGTTCCAATACCGCCGTTCTCTTTTTCCTTGTCTTCATCCTTCTGGCGCAACAGCGCCCGGACCCGTTCATCGGTGACGAAGTCAGCAATGCGTGCCATCGCTGCCAGCAGCGTGTCTTCGGTAAACAGGGGCGGCGGTGTGGTTTTGTGGCGGACTGCCGTGGCGGAGACACACTGCAGCTGTTGTCCCGGTACCAGACGTTTCAGCCAGGCCGTGTTATCCCCGGCCAGTGTGCCCTGTTCATCCTGCTCCGTGTCTTCCTGTCGGGAGGCTTTCAGCAGCGAGGTGTATCCCGGCTCCAGCAGGCGTCGTGCACGAACCATGAAACGTTGTCCCCGGCAGGTCAGCGTTACGGTCACCACTTCCCGCTGGCGGGGCTGCATGAACTGCACCAGGAAGTATTCCGCAATGGTCTGCCAGACGAGGCGCTCCTGGTCATTCAGTCTGCTCAGATCGGGGAGCGACGTCGTGGGTATGATAGCGGTATGCGCCCCCACCTTTGCAGTGTTGAAAGCGGCAGATTTGCGTGACGGGTCCAGCGGCAGGCTATGCCAGCAGCCCGTGCGCTGCAGTGCGTCAAGCAGTGCGGGGGATTCCGCATACTGATCATCAGAAAGGTACGGGCAGTCGCTGCGGTTGTAGGTGATGGCTTTCCAGTTGTCGCGCAGGGACTGTGTGATGGCCAGCGTGGTCTGGCCATCGATGCCGTGCTGACGGGCCATGAGGCGCTGCAGATCCAGCAGCGTCAGTGGCAGCGGCGGATTACTTACCTCGGTGCCTGTCCTGACGTTCTCCACCACGGCGGGCTGTTTTGTCAGTGACTGCGCGCAACGGGTCGCCCAGCCCTCGTCACTGATACGTTTTTTCTCATCGCAGGGGGCATCTTCCGGTACCTGCATCCGGGCTTCGATAGCGTGTTCCGCGCCAGAGAATGCGGCATCCACGGTGAAATACCAGGCCTCCTGATGGTTTTTGACGGCCAGCCAGCGGTTAACGACCAGTCCGAGCGTGGGGGTCTGAACCCGGCCCACCGGAAGCACGCCGCGCATTTCCGGGTAACGTGCGCGGGCCGCCACGGTACAGGCCCGGGTCATGTTGTAGCCAAACATCTGGTCACCCACACTGCGGGCCAGTGCACGCTGGTAGAGCGGCCAGAACTGGCGGTTGTCGCGGATGTCCGCCAGGGCTTTTTTGACGGTGGCCAGCGTGATGTCGTTAATCAGGATACGGTCCACCGGCAACTGATTCCCGATCCAGACCAGAACCTCCTCGACAAGCAACTGCCCCTCGTCATCCGGGTCTCCGGCATGCACGATACGTGAGGCCTGTCGGGCAAGGGAAGAGATCACGTTCAGTTGCCTGAGTACAGCGGGGTCTTCGGCAGGAGGCTTGCCAGGCTCCCGGCGCGTTCTCGGGCAGTAACGGGGAGGCCACAGCCAGATGGGCAGGTCTTCTGCTTTCCAGATTGCCCAGTCAGGATTAATGGTCTCCGGCTCCTGAAGCTGCAGGAGATGTCCGAGACACCAGGTGATGGCGTCCTTCCCGCAGAGGATGTAGCCGTCTTTTCTGGAAACAGGCGTGTTGTTGATATCGGAGAGTGCCTCAGCGATGGCCATGGCCACCTGAGGCTTTTCGGCGATGAAAAGTCTCATAAGATGCCCTGATACTGAAAGAAAGGATGTGTGGGACTGGCGGCAGGCGGGCAGAAGCCCCTGTCGACAGGTGTGAAATAACGTCAGGAAAACAAAAGGATTGTTGCGGAGTTCGAAAAAAGTCAGAATAGCTGCGGGCGCTTGAGGCTGTATGCCGAAAGCGTTTTGTGGACGGTATACAGCAGAAAGCCCCTGGAGATTTTTTTATCAATCAACCAAGGGCTCTACTGTAATGCCTAGACAACATTATAGTAGCCCGATAACCGCCGTAAGGCAATGGAGGGGCTATGATGCCACAGCGAACGTTTTTAATGATGTTAATCGTCATCTGTGTGACGATTCTGTGTTTTGTCTGGATGGTGAGGGATTCGCTTTGCGGATTCCGGCTCCAGCAGGGAAACACAGTGCTTGTGGCAACGTTAGCCTACGAAGTTAAACGTTAACGGGCAACACGGCGGCAGGTTTTCTGCCGCCGCTTTGTTGCGAAGGCTGACCTCATTGCGCCCTTTCTTCTTCAATGAAGCGTATCCGGTATTGTTTCATTTCCTGTGAAGCCGATTAGCTCCAGCCGAATGCCTTTGCCATCGGGGGCCACGTTCTGCATTTCGCAGATACCACGTCGGGTCATGAGTGTGAAGGCTGTCATTGCCAGCATGGCTAACGCATTTTCCTCGCTTCCGCTGCGTTTCTCGAGAGCATCGGCAATTTCTTCTATGCTCCCCACCTGAAAGCAAGAGTCGAATTCTTTACTCCACTTTTCTGACATCGGATTTTCTCTCTTTATTTATGGGTAGTTATCGAACTGAATGTGCCAGTTTTTTCAGAAGACGGCAAAGTTGAGATCGTTGGTTCAGATTCAGAGCATGAATTTCCCTGGTGTGACAGGCATGGTGGGGCGGGTTTTGCAGAAATAACAGACGTAAAAAAACCGACTGGTTAGGTCGGCTTTTTTACTGTTCCGCTACAGAGTTGGTGGCTCTGGTCGGAGAAGAACTGTCTATAACTGACACTATAGAAACCGCTGTGACAGGCAGTGTAAGAGCGAACAACGGGGTTCTTACTCCAGTGATGGAGAAGCGGATGATTAATCTGTTAATCATCGTTCTCAGGGCTGTTGTTGCCGTTGCAAACGCGCTGATTGCTGTTCTGGAACTGATTCGTCAGTTCATCGATTGATGACTGCGGAAACGTAACTAAGGGCAGGAGGTGACCGCTTCCTGCCCTTTAATAATTGCAGAGGGCACCATACGGTGCCCTGAGAGAGACGGCAGATGGAGAGTCTTAATTGAATGACGTGGGGATTGGTCCCAGAATTTTCTCCATTTCCGCGCGCTCTTTTTCCGTCGATTTGTCCAGTGCTGCCTGCTCTTCCGGTGACAATTCAGGGATTCGTGGCAGTTCAACATATTCCGGTTCATCCATTGCCGGTGCTGAATGGTTTGCATTCTGCTGCTGGCGTTCACGCGCGCGCTCCTCGTCTTCCTTGCGCTGCATTTCCGCCTGCCAGGCTTTAAGTTTTTGCGCGTTTGTATGGGCCTGTGCGACTTTTTCGGCATGAGTCATATTACTGCCGGTTGTGATAGAAATATCCGGAACGATGAGGCCTGATATATCCTCCAGTTTCTCGCGCAACGAGAATATGCGTGACTGGAATCTGTTGTCACCGCTGTGATTATTCATGAATTGAGTGATAAGCTCATAAAATCTTTCGTTTTTACCGAAATCACTCCATTTGATGAATGGATATCGCGGCAGATTCGTATGTAATGTGATTAACTTATTACTTTCAATTCCGTAAGCACTGATATTAGACGGGCTGAGGCCTATAACATCCAGTACACCGTTGGGGAATACTTTCACATATAACAGATTACCGTTAATGTTATCTATACCCACCCAGGTGGAATGGTAGCGGAGAAATACCTCGTCTCTCCATCCCCGTGCAAGAGTGAATCCTGTTTCTTCCTTCACATATTCAACAACTCTTTTCAGGACTGCTGTTCGTTTGTGCATAGTCCAGAAGTGGATGATGACTGGAATGAAAGATATAAATAACCAAAACCATGCCCAGTAGTAAAATCTGTCATGCGTTCTGGTATAATAAAAACCGGTATTATTTGATATGGTAAACCAACAGCAAAATAAAATTAAAGGGAATGCAGCAAAAAAGTACGGATACCATAATGCCTGAGCGATTTCCTGATACCATTTATATCTCTTTACTTCGCTATACATAACTCTCTCCCCTGCCAATATTATTGCTTTTATTATTTTAATATTGCAGGGGGGAGTAGTCAATGGAATTAACTTTTTATACCATCATCATTTTTATTTGTATCCTTCTTCTGAATAATGTTTGTGGCAGGAGATCTTCTTAAGTTACTGCCGCCAGAAACAAATATACCTTTTACAGACTCAACCATGCCGGAGAATGTATTTGCTGCCTCTCTGCCTCCGAGGAAAGCTATAATATAATCTGGCATGTAAGCCTGAAGTGCAAATATATTGGTTACCATCGAGGTACATATCCTTGCATAAATCATCAGGAATCCTATGACGCTAATAATGCCCGTCAGAGAAATTGCTTGGATATTCGTTAGGGCAATACCGAAAATCTTGTTTAGTATTGTTCCTACGGCAACAACGGCGACAGATGCGAATATAAAACCCAACACCATCAATGAAGGACGGATCATCCCATCGATCAGATAAATATATCCATAGGCAGCACGACTTCCCCTGTCATGTTCTACGCCGAGATGTGTTGCAGCCCAGAGAGGACCTGCTGCACAACCTATTAATACACTCACTATCCAATTGCCGACAGCAATCATCCAGAAGATGAATGGTATTGCAGGTAAAAATATAGAAAGCTGAAAGCCAATAACAAAGACCCATAAAAGGAAAAAGTTAATAGCCGGTGCGGTGGCGGAGAATATTTTATTAATAAATGTAGCTGCTCCAGTGAATTTATCAAAGAACCAGCCAATGGCAGAACTTCCTGCTCCTTTAGTTATGGCTTGTGCAGCAATATATGTGCCATAAGTTGTTTCAACTGCGCTTAGTGTATAGTCACCAATCTTTTTCATCGTTATTAATGGGCTGGAAGTATCCTCATTTAAGGTATTTATGAAACCTTGGATCATGCTAATTCCAAATGACTGTTCTAATAACTTGGATATTAGTGTGTTGGGGTCCTCAGCATTTTGACTATCCATTTCATATTTGGATAATGAAACTCCCGATGTGCTTGATGTCGGTGTATAAGTTGTGTTTTGCAGGTTGGTTTTGTAGGCCGCCATTACCCCTTGGTACAGGTCGGTTGGACCGGACTCTCCGATTGATGAGAGCGATGTCACGGAAGGTGCCTGATTAGCAATGCTTGCCAGTCTCTGGTTGGCGGTCGCAAATGTTTGATACCACGCGCCCAGTGTGATCCAACCCTGGGTGTCCAGGTACTCTGTCAGTGCTTCCTGTATCGTGTTTTCACCGTTCACGTTGTTGATGGCCTGCTGCACCGTGCTTTCATAGCTGGATGCAGCCGACTGAATGATACTTTCCACGTCTTCGAAGGTGCCGGTGTTGTTATCCCGGCGTTCAATGAAGGTCGTCAGGAAAGTTTTTGCTGCCGAGTCCATCGTGTTAATCATCGTGCTGAGCGCGTTTTTCTGGGCAGTATAAATACCGCTGACATCCTGGTCGCTCAGACCATTGAAGAAGCTGTCTGAGACAGCTGTTCTGGCAGATGAATAAGGCAGTTCAACAGAGCCACATGTGCCACTGCCGTTACTGACCGTGAGCGTGTAGCTTTTGTCGGTACTGCTGGTTGTGGTGGTCATGTAGGCCGTCTCCGACTGCATCAGGCTGTTCAGATCTGACAGCGACTGGTTGATGGCATATTTGCACAACTCCATCTCAAAGATGCCTCGCGCTGCCGTCCTTGTGCTGGCACTGGTTGGCTGGGTCGTCAGACTGTACCCGCCGGCGATATCGTTACCGGCAGTCGTGACTATCAGGTTTGCTCCCCCCACGCCCATCACTGAGACGCCCCAGAGGAAAATGAGCTGCGAGAGTGACCAGCCGCTGGCCGTGGGCACAATGCCCAGAAACGCCAGCAGGGTGCTGATAATTGCGGATGCGCCCTGAAAACGTCCGGCCTGAGCCGCGCTGATAACCTTGCGGATACCAATGAAGCCGAACCAGAACAGAGCCAGCCCGCACAGAATCCCGTTGAATATGGCAAATGTATTGCCGATGACACTGGCGTTCGTGAAACTGAACGGGTTGACGACCACATCTCCGAATATGGTGACCAGCGCCTGACGGGACAGGTCAGTGCTTTTCTCCGCTGCGGAAGCAATGGTTTCGTATGTGACGTCGTCTGCCTGTGCCGGCAGACAGAATGGCAGCAGGCCCGCTGTGACCAGCAGGCTGATTTTTTTATTCATAAAGCACTCCGGCGCTTTCGGATGAAAACCAGAATCAGTGTTTTTTGGTGGTGGCGTCTGGCGTGGTGGGAAAAGATGCTGACGGGGTCATGAGCGATAAGCCGTGACTGAGCAGCATTTCTGCCGTCATTTGTTCGGCCTCTGTGGCAGCCATGACGGGAGATATCTGATCCACATGGATATGACAGCCCGGAACCTGTCCTTTACGGCGTGAACGTTCAGTGTCTTCACTGATGGTGATTTGAATGATGAGTGGCATTATCAGTGTTTCCCTTTGCCGATACCTGTGGCCTCGCTGAACCAGTTTGACTCAGCGAGGAAATGACGAAATGTGCCTTTTTCTGCCGGGCTGACACGGCGGTTGCGTATCTGCCACAGCCGGAATCCTGCAATGAGTGACTGCGATAATCCGCACATGGCGCAGCCCAGCATCAGAAATATGTTGGAGAAAAACAGCCCGGACGGGGTGTCAAGAGTCCGGGTAGTCCAGTAACCGGTTGAGAGCGCAGATATCCAGAAAATAAAGCGGAATACCAGTTGCTGGCGGCGGTATCCCTGCTCCAGCTGTGCCGGTGTTTTGCCTGACGCTGCCACGGCCTGTGCCCAGCCCTCAGTGGTCTGATTGTCCGGTGCTGTTGTTTCATCGCCGGCTGTGCCGGACAGGCCGGGAAGGTGTTTCCGGGCATCCTTCATTCGGGCGTTAGCCTGGTTGCGGGCGGTTTTCCCGATAACACGCAGGGCGTCGACCGGAAGAAGGACCCAGAGCACGGTCCGGCCCATGCGTGTGAGAATGTTGCTCTCTTTGTTTTCAGGGGAGTGTGTCATCGGCTGACTCCGTTATTGATTTTGTCTTCAAGCGCGCCCAGTCGTGCCGCGTAGGAATCGCGTGCGGTGACGGCCAGCAGTTGTCCTGTGAGAATGTTGTTTTTCCTGATCTGCTCTTTAATGTCGTGCAGCTCCCAGGCAATCAGCGAACTGATGCGGATTTGTTCTCGTGTCAGGTTGTCCCCGTCCATCTGCTGCAGGTCCGTCTGATAATCCGTGTTGGCATAGCGGCGTCCCACTTCAAAGGCTTCAAACTCCCGGTTGCTCATTCCGGACGTTCTGGCCGTATCTGACACCGTGGCTTCGTAATAGCTTTTTGCCGAATCAGAGCCGTTAATGGCCTCGTTCACGGCAGCGGTGGTGGCGGAATTGGGGGTACTGTCAGCAATCAGGGACTGCTGGGGTTCTGCAGCTGCATCCAGAATGGCATTGAATTCATTCTGCAGGCCGGTGTAGGCCATGCCAGTAGTCGTGACGGCATCCCCTTTTTTCAGCGTTCGCCCGGCAGAAGGTCTGGCCGTGTTTTTCAGGTAGGCCTGTGCGGCATCTATCTGGTCCTGAGAGAACGTCAGGTCGGGAGTCTTTCCTGTTTTCCCCGCTCCGTCATACAGTGACCGGACCTGGCTGTCGCCGCCCGGATAACTGCCAACGGAAGGGCAGAGAGTGGTTCCGCCGAAAGCGCTGTAATCGACCTCCGTACAGTACGACGCATGAACAGCTGCACCTGTATAGGCATCCGTGGCTTCGGAGGCCGGCGGCGTGGTGAAACGCTCCTTCACGGCGGCTTTTGAAATCCCTGAACCGGAAGACAGGCTGGATGTGGTGGCCCGCGCCTCGTTGCGGGCCTGAACGGCCACGCCGGAGGCGGATTCACTGCAGATACTTTCCGGCAGAGTGAAGCTCCTACGGGCTTCCTCAAGCCGCTGGACCTGATTACTGAAAATCTGCTGTTCGCGGTTTGCCTGCGCTGTCTGCGTGATGATGGCATTGGTTTTCGACGCGTTTTCCGCAATCGCCGTTGCGATTTCCTGCTCAGTGGTCAGGATGCTGGCCAGTGCCGTGTTTGCGGTACTGAGCTGGGGAACAACCTCGGTTGATATGGGAACGCTTGAATTCACATTCACGGTCACTGCGGAGACCGCCAGTGGTATGCAGTAGCATCCCAGGCCGAAGACGGCAGCAGGGAGCCGACAAAAAGTAAGGCGCATGAAAATACCTCACGGATGTGATGAAGAAAGAAAAAAGGGAAAGAATCGGGGGTACAGGCTGTGTGAGGGCTGAAAATGCCCCGGCGAACGTTCATGCCCCGCAGGGTATGAGCAGCGCGTCGGGGCACATCTCTGCATTGCACGCATAGCGTAACAGCCCGGTGATGTATGGTTCAACCGGCAGTGACAGACTCCTTTAAAGACGATAACCCTGCTTTCCGAGCAGTTCTGTCGCCAGTCCTGCCGTCACTGACGTTGCTTCCCTGTCACCGGCCTGTTTCCGGCGGTACTCAATCACCCGGGCTGCCGAGCCGTGCGGAAAGTTCTCTGCCAGAATACGGCGTGCGGTTTTCGTACCCACCTCTTCATTCAGCAGACGGCGCAGGGCGCTGTCTTCCGGTGATGAGTTCAGTGCCCAGAGTTCTCTGGGCCCCAGTGTGTTTTTCAGTATCCGGGCCATTGTTCCCAGGCGGGTTCTGAACACGCCGAGGAACGATGTTCCGCTGCCGTCCGGTGCGGCACCTCCGGTATGTCGTGAGAAGCGTGTCAGCGTCACGTCCGGTACGCCAAAGTGCTTCCGGAGAAGCTCCTTGTCGCCTTCCCGGATTTTCATCAGCCACAGTGAGTTGGCAGATTTTAATATTGCCTCCGGGAAGTCCCCCAGATACTGGGAGCACAGCACGGTCCGGATACCGAACTTACGCATTTCCCTGTCGTTGGTTTCCAGCGCCTGCAGAATGAAATCAATACCCCGCACATTGTGCAGCTCATCGTACAGCTTTGTTTTAATTTCCTGGTCCAGCTGGCGAATACGTTCCTGCATGGCCGGCCAGTATGCCGGTGCCAGCGTTTTTTTCACCTCTTCCTGGTACTGCGGCAGGATGAAGTCCCCGCTGGTGATTTGCCCGGCGAACAGATACATAATCCCGGTTTTCAGCCTTCCTGCCGGCGTGGCATCTCCGGCCACCAGGTTCAGGTCAACGGCAATCAGGCGCGTGTCCGGGTTCAGGGCGAAACGTGTCCGGCCTGCCAGCATTCTGTACTCGCTGCGGGCGCTGGTCAGCGAGCGCTGGATATAACTCAGCAGCAGCTCCTGTGAGCCGTCACGCTGCACGGTGCCGAAGGTGGTCCGGATGGCTTCAGTGGAGAGCAGACCGATCATGTCTGTCAGCTCCGGAACGGCCTGGTAGTGCGCCTGCTGCGCCTCTGTCTGATACCCTCTGTCGTGCAGCATATCCCGCACGTCGTACCAGGTGCAGAGACTCCACCACTCTGCGTCATGCATTTCCCGCAGGCCGCTCTCGGCCAGCGCCCGGTCCACCGCCGGGAGGGTGCCGTATTCATAGAGGCGGGGAGCGGTCTCTGCGGTCTGCGTGAAGGCGGCATCGATGATCCGGGACAAAATCTGTCGGGTGTCTGCCGGGTTGGGGGCATCGGCTTTCGAGGCGTCAATGCAGAGGGCATACAGCAGGTTGAGCATGAACTCCCGCTCCGGCGGGATGGGATAACGGGCACCGAACAGAATGTCAAAGGGGTTGCGGCAGTATTCGTCGCTGTTCTTCAGTACGATGCCCACCGCCTCATCTTTCCTGTCTTCCGGCAGGTTATCGCGAACCAGCTGGATCTGACCCAGCGCGGAGTACCCTTTGTCAATGACAGCAAGAAACGGCAGTTTCTGCATGGCAGAGGTCACCATTGCGTTACTGAGGGCGTTCACCAGTACCGATTTCCCGGTGCCCGGTTCACCACCGACAATCTCCGTGAACTTTGTCTGTCGGGAGCTGGCCAGCCCCAGCGGAACGGGTTTCCCGTCCTCTACATGCCCCATCACCTGCGCGTCATCTGACCAGGCCGATGCCGGACGGTTGAAGGGCGCCAGCCAGAGTGCCTCGTTCAGCGGCGGGTAGAGCAGGTTCGGGCCGGATGAGGTGGAGGCAGCCAGCAGGCTGTTCACCCAGCCACGGCGTGGGTCACCAAACGTAGTGGTGACCTCGCAGATGCCCCAGCCTTCCAGTGCTGAACGCAGCAGCATCAGGTTACGTCGGCAGTCCTCCTTTGTGGCCGCCCAGGTGGATGCCACGATGGTCATGACGCAGACCGGCGTGGTGCGGTCAGTTTCAGCAAGCGTCTCAATGGCATCGCTCAGGGGGCGGATGGAATTAATGAAGCGTCCCATACTGGCCAGAAAACGTTTTCCCTGGAGCTTTTTCATGCCGCCGGGCGCAATATCCATGCGTATCCGCCAGGGGACGCTCCGGGGAATACGGACAATCAGGTCGTTCATGCTCTGCAGTTGCTGCGGTGGCAGCACGATACTCGCCGTGCCATGCCAGAGTCCGCCAGCCCGGACCAGACTGCCCGATGTCTCCACATCATCGCTGAACAGCTGAAAGTTCAGTGGTGGGGCGAGCAGTGCGGATATATCATCCTGCTGTGGCCAGCCTGCGGGTCTGTTTTCACCGGCAAGGACCGGTCGCCAGTCCCGGGGAACCTGTCCGCGCAGTATCTGGCTGCGCAGTTCCCTGCAGACTTCTGCCGTTTCCATCAGTCTGACAAGCTGACCTTCCCTGTCGGCAGACAGGGCATGAATCAGTGTGTTGATAAGTGCGTCATGCCGGATTTTCAGCCCGGAGAACATCGGTTCCCAGAGCGGCTGTCCGTACCTGGCATGAGGCATTGCTGTTTCTGTCTGCGTTTTCTTTTTCAGGTAATCCGTGTACTCCGTACGGCTGGTTGCCTCATGTGAGCTCCAGACGGACAGCCAGCAGCGTTCGCGGATCAGCCAGGGAGACAGCGTGGCGATTTTCTCGTCAAGAATATCCTCCATCTGCATGCCGGTCCGGCGCAGGGAGGCATACTGGGGGGCCAGCATGTTCCGGATTTCCGCTTCTCCGCCTTCGGGGTCCCGCTCGAGAACCATACTGATTTTGTGTCCGAGGGTCCGGAAAAACGTCGCCAGCGCAGGTGTCAGGTGCTGTGCAAAATGCGCCAGAGAGGTGCACGGGCTTCCTGGTGGAATCTGATCCGGTGGAACATCCTCCCTCATCTCTTTCAGTGCGCCGGCGATTTCCAGTGTCGACATGTATTCTCCTCTGGCAGTGACGGCAATGTAAGGGGAGGTCAGTTCCGGGTGTCGGATACGGTCATCGTCGGTCAGTGCAATGACTGTTTCCAGATCGCAGTATTCCGGAAATTCTCTGGCAAGTCCGTAGCGGGACAGCCAGATGAGGCTGTCTTCAATGCGGGTGATGATTGACATTACGGTTTCTCTGTACGGTAGATATGAAGGGATGCCGGGCGCAGGATGAGCGCCAGTCCCCGCAGGCGTTTGCGCATGTTGCTGCGTTCACCGGGCGGTGCGCTGAGCAGGGTTGCAGCAAAATCCGCAGGGCGGGAGGAGCCGAACATACGGCGCACGGGGCGACTGAACAGCAACAGGTGATCCAGTGCGCGGCGTCCGGCCTGCTGGCGCGTATCACTGGTGCTCATCATGTCGCGGAGTGCCAGGCGGTTCAGGCCAACTATCCAGGGGGCGGCAAGGTCGGGCATCCAGACCATTTCACCCTGCGTGGCCGCTGGTCCGTTCAGCCACAGCCAGGCATGGCAGATATCACAGACGGCGTTTTTCCTGAATGCGTGACGCCGTGAATCCAGTTGTGTGGCTTCAGTTGATGTCAGGGGCCTGATATCCACCGTGTCTGTCAGATCTTCATCTGTGCCGAACGGCAGGTGCTGCTCCAGGTAGTGTCGGCAGGCTTCTGTTGCCCCCGCTGTATTCCTGCCGGGCTCGAGCATATGTTGCAGCGTGACGATATGCTGTTCATGGTGGCGGAGAACGCTGGCGTCCGGTAGTTGCCAGAGTGTACTGGCATTCATCCGGCAGGCCGGACAAATGCCGCCGTGATGCGGCTGTGGCCGCTGGTCGTACGTTGTGTCGGGTACAACGTCCGGATAAGGCAGGTTCATGAATTCCTCCACTTACAGCCCGCTGTTCAGCGGTTCGGATTCATTCCACAGGCGTTCGAATTCCCGGGCATACGGTTGTGCTGCATCCGGCATATCGCGAAGGACAATGACGTTTTCTGCGTTTCGTTTGTCGGCAGAGGCGGTGTAGTTGAAGCTGCCGGTTTCCACGGTCCGCCCGTCGATAATCATGAACTTGTTATGCATGATGTCGTAATGCCCGTTCACACGAACGGGAATACCGTGACGGGCCAGCCAGGTGGCGGCGGTATAGCGTGAACCATTGGCTTTTTTGTCTGCCACCACGCGTACACTGACGCCCCGTTCAGCAGCCTCAGCCAGTGCCTGTGCCGTGCTCTTTGAGGTGAGGTAATAGGCAGCAAGGTCAATGCTTTCCCGGGCCTGACCGATGACATCGAGCACTGCCGCCTGAGCACTGCCGCCGGGGGAGAATCCCACGGTTACCTGCTCTGCAGCCGGACAGACGGATGGCAGAATGACAAGACTGAAGAGAACGGCAAGGGCCGGCAGTTTTTTTCTGTTAATCAGCATAAAAACACTCCCTGAATGCCGTTTCCCGCAGGAAACGGCACGGTGAGAAATTAACCGACGGTGGTGGTTTCCAGACCGGACTGGCTCTGGGTACTGTTGATTAGCGCCCCCACGGAGAACAGCCCGGCCCCGACGAGCAGGGCAATAAAGCAGCCTTTCGCCGTGACGTTGGGGGTTTTACCCACACGGGAGAAACCCACCAGGCCCCCGATGAACAGCGCAGCCCCCCCGAATTTTGCGTAGGTCAGCAGGGAGGTGAGGCCGGAGTCGGCACCGTTTGCCCAACTGTTCAGAATTGCGGCCCAGTCTGAGGAGGCATGAGCCTGAATGGGCAGCAGGGGAACCAGCAGCGCGGTCAGTACTTTCACCAGACGATGCTGCTGGCGGGTCAGGTGCCAGCTGATACGGGCACAGATCATCAGCCAGCGTTCAGCCGGGTGGCACAGGGACAGCGTGCGGAGATAGTTACGCATATGTTTTTCCTCATAAAACAGAAAGGTGGACTGAAGGGTTAAAAATGGATGTTCAGCGAAGTGAGCGTGGCATCCAGCACGTTGTCGATGAACGCGAGCAGCGTGCCGAAAATGATTTTTCCGAAGCCGAGACTGGTGTTTTCACTGGCACTCAGTGCCGTATGACCTTCCAGTCCGGAACGTCTCAGGGTGTTGAGGCCGCCCATGAAACAGCCAATACCGAACAGGCGTGCCACTGTCAGCAGGGCGTTGACGGCTTCAGCCCCCTGACCAAACGTGGATGTGGGGGCCCAGGAAATGCTGTCAAAGGAGGTCATTTCAAAGCCAAACTGCGCACCGGAAGCATTCACGAGCGGCTTCAGACATGTCAGACCGGCACAGAAGAAGAGGCTGAGCAGTGTCTTCCCTGTATACACCTGACCGCCCCGGTTTCCCCTGCTGTGGGCGCTGGCCAGTACCAGCGCAAAGCCTGCCACACCAACGAATGTGCTCCAGGAAACCAGAAAGGAGAGACCGGAGCTGTAGATGTTGTTGCCAAAACTGATGATGGCTGACAGTGCATCTGTGGACATTAGTGGATCACTCCGCCGGTGGTGGTCACAGTGCGTTCAGCAGGGTCAATACCGGTGATGGTCACACTGCCTAGTCGGTCTCCCTGACGGACAGACCAGGTACTGTCTTTCCAGCGTATCCAGGCCATGCCGCTGTCCATCGACACAATACGCATGCCACTGATGGCGGAGTGGACGGTGGTGCGCCGGGAAGCCGGTGCGGTGTCTGTCGCCTGTGCAGGCTGCGCCGCAGTTCGCGGGGCCGTGGTTGTCTGCCGGACTGCCGCCTCCAGCGCCTGTACCCGGGTCATCAGGTTACGCAGGGCGTCTTCATCCTTGCGCAGGGCATCTGACAGGCCGGCGACGCCCCCGGACAGTTTTGTTATCTGCGACTGCAGGGCGTCTGTTCGCTGATCCATTTCCTCCTTCAGAGCGCGGGTCAGTGCCTGAAGGTCAGTGCCTCCGGTCGGGGGGACGGCTTCTCCGGGCTGGTTGTTGTCCATCGCCATCGCCCGGGGCTGCGTGTGTGCCGTCCGGAGAGCTGTGTCGGCCGCCGTCGTTTCCTCCGGGGTGAGTGTCAGGTCGTTGCCTGCCGGCGGTGAGGAGGGCAGTGACGTGACGACAAGGGCGACAATGGCCAGCAGAATACCGCCGATAATGGGAAGACTGAGGCCGAGAAAGAGCGGGCGCTGCCAGTGCCAGAAGGGGAGTGGGGTATCTTCCTCATCTTCCGGGGCACTTTCCGGATCGTCATCGGTATCCGTGATTTCCTCGTCCGCTTCAGGAAGGTCGGGGTCTGTGTCCGGTGGCGGTGCCGTGAGCACCTGCAGGTCTGTGTCTGTGGCGGGATCAGGGAGTATGTCCGGGATGTCAAAGTCACCGGTGTTGTTGTGCTGCTTACTCATCGGATTCGTCCTCTGTTTTCTGTCGGGCGCGAAGTTGCGCCAGTGTTGGCTGTCGGCTCTCCGACGTGACCTGTGCGTTTTGTGTTGTCCGGCTGGCTCCGGGTTTGATGGCATCCGTGCTGTAGACGCCGTCCACAAACTGGATGGCGATGGTTTCATTGCGGTTTACGGTGACCTGGGTGGCAGGCAGTTTTGCCGCATCCTGCTGCAGGACACTGCCAGTTTTTTCTGCCATTCCTCCGCCAATCACGCCTGCCAGCACCTTGCCGGACGGCATTGCCGTACTGGCGAGGGTGCTGTACTGGTTGGTGAGGATTTGTGTGTTGGCGGATTTGAACAGCGAGCCGGCCTCGCCAAAGCCTCCCAGAAAGGCGGGAAGGAAAATGCGGGACACGTAGCGGTGGTTAACGTCGCTGGCGATGGAAGACTGCAGCGTCTTCTGATCCTGTGCCCAGGCATTAACCTTGTATTCCGTACCCTGCCAGAACATCCGGGTGAAGTTGATTTCAACGCCATCGCCGACAAGGGTGATACGGGCCGCATGCAGTCTGGCCCCGGCCCAGGGACCTGCAGGGATATTCGCCACCACCTGAGACGTGGTGTTGTCCGAATCCACTGCCGTCTCGATATAAGCCGGCACACGGGTCAGCGCCGGAATTATCGTGACGGGCGGTGTGGTCACATCCGTGCTGCGGAGGGTGGCAGGAATGATGCTGTTCCCACTGGACAGCGATGAGGTCCAGTTGTGCCAGATGCCCTGACTCTGTCCCCCGTTGCTGCGCCCGCTCCCGCCGCTCTCCCCGCCGGGTACGGTAGCCACCGTCAGTGTGGCCGGTGTCGTATTTCGCAGGCGTGCCAGCACCTGCTTCAGGCGCTCCTGCCTGTCCTTGTCGTTCACGCGTTGCTGTGACGGCGGCGTCCGGTTATTTTCCCGTGTTGTGCGTTTTTCGTCGTTACCGGATTGGCCGGTTTTTCCCGTGTCTGTGTTTTCGACGGGGATATCCACGCCACGGGGAATACTGGCCAGGAAGGATGTATTGTTTTTTTCTGCCTCTGCTGCGCCCTGATCGTTATCCTGACGCAGGAGCTCCCGGTAATGCGCCGTTTCATCGGTGGTGGTGCCTGTCCGGACGCTGGCGGCACTCAGGGCTAGTCTGCTCTGTGTTCTTTCCTGTGGCTGGAACCAGCCCATCCCGACGTAGCTTATGCCGGCGATGAGTACCAGCGCAGCGACGACCAGTACAACGCCTTTTTTGCCGGACTGTCCGGCATCCTTTTCTGTGGACATCGTTTACTCCAGTTCCGGTGAGGCTGTGACGGTGCGACCGTCAACGGAAAACGTTAACAACGGGGTGACGGGCAGCTTCCACAGGCGGGTTCCGTCGGCAGATGACAGCGTCTGTTCGAACTCATCGCGCAGCATTGCACGGCACCGGACATACAGGTCATCGCCGATACGCCACACCCGCAGATTATCCGGCCCACCCCTGACCTTCAGGCGACGGGCACCATCGGGCGGTGTCCCGTCCAGAAAGGCCTGCAGCGTTTCATCATGAAGCGCCACCCGTGCCGGTGGTGTGGGGCCGGCAGCGGCCTGCGGTCCCTGCCGGGGGATGCGCAAATCAAGACGGGCATCGATTTCACGTGACGATATATTGCTGTCGGGATCGCCGCTGGTCAGACTGATGATGACCGGCACTTCCAGCCCTTTCAGAAGTACAGTCACGTTGCCTGATGCCCAGGCGGTACGCGGCAGGACGGAAAATACTGGGGAATCCGGGATGTAGTTGATCTGAAAGAGATGCTCATTCGGATTCATCGGCGGTGCCGCCAGAGGCCAGGGGGCCCCCGTGCTGTCCTGGAACGTCACCGTGCTGGCGTTATTGAGGGCAAGGCGCAGAACCGGCAGGCTGGCCCCCGGAGAAAGACTGACCGTCAGTGAGCTGATGCGGGGAACGACGCTGGTCACCGGGGCGGCCAGCGCCTGCTCCGTGGCCTGCAGCCGTTTTGCCAGTTCCCGGATTTCGTCCGGGGTCAGCGGTGAGTCAAGGGCAGCCGCCTCCTGAGCTGCCGGAGACAGTCCCGGCAGGGGGGCGGTGCCGCTGATGGGGGAGGCCGGCACACTTCCCCGCGTACCCTGCGCGGATGTCCCCGGCGTTCCTGTTCCTGTGGATTCGGCCAGTACCTGGCCTGACAGGACGGCAAGAAGCAGCCCCGTCAAAGGGAGTAATTTTGGCATTGTGTCCTCGGACTGGTTAATCGCGCGGTGCGTCGCGGGAGATGATCTGGCGGATTTCCATCCCGGCGTATTTCACACGGGGGTCCGTGCGCTGGATGGTGACTTCGAATAGTTGCTTCTGTTCGGGACGTTTGGTTTTCTGACCAACAAGCTGCAGGCTGACCCGGTACTGGATCACCCAGACCCAGGTGCCGTCGCTCAGGCGGCCGGTTTTTGACACCACGCCGGCACCGATACTGTTGGTCAGGTTCATCCTGTCATCGCGTATGGAGGAGAGGATGTTGGAACTTTCCAGTCCCCTGACGTAGCCGGTATAGCCTTCGGCGGAGTAGTACGGACGGACCGCCGCCGTCTGCTCCCGGAAGTGCACGAAATCCAGAGAGAAGGATTCGCGCAGGGCGCGGGCACCGAAATCAATGGCGTCATTCTGGGACCATCCGGGTTCATCTGTCGGCACAATACGGGTGATAACGCCGTTCTCTGTTGAGAAGTAGTGCACCGGGGGGTGGGCGACCTTCCAGGCCAGCCAGCCTGCCAGCGTGACGACCACGGCAAGGGCATACGCCAGCACAAGCGTGATGTGGATCATGCCGCGTCCGATGGTCAGCACGTCGGCTGCTTTTTTCATCAGGGCCACGGCATCGGCGTAAGGAGTTTTCACCCGTGACGATTGTTTTGTTTTTCCGGCCGAGGCCGGTTTTTTTGTTTTCTGCATGACGGACTCAGAACAGTGAATTAACAGAACTGGTAACCTCGCTCCAGGGGTCCAGCGTCACGCTGGGGGGGATGTAACTGTTGGCTGAGGAGACCACGACACTGCAGACTTTCTTCTCCAGTGACTGCAGCAGGGCATCGATGTTGGCACTGAGATTGACCGTCAGGGACAAATCCCGGATTTGAGACAGGCAGTCTTCCAGGGCACCGGAATAATCCGACTCATAGTCAGACCAGGACTGCGCCGCTGATTTGGCCAGCGAATAGCCCCGGGAGGCCCCTTCCTGTGCTGCTGTGTATGCCCGACATGTGGAAGCGGCGGAGGCCGGGGTGGCGAATAAAGGCAAAAGAAGCAGGCAGGTGGCTGCAGCCACCCGTCTGACGGAGCTCTGTGTCATGGCGGGTTCCTTTAATCTGGAAAATGAAGGTTATGCAGACGAAGTGGTGCCGGGACTCACCGTCCCGGCGCGGGGTTGTGCTGTGCTGCCATCTCCGCCTGCTGTGTTTTTTTTGCCTGTTGCTGCTGGTCCCACTGCTGCATGGTTTGCGGGAAACCGAGCAGCCGGAAGTTGTCGGCAGACAGCTTACGGGGGGCCGTCAGCGGCACATGCAGTGTGGTTTTATTACCGGCCAGTGTGAAGCTGAGCGTGTCCGGAGGTACGGGGGTGCCGTCCTGAGAGGACGTCCGGGCATTACCGTATCCGGCATAGCGTGGGCCGTCTTTCGTGATGGCCGTAACGACCAGTTTCTGGTTGACCGGTGTGACAAGAACGGGGAAAAGCCCGTGCCCGCCCAGCCGCATCACGCCCTGATAGTAATTCCCGGCTGTCCGGAACAGGGCTGCCTGCAGGCCGTTGTCATTACTGCCACCGGCGATCATTGTGAGACTGTTGCGCGGCAGCGGTGCGGGCAGGCAACGGGATGAGGCAGTCGGGGTGCCCGGACGCCCGTTGTCCAGCAGGGCGATATCCTGTGACGGCAGAGGAAGTTGTTTCAGCTCATCCTGCCACTGTGGCAGTATCCGGCAAATCTGCTCCATTGCTGCCCGGAATGTCCCGGCATCGAAGAGTTTCATCTGTTCGCCGGGTTGCGGCTCTTCAGAGATCCTTGCTGTTGCTTTTCCTGCAGACTGCATAGTCCATTCGCACTGTGCTTCGTTGCGTGAGGCCATTGTCACAGTGACCATCTGCCCGGCTTTGTAATCCCGGGTCAGTTTGCCGAAGGCATCCCCCCAGAAAGTGACGGTCTGTGAGCGTGTCTTCAGCTGTATCCAGTCAGTCATCTGGTTGCTTTCCGGATCGGTGCCCCGTCCGGATGCCTCCAGACGGCCAGTGACAGGTTTGCCCGGAACCATACGCGCATTATCGCTGGTTGTGGGTGCCGGAGCGTTCTGCGTTTCTGTTGCCGGCGGTACGGGTGTGACCGGTGGTGCGGATGCCTCTGCCGGCGGCTGTGGCGTTTCATCCTGTGTCGGCGATGCCGCAGCTTCAGCGGGCTGTTGGGGCGGTACAGCAGCGGGTTGTGACGGTACCGGTGCTTCCGGCTGCGTCATGGCCTGTCCGGTTGTTCTGTTCAGTTCCGGTGTGGGCATGTGCGTCATGATGGTGTCAGGATTCTCCCGCTCTGCCCGCATCTGCTCCAGCGCATTTCGCTGCACGGGATCTTTCATCGTGACCTTCAGGTCATAGTCGACGATGATTTCCATTGTCCGTTTTTTGAACTCATCGCTGCCGGTGAGCTCAATCACCCCGCCGTAATACTGCATGGCCACCCCGAGAGCGGCCAGGATGGACTGCTCCTGCGTGCTCTGCCCTTTAGCCATGAGCAGATGCCCTCCGACGTCTGTGAAGGCGTGCGTGCCATCCGGAAGGTGATACTGCAGTGTATGGTCAGACTGCTCTCTGGTCTGGAGACTGCGGACCAGTTTGTCGATATCCGTGCGGACGCGGGTATGATTTTTTCGTTCAGGGCCATAGGTGATGGCGTCGGGCTCGCTGTTGTCTGACGCTTCTGATGCCGGGGATGCAGTGCCTCCGGGGGCGGCTGAGGTGGCCTGCGGTTGTGCCGGTTCTGTACGGGGTTGTTGGGGCTGCTGAAGGGGCACGTCCGTTGTCTGTTCTGTCTCCGTTCCTGCTTCAGCCTCTGCATGCTGCATCGTGGCTGCCTGCTGCATGGCTGCGTACTCCTGCAGGGCACTGGCATCATAGTCCTCATATTCCGCGCTGTAGTCCTGGTATTCGACGTCATAGCCAGGGTATCCGTCATCACCTGCACCCGGTACATCCGGCTGCAGGGATGTCTCTGCTGCCAGCTGCTCATCGCCGGCAGTATCTTCAGGGAGGGCTGGCTCACTCGCTGACGGAGACGGTGTCTGTTCTGCCGGCGCTGCTGCAGTGGCATCCGTATGTTCTGCGGAGGTTTCTGCCGTGTCAGGTTTTTCCTGTTGTGTGAGCGTTGTCTCTGCCTGGTCATTGCTGACAGCCGCTTCAGTGGATGCTGTCTCTGTGGCAGAGGGCTCAGGTTCCGGGGCATCTGCCGACGATACGAACGCAGTGTGCTCTGCGGATGCCTCATCCGCGTCGTGCCCAGCGATATTTTCGGGCTGTTTCATCTCCTCCTCAAAGTGTTGCCAGTCCTGCGCTGTCGCCATCGTGACAGCCTCATGTCCTTCCCGGAGCTCAGCGGTTGTACCGGAGGTGTCAGGTACAACGTCAGACGTCTGTGTGTTGTCCGTGGGGGCCTCCGGAGAGTCCTGGTCAGCGATGCTTTCCGGTTGCTTCATCTCCTCCCCGGTCGTCACCGGCTCATGATGAACGTTACCGGAGAGTGACGGCTGCACTTCAGGCGGTGCAGGAGGCAGAGAAGGTGCCGGTTCATGTTCACTGCTGTGTGCTGTATCGGGTGATGTTTCAGGATGTTCTGTCGGAGTCATGTTTTTTTCCTCAGTGTGGACCGGTGTAAAAACGAGATTGCCGATCACCAGTGCCTCCCGGATTTCCGGAGTGTTACTGTTGGGGGTGGAAACCCCGATATGTTCTAACTGGGCGTTGATGACATGCTGAAAAGCGGCCCGTCCCCGGCTGGCGTCCAGGTCATTGAAATCGGTCAGTCCCTGCGCTTTTTCGGCATCGGTGAACGCAGGAAAGATGACCGATCCTCCTGTCAGTTCTGCGGCTTTTGTTGCACTGACGATACCTTTGTTAACCTGGCGTGCATGATCGTTGTCGGCACAGAAGATAAAGGGGCTTTGCTTCCATTTTTGCCGGGCCTCTTCGGCCACGGCAATCATGTTGCCCGCATCCACTGTCATCAGCACCGGAAGGCCGGTGGCTTCGTGCAGGGAGGCGGCAGTGGCATAGCCCTCGGCAAACAGCACCGGCTGGCCGTTGCGCGGTGTACCCAGCGCAAACCAGTTACCGGTTTTCTCGGAATCTTTCAGGATGCGGGCATCCTTCCCGCCGGTGACCGGAATGCGCTGGTAGGAGCGTATTGCGCCGTTACGGTTGCGGAAAGGAATAACGAGCTCATTTTTGTCGTTTATTCGCACCCCCGGCGCAGCCTGAATGCCTTTCCGGGTCAGGTATTCATGTGCCGTGGCCTGCGGCCATTTGTTGACATAGCGGCGGGCATACGCGGCCTGTCTGTTGTACTGTGCTTTCAGTTCCCGCTCTGCGTCCTCCCTGCGTTGCAGCGAATGCGCTTTCAGGTGAAGCCTTGCGCGGGGATCTGTCTGCTCTCCGCCGGAGAAGGTCCAGTTGACCGGCGAATCATCCGCGCTGCGATAATCCCTGTACCAGCCGGCAGGTCTGCCGTCCAGGAAGCCGCGATATGCGCCACTTTTTTGCCCGTTTTTGTCACCGGTGGTCGGAACCCGGTGGATTTTACCGTCCATGGCCGGCAGTTCTTTCAGAACCAGTCCGGCATTTTCCAGTACCTGGGCAAACTCGGTGACCGGATCACTGCCGTTCATGGAGACTTCCTGCGGTCGGGGCAGCCAGCGGTCCAGCATGGACAGGTCCGCCCCCGGGCGGGCAAACCAGAGTTTGTGCTCTTTATCCCAGAGGACGGGTGTGTGCCCGTTCATCGGGGGATGCGCTTGTTTGAGATCTTCTATTTCATCTGCAGGCACGGCAAGCCAGGTGCGGTATCGGGATACAGACGGCATGAGTGCTTCTCCTGAAAAAAGACGGAAAAAAACCACCGCCGGAAACCGGGGTGGCATCAGTGAAACAGCTGTAACATTTTCGGTTCCGCAGGATGGGCGGGAACTCACAGACCGGACCAGCGACGGGGCGCTTCCGTGAAGTGGCGATACCACCACGGGCGACCGGCAGCCCGGCTTCCGTGCCAGAGATAAACCAGTCGCTGGAGCAGCACCTGAAGTCGCCAGCCAAAATGGCCCAGCAGAACGAATGCGCCCAGGACAAGCGTGCAGATGAAAATCGTGTTGCCGGACGGAAACGGGCACCAGAACAGGTAAATCAGGGTGAACGGCAACGGAATGCCAAAAACAGCGACGGGCGGCGATGCATCCCGCCAGCGGCATGCGTAATACATGGTGTGTCCTCACGCGTCGGGCAGTCGTGACCACTCGTGATGGGGGATGAACAGACAGGCCTCCTCACGGGTGATGTCATGACGGCGGTACAGGGTGGCAACCTGATCGGCAATTCTGCGTTTTTCGAGCAGGATGATGTTGTCGATATGTTCTCCCCACTTTTCATGAGGAAGCTGACCCAGTGCACTTCGCAGTGCCGTGTCAAAAGTGATGAACTCACGGACAGCACGTCGGCGTCCATCCCGGGTTCTGACCAGCACTTGCACAACAATGAATGACAGGGTGCCCAGCAGGGCATGCGCCATGGCATCACGGGACTGCACCGGCAGCAGACCCAGCATCCTTGAAATGGTTTCACCCGGTGAGTGGGTGTGGCAGGTGGCAAGGCAGACGTGACCGGATTCTCCGGCGGCAATGGCCGCCTCTGCCGTCTCCTGATCGCGGATTTCACCCACCCCAATCAGGTCCGGGTTTCGTCGCATGCCAGCACGAATACCTTCAGCAAAGCCGGGCACGTGCCGGCCAATCTGTGACTGGTGAGGTTTGAGCAGGTCAGTGTCCCGCCCGAGAATATATTCAACCGGATCTTCGTAAGTCACGATGACGCGGTCAGGAAAATTGTCCTGACAGTAACGGTATATTGCTGCCAGCAGCGTGGACTTGCCGGAGCCGGTGGCCCCGCAGACCAGTCCCAGCCCCTGTTGTGGCAGCAGCGCTGCTTTCAGTTCCGGTTCAATATTCAGCGAATCCAGCGACGGAATAGCCGAGGGGATGACCCGCATGGTCAGGGAGATGGACTCTTCAAAGCGTCCGGCAGTGCCGAGGATAAAATTGCAGCGGAAGCGGACCCGCTCCCCGCGCTGCAGGCCGTAACGGCCGTTCATGTCGCCGTCAAGCTGGAAGGCCCGGTCCACCGGCTGCCCGCTGGTAATGACCGGGCGGATATCCAGCCCAAAGACTTCATCCGTGAGCCGGCTGACCGTATCGCAGGCCAGCACCATGTGACTTGCCCGGCAACGGCGACCGAAGCGGGCCACGGACAGCGGACTGCCGCCCTGCATGTTGATATCGGATACCTGTTGTGTGGCACACCATGCCATGAAGGCTTTGAAGTCTTCCGCAGACGGTGTGCCGTGAAAGTCATACGGTGTGAATTCATGGGACATTACGGTTTCTCCGTGCTGATGACGGGACGCCAGTGGGTTTTGTTCAGTTCGAAGCCGGCGTGCTGTTTCAGCCTGCGGACGCGGTCGCCGGTGACCAGTTTTGTGCCGGAGCCGGTGACGGACTGAACGGTGTCGGTGACGGCAGGTGCTGAAATCATTCCGCGTGAGCGCAGCATGGCGTACAGCATCATGCCGCGATAGTCACGGTTAAGACGGTTAAAGTTGGCTTCAAGTATCTGGTCTGCTGCATCACGTCCTTCCTGCCAGCCTGTCCTGACCGCCTGCTCCCAGACTTTTCGCTGACTGCGGTCCTCCGGGATAACGCTGCCGTCAGGCGGCGTGACTTTGTCCGACAGACCGGTGAACAGCCAGGTTCGCCAGCCGGGTGGATTGCTGACGAAGCGTTCAGGAGAGACGATGGTCCACACGGTGTCTGCCGTTCTGAACTGTTCGCCCGTGACATGTGCCACGTCCCGGGCTTCGTCAATCACCGGTGGCAGCCAGCCTTCCGGGCTGAGCAGCGGCCGGAAGTCGTACAGGGCATCAAGTGTTGTGGCGCGGTGTTCAAGTGTCCTGCGCAGCTCGGCGGCGCGCTCTGCACGTCCTCCCCGGAATCCCAGTGTTTTTCCTGTCTCGTTCAGCAACTGATAGCGGATATCCGACATGCCGTCGGGGCGGGCATTTTCCGGATGCAGGAAGGTACTGATATCCGGCGTGCCGGTGTCTGTGTGCGGGCGGCTGCCGGCTGCCATCTGCGTACAGCCGGACAGTGCGACGGCAATGGTGGTGGCCAGAATGAGATGACGAAACATGGTCACTCCTTGTGGTTTTTCCGGACCGGCATGAAGTCCAGCCAGAGTACGCCGGGATACTGAGTGAGTGTGGCGCGCCAGGCGGTCTGTGCCTGTATCAGCCTTAACGTATTTTCAAAGGTCATATCCCGGACATGCAGCGTCAGTGGCAGGGGGAGGCGGACGCCGTTGTAACCAAACTGCAGACCCCGGGCACGGGCCAGACTGTCCAGCAGTTCAATGGCATCGCCGTCCCAGTCAAAGGAAAGTCGTCCGCTGTTTGCGGTCAGCGCGGGCTGGGAGGTTACAGCGTGCGTCTGTCCTGACAGTGCACCGTGCTCCCACAGCTGGTACTGCGCGTGGCGGGTTCTGGCCACATCGGATGCAGCGCCGTAATCGGGTTTGTGTGGTGTTGCGTGGCAGCCGCCCAGCAGGAGTACGGCAAGACACCCCGCAGGTATCATACGGTTCATGGTGGATTTTCCTGAGCAGTGAAGAAAGAGTTAGGGGAGGGTTACTTACAGCCCTGTGTTTTTGCTGAGCTGCTGGAACACGTCAGAAGGTGATAGCGATACCCGGATACGAACGTCGTTCGCCAGGATGACGTCAGATTCGGTAACCATCGGGTCCCGGAACGACTGGCGCGGTTCCACAGCGACTATGCATTCTGTCTGGAAAATGAAAGATTCATTTTTCCTGTCGGTGATCAATCGCAGGTTTGCGGGATCAAACGGTTGCACCGTAAAGGCTTTGTTTTCGATGTACGTTTCTTTGTCAAACATGCATTACCTCATGGGGGCAGAAGTATGCTGAGAAGGGAAATTGCAGCCAGCAACGGGCGGAAAAACGCACCGTAGGTAGAATACGGCCCATAATAGTTTCCGGGCAGCCAGATCAAAATTGAATATACCGGTGTCCAGATACAGACAGGATGATGTTTGCTACCAGTCGTTCTTGTATTACCGGAGATGAATGCCAGAGTGGAGAGGTGAATATCCTCATAGATTACTGAACTGAGGTAATTATCTCTGACTGGCTGGTTGATGTGTTGTCAGATAAACGAACATGAGCGTAATCTTTAACGCTCCGCGCCGAATCGATCCATGATGGATGACTCGACGATTTGTGAATCGAATGTACCAGCACTTGTCCCTGAAACAGTCCCCGGCCCTCGTCCGGATAACCTGCAATTCAGACAGGCACATGTGCTCGTACACTCTTGTTACTTACCGAGTATATCAGATTTTATATAAATTCAAATATCCTCTATGCATCTTTGTTGTATTCTCCGTCAAGACTAAGCCGGGCACGTAAATATCACCCTCGCTGAAGATTGTTATAACTTAATACCTTCTTGCTGTACTTTCTCCAGGGCTATAAAAAGACCCCCGGGAAAGTACCGGGGGCAGGAATATGAGTCAGAAAGTGAACTGGAGTTGTGCTATTGCACCGTAATCATGGTCGGTCCCGACCAGGCCGGATACATCGATATGTACGACGTCGAATGGAGAGATGCCAAAGCCTGCGGTGAAGGCACTTCCGGAGTTTGATGCCATGTTCTGGCGATAACCGGCACGCAGTTGTGCCCATTTCCATGCGTTGAATTCTGCGCCGATGCTGGCGAACTGACGTTTGCTGTCGGAGGTGAATCCGCTGGCCGGTGTCAGGTCAACATCAAGTGCGGTGGTGAACAGGTCGTTGTGCCAGGACACACCGGCAGTGGCCTGCGGACGGATTTTGTAGGTTTCCTTAACACCGTCGACCACTTTAGTATCGATGCTGCGTGGAATGAGGTTCTGCGCTACCAGACCCAGCGTCCAGTTGTCATCGAGGTCGGTATATGCCCCGATGTCGGCGTTCACGCCGTTTTTCGTGTTGTGGTATTTGTCGTCGCTGAAATCGCTGTTGTCGTAGTCACGCACGGAGACGTTGTAGTTGAACAGATCCACGCGCTGGTATTTGGGTGTGAAGCCCAGTGACCATTTCTGACCGGCGGTTTCCAGTTCTTTTGCAAAGGAAATACCCACATCAGTGACCACTGCGGCACGACCATACGCGCGGGAGGTGAGCGCGTTTTTGTCCACATCCGTGATTGTGCCGTTGGCGACTTTCTCCAGATATTCCAGGTCGGCGTCGCTGACTTTGCCGTCAACGCTGACCGTACCGTAGGATTTCACCATCAGGGCAACCGGCAGCGTGTCATTCGGCAGTGCCGCAACGGCAGAAACACCCACCTGCGCATCAGCGTGGATATTGCGGAACTCCTGCAGGCGCTGTTTCAGGTTTGCCGCTGCCTGGTCAACACCGTAATTGCTGTCGACCGCGCGGTCGAAGGCATCCCAGTCATCCTGAATGTCATCGGCTTTGTTAGCGATGTCGTTCGGGTCTGACAATTGTGCGCCCACGGACGGCAGTAACAGGCTGAAATCATCATTGCTGTTGTGCTTTGTCAGTAAAGCCGGGTTTGCCAGAGGAGCCACACCATAATGGGAGGATGCCACCCCGGTGCCACCCATTGCATCGTTACGCGCTTCAAAATATGACGTCGCTGCTGCAGCGTTAAATGAAAATAATACAGCAGATGCAATGATGGTGCGGGTAATATGATTTTTCTTCATCATTTAATTTCCTGTTTATCAGAATTCAGACAAAATAACGCTATGACACGGATGTGCCGTAAATTTTTACTTCGGTACTATCTGGTATTTACCAGGGTAATAAAGACGTATTAAATAAACTAACAGGTAGTATTTGTCCTGTAATAAGGTTATCGGCAAGGCCAGGTCGCAATGTGACGCGGCGCAAAGACATTGTTGCATTCTGCCTGGTTGTATATTCAGTTAACCATTTTCTTTTCTCATCGTTCATTAGTGTGGGTACTAATGACAGAGCGGGATATATTACGGAACCGTTTATAAGTTTTTTCTGTCGCAATATTACTCCGCAATATTCCCTTTTAGCGTTTCCTGCGTAGGGGAAGCTATGCCAGAAAATAATGTCAGTGTTGCCGTCATCATTAACAAGCATTTTGAAGTTTTCAGCAGTATCTGGCCATTCACAGGACAATGCTATCGGATAATTTTCGCGGCCATTCACCCAGTCTGGATTTAGATTAAAATATTCAGCCAAATGTTCGAGCGCGTCAGTTGAGAGATAGTCAGCAAGTCTTGCCGGGTCCTGTATAACTGTCGAACGGATATTCCATGGCGACAACAATGTTGCCAGCAATGGTGCATTTATATCATGCGACAGCATGATGCATTCAATTCTGCTTATAATGTTTCCCGTGGTGTTATCCGCAGGCATGAACATATTATGCAGAGCATCCTCAAGCAGGATTCGGGTCAAATCAGCGGTGGATATGGCTAATTGCTCGCTCATTATCCCCAGCACGTCTCTCACCCCTTGTGGGTAACGGACCTGCAGCGGTGTCGGGTTTATCTGACGACCGTTGATGAGTTTTTCGCCGATTGCTTTTTTGTCCAGCGAGAGCATCATTCTGGCCGCAATACCGGTCGTATTCAGTCTCATTGTTCCTCCGACTGAAAAAGTCTTTTCAGCTCATGTGGTTATTGTATCTTCGGTGATTTTTCTGGTGAAACGAATAATTTCGATCATGCAGATCGAATGTGTTTGGCGAGTTGTTGTAACTCGCCGTTTTGTATGTGTTTTGAATGGTGCTTACAGCGGAGTGTTGCCCGGGTTCAGTGGGCAAATCATTATGTAGTCAGGGTCGTTTACAGGCAAAGCTCCGGGAGATGGGACGCGTTCGCCTTTCTGTGCCGCAATAGCCAGTGTACGTAATAAAACCTCACTGGCGCGGTGGACGGCTTCCTCTTTCGTTGTTGCTGTGACATGAAGGTTATCAAAATCACCGATTTCAATACGATGTATTTTCTGCCCATTTTCTTCATCAATAGTTGTGATATGTGCAGGATATGGCACAAACCATGCTGCCACTTTTTGTGTCTGCCGTCGGCGGGCATCAAGTTTACCGACCAGTTGCCATGCCCGAAGATGAGTATACCGTTTCAGCATGTTCATGGAACGGTGTCCTGATATGGCAGCAATCTCCATTACATTCAGACTACCCAGTTCGAAGAAGCGGCTGATTGCTTCATGCCGTAGATCGTGAAAATGCAGGTCTTCAATGTGCAGAGCTTGTGTGGCGATGCGCCAGGCGCTTTTGAAGCCGGAAGAAGTATAGGGAAAGACCTCTCCGTGCAGCGCTACGGGCAGCATCTGGAGGAAATTGCGTGCCCGGCGAGATAATGGCACGTCACGGGAATGACCGTTTTTTGTTTCAGGCAGGTGAGCCACGCCGTGGCGCAGGTCAATGTGTTCCCAACGTAGTGACAGAATCTCCCCTTGTCGCATGGCTGTTTCCAGCGCCAGGTGGAAAGCAACATAAAGTGAGATATTCCGTTCCCTGAAATAGCGGGAAAGTCTGCGTTCTTCCGAGGACGTCAGACGTCGTTCGCGCCCCGGAGAGACACGGGGCTTACGCACCAGTTCAACGGGGTTATCGCGGCATGTTCCCCATTCGACCCGGGCGATGTTGTACATCGACGAGAGCAGGGCAAGCTCGAGACGGACGGTATTTCCTGTGATGGTTTTTCCTGTCCGCGGGTTGATTTCAGCGAGTCGCATATCGCGATATGCGGCGATGTCCACGGTGGTGATTTCGTCCATGAACCGCTGTGCGATGGGGTAGCGTCGGATGACATTCGCTCGATAAAACTCCTGAAGGTGTCCTTTTTTGTGTACGGAGACGGTTTTCAGGTATTTGTCGAGGGCGCGGGCGAGTGTCATTTTGCGGATGCGGAATCGTGGCGACGGCATAAGAACCTCAAAAAGCGACGAAGGTAGAGACTTCTTATACATAGTGCAACCTCCGTGCCAATCCGGTATCTGGCAAAGCGGAGCTTCAGTGAACTACAATGCTTGCAAATGGTACGAGTCCTCAGTGGCATTTAATCATTTCATCGGCGGTGATAGCGGTGGGTCGATCTACTACAAACCGGTTTCCTGTCCTACAGGATATGTGATGACGGGCACCCGGATGTATGGCATAGGTGATGGAGTCGATGAGGAGCATGTTGATGCTTACTGTTGCCCGTTTAATTGATAGAGCTTCAACTCTGGCATGACACCACATAACTGCATTTTCCCGTCAGATCGGTCCTGTTCGTGCCGCCGTGGAAATTGTACTCATCGTAGTAACCACACTTCACAATCCTGTTCGAATCATACGTCGCAACCGAACCAGCGAAGTAATTTGGCTTCCAGCCATGCGGGTTTTCAGCATTGCTGACACTCCAGGTACACTGGTTGGCAGAAAATCCTGACGGTAGGGGTATTTGTTGTCCATTAGCAATTCTGCCGGTCAGCACAGTGCTCCCGGAGCTATTTTTTTTCCACACACCGGATTGGCACTGGCCTCCGTGCCAATCCGGTGCCTGGAAATATACAACGCTGAACTTCACCACAAGCACGTACAACATCGGCAAAAACACATACAATAAGAGTATTGGCGTGCACGCTTATTGCGCGTGGACGTACCTGAATGGTTCCCCCTTTGGCGGTTTTCAACAAGTGTATTCCGACAGCAACAATAACTGGTATGTGAACAATTACGCTTGGGATAACTACGCCTCCGGTGGCACGATCTCTGTGACGTGCCTTAATCTCCCCAATGCCGGCGTCTGAAGGTCTCACGAATCAGGTCTGGTATCCCCAGACAGAAAAATTGCCTCGCCCGCAGGAATAGTTCTCGGTCGGGTATGAAGTGATCTGATACGACGAACCACTAGGCACGGCAAATGTGATGAATACCGTCTTCGCATAATCAGGATTGTTATTGGCGTTAACCGCAACCTGGCTGCCGTTAACAAATCCCTGTAGTTTGGCTGGATTCGCACAGGAGGAACCGCCGTTTCCTCCACTGGCGTATACAAACAGTGTTCCCGTACCGTTGTTCGAACCTGAAAAGCTGCCGCTATGAGAACCCAGATTTGTATACGTCCCGTTTGTTGTTCCTAAACTCTTCCACACACCGGATTGGCACTGGCCTCCGTGCCAATCCGGTTCGTGGAAATCAATCGGTTCTGCTGCGCCGTGGACATCAGTAACATCCTTCACCTTGTACCCAACCACAACGAAGGCTCTGGGAAAATTCAAACTTTGCGTTAATACATATCGTATAGACGGAAAGGAAACTGCAATGACAAGAGTCTGGCCGACAGATAATCCAGATGTAAACGGCGAGATGAATTGGAGTGCGTACAATGGCACATTGTATAGCAGCTATTACATCACTGTTCACTGTTTCCGTTGAAAGCTCTGTCGCACATTATCTGGCACATACAGCTACTGAGCGGAAACAGCTCGTGATAGTTCCGGTACCTCCGACAACCCAACGTTTATTATTCCAGTCTGGGTAACTTGAGTCTGGTGAGTTAAACGGGTTCCGGTTATCCTGGGACCAAGCCGTTAACTGATACCCACCAGAAACTAAATCACTGCCATCAGGACATACCGCATAGGACGGTGTATGTCCACATCCACTTATTCCGTATACCGTGAAACGTTCTTTCTTTTGGCTACTTGTCCACGAACCGGATTGGCACGAAAGTGTGGCACCAGTGCTGTCATGGGCTACAAGGCCTGTTGTGTCTGCCAGAAGGTCCGAAATACCCAGTGCGGCTGGCGTACAGGATGTGTTTGCCGTCACCGTTTTTCCTGGCATCAGATAGCCCTCGGATGTGATGAGCCGGGTTCCTTTCACCGTCGCTGCGCGAACCTTGCCTGTCACATCCAGACTGGTATTGCTGGTCGTTTTGATCCACACGCTCTCTTTGTCACTGCTGGATGGCGCAGAGGTCGAAAAGTACATGCCTGCTCTCAGTGATGTTGCATCACTGGCGGTTCCGCTTGCACTGCCTGATGCCCATCCCACAAAACCGGTTGAGCCGCTGCTGCCATGATCATCTGATGATTTTCCGTCAGATGTCACCAGGAGGTTGCCAGCACGGTTTACGTTTTTGCCGTTCATGTCCAGCGCCGTGTTCATCTGGTTGTATTCGGCATGACCCGGCACGGAATAGCGGTGCAGAAAGTCGCCGCCGCTGCTGGCGCTGCCGGCAATGTCTGCCCCCAGATTGACGGCAATGTGACCGCTGGTTGTGCTGATACCGAATCCGGACAGATCCAGCGTCCAGCCACAGGCCGCACCGTTCACCGTGGTGGTGCTGCTGGTACAGCCTGACGGCATGCTGCCGCTGTAGACAAAACCGCCGTAACCGTCAATGGCCGCCGCAATGTAGCGCAGCGTCGGGTAATCCATTGCCTGCCCGCCACTGGACAGCAGAACGGCATCCAGTTGATCGCTGTTTTTGGTGTTTTTCCTGACAGCGACTTTCCAGGTCTGCTGGAACAGATTGGTCTCCGGTTCACCACTGTTCAGGTATCCGCTGTTGACCAGCGTGCTGCGGCTGATTGTGGTGGGGGCTGAGGCCAGCAGGGTGTCGTAGTTCGCGGCAATATACAGTTTGGCCGCTGTGGCCCAGCTGGTTGCCTGACGGGCCACAACGTTGTTATTGCTGTCCTCGCTGCTCCGGTAGAGCATGGTCAGTGCCAGACCGACAATCAAAAAACCAACAGCCACGGATGCAAAGGTGCCGATAAGATCAATCCCCCGGGCGGGGCGTTTTCTAGGAAGAGTGCGGTGCATAGCAGTCCTCAGAAGAAGAGCAGTTGAACAGTGATAGCCAGACAGAGCCAGGGGCCAAACGGGGCTTCGTGCAGATGGCGCACGGTTCCCCAGGCCAGATGCCCTGTGATGGCCGATGCAATCAGAAACGCGGATGACGGGCCGCCGGCGATGCCGGTGATGCCAGCAAGAATAATGTCGCCGCTGCCTGGAGAGTCCTCCCGATGTTGCAGCCGGTAAAACAGCCAGCGACCACCATAAAATGCAGTCCAGACCGCCCCCCAGATGAGGGCACTCTGAAACCCCCACGGGGAGAGACTGGCATGCCAGACCATCGTCACGGCAAGAGGCAGCGTCAGTTCGGCCGGCAGCCAGGTGCGCAGGGCGTCAGTTACGGTGCATGCGCACAGCAATCCCATGCTTATCGACAGTGGCAGGGACAGCTCCTTGCGTGAATAAACACTCAGTAGCAGCCACAGAGCACACCAGAGCAGGCCGGTGCAGATATCCCGACGGTTCAGCTGTCCGGAATGATCGTCGTAGTAGCGGATCAGGGCGAAGGCAGCAAGCGTACCAGCCGGTACAAAGAAGAATGTCAGAGCCATTTGTGTGTCCGTTAACGTAATGCCATGTTGCGGCGCTCCCGGTTCAGTTTCCGGTAGATGGCATAAATATTGTCTGCGTAGTCCTCCCGTCGCTGGTTCATTGTGCTGCGGAATCCAGCGTTGTAGCTGCCAAGACAGTTCCAGTTCACACCACAGCTCTGAAAGTGGCGTGCCAGTACCCAGGCACCTATCTGAATATTCAGACAGGGATCGAGCAGGTCCTGCGGGTTTCGGATAATCCCTTTCTGTTTCAGGAGCGGGATATGCGATGAGTTCACCTGCATCAGTCCATAGTCCACCGTACCGTTACGGTTGCGGAGATTCATTGCCCGGGGATTCAGACCGCTTTCATGCCGGGCGATGGCTTCCAGTAACAGTGGGTCTATCTGGTACATTTTCCCGGCAGTGGAAAAACACATTCTCACTGATGGCTGCACGGCAGCCTGCGTGTGTGCCGGAAGAAAAAGAAAACAGATAAAAAGGAGCAGGCACGACAGGATGCGTGTCGTCATGACTGAGCCTCCGTGAAAGGAGCGCCCGCTTCCGGGCGCTGTGTGGATTACTGGAGAGCGCCAACATACATGACGATGGTTTTTGTCGTGCTGTTGACGCTGCTGTTGGCGTTACCGCAGGCGGTGTTGATGGTGGCAATATCGCTGGCCGGGGTGATTTTCGTACCACCGACTGTCAGGTAGTTCGCCACACCACCGGCCGCCAGTGTCTGAGCGATAGAAATACACTCAGAGCTCGGAATACCTGTATCCGTGATGGTGAAATAGGAGGTTTTCCCGGTCACGGTGACGGTGCCGTTCCACTGGTTGTAGATGGTTCCGCTGTTGTAGGTCCAGCCATTCGGGATTTGTCCGGCGTTGTAGAGCACGGTGTTCAGGTTGGCTGTGCCGAACCCCGCCTGTGTCCGGGCGGCACGCTGCGTGGCAGTGGCCAGCTGGGTCAGGTTGGATGCTTCACTGCCGGAGCGGCCGAAGATGTACAGACCAAACAGCATTCCGAGTACGCACACGACGATGATGATCGCATAACTCCACCACCCCATTGCGGACAGCATCTCGATCCCACGATGTGCCTTGCGACGGCGTGAGTTGCCAGTTGTCGTGGTCTGCGGGCAGTCATTATGCGCTGGTAATACATTCGGTTTCGTTTTCATAATTTTCCTCAGGTTTAGATAGTGTTACATGTTCACAAGGTCGCGCAGGGCCATCATGCTGCTGGCCATAATGCCCAGACAGCCGAAGACCATGACGACCGAAATCAGCAGGCTCAGGTAGAGCATGCCTTTGGCAATTGCGCGGGTCCTTCCTAGCCACCAGTCGGCCAGGTTGGCGATGGCCAGCTCCGCGCCTTCCCCGGCAGAAAGTGCCTTCAGGTGAAGGATCATTTCCTGTGAGGGGAAGTTGTGCCCGGCGCGTTCAAGGGCAGTCCCCAGATCAGCACCGTTGCTGAAATGATGCTGTGCCGGTATCAGACGCTCCTGCAGCCACGGCACACCGCCGTCGCTGAGCGTTTTCAGGGCATCCTGAAAGGTCATGCGGGCACCAATCAGCGTGGAGAGGTTGAGCAGGAAAACACTGCTCTGCATCAGCTTGTACATAGTCCAGGGGGGAAGGATATGATCGAAAAACTGCCGTATCCGGCCGGTCCAGCGGGGCAGGGACCAGAGCGCCAGCAAAAAAAACACAATGATCATACCCAGCACCCAGGGACCTGCTGTGGTGACGAAGTCCGCCAGACCGTAAGTGATGGCAAGGGCACCACGGGCTTTCTCCGGCGGGATGATTTTGACGAACTGCGGAACCAGCTGAACGGACAGCAGGGTCAGTATCCCGCTCAGGGCAAGAATGGCACCGAACGGGGCAAGGGCAGCCCCGGTAATGATTGAACGGATGGACTGCAGGGACTTGATCAGCCGGATGAGACTGTCCAGCGCCGTCAGCAGGGAGCCGGCACGCATGCCCACGGCAAGCGATGCAGCCTCCTCACCGGAAAACCAGCGCCGGAAAACGTCCGGGAGCAGGTTTCCTTCCCGGTTCACCGACAGGGAGTCCAGACAGTCCTGTGCCAATACGCCAAAGGGGTGAAAGCGTTGCCCTCCCCGTGTGTACACCTCGCGGATGTTGAGCATGGCCTGCTCAAGTGTCCGTCCGCTCATGATTTGCATTTTCAGCACTTCATAGAAGCGGATACGATTGCTGCCGGACAGTGCCAGACGGGCCATTCTGCGTTGCATTTCACTGGCCATGCTCTGCCTCCTGTGCATTTGCATCCTCAAACGGCACGATGTCATTGGCCATAAACGGGTCCACCCGTCCGGCCAGCACATGATGCCGGGCATGCTGACTCAGGCTGATTCCACCCTGACGCAGCCACAGCGTGCGTGCCGCATCTTCGCCCTCATCGTGGTAGGTGCGGAGGATTTCCGGACTGGTTTTCATCACTTCCGCTGCCACCGTCCTGCCTTTCAGACCGTGACTGGTTGCGGTGCCCATCACCGGACGGATGCATTCACTGCACCCGTCAGGATTGCGGAAACGCAGGGCTTCCTGCTGCTGTGGCGTGAACCAGCGGTCCGTGAACTGCTGTTGCTCCGGTGTCAGCACGGCCTCTTCCCGTGTCCGTGCGCAGTGCGGACAGAGTGTCGGCAGCAGACGCTGGGCAATCAGTCCCTGAAACAGACGACTGCTGCGCAGGAAGCCCTGTGGCACGCCGATGATTTGCAGGCGGTTGAGATTTCCCAGCGGACTGTTGGCGTGCTGTGTGGTCAGCACGATGTGGCCGGATTCGGCAAAGTTGATGGCGGCCATGGCGGAGTCATGGTCGCGGATTTCACCGATATAGACCGCATCCGGGTCCAGACGGAGCATGGCACGACGACCACGCAGCCAGGCAAGGTTGATGTCCTCCTCGCTGGAGCGGTCGGCGGTCACCGAAGTGTGGATGGCCCCTTCGACTTCCCCCTCCACCGGGTCCTCCTGGGTGATGATGCGTCGCTGTCCGTTGCCGTGCTGTAGCCAGAGCGCCATGAAGCTGCGCCCGGTCGTGGATTTACCGGAACCGGTGGGGCCGGAGTTGATGATGATGGCATCCGGACTGGCGAGCATGGCGTGGATGACCGCAATCTGTGCCGGCAGAAAGCCGAGCGTCTCCAGCGAGGGTGGGGCACTGCCGTCGTCGGGGATAAGACGCATTACGGCAAAGACGCCCTTCGGCGTGTTGATGTGCGCATAACGGGCACCGAACAGCTCCACATCCTGCAGGAACTCTTGTTTCAGACGCGCATCCTGTGGTTTGTAGGCCTTGAACATGTTGTCGGACAGGTCAGACATGGACTGATAGATGGTCATCAGCCAGCTGATGCCTTCGTCTCTGGAGAGCGTGGCAACCGGGTAGAGGAGACCGTTGATACGCATCTCAATGCGTGTCTGTGCGACGAAAACGGTGATGTGAATATCCGATGCCCCCACCCGGCGGGCTTCACGGAACATGTTCAGCACACGGGTTTGCACCTCTGAACGACTGTGCTCGCTACCGTCGTGGCGGAAGGCATCCCCCGCATCATTCTGCAGGTTGCGGAACTCCTCCGGTGACACCGGCTCAGGGATGACGGGCTGACCGGTGGTGCGCAACAGGCCGGTGATGAATGTCTGTATCTCCGGATTGCTGGTTTCCGTGACAGGAAAACAGACTCGGTGGCCGGGCTTCCCCGCTGCGGCCGGCAGCACCTGTACCAGATGCCGGAGTCCGTCCGGTATATCCGTGTTACTGACCATAGCTGTCCCCCGGAGTGAGGCGGGTTCCGTCGCTCAGCGTCACGCTGTCAGGACGGATTTCCCGCAGGGTGATGGTGGTACCGGGCCAGTTCTGGCCGGTGGTGAGTCTCGCGACCTGGCGTCCATGCTGCACACGGGCCTCAAGGTGTCCGCGTGCTCCCTGAATGCCTGTCAGTTGCGGACGGGCATTTTCCTGTGGCGCGGCGGGTGCACCGTCGCTGCTGATAACCGGCGCGGGGACGGTGGCGGCCCCCTGACTCTGTGCCTGGGCAATGCGCTGGCGCAGTTCAGCGGCACGGGCCTGCTGGGACAGAATGACGTTCTGCTGCTGCAGGTCATCGACGTCACCGACGGTCAGGGCCGCGTGGCTGCTGCCGGCGGACATCAGCAGCAGGGTGCTGATGAGCAGCCGTCGTGCTGCCGGAGGGATGTTATTCATGAGTGTTCTCCGTGGGTTGTTGTGCCTGCGTGGCCCAGGTCTGGCCACGGGTTTTCCAGGTGAGTTCGCCGTCTTCGCTGAGCAGGAGGGTGACGGCGGTCAGCCGCGTGCCCGGCTGCGTGAACAGGGCTGCATCCGGCTGCAGACGTTCTTCCAGTGAGAACTGCCACTGCTGCCAGTCGCGGAAAAGCAGAACCTCCCGGTCTCCGATAGTGACCGTGTGCCCGGCGATATCCGGCATTTTCTCCGTTTCCATCTGCAGCGGGCGGTCCCCGCGCTGGAAGGGGGCCAGGAAGCGGGCAAGATGCTGCTCAACGGGTTGCAGGGATTCATCCGTTCCGGTCGTCATGCTCAGGCTGTAACCTGCCTGGGCTTTTTCTCCGCCGTCCTGCAGGGTGACAAAGGAAAAACGGTTGTGCTGTGTGATAGCCCTGCGAAAGTCTTCATAGGTGACCGTGGAGCCTTTCGGACGTTCATAGTCAGCCCGCAGCGTGTCCGGCGTACATTCTGCGGCCGTCAGCTGCCAGCCGCCCTCTGAGACATGCAGCGAACGAAGTGCCGGAATACAGGTATCCAGGAAGGTCTGCACCAGCGGCAGTTGCGGCCACGGATGGGGTTCGGCCTGCCGCTCCGGACCGTTCTGCTTTGCATCCTGCATTTGCCGGAGATTCATGGCCTGCAGCTGACGCAGCCGCTGCTCTTCCTGCCAGCGGCTGTAGCCCCACAGGGCACTGCCGGCAAGGGCGGCGACAAGCACGGTCAGAGTGACAATCCGTATTGCCTGGTTGACCGGATGCAGACGTGCCCGGCCCGGCAGGGTGGACGGCAGGACGTCCTGTATATCCACCGGTGCCTCCGGCGAGCCGAGGATCATCCAGCCGTCGGTCGGTTCATCCCGATCGTGCATTGTCCTGAACACCGTACAGGCGTTACGGACCAGCTCCGTGCTGCCGGTCACGTCACCGGTCAGGGCGGGCATATCATGCAGACAGGCCAGGAAAGCAATTCGTTCTCCGTGGCGGACAAAGGCATACCCGTTCCCCTTCAGGGCCGGGATGGCCAGCACGGCCAGTGAATACAGGCGACCCGGTGACCGGGTGAATCCCACGCGGACGTGTGTGCCACCGCTGCCGGCGCGCAGTTTTACATACTGCCCCCGGCCTGGCGGGATGTGTCTGCCTGTGGACTGTCCGGCGGGAATATCTTTCCACTCAAGCCCGGCAATGACGGAGATGCGACGTCCGGGGCGTCCCGGACGTCTTCCGGGCAGAGTGACAGGAATAATCTCTGATGTGCTCATGTTCACCTCATGATGAGAGTACCGGGGTCACGAGTACGAGCAGCATGGAACGGTCACGCTCAGCACTTTCCCCTCCTCCGAAGCCGAACCAGCTTTTTGACGTTGTGCCCTGTCGGTTTGCTTCGTTATACAGACTCTGAAAACCGTTCAGCACCAGTGTCTGTCCGGGCTTCAGGTTGGCACGCTGGGTCAGTGAACGAACATCTGTGGTCGGCGTCTGGATGGAGGTGCTGCCGTCTTTCGCGCTGACTGTGGTGATGGTCGGGTCATCACTCAGGCTGAAACTCATCTGCAACTGTATGGTGCCGTTGTCGCGGATATACGGCAGCACTGTCATGAACAGACCGGTGGTGATGGTGCCGGGTTCCAGCTCTGTGGAGCTGTAGCTGTCCGACGTGGTGGTGGACGTTTTGGCCAGATAGGTGGTTTCTTTCGCTATCTGCAGTGGGGCCGGCACCATGTTGGTGGTCACCGTATTGGTGGTGGTGGCCGAACTGATATTAGCCTGCTGGTTCAGTGCCTTAATCAGTACCTCTGAACCGGACAGACGACCGGAAGAGGAGGTGACACCGATGGTGGCCACATCAGATGCAGCATCCCCGAAGGCGCTGGTCAGCGTGTAGCCCATGCCCTTTGCTGCGCTGTACACCGCCGTCCAGTCGATACCAATCTGCTTCGTGTCACGGAAGGTGATGCGGTAGACATCAACCTTCAGTTTCACCTGTCGGTCAAGAATGGCGTTCTGGCGGTCGATGTATTCCCCAATTCGGTTAAGCACTTCCGGTGTGTCCGTCACGGTCAGCGTGGCGCTGCCCGGTGCCAGCCAGGAGGAGCCTTCTGAGGAAAGCATGGCAGACACGGTGGCTTTGATGTCGTCGTACACTTTTGAAGATACCGCCACGTTGGTCTGCTGGGAGGTGCTCTGTTCGCCGCTCAGTGAACTGCTGCCGGAGGTTCCGGAAGACCCGGAGGACGAGGTGGTTCCACCCACAACCTTCGCATTCATTGATGTGTCGGCATTCAGGATTGCCAGCTGGAATGTGCGGGTGTCGAGACGGAAAAGTTGTATCTGATTATTGCGCCAGCGCCAGGAAATGCCCATCCGCGCCGTCACGTCATCCAGCAGGCCGCTGAGACTGCCGTCCCAGCGCAGGCCGGACAAGGTTCCTCCGGTGGATACCGACGTGGTTGGACCACTGCTGCCTGTGTTTCCGAGCGGCGTTCTTCCCCTGCTGTCGGCGGCGGAGGTGCTGCCGGGCAGCGGGAGTTCACCCTGGACGGCACGGGTGAGACCGGCTGTGGCCACGTGACTGACGCGCGCATCCGGCAGGACACGGACATTGACGTGGCAGCTGTCGGCAATCAGGGCCGCCACATCATCCACGGACAGGCTGTCAGTCCGGTTGACCTGCAGCCAGCAAACAGGGACCTGCTTCTTTTCATTAGTGGCGCGGACCGGCTCCGGGTTGATCCAGGTGCTGTCTGATACGGTCAGTGCGCTACCGGACATCTGTCTGTTTGTTTCGTCCAGTACAGACTGAACGTGATCACGGGTGGCCGATGTCTGTGCATCGATCTCCCTGAACTCCCGGTGCGTGGCGCAGCCGGACAACTGCAGCGCCACAAGGGCCGCCGCGATGGGTTTTATTCGCATTGGTAGATTCCTGAAGTTAATTGAGGTGAACCAGCCGGGTGCCTGAAGTGGACTGCAGGGCAGAGGGTAGGGTCAGACCGGAGGTGCTGACGGTGTTGCCCTGCATGTCCTTCAGGGTGCCGTTGCTGAACCGGAAAAGGAGGCCGGAGCCGAGTGTGAGTGTCGTGAGACGGGCCGCCAGACCGGGGGTGCTGTCTTCTGCAGACCAGACCCACAGGCGTCCGCCACTGAGTGCATACCCTATACGCGAGTCCGGTGTGGAGAACGGCAGTCCGAGTGTGCTGACAGCCGGTAAGGCGGTGGCGGACGGATTCTTCCACCGCCAGTGCGTCAGGGCCTGACTCAGCGACATCATCTGTGAGGCGACGTCATCTGCCTCCCGTTTCAGCACGCGCTCTTCCGTGCGGGTGGCCTGTTTCCCGGTTTCGTATGAAAGGATCGTGAAGAATGTCATCACGATGGCCAGTGCGAGTACGGCAAAAGGCATGTCTGCCTCCGTCAGTCTTTCCGGTCGCGGACGCTGAGGATGCACTGTTTCTCAAACAGCGTTCCCAGCAGCGGCGTATTGGCGCGACTGTAGAGGTCGAAGGTCTGCGTCAGAACATCTTTCCAGCCCCCGCGCAGGGTGAATGCCGCGTCGATGGGGTAGTCCACAGACGCGGACCAGACCACAGACCAGGTCTGGCCTGGCTGATGACCGGTAACGGTGCAGGGCACCTGTGCTGCCCAGCGGGTGAGTGTCTGTCGCAGTGTGGCACCTTTTTCTGCTGTCCAGCCCGGTGCCGGAAGGGGGGCCGGTGCCTGAACGGTGGCCCCTGTCGCCTTCGCCGTGCCTGTCCCGCTGGTACTGAGTGGTGCGGCAGCGGTCGGGGTGATGACCAGCGTGCGGCTGTTCCAGTCCAGGTGTCCCCAGAGGTTCTGGCGTGTCAGCAGGGCATCGAGCGCCCGTGTCCACTGGTCGTTCACAGCAAGCCGGTCAGTGCGGTGCTGACGTGCCTGTCTGTCGGTACGCCAGTCGGTTTTCCAGCCGTCAGGCAGTAACCGGCTCACCCACTGTTCCGTGGTGAGATTACGGGCTTCCGACAGGAAAACGACCGGGATGTCACCGGACTGTCCTGACACCTTAAGGTGTGAGGGGGATGATTTACCGGTGGCCGTGCTGTTACGGAAAGGGCTGACCGGTGCGGGAGAGGGCCTCGTTTTCACCGGCGATGCTGCTGCCGAAGACGTGGTTGATGCCGGCGCGGTGGCCTGCGGGCTGCTGTCTGTGGCTGGCGCTGCCGGTGAAGTGGTGACGGTCAGGGTGCGGTTTTTCCAGTCCAGATGCCCCCACAGATGTTGTTCAACCAGCAATCTGTTCAGTGAACGCGTCCACTGGTCATTGGCAGACCAGGATGCGATACGCGTCCTGAGTGCCGGTGTGGCGGCATTCTCCTGGCGGAACTGCCAGCCGGCGGGAAGAAGCTGTTTCACCCAGTCGCTGACCGTGCGGTTGCGTGTCAGGGGCTGCGCCGTGACCGGAGCGCTTCCCGGAGTGCCGGTCATGATGATATTTGACAGGGAGGCATCTGCCGTGAGTACCGGTGCCGGCAGGGGCAGGGACTGCGCCGTCACGGCCTGAGCGGACGTGTTCGTCACGGCAGCAGGGTGGCTGACAGGCGGTGGACTCAGCCGCCGCTGTGTCTGTGCCAGGAGCGAGCTGCTTTCGCTGATTTGCCCGTCGACAAAGACCAGTGCAGTGGCTGCGTTTTCAGTCTCCGGCGGAGAGGTGAAACCGGCGCAGCCGGTAATGAGTGACGGCAGAAGGAGCGTCAGGTGTTTTTTTTGCATAGAAAAAGCTCCGGAAGAGCGGTTCAGGATTGCAGGTTGGATTGCCGGGATTTCCGGTCAATCAGTGAAATAGGGTAAGAGAGTGATTAACGTATCGGGAAAGCCATATCTGGCAGAAGTATAAGGACGGGTATACCTCCGCTTTATCGGCGGTTTTTCAGATCCTCCTGTTCCAGATGGGGGACTGATGAATTAAGCCAGAGATGGGTGTATCCGATGAGCAGGCAAAACGTGAAGCATAATCCCGAGACTATGATACGCAGCAGGCTTTCTCTTTCTGCTCCGGAAAAAATGTCCTGTCGGCCTGCAATAATTGCCAGCGATAAACAGGCTGTCAGACAGCAAAGCATGATGAGCAGTGTCATGTGTCTGCCGTTCTGTACATGGGACGAGGCGTACAATCTGTACACAGAAAATATATAACCCAGGCAAAGGGCAACAGCGCCGGGAAGAATAATTCCCCGGGCTGAAGGTTCATGACCGTGAATAAAAATGACGACGCAATCTGCGATGCAGCCGAAAAAAACGAGCGCAGATATCACGTTTATCAGAAATGGGGCCAGTGCAAGATGCAGATTCACTGTTCTCACTACTGGTGATAACTCCTGTCTCCCCGGCGTCTTGTCAAACACGGAGCAGCAGAACTGCCATCCCTGCAGGATGACGGGCGTAAGTGCAGGCAGGGATGCATAATAAACGGCATCAAATGTTTCCTGCACTTCCGGGGGCGGGGGAGTCGACGGGATTAATGCTGCAGTAAATATCACCAGAACGGTTATGACGGTAATGAAAACATCGGTGTCTTTTATTTCGGGGGATGGTAAGGAATTTATATTCATTTTAAGTGCAATACCTCCGTTTTATAACTGGATGTGGCACGCCAGAAGGGCGAGCATTCCGGCACCGGAAAAGAATAAATACTTTGCTTAGTTTTTGTTCATGATAGCCAGTCCTGCAGATGCTGATGGCGGGAACGACGTCCCCTGTGCCAGCGGTTGTGGCTGCCCGGGGCTCGCTCCAGACGGAAAAGAAACCTGTTGTCTCGTAGTACCACCACGAGACAGTTGTCCGGCGTGCAGAAACGGCGGGCAAGCGTCTCGGGGTCTGTCGGTGTTGTCGTTGAAAACAGTCTGCGTTCGCAGCGCGTGTCGACGACCAGCACCTGCAGTCGTCCGGGATGTTGCTGTGGCATCAAAGACTCCTTCCGGAACGGGAAAAGAAGCAGCTGTATCGTCATAACTGCACGTACCGGTTGCGAAAAAAACGGCACAAGCGAGTGGTGACAGAAAGAATTCCGGAAACGGCAGAAAGGGCGGTACAGGCTGCGAAGACGGGAAACGGGTTGTGTCGGGAATTAACGCACGTGAGGTGTGATGAGAACGACGCGCTTTTCGCCAGCTCCGTCTCCGGTGAATCCATTCACGACAAGGGACTGTTCCGGTCTGAGAGAAATGCTTTGTTCAACAGTCTGTTTTCGTTTCTGGTCTGTGGTCGAGAGTCGCAGAGTGATATTTCCGGGCGTGCCGTGAATATCCGGTGATACCTGCATTCTGACACCGGGGGAGACATCTGCAGTGAAAGTATCCGGACCTGCGGACGTTACCAGTGATTCAACACAGGGCGTAATCTGCATCATCCCGTGGAGCGTTTCAGGTGTCAGCGTCAGGCTGTCATTAAAAAACGCACTGCGTGAAATAATCCCCTGAGCACCGGCAAACAGGTCCGGATGGCGCTCATTAAGAAGGCTTCCGTATTTTTCCGGCAGGCATACAAGATTGCTGGCCGTTGTGTCCGTTCGCACAGTATCGACCGTGAATGTCACCTGCGGGTGATGTTCCGGGAGTAACGTCTGCATCCCTGACGCCGGTTGCGTGCTGCTGCCTGCGCACCCTGACAGTACTGTGGCGGCGGTGATTATCGATAAAATACGTGTTTTCATGCGTTTTCTTTCTCATCTGTTTTTATGGTTTCGGCTTTTAAAACCAGGCAGGTGCCATCTTCCTCTTCCCACCAGATTTTTCCGCCTTCAGCCCGGACGACCTCCCATACCAGGCGGGCAGCTTCATTCGTGACATCACGTCCCCGGTCATTGCCGACGCGGCGCAGGCGACCTTTCGATTCCCGCATTCTGGCCAGTACAATTTTTTTTGAAAGGGGAGAAAAGCACAGATGCATACCTGTGGATGTTTTCCTGGTGCTGTCTTCGTTGTTCATGCGGGTACTCCTCGGGCAGGATTGTTGTTTATGGCTGACGCCAGCTCTCCGGCGTCAGGATGACAATGCCGCTGCGTCTGTTTACGTGGGGAATCTTCCACTGGCTGATGGTCCAGCTGGCGGTGATGGTCCAGCGTTCGAAAGCCGGTGTGGGGCACTCATCCCGTTTCACAGAAACCTCCAGCCCCTGCTTCTGCAGGGCACGAACCAGTTTGTCCGTCCGGGGTTGCGTCAGGAGATGTGATGTCATCGAGACTCGTTTGCCCTGGCGTAATGCGGTGGTCAGCAGTTCGTTCAGCACTTTCCAGTGGCGACGCATGGCCACCGGGGAGGACGTGTCGGCGTGTGCACTCAGGAAAATATGGACCGTGTGATTGTCCGGCAGCTCCCGGTCATAAAAGCTGTTCTGCCTGCATATTTTGCGAAAGAACACGGACAGCGGGCGTAACAGCAGGGGAAGGCACATGGTGGTGAACATCATGAGCAACATGACGATCCGGTCATGTGCAGGCCATGTGCTCATCTGACGCAACCCCGGCAGGGATATGAACAGTACGAATACACACCAGCCGCCCAGCATGGCCAGTGGAATAAGATGTTCACGTTTCAATGCATGGCTCCTCTTAATGCACGGTGATGGTCTGTTCCGGCCTGACGCCCCATGCCTCTTCAGGCAGGCCGGGAAGGCCGACAAACAGGGTGTGAAAGAGGATTTCACGTCGTTCGATGCCGAACTGATGCTCAAATCCCCTCACCACCTGAAAACCTTCATCAGCCAGGGTGTTTTCTGCCGTTTCCAGAAGTTGCTCTGTTTTGCGATGCTGCGGGGTGATGAGCTGCAGGTATACGGGGGCGCACATCTGTCCGGACGGCATGAAGCATTCCTCCGTGCGACTCAGCTGCAGCAGATGACGTCTGCCGGTACAGGCCAGTTCAATGGACTCGCTGAAGACCCGCTCCGTCCAGGGACAGACGGTTGTGCGCCATCCGGCCTTCTGTAACCTGCCCATTGCGGCCCGGAAGCGGAACAGCGGGCACTCCCCGACTGTGGCCGAGCTGAGAAAGAGCGTGTTCAGCGTGCCGGTAATGGGGATATCGCGGTCCTGTTCCGCCAGTGCCTTCAGCGCCATGATTTCTTCCGGGATGTTCCGGAATTCAGGGTGTCTGCCGGCACCGGAGAGCCACTCAAGCAGGTAGCGGCGGAGTCCGGATTCACTGTTGATGCCGTGGTTTTCCTGAGCGGCATGCAGGGCATTAAGGGCGCACCAGAGTAACTGGCGCACGGGATGTTCTGTCGTGTTCACGGTTGTGGCGTCCTTCTCAGAAAAAAGAAGACCGGTGTGATACCGCTCTCTCCGCCACAGGATGTGGCGCGGACCGGTCTTTGATAAAACGAATAAAAATAAAACTCTGGGGTGAAGCCTTTCATTTCTTTCGCCATTAAGAAATGCACGATTCCATCAAAAGACAGGGGCGTCTATGGAGGGGATGGTTGTCGTGCAGGCTTCACTCCGGAATATTATTTTCAGTTGAAAAAAAGCCCGGCCCGAAGGCCGGGAAAAACTGGCTATGGGATGTTTACAAGGTGCTCCATAAAGCCGTGATGTTCGGCATTTGATACCAGTTCCAGGAGCAGGGATATCCTCGACTCAGGCTGGAGAGTATTTTCCATTCTGAGGAGATACTGATATTGTGCTTTTGTCAGCCATATATCGGAAGCCGCATTCAGCTCTTCCCTGGCTCCCGGATTCAGCACAGGGTCCGGGTAAATCTTCATTAACCCATCAACAATATCTTTATTGACGGGTTTGATTTCACCGCCAAACTTCACGAAATCAATAAAGGCGCTATGTCGACGTAATGCCGACACCGGCTGAATATCAAAATTAACCAGAACAAAAAAATACCCAGGGAAAATAGCGTATACCCGTTTACGGAAACAGCATCCTGCGTCTGCCCGTCTTATCTTTCTTGTTATTAATGGAGTCCATGGTATGACGTTTTGCTCATTCAGCCATGAGAATAAAGATTCTCTGTTTTTACCGGCTGTATTATATTGTGCGAGATACCAGTTCCGGTTATTCAGGTGTTCTATATTCACGAAGTTCAACGCTCCGCGCAAAACCGATCCATGATGGTCGATTTTGCGATGTCAGGCGAATATGCTAAATCATATGTCTGAAGCAGTGTCCAGCCCGTATCTGGAGAAACTGCAGTTCTGACAGGCATATAACCAGCAGACTCTAGTACGTTCTGAATCGGTGATTTGGCGAACTCACAGATAAAGAACGGTTAAGCACTAATATCAACAATACCGTGGCACTGTATTGTGATACGCGAAATAAAATATCAGCACGCCAGTTCAGACAAAGGTGTCATCGGCATATATCAGGTATATCCAGATATAAATAACTGAAACACTGTCTGAAGTGATTTGCTTTATTAAAGTAACGTGTGCCTGGTGTTTATGTTTATCAATTTAAGATCACCTGTAAAGTGCAAAATGCAATTTCCATGAAAGTGTCCCCTTTAATGGGGTCACTTGTTCACATTTTTTCGTTTTCTTTGGCAGTATTGCCAATCATGAAAACGAACGTTCGCATCAGCACGGCAGAGCGCAGTGCATCATATCCATCCAGATTTAAATTTTTCAGGCTTCGCTTCAGGTAGGTTCGTACCGTTTCGGGAGAAAGGCGGCAGTTCTGTGCAATGGCATCATAAGGAACACCCATCGCATAAAAAACGCAGACTTTAAGCTGATTTGTTGTTAGCTCGGGAAACATTCCTTCCAACAGATGGATGGCCGGGAGTTTCTGTATCATTTGAGGTGACATGGCAACAGTCTCCGATGACAACTTAAAACACTATCACCGAGTTCCTACGCTCATTGGTGATAGCCCAGACGGGGGTAGGAATACCGGCGTCATCGGAAACCGGCCAGGCTAATGCCTGCCCCGCCTGAGCTACCATAGAAGACGACAAGAAATACGAATTCCTGTCTTTATGGTATGGCAAAAAAACGACGCCAAATGAAGAAATTAACTTCTGCGCCGACGATGACTACGCGGGTTCCTACGCCCGATCACAGTTTTGCCTGTGACCAGTAAAGGGTACTTAGTATAACGTACCGAGTCAACTAACAGCTTAAAAAACATACAAAAAAGCGTCAAAACTTAACGCTCCGCGCCGAAGCGATCCAGGCATGATGCTTCTGCTTTGTGGCGTTCGAACATGCTGGTCCATATGCTCGAAACGGTGTCTGACCCTCGTTCAGACAATCCGCAGTTCTGACGAACATATGAACAAATATGCTCTTGTAGAGGCTGTTGTTACACACTTGGCGGGTTGTGTAACAAATGGTTTTATCGTCTATGAATCATTCTATTTACGATCGAATGATCTACAAAATGATTTTTTAAAGGTTTTTTAGATCGTTTAATTGCATTAAAACAGAATATTGTTCTGTTTGGTGGATCGGTTGTAGGATAAGTGATCGTGAGTAGAGGGAAAGTCGATCTTTTAATCCAAAAGAAGGATCTAAAGCAGAAAAATCTGCTTTTAAAAATAGATTTCATTTTTTTGATTTATGTCAAGATTAACCCATAAGAGGTATCGATGAGGAGGTGATGGAAGAGAAGAGATCGTTGTAATGCTTTTCAAATTAACGTAAAGCAGGTATATTTTTGCCGTTATTAGCTGTGCAGAAAGTGGCACTCTGTGGAGCAAAGCGGCGAAAGCCGGACGGCAGAATGCGCCATAAGGCATTCAGGAGAAGATGGCACGTACGGGGCAGTAAGTCAGAAGGCTGAAAATGTTCCGGAAGCCATAAAAGGAAAACCCCCGTAATCATCTTGTCGAACTTGGCGGAACGCTAGAAGATTACGGGGGCCTCACAGAATACGGGTAAAGTATAATGAAACCGTACCAGAGATTCAACCCTGTGCAGTGTATAAATACACGGCACAATCGCTCCGCCATAAGCGACAGCTTGTGGCAGGTCTGAAGAATACTCCATATAACGCAGTACACTGGAGTCAGTTAGCACCCGAAGAGCAGATCCGTTTCTGGGAAGACTATGAAGCGGGAAGGGCGACCACTTTCCTGGTTGAACCGGAAAGGAAGCTCACAAATCGCCGTCGCGGTGAACACTCCACTAAACCCAAATGCGAAAATCCGTCCTGGTATCGTCCTGAGCGCTATAAAGCGCTGAAAGGGCAGCTCGGGCACGCCTATAACCGTCTGGTGAAAAAGGACCCGGTGACCGGCGAGCAGAGCCTGCGCATGCGCATGTCGCGGCATCCTTTTTATGTACAGAAACGGACGTTCGTCGGTCGCAAATACGCTTTCCGGCCGGAAAAACAACGTCTCCTCGATGCCATCTGGCCGGTTCTGGTCAGCTTCAGTGATGCCGGCACACATACCGTGGGGATGAGCGTCACTCGGCTGGCTGAAGAAATCAGCCCGAAAGACAGCGAGGGACATGTTATTCCGGAACTGGAAGTGACGGTCTCCCGTCTTTCCCGTCTGCTGGCCGAACAGGTGCGCTTTGGTGTGCTGGGTGTGTCAGAGGAAACAATGTGGGACCGTGAACATCGTCAGCGTCTGCCACGTTACGTCTGGATAACACCGGCAGGCTGGCAGATGCTGGGCGTCGACATGGTAAAACTTCACGAACAGCAGCAGAAACGACTGCGTGAAAGTGAAATCCGCCAGCAGCTCATTCGGGAAGGTGTTCTGCGTGAGGATGAAGATATCTCCGTTCATGCGGCCAGAAAACGCTGGTATCTGCAGCGCAGCCAGGATGCCCTGAAGAAGCGCCGTGAAAAAGCCGCAGCCAGCAAGCGTGCCAACCGCCTGAAGAAATTACCTGTTGACCAGCAGATTTATGAGATGGCTGAGTATCTCCGGAAGCGTCTGCCGCCGGATGAAGCCTATTTCTGTTCCGATGACCATCTGAAGCGACTGGCCATCAGGGAGTTGCGTCAGCTTGAACTGACGCTGGCTGCCCCGCCACCGCACTAGACAGCATCATTCCCTCAGCACTGAATCATCGCCAGCCCCTCCGGGGCTTTCGGCGCAGATTCCGCTCAGCCCAAAATCCTTAGTAGTCACCTTAAATCCCCTCAGAGGGGCATATCTGCCCATAAAACCACGCATCAGTCATCAGAACGTGGCCACGTTGTTTCAGTTATCCACATAAATCCGCAAACAAAGAACTTTAAGAAGCTGCAAACCTGAAACAGCAAACCTGCAATATATTCTTAACCCCATTATTTAATCCCCTGCGTTGCTTCGCCGCAGGGAAAGTCTTTATCTCTGAAACCACTGTGAACAAATACAAAGAGGCCTTCGCTTGCAGCGGCCAAGGCCGCGCCGCTCAGAACTTAAAAGCACCTCCCACGCTGACGCGCGGGCCCCGAACCTCACCGTTCTGAAACCACAGCAAAAAGACATCAGGAATAAAAAACACCACACAAACGCAGCACCGTGCCCACCTCTCATAACTGAAAAGCGAGGCCGCCCCCGCCCAAAGGGCGGGAACAACATCGCTTTTAATTATGAATGTTGTAACTATACACCGTCATCGCTGTCAGTGTTCTGGCTGGAAGTTCTCAGTACACGCTCGTAAGCGGCCCTGACGGCCCGCTAACGCGGAGATACGCCCCGACTGCGGGTAAACCCTTGTCGGGACCACTCCGATCGCGCACAGAAGCTCTGACATGGCTGAAAGCGGGTATGGCTTAGCAGGGCTGGGGGTGGGTAAGGTGAAATCTATCAGTCAGCACCGGCTTACGCCGGGCTTCGGCGGTTTTACTCCGGTATCATATGAAACAACAGAGTGCCGCCTTCCATGCCGCTGGCGCGGCATCAGGACAACTGAAGAGTGACGGCGCACATTAGCATCAAACAGACTTGTTAAGCAGTCTTTCAGGGTGTAATCTGAAGACCTGTTAAACAGTCTCAGAGGTATGTTATGCCCAGTATTATTTTGTCTGACACCAGTGCAAGCGTCAGTGAACTGAAAAAAAATCCAATGGCGACAGTCAGTGCCGGAGAGGGTTATCCTGTTGCCATTCTTAACCGGAATCAGCCTGCATTCTACTGTGTTCCAGCTGAGCTCTATGAAAGGATGCTTGATGCCCTGGATGACCAGGAGCTGGTGAAACTGGTTACTGAGCGCAGCAATCAGCCACTACATGATGTGGACCTGGACAGTTATTTATGACTTATACGGTTAAATTCAGGGATGATGCCCTCAGGGAATGGCTCAGACTGGATAAGGCCATTCAGCAGCAGTTCGCAAAAAAACTAAAAAAATGCAGTGAAAATCCTCATATAGCCTCTGCAAAACTACGTGGATTAAAAGATTGCTACAAAATAAAACTTCGCGCATCAGGTTTTCGTCTGGTCTATCAGGTGATTGATGACATGTTAATTATTGCGGTTGTCGCAGTAGGTAAACGTGAACGTAGTCATGTTTACAATCTCGCCAGCGAGAGAATGAGATAGGGGGTGTAAATGCTTTTAAGTTTTAGTGAGTTAGATGTTCTTATTTATCAGGGGAAGGTTGGGGGGTTATTTCGTGAAAGAAAAAATGAAAGGGTTGCTACAGACATTGATTCCAGAAACAAGTCATCATCAAGCAGTCATGAATATGATTCAGTTTTATCATTTCAATTTATTTGTGATAATGGAAAAGAAATAAATGTGAATTTAACAAACTGGAACATTAACATATTTCCAGGTCAAGAGCTTATTATTTATTTTGTGGAAAACTCAAAGAAAAACAAAAAAATACCATACATGATAAAAAACAAAAGCACATCGGAAGTGACTAATAATGTTCAAGAAATGTATAAAGAGTTTTTTTATACATCATACTTCAAACTGATAATACCTTTCCTGTTAATCATTTCTTACTTTATGTCATCCATATCTGTGGCTATCATGTCATTCGTTTTATATGTCATAATCAGAAGAAGAATAGGAAAAGATTTCTTTTCAGAAATAAAAAGGAAAAGGTTAAAAAAAGAAGATATCATGGGGTTAGAGCACGTAATATAGGGGCGACTGGTCCTTATAAGGGACCGTCCAGGGACCGGAGTTCCATTGCTACGCCGGAACCGCCGAAATTTCCGGCGTAGCTCTCTCTTGCCTGGACGTTCTGTTGTGAGGGGTGAGGGCCAATGGAACGAAAGCGTACGGTAAGGGCTCCGTTTGGGAAACGGACAAGTTACTTTTCTGTATCACCCTGTCTCTCTCTGCTTTTTCATGGCTACTGTCATATTTATGTCTGTTGCGCGGTTTTATCTGTGTATATAAAATACATCTGTATTCATTGTTATCTGAAAATTTGCGTATGCTGATAAAAAATCCGATTTCTTATTTCCATATTGGCACATTTTTATTATCAGGAAAAAAACGTCATCTTCTGGAATACTGGAAAGCAGAAGTTATCATGCGGGATAAGTTTGTTTTTCACCGGCTTATCAGGAACGGTATGCAGAGGCAGAGAGGTTTTCTTCTGTGGTGGCGCCTGGCTAATGAAATGTATATATCGGGGAATAAAAAACAACGAAAATGTGCGATCAAGATAAAAAATGCGCTTATGGCAAAGTATGGATGTGATATTGGCCTGGGGGCGCAGATTGGTAAAGGCCTCGTGCTGCCCCACCATTCAGGTGTCGTCATTCACGGTAATGTAAAGATCGGTGAGAATGTGATTATACGGCAGAACACGACCATTGGCGAAAAGGAATCTGACAGCAGAGAGAATTATATCGTTATTGGTGATAATGTCGATGTAGGTGCCCATACGTGTATTATCGGGCTTAACGTAAAAATAGGCAGTAATGTAAAAATTGGAGCCATGTCTTTTATTATGGAGGAGGTTCCGGATAACTGTACCTACGTTACCAGGAAAGAATCACGGGTAATTATGCATTAATCATGATGATATTATTCACAGTTTTATTGTATTGTTGATTGAGAACTTTATCCGGGCGGGGGTATAGCCTGAGTACAGGAAGGAAGCCCCCGTGATTGTGGTGATTTTTTGTTACTTTATTTCAGTATGCGGCAGATATCCATTGCATCCTTGCGGTCGCTTTTTTCCTTTCAAAAGGCAGTTACGCCGCTTCTGCCTTATATCTGATGAGCCTTTGGTGGTATCCATCAGTCTGTAAGCAGACTCTGATACACAATGTCATGATGTTATCTGAAATGTTTATTGCTCAGTCTGCCGTTCCTTCATCCTGAGCCACCGTTGTTCTATTATCGCCAGTCTTTGACCAGCACTCTGTGCTTCAGTTTCTGAGACCTGCCCATCGGGATGACCATCCAGCCCATAACGAGGGACGCCGGCGACAGAGGTCCGCTGCAGATATACGCGGCGGGAGGTGATGCAGGACACTGCACAGAACCATTCGTCCATGGACAGTTCTGTATCCGGGTTTTCTGCCAGAAATGCCGAAATATCATTGCTGATGCCAATTTTCAGGGGGATAAATCCACCGCCTTCAGCACGAAGATGAGGAAACAGGGTTTTTATTTTTTCCACGCACTCGTGAGTATACTCTCGGGTCCAGTGGGCGGGACGTGGGAAACGGTGTCTTTTCTTTTTCTTCTTCCGGGCTGGCGCTTCGGGGATATGTGTTTCGACGGCAGATGAAATTATTCCGGCGGGTGTTGATTCTGTCGCCTGTTCAGTAGATACAGGCACGATAATATCTGTTTGTTCGGATAAGGATGGTGGCGAAAAAGTTCGACGTTTTTTCACCACAATGACGGGGGTTTTCCTTTCTTCCTGATGTTTTTCCATAAATACCTCGGCTGGCTGGTTTTACTCTTTAATAATATCACAATCCATAAATTAGTAAATTTTCCGCCAGGTGATTTTTATAGCTATAAAGTCCGTTCTCTGAATGTTTATACTCGCTGTAGTAACAGTTATAGTGCGACAGCCCTTTCAATTTCCTGAAAGAGCTTTCAGAATATAAAAATTAAGTAAATGGCAGCCACAGAAACTGATATAACGAAACAGAATAATTCAAATATTGCAGTTGAGTTTCCGACAACCGGATTATTGATAAAGGAAAAGTAATCCGCCAGATTCGGGTAAACAATCGCTGCACAGGATAATTGCCAGGCTGTGGAGAAAACAGCATGATACCGGTACTGGAACCGTGTTTTCAGGGAGTACCGGATATGTGGTTTTTTTCGACAGTTCTGTTTCTGCTCATTGTTATCTGCAGTGTGGCTGGCGTTGTGAATGCACTGGCTGTGCGGCGTGAATTACATGCACGCAGGGAACAGGAATATCATGCCCGGGGGCGGACTGCGACAGGCGAGCGTATCCTGCGGGAACGGTACGAAAAGTTCCGGCACCGCAGACAGCACTAAACAAAAAAAGCCCCCTTTCAGGAAGGGGGAATCACTTGCGTTTTGATATGAGTAATTTTTGTTGCTTTTCTGTGTGCTTCTTACGTGCTCTCAGGGCACAACATTAATTTAATATAACGATAACCTTTATGAAATCCGATGAGTGGCACTGTAATACTGACATTTTCTGTCTGATGGTATTACTGTAAATATATTGTTTACTCAGACCGGTTAAGTTGAAGGATATATCGTTGCCAGTAATGTTTTTATAAAAAATCAACGTTAAAAATATATTTTTTTGTTATATGCATATGCCTTATGTTTCTTAAATATTTCTTATGAATATTTGATAAATGATGTTTTTTATTTAAAATGTGTGACAAATTCATTCGTTATCCCTGTTATTTATTATTATTCTTCTTTTTTACTCTGTCGCAGGTGCCTGATGGATGCTGTATGTTCCGTTGTTCTGGTTTGCCAGCCTTTCGACTTAATTATCTGTAAGAAACCTGTATCATTCAGGAAAAATACGGTTTTACTTCTGGAGCCAGCAGCCAGAAGTAAATTATCTGACTGCCCCTCTCTCGTCAGAACGGTCGAACTTGACCATAAAACAGTATTGTCCTTTCTGAATGATGTGAATAACAGGCTGCCCGAAATGTTCTGTATTGACAGACAGGGATATGTCGTTGAAGAAGATATTCCGCTGTCGCTGGTTTATTCTCTTTTTGAAGGGATAAGAATTGCAGATGCTTACACTACGTCACTAAGAGAAAAACTCTGTTTGTCCCTGCTTTCTGTATTTCAGGAGCGTACAAAAGTGATTTCTTTCTTACTGACGTATATGAACATATTCTCGTATAAGATCATGGGGATTATCGGGGGAGATTTAGAACGTGCCTGGCATCTTAAAGATATTGCTGAACGCCTCTATGCCAGTGAAAGCCTGATCAAGAAAAGACTGAAGGAGGAGGGAACCTCATTTTCTGAAATATTAAGGGATATGCGTATGGAGTCAGCACGAAAGATGATACTTGAAAATACTTACTCTGTCTCCATGGTTGCACAAAAGTGTGGCTACAACAGTACGTCATATTTCATCTCAGCGTTTAAGGATTATTATGGGATGACACCATTACACTATTATGATAATGCCGTAAGTGAAATGGCTGAAAATAAACAGCAGGACCCCTTACGGGGAACATTCTGATGACTATATGCACATAAAAAAGGGCGTGATAACGCCCTGAACAAATAAAAATATAACAGAAGGTTTTTTTGATAAATAGACAGTGTCTTTTAAAAAGTGGCCTGAGGGAGCCACTGTTATTCCGGGATGATTTATCATCCCGGAATATACGTCGGTCTTTGCGTCAGAACTGATAGACCAGACCTACCGCAACAATATCATCGGTATTGATGCCGGCATCACGTGTAAACTGGTTGTCTTTCAGCAGGTTGATTTTATAATCCACATAGGTGGACATATTTTTGTTGAAGTAGTAGGTCGCGCCCACATCAACATACTTCAGGATATCCTGGTTGTCATAATTGCGGCCATTGATGCTTCCCAGTTTTTTCCCTTTGGACTGCAGAAAGGCAAGGGACGGACGCAGACCAAAATCAAACTGATACTGGGCAACCAGTTCAAGGTTCTGGGCTTTGTTTGCCCAGCCCAGGTTGCCGGCAAGTGTGGCATTATATGTCTGGGTATACTGTGCTGCCAGATAGACGTTATTGGCATCATACTTCAGCCCACCGGTGTAGGTTTCCGCACGGTTGCCGGTTCCCATCAGTCCCGTATGGTTCTGATCCCATGTACGCTGGGAACTGGACACCGCACCACCAATACTGAAACCGTCATATTCGTAGGTAATTGAGCCACCAACACCATTACCGTTCTGCCGTAGTGCACCACGCCCGTTATTTGTCGTATTTTCACCGCTCACGCCGCCGTTTTCTCCCTGATACTGCACGGCAAAATTAAGACCATCAACAAGGCCAAAAAAGTCGGTGTTACGGTAGGTGGCAAAACCGTTACCGCGTCCCTGCATGAAGTTATCCGCGCTGTAAGTATCACCACCAAACTCCGGCAGCACATCCGTCCAGGAGGTGACGTCATAGACAACACCATAATTACGCCCGTAGTCCAGAGACCCATAATCGGAGAGCTTCAGGCCGGCAAAAGCCAGACGGGTCCAGGCATGGTTTTCATTTTCCGGCGTGTTTGCCTGGATCTGGTACTCCCAGTGACCATATCCCGTCAAATCATCGTTGATCTGGGTTTCCCCCTTGATCCCCATACGCATGTAGGATTTGTCACCATTTTCATCCTTATTGCTTGAAAAATAATGGAGCCCGTCCACTTTTCCGTACAGATCAAGTTTATTACCATCTTTATTGTATATTTCAGCTGCCTGTGCGGATACAGCCATCAGGACTGCTGTTGCTACTGCAGAAATTGTCACCGTTAGCTTTTTCATTTTACTGAACCTTTGAAATTGAACTTTTCTTCAGAGAAGATGTCACTGCCCGATAAATAATCTTCAATCAGGAGGGAGGATTTCAAGATCTATTTCATCCTGTTTCGGAGGAAGTTATTTTTTTGTCCCGGTTTGGATATGATGCGGGGCTGTTTTTTTATATTATTAAGAATCTTTCTGAGAAAAATATACAGTTTCTGATAGTGTTATTGATATTTTGGTCGGCTTCAGGACATGCTGTGGAATATGCGAAGATAACACAAATAACCAATTCTGAAACATGGTGTCAGATTATTGCAGTCATTCTGACGGCTGAATAACATTATTTCCCGCGGAAGTTCTCCCCTTCTGAGACGAAGTGTCCACTGTTTGTTCCGTACATTTGCCAGTTCACCGGAGCTGGCTTTTTTTTGACGGTGACAGGGCAGAATATAAAAAAATCTTATTTATAAGACGCCGGTGTTGAGTTCTGTTTTCTGCTGGTTAATATGACAGGGCGAATACCCTGTGAGGGGGCGTTATTTGCAGCGTATCAGCATTTTTTGACTTCATCATTACTGTCTTTCTGAGATTTCTTTTGCATTGCAGACCTGCCGTAGTGCAGGTCTTTTTTTTTGACAGAGCTGTCCCGTACCTGTATCCGTTCGTACATTTTATAACATCTATGTATTAGAGAATATTTGTCTGTATATAAATATCGGTGTCATTTATAGCGTTCTCAGGTAACCATGACACGCTGATAATAACTGATTCCTGAAAATGACAGGAAATAATATCCGGCATGACGTACGGCAGATAATATTATGTGTGTAAGCACTGATGTCCGATAAAGTGCTTTTATTTGCCAGAGGTACATGACATGTTCGCCAGCCAGGATGGCTGGCTTCTTTTTGTCCTGCGGGAGTGAATGATGTCAACGTCAGAATTTTTGATCGTCACGAGTGATTTCTTGTCCGGACTATTCATGGCCTTTTTCCACTGGTGGCACAGTAAAGTTAACCGGCTGCCACCATGGGATGACGTGTAAACCATGTAGGCATGTTTTTACGGGGTGGCGCTTTCATTTACCTGTACACGAACTTCTATTCCTGCATCGTGACAGGCCTGCAGCCACTGCGCCACTTCCAGCGGATCGCCCTCCAGGCGTACCACTCTGCCTTCTTTATTCCATAACTGCAGACAGGTGCTGCCGTCGAGACGCACCACAAAATCCCCACGGCAGGCCTGATACGTCATGCCGTTCAGATCCACCGGCAGATCAGTGGAAGAAGTGCCGTCTGCGGGAAGAGCTGATGCCGGGACCAGCGGCAGTACGACAACTTCCGCCGCGCGCTGTTCTGCCCGGAGGCGGTCCTGCTCTGCCAGCAGCAGAGGCTGTGCCACGGCCCGGCCGGCGTCCGTCAGCTCGACAGCCAGCTGCAGATTCGTGGCGCGCAGGGTGCGCAGCC
>OBWF01000080.1_pt1 | contig 82848 bp, 70 predicted proteins | sample 1495211 | NCBI WGS metagenome assembly OBWF01 (sample SAMEA2580051, study PRJEB22360) | human gut metagenome | reverse complement strand
CGAACCCAGACACGCAGAGTCTCCGGCGTACAGCCAATCTTTGGGGCAATGGAACAAATTGCCGCCCACTGTGAGTCATATTCATCCTGACTTTCCAGAACCATACGAATCGCCCGCTGACGGACTTCGGGGGAAAAACGAGTATTTTTAGTCATCCTGTTTACCTCTTTCTCAGGGAGTTTAGTCTCCAGGATTTCCGGGGCGGTTCAAGAATGTACCGACAGACAGCCTTGAGTCACAGCCTCTGATTCTTCCGGGCAAGGGAAAATAAGAGTAATGTTCATCACCAGGTTATGTACGATGAGTTTTCCACTGTTTATAGCAATTATCTTGCTAATAACCAGGAGTAACCAGACCAACCGAAAACTCCGGGGAGGTGATTACCCGCTGGCAGGATAAATCTGTGGTTTTTGATGCCAGCTATAACGTGTTTGACGATAAAGTATTACGAAAGAACTTTAATGAGTTCATGGAGTAATTCGTTAAAGTAATTTACAACGCTATCCTTTTGCAAAGGAAACTTTCAGAAAATAACCCCAGGGTAATCACCTGGGGAAGGAACACAGTGTTATTATTGGATAATAAATTATTACTTGTTTTAAAGTTACACTAATGCAATATCTACTGATGCTGGATGCTTGAATGTTTTATCCCTGCTGCGGAAAAGGGCAATATCCAGGGCCAGATATATTCACCGTTCATATTTCTGCATTTCTGTACAATTTCCTCAGAAAGTGTCTTGTCAATTCTTTTCCACAGGTGCTCCTGCTGTCTTAAAATACTTTCGCATATTTCGAAATCATCTTCCTGAATCAGCATTTCGGCGCATTTAATGATTTCTGATCGTTCATGCAGCACGGAGGAATGGTTATAGAGCCAGTTTACAAACAGCAATGCTTCCGAATATTGTCCCCATAATGGTGAGTATGTTGCATAGTAATCTTCTGCCGTATCCAGAGAGCCGGAGAAGTCATGCCACACAGCAAGTGGAAATGGATGCAGATTTCCGCACAGCATTTCTGCGATGTAAGTGTTTGTGGCAAAGCCATGGCGAAAAGCTGTGGCGGCCTTAACATGTTCCCCGTTCAGAAAATGCAGGAGACCGAGTTCATACCAGTAAGGTGAAAATTCATCAGCATGCTCTTTCAGTACACTGAAGGCTCGCTCATGATCGCCGGTGCGTAACAGCTCTGAACCCAACAACCAGCAAGCCCCCTGATTATCTTCAGGATTGTATGCCAGTATTTTATCAGTGAGCATAACCGCATCCTGATGGCGCTGTAAGTGCACATTTGCGAGAATTGCTGCATAAAGCGCGCGCAGATAAGGCCGGTTTTCGGGATGCATCCAGATTATTTCACCACAGAAACTTTCCGGGATGATACGATTACCTGCCGCCAGTCCTTTAAGAGCGGCGTTCAGTGCCTTACGCGGGGCATTCTGTTCCAGAAATGCATATGCCAGATGAGCGTGTATATCAATAAAGTCCGGCTCCCGTTGAGCAAGGCGTCGGAGTTTGTTGATGTAACTCGTCTCGCTGATTTCATCAGCGTCGTATGCATCAAGCACTTCTTCAAACTCCCCCAGCAATGGGCCAAACCAGGTATCCGGAAATACGAAATAACCCTTGTTATCGTGCACTTCAAAGCATAATCTATCGTTCATTTTCTGAGCCTGTAAAACATGTGGTGATATAGTCTGAGAGCATAAAAGTTGAGATTCTGTGTATCAAGTCCTGTCTTGGCACCGAATGAATATTGCTTACGAAGCCCCTTCATGCTTTCCTTGAGAACAATAATTTTATCTTTATGTGAATCTCATTTTTTATAATGATGTCAGATGATTGAAATGCTAAATTATATCTGAATCAACTTTTCCTTTGCTAAAGGTATCGAAATAACTACAAGGCTGTATTTTGTAATTGCCAATTTAAAAATGTCAATTTGTTTTTAATTATGTTTTTGTAATAAGTTTGAAGACGCAAAAAAATAATATAATAACAAAAATCCTCCAGCCTTGTAGGCCAGAGGATAAAATACTTAATTGAGGAAAACATCAGGGAAAAGTATTTCTGACTTAACTTTCCCGGCTGGAGAGTGAATCAATGTAATCAGCGTACCATTGCATCATTTCACGGCGGCCATCGAGATACAGGGCATGATTATAGGTACCCCTGATGGAATTTTTATCCACATGAGCTAACTGCATTTCAATCCAGGCGGAGTTAAAGCCTTGTTCATGCAGAATTGTACTCATGGTGTGTCTGAAACCGTGCCCTGTGAGTCTTCCCTTATATCCAAGTAATTCAATTACTTGATTAATGCTTTCCTTACTAATTGGTTTGCGGGGATCATTTCTACCGATAAAGACTAGGGGATGATGTTTTGAGATTGGTTCAAGCTGCTTAAATAGCATAATAACCTGCTCAGAGAGCGGCACAATATGAGGTCGCTTCATCTTCATTACTTCTGCCGGGATCTCCCACAATTTTGTCTCAAAATCGATATCTTCCCAGCGTGCAAAACGCAGTTCTTGTGTTCGTACGCCGGTTAACATAATGATCTGAGTAGCTGTCTTAGTGATTATACTTCCGGTATAACCCGCCAGATCGTTGAGGAAGTGGGGAAGTTCATTAGCAGTAAGAAAGGGAAAATGTACTTTTTTCGGTGTAGCTAAAGCACTGGCAAGATCGGGGGCTGGGTTATAGTCTGCCCGGCCAGTAACAATTGCATAGCGGAACACCTCACCACAGCGCTGGCGGACCTTGCGCATTTTCTCCAGAGCTCCACGTTTTTCCATTTTACGCAGTGCTTCCAGTAACTCCATTGGTTTGATTTCGGCAATAGGGCGCTTGCCAATGTAGGGAAAAATGTCTTTTTCAAAGGTATCAATGATTTCATCACGATAGCGTAATGACCACCGATCGGCTTTTGACTGGTGCCATTCGCGAGCAATAGCCTCGAACGTATTTTTCAGACTTATTTGCTGCGCGATTTTTTCTTCCTTTTTTGCCTCCCCTGGATCGCCTCCAGCAGCGAGGAGTTTCCTGGCTTCACTGCGTTTCTCGCGAGCATCGGCTAGCGTTACATCGGGGTATACGCCAATAGAAAGCATCTTTTCTTTACCAGCAAAGCGGTACTTCATGCGCCAGTATTTAGAACCATTAGTGTTAATCAGTAGATACATACCGCCGCCATCAGCAAGCTTATAGGGTTTGTCTTTGGGTTTTGCGGTTTTCACTTTGATATCGGTTAATGCCATGACATCCTCCGGCTTTTGATGAATTCATGTTCCTGAGGGGGATTTCTGCCAGTAACTAACCTGATACCCCCAATACACCCCTTGTATAACAAAGATGTTGTTAAAAGCCGTTGTTATGTATCACATTTTTCCTATTATGGGGGTGCTTGTATTTCAATAGGAAATAACACCCCCTAAAGTACCCCCAAAAGAAACTTGATACGGGGTGAAGTAGGTTGACCTCAGGATACAAATAAATACTGATATACAATGGATTAGAAGAGATTTATTGACATTGGGAGAGCTCAGAAGAGGTAAACTGGCGGAAGATCACAGGAGTCGAACCTGCCCGGGACCGCTGGCGGCCCCAACTGGATTTGAAGTCCAGCCGCCTCACCGGAGACGACGATCTTCCGCGCCTCGATTGCTACATGGAGGCGGGGCGCATTATAGCTACTTCCTTGAGTTTCTACATCCCCCAGATCAGTTTTTTCCGCCTAATACACGCAGCGTATTATCACGAAAGCATTATAGTTCATATAAAACCTATATTTTACAATGATATATGAGCGAAATTAACGCTACCACGATCACATAAAACAAGAATCATAAATTAATAACCAGATATCGGAATATTCGCTCTCACAGGGATGGTTTACAAAATGCGTTATCGGTCTCAGCACCCCTATAGCATCAAGGAAAAGCAGATGAAGAGTGAAGTGTTGTCCGTTAAAGAGAAAATTGGTTATGGCATGGGAGACGCCGCCAGCCACATTATTTTCGATAACGTAATGTTATATATGATGTTCTTTTATACCGATATTTTTGGCATTCCTGCCGGTTTTGTCGGAACCATGTTTTTGGTCGCTCGTGCACTGGATGCGATTTCCGATCCTTGCATGGGGTTGTTGGCCGATCGAACGCGCTCTCGCTGGGGTAAATTTCGTCCGTGGGTACTGTTTGGCGCACTGCCATTCGGGATCGTCTGTGTACTGGCCTATAGCACGCCAGATCTCAGTATGAACGGCAAAATGATCTATGCAGCAATTACTTACACCCTACTTACCTTACTTTATACCGTCGTCAATATCCCTTACTGCGCATTGGGTGGTGTAATCACCAATGACCCGACTCAGCGTATCTCGCTGCAATCCTGGCGTTTTGTGCTGGCGACCGCGGGAGGCATGCTTTCTACTGTTCTGATGATGCCACTGGTTAATTTAATTGGCGGTGATAATAAACCACTCGGTTTCCAGGGCGGTATCGCGGTCCTTTCCGTGGTGGCATTCATGATGCTGGCATTTTGTTTCTTCACCACTAAAGAACGCGTTGAAGCACCACCTACAACAACGTCTATGCGGGAAGATTTACGTGATATCTGGCAAAACGACCAGTGGCGGATTGTCGGTTTACTAACCATTTTCAATATCCTGGCGGTGTGCGTACGCGGTGGGGCGATGATGTATTACGTCACATGGATTTTGGGCACGCCGGAAGTGTTTGTCGCTTTTCTCACCACTTATTGCGTGGGTAACCTGATTGGTTCCGCACTGGCAAAACCTCTGACCGACTGGAAATGTAAAGTCACTATCTTCTGGTGGACGAACGCCCTGCTGGCAGTGATTAGCCTCGCGATGTTCTTTGTTCCCATGCAGGCCAGCATCACTATGTTTGTCTTCATCTTCGTGATTGGTGTGTTGCATCAACTGGTGACACCTATCCAGTGGGTAATGATGTCCGATACCGTCGACTACGGCGAGTGGTGCAATGGTAAACGCCTGACCGGGATCAGTTTTGCTGGCACGCTGTTTGTGCTCAAACTGGGGTTGGCCTTCGGCGGCGCTCTTATCGGCTGGATGCTGGCTTATGGCGGATATGATGCGGCAGAAAAAGCGCAGAACAGCGCCACGATTAGCATCATTATTGCGCTATTCACGATTGTTCCGGCGATCTGTTATTTGCTGAGCGCGATTATCGCTAAACGCTACTACTCACTCACGACGCACAATCTGAAAACCGTTATGGAACAGCTGGCTCAGGGTAAACGCCGTTGCCAGCAACAATTCACCTCTCAAGAAGTGCAGAACTAAGGAACGGCAATGAAAATTAGCGATGGAAACTGGTTGATTCAACCTGGCCTCAATTTGATTCACCCGCTTCAGGTATTCGAGGTTGAACAGCAGGGTAATGAAATGGTGGTCTATGCTGCCCCCCGTGATGTGCGTGAACGTACCTGGCAGCTTGATACGCCTTTATTTACGCTGCGCTTTTTCTCCCCACAGGAAGGTATTGTCGGTGTGCGGATTGAGCATTTTCAGGGGGCGCTGAATAACGGTCCTCATTATCCGCTCAATATTTTGCAGGACGTGAAGGTCACAATCGAAAACACAGAACGTTATGCTGAGTTTAAAAGTGGCAACTTAAGCGCGCGTGTCAGCAAAGGTGAGTTCTGGTCACTGGATTTTCTGCGCAACGGCGAACGTATTACCGGTAGTCAGGTGAAAAATAATGGCTACGTGCAGGACACGAATAATCAACGCAATTATATGTTTGAGCGGCTTGATCTTGGCGTTGGCGAAACAGTTTACGGTCTGGGAGAGCGCTTTACTGCCCTGGTGCGCAATGGCCAGACGGTAGAGACCTGGAACCGGGACGGCGGCACAAGTACTGAACAGGCGTATAAAAATATCCCGTTCTACATGACTAACCGTGGTTATGGGGTACTGGTCAATCATCCCCAGTGTGTCTCTTTTGAAGTGGGATCGGAGAAAGTCTCCAAAGTGCAGTTCAGCGTTGAGAGTGAATATCTCGAATACTTTGTTATCGACGGCCCGACGTCGAAAGCGGTACTTGATCGTTATACCCGCTTTACTGGTCGTCCGGCGCTGCCGCCCGCGTGGTCCTTCGGCCTGTGGCTAACCACTTCATTTACCACCAACTACGACGAAGCGACGGTAAACAGCTTTATCGATGGTATGGCGGAACGCAATCTGCCGCTGCATGTTTTCCACTTTGACTGTTTCTGGATGAAAGCCTTCCAGTGGTGCGATTTTGAGTGGGACCCGCTGACTTTCCCTGACCCGGAAGGGATGATCCGCCGCCTGAAAGCGAAAGGGCTGAAAATCTGCGTCTGGATTAACCCCTATATCGGTCAAAAATCCCCCGTCTTTAAAGAGTTACAAGAGAAAGGCTATTTACTCAAACGCCCGGACGGTTCGCTATGGCAGTGGGATAAATGGCAGCCAGGTCTGGCGATTTATGACTTTACCAATCCGGATGCCTGCAAATGGTACGCCGACAAACTGAAAGGTCTGGTCGCGATGGGCGTTGATTGCTTTAAGACCGACTTTGGCGAACGTATCCCAACTGATGTTCAGTGGTTTGACGGTTCCGATCCGCAGAAAATGCATAACCATTATGCGTACATCTACAACGAACTGGTGTGGAACGTGCTCAAGGACACCGTTGGTGAGGAAGAAGCTGTCTTGTTTGCCCGCTCGGCCTCCGTCGGTGCGCAGAAATTCCCGGTACACTGGGGTGGCGATTGTTACGCTAACTACGAATCAATGGCGGAAAGCCTGCGCGGTGGTTTGTCTATTGGCCTTTCAGGTTTTGGCTTCTGGAGCCACGATATCGGCGGCTTTGAAAATACCGCTCCGGCACACGTTTACAAACGCTGGTGCGCGTTTGGTTTGCTCTCCAGCCATAGCCGTTTACATGGCAGTAAATCTTATCGTGTGCCGTGGGCCTATGATGATGAGTCCTGTGATGTGGTGCGCTTCTTCACGCAACTGAAATGCCGCATGATGCCGTATCTGTATCGTGAAGCTGCGCGTGCAAACGCGCGGGGTACGCCGATGATGCGGGCCATGATGATGGAGTTCCCGGACGATCCGGCTTGTGATTACCTTGACCGTCAATACATGTTAGGCGACAACGTGATGGTTGCTCCGGTGTTCACTGAAGCGGGCGATGTGCAGTTCTACCTGCCAGAAGGTCGCTGGACACACCTGTGGCACAACGATGAGCTCGACGGTAGTCGCTGGCATAAACAGCAGCACAGCTTCCTGAGTCTGCCCATTTATGTGCGTGATAACACCCTACTGGCGCTGGGCAACAACGATCAACGTCCCGATTACGCGTGGCACGAAGGCACGGCATTCCACCTCTTTAATCTGCAAGACGGGCATGAAGCCGTCTGTGAAGTGCCCGCTGCTGACGGTTCGGTGATCTTTACTCTAAAAGCAGCACGTACTGGCAACACGATTACTGTGACTGGTGCGGGCGAGGCGAAGAACTGGACACTGTGCCTGCGCAATGTTGTGAAAGTAAATGGTCTGCAAGGCGGTTCGCAGGCTGAAAGTGAGCAGGGGCTGGTGGTGACGCCTCAAGGGAATGCGCTGACAATTACGTTGTAATCTATTGAAGAATGCCGGGTACGTCTGAGTCGTACCCGGCGAGATTGATGTTTACTGCACCGGCTCTGTCGATGTAACTTCGCTACTGGAAACGACGCCCGCATTCATGGTTTGAGTCACTTGCTGCTTTTCAGCATTTACGGCGTGGAGTTGCCCGTTAACGGTAGGTTTCAGCGTGGCATTGGCCTGAATCGCACCGCTGGCAACCAGTTGAATATTGCCATCGCCAGTTATGGGTAACTCAGGCCATCCCCACTGTTGCAGAATATTCACCGGAACACCGCGTCCGTTCAGACTGATATGGGTCTGACGTTGTGGCGTTTGGGATACGCTGGCGGTGGCTTCCAGAATGCCTTTTTCAGTAAATGCACTCAGTTCGCTGATATTCACCGTGCTGCTGTTGGCGGTCAGCGCCAGCGACGGGCGACGAACATCAACACGATTGAATGTCGCGGCGGCGGCATTCAGATTCGCCGAGCCACTCCAGACGCCCCATTTATGATCGGTAACCAGCGTCAGGTTGGCACCGTAACCATCGAGCGCGGTGAGCTGCCACGGGAAGTCAGGGTCGATATCAATGATCAGATTGCGGCTGGCGCTAAATCTCTTCAGTTGCAGGCTGTTTAACCAACCGGGTGTCGTTTCCATCCACAACTGTTGCCAGTTTTTCGGCAAGGTATATTCCAGCCCGGCAATTGCCGCATCATCAAGGATCAACGTTTTCCCGTCACGCAGCCAGTTCCCTGACGTTCTGACCATACCCCCTTCCCAGCGGCTGGTGAACTGGCGCAGCGCTACGCCCTGCGGGGAAAATTCCGCGTTTATAATCGGGTCAAATAAATGCAGCGAACCATAAATGAACTCGCTAGCGTTCATCGACAGTTTGCCTTCCTGTGTCTGCCAGTCATCTTTACTGAAGGTCATGTTGCGCAAGCTGAGATCGAGGTCGGTCACCGCCCAGTCCGGACCTTGCAAACGAGCATCGATCACTTCCAGGCGACCAATCTGCAACGACGGGACAGAGCGTAATGGCGCAAAGAAGTCGGTTAGCGATTTTTCGCTTTGTAGACGGATATCCGCCATGCGCAGATTTTCCACTTGCCAGCTGTCGTCGGCGTTACGCTGCGCGTTTCCGGTTAATGTCCCGCGGGCGATGTCGGCACCCAGGTTAGTCAGCGTAACGCGATCGTTATCAATACTGCCTTCAATCAGTACATTGGTGGCAGGAACATCATTGAGCGAAAGCGATCCGGCACTAAACTGAATCTGCGCCTTCGTACCCAGCACTTTACCGGCTTCTGGTGACCACGGAACCACGCCGCCATTTACCCGCTGCGCGCTCAGTTTCCATTCGCTATTCGGGCTATTAAACGCCATATCACGCAGTTGCAGACGATCGGCTTTGAACGGTAGCGGCGCGGTCTGGTCGGTGAGATTCAGCGTCCCGTTTTCCAGCAGGATGGTATCGACATGGCGTGGTTCGGTCAGTTGCCGACTGCTTAGCGCAATGTCGACACTTTTGGCCACCAGGGTCGCGGGCTGGCCATCACGACCAAACGTGACGTTCTCCAGCACGATATGAGATGGCGCGGAAAAACGGTGATCCATCGCCCCGAAGGCCAGATGATAGTCGCTATTCTCGGAAACCCATGCGCTGATATGTTCTGCTCCCCAGCGGGTTTGCAGAAGAAAATAGAGGCCAGCGATCGCCACTAACAGAGCGATGAGAATGTAGAGAAGCAGCTTCCCAATAAATTTCATGGTCTTCCATCCCGTGAAATGCACATAAGGGAGTTATGCACGATTTACGCGCAATCCTCAAGGCGGGAATGGTTAAAGAGGTGAGACTGCGGCGGTAATTATCTTACCGCCGCCAGTGAATTACTGTTTTTCTGGTGGGAAAATCAGATTCAGCACGATGGCAGTAATACCGCCCGCGGCGATCCCGGAGGAGAGCAGGTTTTTCAGCCATTCAGGGGCAAACTGCAAAATCAGCGGCTGCTGAGACACGCCCAGACCAACCGCCAGCGACAGCGCGATAATCAGAATCGCCCGACGGTTCAGCGGCTCACGAGAAACGATACGCACACCGGAGGCGGCGATGGTGCCAAACATTACAAGCGTTGCGCCGCCCAGGACCGGTTCTGGAATGTGTTGTACAAAACCGCTCACTGCCGGGAACAGACCCAGCACGATCAACATCAGCGCGACGACAAAACCGACATAGCGGCTGGCAACACCAGTCAACTGGATCACTCCGTTGTTTTGCCCGAAGCAGGAGTTTGGGAAGGTGTTAAACACCGCCGAAACAAACGAGTTCAGGCCGTTTGCCAGCACGCCGCCTTTCAGGCGTTTCATGTACAGCGGACCGGACACTGGCTGTTCGGAAACGTCAGAGGTCGCCGTGATATCGCCAATGGTTTCCAGCGAAGTGATCATAAAGACCAGCATCAGCGGCAGCAGCAGACTCCATTCAATGCCAAGACCGTAATAGAGCGGCGTTGGCACCATAATCAGTTCTTGCGTCATCGGTTCGTTGCTTTCTGGCAACATGCCCATAAACCACGCCAGCGCATATCCGGCCGCCATCGCAATTACCAGTGAGGCCACGCGTAAGTAAGGGTTACGTTGACGGTTAAGCAGGATAATTAAGGCTAAGACCACGCCTGCCAGCAGCAGATTTTTCGGTGCGCCGAAGGTGTTATCGCTCATGGCTGCGTAACCTCCGCCAATGGACGTTAACCCAACCTGAATTAGCGACAGGCCGATAATCATCACCACAACGCCAGAAACCAGCGGCGTAATAATGCGGCGCGCCAGATGCAGAACGCGGGAGATCACCATCTCGGTGCAACTTGCCAGCATCAACGTGCCGAACAAAGCCGCCATCATGGTAGGAACATCAGCACCACCGGTTTTCAGCGCGGTACCGCCCATAATCAGCGGGGCAACAAAGTTGAAGCTGGTGCCCTGAATAGACAACAGCCCGGAGCCAACCGGACCCCAGGCCTTAATTTGAATAATCGATGCCACACCGGAGGCAAACAGCGACATACTAATAATGTGTTGCGTGTCTTGTGCCGGTAAACCCAGCGCCTGGCAGATTAATAGCGCTGGCGTGATCACCGCAACGAACATCGCCAGCAGATGCTGACAGGCGGCAAACAGGGTTTGAGGAAGCGGCGGACGATCTTCAAGACGGTAAATCAGTTCGCTGTTTTGAGTCTGCGCAACCGGTTGCGCATTTTCTGACTCGAGGGTGGAAACAGACATCGAAAACAATCCCGTGGTAGCAAAGCGGGCATTTTAGCTGACCGAAAGAGAAAAGCAAACGTTTGCCACATCCTCATCTAAATATTTAAATGAGATAAATGCACTTTTTTATATAACTTTTGGTATTTTTCTGCTTAAAATCCATGCCATTTGTTCATTAACAGCTGAGAATTTGACCCAGGAAAGCATAACTCGATACCCGTCATAGTTCATGAAGTTGCCACTGCGCGATGAAGTATGACGAGTATGAAAGAGTGATGCGGATACAAAGGAGTAACTATGTTTCATCTCGATACTTTAGCAACGCTTGTTGCCGCAACGCTGACGTTGCTGCTCGGGCGTAAGTTGGTCCATTCCGTCTCCTTTTTGAAGAAATACACCATACCGGAACCTGTTGCGGGTGGTTTGTTGGTGGCGCTGGCGCTACTAGTACTGAAAAAAAGCATGGGCTGGGAAGTCAACTTTGATATGTCCCTGCGCGATCCGTTAATGCTGGCTTTCTTCGCCACCATTGGCCTGAACGCCAACATTGCCAGTTTGCGTGCCGGTGGGCGTGTGGTTGGCATCTTCTTGATTGTGGTTGTTGGTCTGTTGGTGATGCAAAATGCCATTGGCATTGGTATGGCTAGCCTGTTAGGGCTTGATCCGCTGATGGGGCTGTTGGCCGGTTCTATTACGCTTTCCGGCGGTCACGGTACGGGCGCTGCGTGGAGTAAATTGTTCATTGAACGTTATGGCTTCACCAATGCGACGGAAGTGGCGATGGCCTGTGCAACGTTCGGTCTGGTGCTGGGCGGCTTGATTGGCGGTCCGGTGGCGCGCTATCTGGTGAAACACTCCACCACGCCGAACGGTATTCCGGATGACCAGGAAGTCCCGACGGCGTTTGAAAAGCCGGATGTGGGACGCATGATCACCTCGCTGGTGCTGATTGAAACTATCGCGCTGATTGCTATCTGCCTGACGGTGGGGAAAATTGTTGCGCAACTTTTGGCTGGCACTGCTTTTGAACTGCCGACCTTCGTCTGTGTACTGTTTGTTGGCGTGATTCTGAGCAACGGTCTGTCAATGATGGGCTTTTACCGCGTCTTTGAGCGTGCGGTATCCGTGCTGGGTAACGTAAGCCTGTCGTTGTTCCTGGCGATGGCGCTGATGGGGCTGAAACTGTGGGAGCTGGCTTCGCTGGCGCTGCCGATGCTGGCGATTCTGGTGGTACAGACCATCTTCATGGCGTTGTATGCCATCTTCGTTACCTGGCGCATGATGGGCAAAAACTACGATGCGGCAGTGCTGGCTGCGGGTCACTGTGGTTTTGGCCTCGGTGCAACGCCAACGGCAATCGCCAACATGCAGGCGATCACTGAACGCTTTGGCCCGTCGCACATGGCGTTTTTGGTGGTGCCGATGGTCGGTGCGTTCTTTATCGATATCGTCAATGCGCTGGTGATTAAGCTGTATTTAATGTTGCCGATTTTTGCCGGTTAAAAATGAAAAAGCGTCGGAAGGAACCGGAAACGCTACGTGAACACTGTCGCCATATTTTTGGTGATGAGCCGCCAGTGCTCTGTGTATGGGAAACGGAATTTGATTACGCAGATGCCGAACTCAAGGCGCTGGCGGCTAAAGAGTGGCAGCAGATCAGCGAACGGGATTTGAGTGCTTACTATGTACTCAATCTCGTTTATAACGAACCGATGCAAATAGAGTTGTTTCGCTATCTGTTTCCGCTCTGCCTGGCGCAATGGCATGAAACCGTTTTAGCTGGCGGTTATGGTGATCACTTCGAAGAATCCTTAATGAAGGCATTGTGTCGACCCTATCTCTGGCAGGAGATGATGAATGCTTCCCAACGCCAGCAGGTACGGCAATTTTTACTGGACACCGCGTTGCAGCGTATGGATAACGAGCGTGGTTTCAATAACGTTCTTTGCTGGCTGGCGGTGTTCAATACTCTGGGTGGGGCCGCGCCGTTAATTCGTTCTCTCTGGTCGCGCTGGTGGGCGCTGGATACGCCAGGAAAAGCGGTGTGTGCTATTCAGTATGCCGCGCATCTAATTTATCCCATAGAAGCCAATCCGTTATGGTCGCAAGAATGGATAGGCTGGGGGCATCCATTAGGCCATAAAGATGGCTGGTCCTCTGATAATCGCGCTTTTCTTCGCCAAATGTTAACACCTGAAATGATTGTGGCTGGCGTACAGGCAGCGGCTGAAATTCTGCGTGGTGAACCGGAAGGCGCAATGGCGGCGCGAATTGCACAGGATGCGTATGAGGCAATGGATATCCTCACTATCCAGATTGAAGATTTACTGCGTGACTTGTCTTGTGATGAGTCTGGTCATGCGTTGGAGTAACGTTCCGTCTCCGGCATCCAGCGTTCTATCAGGGCTTTTGCTTGTTGTGGGTAACGTTCGTGAATATGTCGCGCCAGGCGCTGAACTTCCGGGATCATCGCCTGATCGCGCAGTAAATCCGCCACTTTAAACTCAGCATTACCCGTCTGACGCGTACCTAACAGTTCACCCGGTCCGCGAATCTCTAAGTCTTTCTGTGCAATCACAAAACCGTCGTTGCTGTCGCGCAGCACTTGCAGCCGAATTTGCGCGGTTTTGGAGAGCGGCGTTTTGTAGAGCAGCACGCAGTGAGAAGCCACCGCACCACGACCTACACGCCCGCGAAGCTGGTGTAACTGCGCCAGACCCAGACGCTCCGGGTTTTCGATAATCATCAGACTGGCGTTAGGCACATCAACGCCGACTTCAATAACGGTTGTGGCAACCAGCAGGTGTAGCTCACCTTGTTTAAACGACGCCATCACCGCCTGTTTCTCGGCAGGTTTCATCCGCCCGTGTACCAGGCCAACGTTCAACTCTGGTAGCGCCAGTTTCAACTCTTCCCAGGTAGCTTCCGCCGCCTGCGCTTCCAGCAATTCCGACTCTTCAATCAACGTACAAATCCAGTACGCCTGACGACCTTCAGTTATGCAGGCGTGGCGCACGCGGTCAATGATGTCGGTACGGCGGGTATCAGGAATAGCGACCGTAGTCACTGGCGTGCGGCCTGGCGGCAGCTCATCTATCACCGAGGTATCGAGATCGGCATACGCCGTCATTGCCAGCGTGCGGGGGATCGGCGTGGCGGTCATGATCAACTGATGCGGATGGAAGCCTTGCTGCTGGCCTTTCTCCCATAACGCCAGACGCTGATGCACGCCAAAGCGATGTTGTTCGTCGATAATCACCAGCGCCAGACCGTTAAACTGCACCTGTTCCTGGAAGATGGCGTGCGTACCAACAATCATCTGCACCTGACCGCTGGCGATGGCTTCCTGCTGAGACAGTCGCGCTTTGCCTTTCTGCTTACCGGCGAGCCAGCCCACTTCGATACCGAGCGGTTCAAACCAGTTGCGGAAGTTATTGGCGTGCTGTTCGGCGAGTAATTCGGTTGGTGCCATCAATGCCACCTGTTTGCCGTGGGCAATCGCACGCAGCGCGGCGAGGGCGGCGACCAGCGTTTTACCGGAACCTACATCGCCCTGTACCAGGCGCATCATCGGCACATCCAGCGCCATATCGCGCTCGATCTCCGCCACTACGCGTGCCTGTGCGCCCGTTGGCTTGAACGGTAAGGCGGCGAGGAGTTTATTTTTCAGCGCATCATTGGCGCTCAGCGGCTGGGCATGAAAACGCTGTGCTCCGGCACGTAAGGCTAACATGCTGAGGTTGTGCGCCAGCAGTTCTTCCAGAATCAGACGACGTTGCGCCGGATGCTGCCCGGTTTCCAGATCGCTAAGCTGTAGCGTCGGTGGCGGGCGGTGCAAAGTGCGCAACGCTTCCGGTAGCGTCATCATTCCTTGTGACAGTTCCGGCGGCAGGAGTTCTTCAATGGCGCAGGTGTCGAGCAGATCCAGCGCCTGGTCGGTTAATTTACGCAGCGTGGCCTGCTTTACGCCTTCCGTTGTTGGATAAACCGGCGTGAGCGTTTCCTGTAATTCTGGCGTGCTGAGATCGCCCTGCACGCGGTATTCCGGGTGGATCATCTCCGCACCATATTTACCGCGCTTTGCTTCGCCATAAGCCAGTACACGGCGGCCCGTCGCCAGGCTATTTTTCATTGCCGCGCTGAAATTGAAAAAGCGCATGGTGAGGATGCCGGAACCGTCGCTGATCTGGCAGGTCATCATCCGCCGACCGCCGAAGGAGATATTGCAGTTCAGCACTTCGCCTTCCACCGTGGCATAAACGCCCGGCAGTAGTTCTCCGATGGGGTAGAGATGGGTGCGATCTTCGTAGCGCAGGGGAAGGTGTAAGAGTAGATCCTGCACGGTATGCAGGTTGATTTTCGCCAGTTTGTTACTAAGTGCTGCGCCAACGCCCGTTAGGGAACTGAGTGGGACAGCATCTAACAGGCGACCTTTCATGGCACTTACCCTGCAGCCTGCATAGTAGCCCACCAGTCGGCATCAGCTTCGATCTCGCCTTGCTGATTGACGTGGGGATAAGGCAGGCCTTTGCGTTTTGCGACTTTCGCCAGCACCGGATAGCCGCCTTCAAACAACAGGCGTTGTTGCTCTGCTTCCGGCAACATGCTGTTTTCACGCAGGTACATGCCTGCATTTTGCCGCTGACGCTGGGCTTCGTAAAGAATGAGGGCTGAGGCAACGGAAACATTCAGCGACTGCACCATGCCGATCATCGGAATGATGATGTCCTGATCCGCCAGGGCCAATGCTTCCTGCGTGATGCCCGTTTTCTCCTGTCCCATCAAAATGCAGGTCGGGCGAGTGTAATCAATTTCGCGGAAATCGACAGCGTTATCAGAAAGATGGGTTGCCAGAATCTGCATGCCCCGGCCTTTGAGATGAGCGACGGCATCGCCAATGGTGCGGTGTGTTTTCACCTGTACCCAGCTGTTACTACCCGCCGCTGCCGAAGCCATGGTGCGCATGCGGCTACCAGGCCAGACGGCGTGAACTTCATGTACGCCAACGGCATCTGCGGTACGAATAATCGCAGAAACGTTATGAGGTTTGTGGACCTGCTCCATGCAGACGGTCAGATCAGGCTGCCGCCTGGCGAGCATTTCGCAGATGCGTGCATAACGTGTTGGGTTCATAAAACATTAATTTCGGTTTCGGGTGACTTTAATCACGTCTGGCATCACGCGGATTTTGCGCATGATATTCGCCAGATGCACACGGTCACGGGCGGTCAGACGAATAAAGGCGCTGTAGACGCGACCATCTTTCTCTTCCGTATTCAAACTTTGAATATTCGAAGTCGTGGTGTTAATTGCCGCCGTCAGGTTTGCCAGCGCGCCCTGATGATTGAACATCTCCACCTTGATTTCGGTGATGAACTCCTGCGCCGTCTCTTTATCCCATTCCACAGCCATAAACTTCTCTGGCTCTTTCTGGTAGCCACGGATGTTACGGCAGGATTCATGGTGGATCACCAGACCTTTACCGGGGCTGACGTGGGCGATAATCGGGTCGCCAGGAATAGGGCGGCAGCATTTCGCAAAGGTGATCAGCACGCCATCGGCACCTTTAATGGGCAGATGTCCGTGGCTTTGGGTTGCCGGTGGAATGGAGGCGTCCCCATGTTGCAGATTTTTCGCGACCACCACGCTCATTGCGTTACCAAGTCCGATTTCTGCCAGCAGATCGTCAAGCGTTGCCAGCTTCATGCGATCCAGCTCGCGCTGAATATTTTCCTGCGGGATTTCATTCAGCTTACGGCTACCACCCAAAGCATGGTTGAGCAGACGACGGCCCAGGCTTACAGAATCATCACGCTTGAGGTTTTTCAGCAACTGACGAATTTTGGCGCGCGCTTTCGAGCTAACGACAAAGTTCAGCCAAGCGGCATTCGGGCGAGCGCCCGGAGCGGTAATGATTTCAACGGTCTGACCGCTAGTAAGCGGCTGCGACAGCGGGTAAGGCTGGCGGTCGACGCGTGCGCCCACGCAGGCATGGCCGATATCGGTATGCACTGCATAAGCGAAGTCGACGGGCGTTGCACCGGCAGGCAGCTCGACAATGCGCCCTTCCGGTGTGAAAACGTAAATCTCATCCGGGAAGAGATCGGATTTAACGCTCTCGATAAATTCAAACGAACTACCGGCGCTCTGTTGCAGCTCCAGCAGGCTTTGCATCCAGCGCTGGGCGCGGATTTGCGCGGTGGTGCTGGTTTCGCCGTGCTCTTTATAAGCCCAGTGCGCGGCAACACCCATCTCCGCCATCTGATCCATATCTTCGGTACGGATCTGGACCTCAACCGGCACACCGTGCGGGCCGATCATCGAGGTGTGCAAAGACTGATAGCCGTTCGCTTTTGGAATGGCGATGTAGTCTTTCACGCGACCCGGACGCGGCTTGTACAGGCTATGCATTTGCCCGAGCACGCGATAACAGGTGTCAGAATCATTGACGATCACGCGGAAAGCGTAGATGTCCATGATTGAGTGAAAACGCTGCTCTTTGAGCACCATTTTGCAGTAAATCGAATAAAGATGCTTTTCGCGACCACTGACGCGGCACGGTATTCCCGCTTCCTGCAAACGCCCTTCGATTTCAGAAAGAATCTTCTGGATCATCTCTTTACGGTTGCCGCGCGCGGCTTTCACCACTTCTTTGATTACGCGATAACGGTTGGGATACAGCGCCTCAAAACCCAGCTCTTCGAGTTCAGTTTTAATGTGGTGGATACCTAAACGGTGCGCCAGCGGGCTGTAAATTTCGAGAGTTTCACGGGCGATGCGGCGACGTTTGTCCGGGCGAAGTGAGCCCAGCGTGCGCATGTTGTGGGTACGGTCGGCAAGTTTGATGAGGATGACGCGGATATCCTGCACCATTGCCATAATCATCTTGCGAAAGTTTTCGGCCTGCGCCTCTTTCTTATCGCGGAACTTGAGTTTATCAAGTTTCGACACCCCCTCTACCAGCTCGGCGACGCTTTTACCAAAAAGCTGTTCCATGTCCTGGTAGGTGGCGGGAGTATCTTCAATCACGTCATGCAGCAGCGCCGCCATCAGCGTTTCATAGTCGAGTTTCATCTCGGCCAGAATGCAGGCAACCGCTACCGGGTGCGTGATATAGGGTTCACCGCTTGAACGTGTTTGCCCCTCGTGAGCATCACGTGCAACGAGATACGCCTGCCGCAGACGCTTGATTTGGTCTTCCGGCAGGTAGGTTTGAATCAGTTGATTCAGGCTTTCAAACAGATACAAGGGCGACCCGCTTTGTGATTAACGACGACCTTCAGCAATAGCGGTAACGGCTTGTAATTCAGCGGCTTCCTGCTCTTGCTGTTCCTGGCGTTCGCGAACGTCGAGGATCTGGTTGTTGATCAGACCTTCTTCGATTTCGCGCAGCGCGATTACAGTGGTTTTATCGTTTTCTTCCGGTACCAGCGGATCCTTTCCGCCTACCTGCATCTGACGAGCGCGACGCGCGGCGACCAGTACCAGGTCAAAACGGTTACCAATTTTCTCTACAGCGTCCTGAACAGTTACGCGTGCCATACTTAAAAAGCTCCACAGGTGAAGAAATGACTGGGCATGATACTGAAATCAGGTTCAGTCTGCCAACAATTTGCTGATTAAAGCGTCATGACGCTGCTTTTGGCGGCTCATGCGCAGACGTTCGGCGCGAATAATGGTCTTCAAATCGGTCAACGCGGTATCGAAGTCATCATTCACAATCAGGTAATCATATTCGGCGTAATGGCTCATTTCTGCAACAGCTTGCGCCATACGCTTTGCAATGACCTCTTCGCTGTCCTGACCGCGACCGCGTAGACGGCGGTCCAGTTCAATTTTGGACGGCGGTAAAATAAAGATACTCCGCGCGTGCGGCATTTTCTGGCGAATTTGCTGCGCGCCCTGCCAGTCGATATCGAGAAAAACATCGACACCGGTCGCCAGTACTTGCTCAATGGCCTCACGCGAAGTGCCATAGTAATTACCAAAAACTTCTGCGTGTTCGAGGAACGCATCTCTGCTAATCATTTCTTTAAATTCATCATGATTAACAAAGAAATAATGTTCACCGTGGACTTCACCAGGACGCGGTTGGCGTGTGGTGTGTGAAACAGAAACCTGGGTGTCATACAACGGTTGGGTTTTTAATAAAGCCTGAATCAGGCTGGATTTACCCGCGCCACTGGGGGCAGAAACAATATAAAGCGTGCCTTGAGCCATGAGTATCTTTCGTATGTGATTAGCGAAATAAAGCCTACATACGAGCTTATTATACACGGCGCGGCCATGTGACGTAGCCCTTGCTCACACTTTTTGCGCAAAGTTGTTGCGTTTTGCGTAGCTGTTTCCGCATTTGCCTGTGATTTACTGCAATAAAGACGATTCTCAGGAAGCGTCCTCGCAGACTCCGTTTTTGCCACTCGGCTTTGCCTTCACCACGTTGTATATCTGCCAGCCTGACTACAGCGGAGGTGAAGATGAAAGTATGGATGGCGATATTAATAAGTATCTTGTGCTGGCAATCATCTGTGTGGGCGGTCTGTCCGGCCTGGTCGCCAGCCAGAGCACAGGAAGAAATTTTCCGCCTGCAACAGCAAATAAAACAGTGGGACGATGACTACTGGAAGGAAGGAAAAAGTGAGGTGGAAGACGGTGTTTACGATCAGTTAAGCGCCCGTCTTACGCAGTGGCAACGCTGCTTTGTGAGCGAGCCCCGCGACGTGATGATGCCGCCTTTAAATGGTGCGGTTATGCATCCGGTTGCCCATACGGGTGTACGCAAAATGGCGGATAAAAACGCATTAAGTCTGTGGATGCGAGAACGTAGCGATCTTTGGGTGCAGCCAAAAGTTGATGGCGTTGCGGTAACCCTGGTTTATCGGGACGGGAAACTGAACAAAGCAATCAGTCGCGGTAATGGCCTGAAAGGCGAGGACTGGACGCAGAAAGTTAGCTTAATTTCCGCTGTGCCGCAAACCGTTAGCGGGCCTTTAGCCAACAGTACGCTTCAGGGGGAAATATTTCTCCAGCGCGAGGGGCATATCCAACAACAAATGGGGGGAATAAATGCCCGCGCAAAAGTTGCTGGCCTGATGATGCGCCAGGACGATAGCGACACGCTGAATTCTCTGGGCGTTTTTGTCTGGGCATGGCCGGATGGACCGCAGTTAATGACCGATCGTTTAAAGGAGCTGGCTACCGCAGGTTTTACTCTAACGCAGAGGTATACCCGTGCGGTTAAAAATGCTGATGAGGTTGCGCGCGTACGCAATGAGTGGTGGAAAGCGAAATTACCCTTCGTCACCGATGGCGTGGTTGTGCGAGGGGCGAAAGAACCCGAATCCCGCCATTGGCTACCAGGCCAGGCAGAATGGCTGGTGGCCTGGAAATATCAACCTGTAGCTCAGGTTGCCGAAGTGAAGGCGATTCAGTTTGCGGTGGGTAAGAGCGGTAAAATATCGGTGGTTGCGTCACTCGCACCTGTCATGCTGGATGATAAAAAAGTCCAGCGGGTGAATATTGGTTCCGTCAGGCGCTGGCAGGAGTGGGATATTGCGCCTGGTGATCAGATCCTCGTCAGCCTTGCCGGTCAGGGTATTCCTCGCATTGATGATGTGGTCTGGCGCGGTGCAGAACGTACAAAACCGACACCACCAGAAAACCGCTTTAACTCGTTGACCTGCTACTTTGCTTCTGATGTTTGTCAGGAACAGTTCATTTCACGCTTAGTCTGGCTGGGGTCAAAACAGGTTCTGGGGCTGGATGGCATTGGTGAGGCCGGCTGGCGCGCGCTGCATCAGACTCATCGCTTTGAGCATATCTTTTCCTGGCTTTTATTAACGCCAGAGCAATTACAGAACACGCCGGGGATCGCGAAAAGTAAAAGTGCGCAGCTATGGCATCAGTTTAATCTGGCTCGTAAGCAGCCTTTTACTCGCTGGGTGATGGCAATGGGAATACCGCTAACCCGGGCGGCGCTTAATGCCAGTGATGAACGGTCCTGGTCGCAACTTTTATTTAGCACGGAGCAGTTCTGGCAGCAGCTGCCGGGGACTGGATCGGGGCGCGCCAGACAGGTTATTGAATGGAAGGAAAATGCGCAAATCAAGAAGCTGGGCAGTTGGCTGGCTGCCCAGCAGATCACAGGTTTTGAACCTTAGTGTCCTTCGTGGCTGTAGTAAAAGACCGGTAATCCCAGCTTAAGGCGTAGCGCCAGTAAGCGGGCAAAAAAGCCGAATACCAGGGTGGAGATAATTACCACATCATGGTTAGAAACATAGTGTTGCAGCGCGATGTACAGCACGGCGGAGGCAAATGAGACACCGGCATACAACTCTTTCTGGAATACCAGTGGGATACGTTTACAGAACATATCGCGCAAAACGCCGCCAAACACGCCGGTGGTTACCGCCGCGACAACGGCAATAATTGGGCCGTGCCCCATATCCAGTGCAACCTGTGCGCCGATGATAGAAAAGACCACCAGTCCAAGCGCATCGAGCACCAGAAACACTTTGCGCAGGTAAGGCATTACAGGAGCAACGATAGTGGTGAGTACTGCGGCGGTAGCGACGATAATCACATATTCCGGGTGTTTGACCCAGCCGAGCGGATAGTGGCCCAGCAGAATATCGCGCACTGACCCTCCGCCAATTGCGGTGGCGGTCGCAATAATAATTACGCCAAATGTATCCATGCGGCGTCGCCCGGCCGCCAGAGCCCCCGTCATGGCTTCGGCAGTAATGCCAACCAAATACAAAATGTGTAACAGCATGGTTCTCTCCCTAAAAATCTGTCTGGCAGGGTAGCGATTTGTGCGTATTGTCACGATTGAGATTTTTTAAGGTGAGAGGAAATTGATAACTTGTAGTTATGTGAAATCGCTATTTTCTGTAGCGTAGATGCATTCTTCTGACTTCTTGTCTGAGAAAATGCATAAGAAAAAATAGGTTAAAATTGAGGGGTGGAAAAGAAAGGTGCAATGTTTAGCCATTGTGTTCACCGCACCTGGACTTTGGCTTACGCATCGGGTATCTCAATCAACAAAAAGAGTTTTTAGTTTCTGCTATTTCTTCTCTGTAATTTTTACACTGTTTTCCAACTGCTTGATGCTGACCTGCGGGGTCGGCAACTCCTCAGGCATGGTTCCGCCAAGTTCCTGAATGGTTTGCCTCACCTTGCTACCCACGTCAAAGTGTGTGGTATTAGCTTGCTGTTTTGAATTCACGCCATCCCGCTTGAGTTTTTCTTCTGTTTGGGTAGCTCGAAAGAGATTAGCCGCCAGTTCTGTTGAACCCATATGATCCAGGATCTTCTGACTCTTTTTCAGCCCCTTCAGTTGGTGGATGGCTTTCTGATCTAATCCACCATACAGCCCCTGGTAACCATGATTCTGAAATATGGCGAAATCAGTAGCTGTCGCTACCCCAGCTTGCTGTGCTGCCTCAACCAATTGTTTGTTATGTTCTTTCAACTCATTTCTCAGAAACAGACGCTTTTCGTCTTCACGAAGTTGCTTAAATGCTTCATCGTCAGCAAGCTCCTGCCGTCGGGTCTGGATAGCAAAATAAGTCTGCCCTGCCGCAATGACCGGTTTCGCAGGGTCGCCGTTTTGTACTACCAGGTAACAGGCATAGCGGGAGAGATGAACATCTTCAAGTTCTCGTTGAGCCCCTGAACCTAATACAACCATTTTGGTGGTTTCAACGAAATGGTCAGATGCAGCTTGATTGCTGGCTTCGCACGCTTGAGTCGCGCGGGCCAGTACCTTTTGAAAATTGCGCCAGTCCCGATAATCCAGTAACGGTGCCAATTCTCTAGCTGACCAAAATTCTTGCCCTTCAGTGCCATAATGCCGTATTTCTTCAAAAGGTTGATGATGTTCGTTCATTGCCCACTCCATGTGATATCGATTGCAAAGAAAGTAAATCTGTAACTGTATTTATATACAGTTGTGAGTATCTCACGTTCTCAGTGTGCTGGGCAAAAAAACATCGCAAAATCTGGAGCAGGCACGCAAAACAGAATTGAAGTTGCGGGGAAGAAAAATGCCGCTCTGTTTGAGTGGGCGGCATTTGTGAAGGCTGAAAAGTAAGAATTGGCGTTACGAGTTTGAATCTGAATGTTTAGTATGTGCGTTAATTGCTTTTATTATGCGGTTCTTTGGGTTGGGTTAATTTGTATATGTACACGCGTATGTACACATTTTTCGTGAGTGCTCAATAAAACGGGATACGAAAGCCGTTTTTATGTGGCTTTAAAGTGGGTTTAGAAATGGCGCAATTGTGCTTTTGGCGTGCTGGTGGCGGGGGTCGAACCCGCATACATGATCAGCCTGTACAGGCTGGCACCGACTCTACCCGTTGAGCGTACACCAGCAAAAAAGCGATGAGGTTGTTGGCTGCTGGTGGTGGGGGTCGAACCCACATAAACATCCCGCTTTCTGGAAGCTATACAAGCGGACGCCGCTTTACCGATTAAGAGTACACCAGCAAAAAAAGCGATAAGGTAGTTGGCTGTTGGTGGCGGGGGTCGAACCCACATAAACATATGGCCCGTTAGGGTTTATGCCGCTTTACCGATTAAGAGTACACCATACAGCCAGGCAAAATAGTAATTATGCGTTATGCGCGGGTAAAGTCCGTTTTATCTGGTAGCACCAGATGAACGGGTATCATTATTTCACCTGATTTCACGTGATTTCGCTTAATTTCACAAAAATCACCGTCTTTCACCTTCTTTCACAAAAAACAAATTATCATTAAAGCGCCTTTCGCTCTCTGATGCGTTTTGGTGTTTTGTGGCGTCTGTGATGCCCTGAAAGGGGATTTTTGCGATAGCGGCGCAAATATAACGGTTGCTGCTGGTATCTGTGGTTAGTCTTGCGTGATTTTATTGGCGTGCTTCTTTCTAAGCCGCCGAATGATATCGTAAATATGGGTCTCGGATATCGCGTACTCTTTACGTAATGCCTGCAATTTTTCGCCGTTATCCCACCTGTAGTAAATCTCGTATTCGCGCAATGCTGCGAAAAGTGATCTGCCTGTTGGAAGGTAAAGACTCCGCCCACCAGCATAGAAGGCGATTGCAGCAACAACCCGCTTTGCGATTCTGAAAGCGTCTGCCTCCTCCATGCCATTACGGGTAAGTTCTGCCACTGAATGCGACACGATATCAGCAAGCGAATCACACCATGCATCACCTGGTTTATCTCCGCCGTCTATGTCATTCATGAATTTAAGCCGCTCGATGTCTTTTGGTACGTGATGGGTTTGCTCGTTCATCCGGTAGCCTCTTGTGTTGGTGTATCTGGTCCTACCAGTTTAATTTAACGTCGCGATAAAACGATATACACGCACACATATCAGAAAGGCTAACCGACTGTTCCGGCTCTGTGCTTATTTCTGGTAGCTACGCCAGATTTTTTACATCTCCCTCCTATCCCCATTTCTGCGTAAGTGCGGTTTACTGCTTTCCTCAGGTCTGCGTAGTTCTCCTCTGGCGGCTCCGGTGGCCTCTGTGCCTTCCCGTAACACTCTGCCCTGCGCATTGCCATCCGTTCGCGTTCCCTGTCAGTCTCCACCAGCATCATCACTTCGGCCCATCGCGCCGCCGCTCTCCGGTAAAAGCCTTTCGACTCCAGTTCTTCCGCTATGCGGTCATGTACCATCGTTCACCCCCTCAGAACGGAATATTGTCACCGCAGGGGTCATAACTTCCCGCTGGTGGCTGATTGCTCTGTGTGCCTGTGGTACTGCGTCTGCTCCCGCCTGGACGCGTCGCCCGTGCACTGATTATGCTGTCCGCTATGACCTGATAACCCTGCCGCGTTTCCCCGTTCTGTCCGGTCCACTGGCTTACCTGCATCGTGCCGGATACGCTGATTACGTTGCCTTTCTCATATCCTGCCAGTTGGTCGGCCTGTCTGAAAAACACGCTTTCTTAAACAATGCCTAAAAGCCGATTTTATGGTGCTTTGAAACGGTTTTTAAAATGGCGCTCGTGGTGTACTCTCTGGCATTCAATGGCGCTCTGTGATGTGGCTGGTGGTATGTGGCCGCCATGCATAATGGGGCTGATTTTGTTCATGGCCCGGCAATGGGTGAGCATTTTTTACCATATTCAGGGTAACAATGGGCGAAAAAGTTCATTTCTGGCATGGCCTGAAATTCCATGCAGCCCGCGCCGCGTGTGCTCTTGCCGGGGAAAACGTCGCGGAATAATGACCGCACCCCACCTTATGGCGGTGCAGTCCCACGAAATCCCGGTTATTTCCGTTTATTCCCGGATTAATCCCGCCTTTTCCCGCATTCTCCCGGCTGTTCCCGGAATTAATCGCCGGGGTGTGGTGGTTATCTGGTGTGGTCGTAGTTCTGCCGTAGTCGTTCACCCTCAGCGCAATGACGCGGTTTTTTAACGCCGCTGGTAGCACAATGCGGGCAGGTCATGACGTGGCTGATATACGCATCACGGGCAGCCAGCCACGCCGCAGACGGGGCGCACATATCCGCCAGCGTCTGGCCGTTGCTGGTGGTGTTGTCTTCCGGCCATGTTTCGGACTGGTGCGCTTCCTGTAAATCCGGTGCAGGTAATGCCCGGATAAACTCACACAATGCATCCGGCAGGCTGAATAACTTATGCATAAATCTGATGTTCTGAATCGCTGAAAACGTGCGTTTTATGGTGTTTTTTCGTGATTTCTGCGTGTTCTGATGTGCTCATTTCGCTGTATCCCTTGTGTGGCGCGGGCTGCGCGTGTGTTTCGGTGTTCTTTTTTGCCGCCAGAAAACGGTAATCAGGCATATAAACACGGCTGTAAGCCGCGCCGCGTCTGGCTTCGCGTGATTTTGTGCGCTAAAAAGTGCATTTTTGCCCTTAAAAAGCGTTATTCGTGATTCACTGGTAAATGCTCCACATGCCGCGCCATTGCTGGGCTTTTCGCTATTCTGTGTGGTTTTGCTTTTTAACCCGTTTTGCACACTGAAATTGCCTTGTATCCAGCGCCACGTAAGGGATTGCCGGGTTTTTATGGTGCGTTTTTTGCCGTGCGTAATATTGTGCAAGTTGGTGGGACTGGTGGGAACTGTGGGAACCGCCTAGAACCACGCGGCTTTCAGTGGTTCCCACCAGTTCCCACGGTGGCTTTTTGTGGGAACCGTGGCGGTTATTTTTTGTTCTCTGCGGTTCCCACCAGTTCCCGCAGAGTTCCCACTCAAAAACGAACAATAATCATACTGGTGATTTTATTATTTACTGATTTATATATGTTTTATTTTTACGGTTCCCACAGTTCCCACCAGTCCCACCACTTTTTCAGTTTTTAAAAACGCAATTTTTGTTAATTATTCATCAATTGCGAATAACAATGCATTCTGGTCGATGGCGTAAACGCGGTGTTTTTCCCCGTTAACGGAAACGCGTTTTGTGTATCGGCGTTTCCCGTCCGTGTCGCGGTCAACAATCGCGCCAGCATCATCAAGACTGGCCGCTATGCGTTTCAGGTCGTAGCCGCTGGCCGCCTCACATAGTGCTTCCGGTAAAAACCAGTAAACCCGGTCGCCGTTGCTCCCCGGTCGCCACCATCCGGCGCGGTTGCTTACTGGTTCGCTGTATGTGTTGCCCCCTTCAAAGCGTGAGGCATGGCGGGCGATAAACCCGGCGACGGCCCGGAGTATTTTCACGTCCTCCGATTGCCCCCGGCCACGATAGTCCGACCACGCAGCAAACATCGCTTTCACCGCCTCCAGTGCTTCGCCCTGTTTCCACGGCAGAATCCCGGCAGTTATCGCCATTTCACCGGCCAGTGCGCACAGTGTGAAACGCGCGGCGGCGCGCGCCTCCTGCCCGGTGCTTACGGGGAATTGTTCGCGCAGTATGGCGTACATATCCGCCAGCGTCTGGCCGTTGCTGTTGGTGCTGGTGGTGTCACTTTCATTGCGGGAAATCAGCCAGCGCACAAACTCCGGCCCGGCGTGGCCGTAATGGGTGGCCGCATTACCGCGCAGCGTTTCGGCAAATTTCCGGCCTGCTCCACGGCGTTCTGTGTCGTTGTCGGGGTTGTGGGGTAGTGCCATTCCGTGGAGGCAGTCAAACGCCCCGTAAAGCCGCTGTGCCGGAATATCCAGTAACCGCATTTCCTGCCCGGCCTTGATGCGCTGACCGCCGCTTTCCATGTGTTTACCCACGGTCATTTCCCCTGTGGAAATAATCATGGTGCGCCATGTGTTGACCGGGCGGGCCATGCCGGACACCTTGCCACGCTGGCGGCCTGTTCCGTTGCCAAGCTGATAAATCAGCCCGCCAATATCTCTGGCCGGGGCTTCGCCAATTTCATCCAGTATCAGCGCGGTATCGTTCCGCATGGTCGCCAGCCCTTCAAGCCCGGTGCTGGTGGCGTTCCAGTTGCGTTTAAAGTTGCGGGGTTCTCCCCATACGCTACAGGCCACCAGCGCCCCCACGCTTTTCCCGCTGGAACTGTCGCCCATGAAATGAAATCCGCCGCTGTCCACATCAAGCAGCCACAGCAACGGCCCGGCGAGTGATGCACACACTGCCAGCATGGCTACCGGGTTTCCCCGGCATAATGCGGCCACGTTGTCGCGCCAGCCCTCCGGCGTTCCTGCGGTGGCGTACTCCTGTGAGCCTGCTTCTGTTGACTGAAACACCACATCACCATCACCGATAACCCCGCCCGGCATGACAAACAGGGTCGGGGAGTGCCACCCGGTGGCCGTAGCCGCGAGCGCCCGTCGTTTTGGTGCTGACTCCATGATGTATTCGGTCAGTGCCTGCCGTTGTTTGTAGGGAATGGTAACGCCCATGCGCAGCAGCTCCTGTCGGAGTTCTCCGCCGTCTCCGGCGAGCATTTCCATCGGTGCGGCCCATTCCCGCCACTGGCCTGACGGCGTGAGAAAACGGAGTAATCGCCCGTAGTTTTCGTCTTTGCTGTCGCTGGTCATGGCGATAACCTCCAGCGGGGAACAGATAAACGTGTCCGTGTTGGTTGAGTCGCGCACGCCGTGCCAGTAAAGGCCGGGTTTCAGTATCTGGCCGCCGTCCACCTGTACATGCTGCGAATAAGTGGCGTAGCCCGGACGTGCCGGGCTGACTTTGGGGTGTTTCTTGCGTGGTGGTTTTCGCTTCCCGGATGTGACCGGGGTTTTAGTGGTTGTCCGGGTCATGCTCCATTTCCCATAGCATCAAATCGTTAAAGTCGGAAAGGTCTGGTGATGCACCGGGCGGCCATTCCGGGAATGTGACGTAACATCCGGCCAGCAATGCGGCTTCGTTGGCTGCTCTGGAACCGGGGTTGCCTTTTGATGCCCGGTCATCATCCCCGGCGATAACGAGAGATATGCGCGAGCCGTATCGTTCACGCAGCGCCATAGCCACATGTTTAAGGTTTCCCGCATTCATGGCACACACCACGGCCATGACGTTCCAGTACTGGAGAAGGGCGGCCCCGGTGGCCCACCCCTCACACACGTAAACGTCATGTTCCGGCGCTTCCGGGGCCATCAGGTCAAAGCTCCCCATAACATGGAAAGCCCCCTGCACCTGACCATCACGGAGAAACATTTTTCGACCGTCCGGGCTGATAATCTGCACGTTCACAACTTCGCCGCATACGTTGTACAGCGGGACAAGCAAATCATTACCCGACTGATACAGATTGCCGGGCTGTAGCCGTTTTTTCATGAGATAGGGATGAGAAGGGGTTGCCACCTCCGCCCGGCCAAGCAACTCAAAGGCCCGGCAGGCGGTCAGTTTCTGGCGCTGGTGGCGTTGTTGCTGCTCCCGCTGGCGGAGTCTGCCCGCCTCCTGTTCTGCGGCCTGTACCAGCACCCGTTGCGCCTCCCGTTGTTCGCGGGTCATTACATCAGGTTTGCCCAGTGCGGGCAGGCACAGCCCCAGCCTGTCCGCCACAATACGGGCGGCATCAGTCTGACGCACATTCCACAAATAAGCCCCCAGCGCCACAAGGTCGCCGCCGCTGTCCCCGGTGGCGAAGTCGTGCCAGCATCCGTCCACCAGCGAGACGAAAAAACTGCCCGCGTGACGGTCTGCACGTGTGGGGTTACGGCACACCCATTCAGTGGCCTGCCGTTTACCTTCGGGCAGCCATTCAGGAACAAGGATTTCCGCATGTTGTGCCGCCACTGCGGCAACGCTGCGGATTGCGTTAATCGTGGCTATGTCACGCATGTTGCCCGCCCTCCCTGATTTCCCCGGTGCGACAACGCCAGTTGTACACCTCCACAACCTCACTGAATCCGGCCACAAGTTCAGCCGTAACAGCGATGGAATCGCCCAGGCTGCGCAGTTCGTCCATGTCAGGATCAATGCTGTCACTCATGCCAGAAAGTAAGCGCCCTGTGATAGCCAGCCCTTCAAGCAATTTGCGGGCGTAGAAATCAGCATCATCAAACATCGCTCTCGCTTCCCGTGCGTCAGCTGCTTTTATGGTTGTAACCAGTTGTTCAAGTATTCTGGTGTTACACACATCACGCATGACTCACCCCCTCACGAATAAGGGTGACAAAAATCAGATGGGTGTGCGGAAGTTGTGCGCGTGCTTCGTGCTCAGTGGCAGCGGTAACGGTGAATATTGCAATGCTGCCTGTCAGGCACTGCATAAAGCGCCAGACAAAGTAAGGGCGTGCGAATACAGCCATGTGAAAGGCTCCTTTGGTTTTTATAAGGAGTCTCGCTACTACGCTGCTAAACGGGGTGGCGAGACGTAACAGGGTTAGCAGACTGGAACCAAAGAAACCAGCGAGCGCAAAGGCTCCCCCGTTACGCCCCGCCATAATGCGGGTATGGGTAGGCTTACGGACACAAAAAAACCGCATATCGGAATGTAAGCGGCTGTCCGCTTTGGTATTCAGGCTGCTAAACCCGGTCGCCATGTGGACGACTCCGGCATCATACAGCCCGAAAGAAGAGGCGATCAACACGTTTTTAAGCATGGCTCCCCCCCTGAGCCGGAACGCGGCCAGCAAACAGCAACACAAAATCACGCGCCAGCATACGGCGGGCGGTTGTTTCATCGGGTGCGTTGACGGATTCGCGGTGTGGGCGGTCGTTCAGGTCGGAACGGCGAACAGCCAGAAAGTGAAAGGTAAATTCAGGGTGTAACGGGGTTGGGGTCGTAGCCATTCTGGCAGCCTCCTTTTGCAAATTTAAGGAGTCACCGCCTGAGTTTCCACGCTCATAAGGGGCGGTGACGCTGGCGGGGGTGGAAATACCGGCGCAAAAGGAAACCGGCCAGCCTTTCGGCTGCCCCACCAGCGCCACCATAGATACAGTGCGGGCCTTGCCGCTGTTCATGGTTGCGCGATGGCACGACACAAAAAAAGACGCTGGGCGCGTCTGTGTCGCCTTTTGCTCATTAAACGGGTTTCCACGCCCGGCTGGTGGATTTACACCAGCGGGGGAAATATAACGCCCACTAGTGATGGCAGGCAAGCAATATTTACGCATGGCTGGCGTTCCTCTGTTGTCTCATTCGCCATTGATGAATAAGCCGGGCAAGATGCGTTTTGCGCTTGTGGTAGTCCATCCACGTATCAATCAGGGTTGTGTTGCTTTGCTCAAGGTAGGCCATGAGTTCAAGCTGTTCTCTACTCATGTGCTCGCGTGGATCTCCGGTTAAACCTTTGGCCGCAGCCCACTGTCTGGCTGTCATTCCATCCAGTACAAGCCGGGCTATCATATTGGCCTCTGTTGCGTAGTTATGAGGGTGGGTTTCCCGGCAGCGGCACGCTGTAAAGCCAGTGCGGCGCACATGGGACTGTGATAACTGGCTGCCATTATCCGGCTTTTTAGCTGGTGGCGAATTTTCTGTATGGATTGCGGCACTACGTGTGCCAGTTCTTCTTCACAACGGATGAAATAACAACGAATGGCCCGGCTACGGTCGTTACGTTCCACCATTGCTATTTCTTTGGCGGTGTTCAGTGTGAGTAAATAATCTTTGCCGGGGCGTCCAGTACGTGAAATATGGCTACAGGCCACATCATTCGGGTTTTTCCCCATTTTTGGGGAAATCATTTTATGCACGGCGTAATCACTGCCAATAACAAAACCATATTCACTTATTCTGTTGGTTATCCATGTTGAAAAATCCTTCCCGATATTCAGCGCAGCATGTAGCGCACGTGCACTTACAACGTTAGTTTGATGGCGGCCAATTTGCCCCGAAATAACAGGAATCAGGTCGGCAAGTTCACCTGATGAAATGGGTGTATGGTTGTTTTGGGCGTGAGAACTCCCCGACCCTGTTGCGGGCCTTTTTGGCATTTTCATGATTAAAAGTCTCTGACGGGATTAATTACGCGTGCTGGTTGTGTCTTTGCGGTCTGCAAGCCACTTACGGATAGCGGAAACATCAAAGCGACTAACGCCGTCGCTGAGTTTATCCGGGCGAGGGAATTTACCCTTTTTAACCCAGCTCCATAACGTGGATTCGCTGATTTGGAAGTGGTGCATCACCTGAGTTGGGCGCATATAGCCAGATTTGGGTAATGTGTCCATTTTGTTGCCCCCTGAGTAAAGCGATTGAAAGTGATAAAAAGCCTATAACTATGCACCGTAGAAAGGCAATACCACTTTGTTTTAGCGGTATTTTCTGGGTTTTTATCTGGCAGGAGTGGGGATGGTGACATCGTTAAAAACACGTTTAAAAATCTTTATATGAGTTTTATAGGGGAAATAGCTATGGGGGTATTTGTTAACCGCAAAATTCTCTCATGCGCTCTTATCAGCCGCAGAAAGAATCAACATTTGTGCAACATGGGTTATTACCCTTTATATTTAGCGTTTTGTGGTGTTTTATTCCGCACGAATTGCTAAAAATTTGCATTGGCAGAGAAATAACCATCAAAATTGGTGTCAAATGACTTTCAAAAATATACTTTTTGCTTAACCCCGTTAAAAACCCGTTTAAAAACCTTTATACGAGTTTAAATGTGTTCATGCCTGTAGGGGTATTATTAATCCGTTAAATTAACGCACAATCAATTGTGCGCGTTATTTGGCTATTTTAAATGGGGTTACGTTGTATTCGCTCCCCTGTTCCAGAGCCACCAGCAGGTCGGCCCATAATTCCAGAGCGTGGCGGCGTTCATTGAAATACTGATGTCGGTTATAGATACCCTCAACGCCTTTAATCCGGTGGTTCAGGCAGCGTTCCGCCACTACAGGGTCTACCCCAAGCGCGGCAAGGTGAGTTCTGGCCGTGCGTCGGAAATCGTGAACGGTAAAACCCGGCACACCAGGCATTTCCCGGCGAACCTTAGCCAGCGCAACGGGCAGAGTGCTTTCCTGTATGTGTGGAATCATGCGGTGTTGCATTTTGCGGGCTGGAAGCACCCAGCGGCTACCGCCTGAAATGCTGTGTAATTCACGTAACCATGCCACCGCTGGTGGCGGTAGTGGGATATCAATGGCATCCCCGTTTTTAGCCCGTTCGGCGGGGAGTCGCCATACAGCACTATCTAAATCAAATTCATCCCACTGCGCGGCGCACAACTCCATTTTTCGGCAGCAAAGGCAAAGTATCAGTTTCATGGTGAGTTCATTCTCACGGCTGAATCCTTTAGCTGTGCGCATGGCCTGAAAAAAACGAATGAGTTCATCACGGGTTAGCCATCGGTCGCGGCTTTTTTCAGTCCCACCAGCATCTGATAACTCAAAAGCAGCGGCGGGGTTTGTTTCCAGTGCGTGGCGTTTGATGGCGTAGTCGAATATCCGTTTAGTCCATCGCAAAACATCATTGGCGACTGTTGGCGCTCCACGGTCAATAATGCGCTGTAGCATTGCGTCAATATGGCGCGGTTTAACGTCTTCGACTTTCAGGCTGCCAATCTGAGGGTTGATATCTTTGTCTATGCGGCGGCGGAGAATATCGGGATGTTTCCAGCGGGGTAGTATTTGCCGTTCGTAGTATTCGGCTGCCAGTTCTGACACGCGAAGGGCGTTTCTTTCTTCCTCAATCCGTGCCAGTGCCGCCGCTTTTCGGGCCTGCTTTTCTCCGGCCACGTCATGACCCAGCGCAACACGGGCGGCCAGTTCTTTGACGGTGGCACGGGCTTTACTTAGTGACAAGTCGGAATATGAGCCGATGTGCATCGTGCGTTGTTTCCCGGCCATCCGGTAGCGATAACGCCAGAATGGGGCGCTGTATTTTTCAGGGAAGCACAAATACAGACCGTTGCCATCGGCGCGTCCCTCAAAGTGTTCTCCGGCCTTTATCCATGCCCTTATCTGGATATCCGTTAGCCTCGCCTTTGCCATAACTCCACCTGAATATTGAATAGGGGGGTGTACATAAACATGTGTCCATAAATCCCGTATGTACACGTGTATGTACACGGTTTTTGCTGGATTGCTTTGGAGTATATCGGAGTGCATTACAGTAAAAAAGCCCCATAGAATGGGGCTTTGCTGTTTTTGTGTGGAGTGCCTCGGAGTTGGCTGGGGGTTATTCCACGTTCTGAATCTGCTCGCGCATCTGCTCAATCAACACTTTCAGCTCAATCGCGGAGTTTGTCACTTCGGCATTGATAGACTTCGACGCAAGAGTGTTCGACTCGCGGTTGAATTCCTGCATCATAAAGTCCAGACGACGACCAACGGCTTCTTTTTTCTTCAGAATGTTGTAGGTCTCTTTGACATGCGCTTCCAGGCGGTCCAGTTCTTCGGCAACGTCAATTCGTTGTGCCAGCAGAACCAGCTCCTGCTCCAGACGGTTGTTTTCCAACTGAACCTGAGCATCTTCCAGCTTCGCGACCAGACGCTCACGCTGCCATTGCAGGATTTCCGGCATATGGGCGCGGACTTTGACCACTTCGGCGGTGACGCCTTCCAGACGCTGCTCGATCAATGCTTTCAGTGCCTGACCTTCGGTTTCGCGCGCGACAATAAAGTCGTCCAGCGTACCATCCAGCGCCGCGAGAATTTCAGCGGCAATGGCGTCAAGATCCTGCTCCTGGGCTGCCATCACGCCCGGCCAGCGTAGAATATCAACCGGGTTGATTTCCCCTTCGTCACTCTGCATTTTTACCCAGTTCGCGGCAGTTACCAGCTGTTTAGCCAGTTTTTCATTGAGGATCAGCTCACCTTGTGCGCTAACATCTGGCTCATAGCGCAGGGTACATTCCACTTTACCGCGCGTCAGGCGAGAACGAATACGCTCGCGAACGACAGGTTCAAGGCTACGGAACTGCTCCGGCAGACGAAAGTAAGTTTCCAGATAACGCTGGTTTACCGAGCGCATTTCCCAGGTTGCGCTCCCCCATTCACCCTTGATTTCACGCCGGGCGTAGGCGGTCATACTGCGGATCATAGACGTTCCTGTTTATAAAAGGAGAGGTGGAAGGATTATAGCCATCGATGCCTTGTCAGGATAGGAATAACCGCCGGAAGTCCGTATAATGCGCAGCCACATTTGTTTCAAGCCGGAGATTTCAATATGCGTCCAGCAGGCCGTAGCAATAATCAGGTGCGTCCCGTTACCCTGACTCGTAACTATACAAAACATGCAGAAGGCTCGGTGCTGGTCGAATTTGGCGATACCAAAGTGTTGTGTACCGCCTCTATTGAAGAAGGCGTGCCGCGCTTCCTGAAAGGTCAGGGCCAGGGCTGGATCACCGCAGAGTACGGCATGCTGCCACGTTCTACCCACACCCGTAACGCTCGTGAAGCGGCGAAAGGTAAGCAGGGTGGACGCACAATGGAAATCCAGCGTCTGATCGCCCGTGCTCTTCGCGCGGCAGTAGATTTGAAAGCGCTGGGTGAGTTCACCATTACGCTGGACTGCGACGTGCTTCAGGCTGATGGTGGCACGCGTACCGCGTCGATTACGGGTGCCTGCGTGGCGCTGGCAGATGCGCTACAGAAGCTGGTGGAAAACGGCAAGCTGAAAACCAACCCGATGAAAGGGATGGTAGCCGCAGTTTCTGTCGGTATTGTAAACGGTGAAGCAATTTGCGATCTGGAATACGTTGAAGACTCAGCCGCAGAGACCGACATGAACGTAGTGATGACCGAAGACGGGCGCATCATTGAAGTGCAGGGGACGGCAGAAGGCGAGCCGTTCACCCATGAAGAGCTACTCACCTTGTTGGCTCTGGCCCGAGGGGGAATCGAATCCATTGTAGCGACGCAGAAGGCGGCGCTGGCAAACTGATTTTTAAGGCGACTGATGAGTCGCCTTTTTTTGTCTGTAGAAAAGTAAGATGAGGAGCGAAGGCATGAAACCATATCAGCGCCAGTTTATTGAATTTGCGCTTGGCAAGCAGGTGTTAAAGTTTGGCGAGTTTACGTTGAAGTCCGGGCGCAAAAGCCCCTATTTCTTCAACGCCGGGCTGTTTAATACCGGGCGCGATCTGGCACTGTTAGGCCGTTTTTACGCTGAAGCGTTGGTGGATTCCGGCCTTGAGTTCGATCTGCTGTTTGGCCCTGCTTACAAAGGGATCCCGATTGCCACCACTACCGCCGTGGCGCTGGCGGAGCATCATGACCTTGACCTGCCGTACTGCTTTAACCGCAAAGAGGCAAAAGACCACGGTGAAGGCGGCAATCTGGTTGGTAGCGCGTTACAAGGACGCGTAATGCTGGTAGATGATGTGATCACCGCCGGAACGGCGATTCGCGAATCGATGGAGATTATTCAGGCTAATGGCGCGACGCTTGCTGGCGTGTTGATTTCGCTCGATCGTCAGGAACGGGGGCGCAGCGAGATTTCGGCGATTCAGGAAGTTGAGCGTGATTACAACTGCAAAGTGATCTCTATCATCACCCTGAAAGACCTGATTGCTTACCTGGAAGAGAAGCCGGAAATGGCGGAACATCTGGCGGCGGTTAAGGCCTATCGCGAAGAGTTTGGCGTTTAAAGAAACTCGCCGGATGAAAAGTCATCCGGCGTCATATTACTGCAACTGCGCGGCAATTAGCGGCCAGCGGGCGTCAAAATCATCCGTCGGGCGGTATTTAAACTCGCTGCGGACAAAACGTGACAGCATACCTTCACAGAAGGCCAGGATCTGGCTTGCCAGCAGGGTTTCATCGGTGGTGTAACCTTCACCCTCACGCATTCTCTTTTCACGCAATACCTGACGCAGCTGCGCTTCAATACGCTCGAACAGCTGGTTGATGCGCCCTTGCAGGCGATCCTGTTCAAACATTAGCGCATGCCCGGTAAGGATGCGGGTCAGGCCAGGATTACGCTCACCAAAACCGAGAAGCAGCAACACAATCAGACGCAGGCGCGCTGTGGTGTCTTTCTCATCTTTCAGAATCAGGTTGATGCGAGTAATCAGGCTATCTTCGATAAACTCAATCAGGCTATCGAACATGCGGGTCTTACTGGGGAAGTGGCGATATAGTGCCGCTTCGGAAACGCCGACAGAGGCAGCCAGTTTTGCCGTCGTGATACGTTGGCTTCCATCGCTGGATTCCAGCATCAGCGCCAGAGACTGAAGTATTTCCTCGCGACGGTTCCTTTTCGCAGTTTGTTTTTCTGCCATGTTACAAAATACCCCTGAAAATAAGCACTTGCCAGGCGGCACCCACGCTATGACCGCAAACGAAATGTTTGCGGCTATGTTATGACGTTATTCGGATGCGTATGTGTTACTGACGACCAGAGTGACCAAAGCCGCCTTCACCGCGGTCGGTGGCGTCGAAATCTTCCACCAGATTAAATTCAGCCTGTACTACCGGAACAAAAATCATCTGGGCGATGCGTTCGCCAGGTTGAATGGTGAAGCTGTCCTGACCACGGTTCCACACGGAAATCATCAACTGGCCCTGATAGTCAGAATCGATCAATCCTACCAGGTTACCAAGCACGATACCGTGCTTATGTCCCAATCCGGAGCGCGGCAGCATCATTGCCGCCAGTGAAGGATCGGCAATATGAATCGCCAGCCCGGTCGGAACCAGCGTAGTGTCACCCGGAGCCAGTTCTACGGCGTCGTCGAGACAGGCACGCAGGTCAAGTCCGGCAGAGCCAGAGGTGGCATAAGTCGGGAGCGGAAATTCCTTCCCAACGCGCGGGTCCAGAATCTTAACGTCGATTTTTTTCATCATAACGGGTCACGATCTCGTCGAGTAATAATTGGCCAAGGAGCTCTTTGCGCTCAAGCGGTAAGACTTTATCTCCGTCCTGCCAGAAAAGGTGTAATGCGTTGTTGTCGCTGTTAAATCCTTGAGTTGGCTGGGAAACATCGTTCGCGCAGATCAGATCAAGGTTTTTACGGATACGTTTTTGCCGGGCGTATTCTTCCACATTATTTGTTTCGGCGGCAAATCCAACGACGTAGGGTCGATGGTCTTTTAGTGCGGCAACGCCTGCGACGATATCGGGGTTTTTAACCATTTTTATTGTTAATTCATCACCCTGCGTGGCCTGCTTTTTGATTTTCTCTGGGGCCACGGTAGCTGCGCGATAATCCGCCACGGCGCCCCAGCCGATAAAAATATTTTGCTGCTGTACAGAAGCATTCACGGCGGCTTCCATTTCCAGCGCGGTCATCACATCAACACGTTTAACAAACGGTGGCGTCGGTAGTGAAACCGGACCTGATACCAGCGTGACGTTCGCGCCACGACGGGCAGCGGCGGCGGCGATAGCAAAACCCATCTTGCCGGAGCTGTGATTAGAGATATAACGCACGGGATCGAGCGGTTCACGCGTCGGGCCGGCGGTAATCATAATGTTCAGATGTTTCAGGTCGTTGACGGGCGAAAAATGCGCTACCGCCATATCCACAATGGTTAACGGATCGAGCATTCGCCCAGGACCGATATCACCACAAGCCTGACTGCCACTGTCTGGCCCCCAGATGAGCAAACCACGGGAAGCAAGCACCTCTAAATTATGCTGCGTGGCAGCGGCACGGTACATCTGTTGGTTCATGGCGGGGAGCACGGCTACAGGCGCAGGTGTAGCCAGACAAATCGTCGATACCAAGTCATTCGCCATTCCGGCAGCAACACGGGCAATCAAATCTGCCGTGGCAGGGGCGAGAATCACTAAATCAGCCCATTTACCCAGCTCAATATGGCCCATAGCGGCTTCGGCTGCCGGGTCCAGCAGACTGTCGGAAACGGGATAACCAGAAACCGCCTGCAAGCTAAGTGGGGTGATAAAGGCTTTTGCCGCTTCGGTCATGGCTACGCGGACGTCGGCCCCGCGATCGCGCAAACGACGCACCAGTTCAGGGATTTTATAGGCAGCAATACCGCCGCTAACGCCGAGAACGATTTTTTTACCGGCCAGGCTCATGATGATTTTTCCTGTAGGGTGACACCAGAAGTTGGCGATTTTATCACAATACTTTTGTTGTCGTGCCTTCACCTGAGATTCACTTTGCGAGGCGCTTTCCAGGATTGAAAACTGGCCGTCGATTTAACGGAACGGCTATGACAGGATGCGAGCACCACAAAGGAGGTGAAGGTGAAAAATAATGCACAGCTGTTGATGCCGCGCGAAAAAATGCTGAAGTTTGGTATTAGCGCCTTAACGGATGTCGAGCTGCTGGCGCTATTTCTGCGTACCGGAACGCGCGGTAAAGATGTATTAACCCTGGCAAAAGAGATGCTGGAGAATTTCGGCTCTCTTTATGGCTTGTTAACCTCTGAATATGAACAATTTAGTGGTGTTCATGGAATTGGCGTAGCGAAATTTGCCCAGTTAAAGGGGATTGCTGAACTGGCGCGGCGTTACTACAACGTGCGGATGCGTGCAGAAAGCCCTTTACTCAGCCCGGAGATGACGCGGGAATTTTTACAAAGCCAGCTCACGGGTGAGGAGCGGGAGATCTTTATGGTGATCTTTCTCGACTCACAACACCGGGTTATAACGCATAGCCGTCTTTTTTCCGGCACGCTAAACCATGTTGAAGTCCATCCTCGGGAAATTATCCGCGAAGCGATAAAAATAAACGCCTCGGCGCTGATCCTTGCACATAATCACCCTTCGGGTTGTGCTGAACCCAGTAAAGCGGATAAACTCATTACTGAACGGATAATAAAGAGTTGTCAGTTCATGGATTTACGCGTGCTCGACCATATCGTGATTGGGCGTGGAGAGTATGTTTCTTTTGCCGAACGCGGCTGGATTTAACCCGCTATGCGCGATCCTTCGGGATCTTTGTCTGTTCGGGACTTGAGCACATCGCTGAGTCAGCGTATACTACGCCACCTTTGAGAATCTCGGGTTTGGCATTTGGGCCTGGCAATCGAGAGTTCACATAGAACTGCGATGACCGGGCTGTAAAGCCTGACGAGGCGCCAATACCCCATACGAAGCTCGAGCTAATTTGATTTTTGGAGAATAGACATGTCCCGAGTCTGCCAAGTTACTGGCAAGCGTCCGGTGACCGGTAACAACCGTTCCCACGCACTGAACGCGACTAAACGCCGTTTCCTGCCGAACCTGCACTCTCACCGTTTCTGGGTTGAGAGCGAGAAGCGTTTTGTCACCCTGCGCGTATCTGCTAAAGGTATGCGTGTAATCGATAAAAAAGGCATCGATACAGTTCTGGCTGAACTGCGTGCCCGTGGCGAAAAGTACTAAGTACTTAGAGGAAATAAATCATGGCTAAAGGTATTCGTGAGAAAATCAAGCTGGTTTCTTCTGCTGGTACTGGTCACTTCTATACCACTACGAAGAACAAACGTACTAAGCCGGAAAAACTGGAACTGAAAAAATTCGATCCAGTTGTTCGTCAGCACGTGATCTACAAAGAAGCGAAAATCAAATAATTCTCGCTTTGATGTAACAAAAAACCTCGCTCCGGCGGGGTTTTTTGTTATCTGCTTGCCCCCATATTGATTGCATCTGTTCATTCCTGGAGATGCTATGCCTGAATTACCCGAAGTTGAAACCAGCCGTCGCGGCATAGAACCGCATCTCGTTGGTGCAACCATTCTTCATGCAGTGGTGCGCAACGGACGCTTGCGCTGGCCGGTTTCAGAAGAGATCTACCGTTTAAGCGACCAACCAGTGCTTAGCGTGCAGCGGCGGGCTAAATATTTGCTGCTGGAGCTGCCTGAGGGCTGGATTATCATTCATTTGGGGATGTCTGGCAGCCTGCGCATCCTTCCAGAAGAACTTCCCCCTGAAAAGCATGACCACGTGGATTTGGTGATGAGCAACGGTAAAGTGCTGCGCTACACCGATCCGCGCCGCTTTGGTGCCTGGCTGTGGACCAAAGAGCTGGAAGGGCATAATGTGCTGGCCCATCTTGGACCGGAGCCGCTCAGCGACGATTTCAATGGTGAGTATCTGCATCAGAAGTGCGCGAAGAAAAAAACGGCGATTAAACCGTGGCTGATGGATAACAAGCTGGTGGTAGGGGTAGGGAATATCTATGCCAGCGAATCACTGTTTGCGGCGGGGATCCATCCGGATCGGCTGGCGTCATCACTGTCGCTGGCAGAGTGTGAATTGTTAGCTCGGGTGATTAAAGCGGTGTTGCTGCGTTCGATTGAGCAGGGCGGTACAACGCTGAAAGATTTTCTGCAAAGTGATGGTAAACCGGGCTATTTCGCACAGGAATTGCAGGTTTACGGGCGAAAAGGCGAGCCGTGTCGGGTGTGCGGTACGCCGATTGTGGCGACTAAACATGCGCAGCGGGCAACGTTTTATTGTCGGCAGTGCCAGAAGTAATTCATGCGCGCCGGATGGCATACCATCCGGCATAAACGCTACGCTAACTTCGCCATCAGCGCCTGATGGACATTCTCCGGCAGGAAATGGGTGACATCGCCCTGATGGCGCGCCACCTCTTTCACCAACGATGAAGAGATAAACGACCACTCTTTCGACGGCATCAGAAACACACTTTCCAGTTCCGGCATTAAGTGGCGATTCATATGCGCCAGCTGCATTTCATATTCAAAATCCGCCACCGCACGCAGGCCACGAATCAGCACCGTAGCGTGTTGATTACGGGCGAAGTTCGCCATCAAATCACTAAACCCGACCACTTCCACGTTCCCCAGATGCGCGGTTGCCTGCTGTGCCAGCGCCACACGCTCTTCCAGGGTAAACATCGGTTTTTTACTGGGGCTGGCGGCAATCGCCAGAATAACGTGATCGAACATTTGCGTGGCGCGCGTCACGATATCGATATGACCATTGGTAATGGGATCGAAAGTACCCGGATAAATCGCCCGTTTTTGCATAACAACCTCAATGCGTTTTCGGTGGCAGGTAAGGTTCCAGCAGTTGAAGCAGACGCTGTAGCGCGCCCTGGTTTTGATACAATACTTCAACGGCATGACGGCCATAGAAACTACGGTAATCGGCGTCGGTGAGTAAAGAGGACACCTCTTTTGCAAGCGTAGTGGCATCGGTAACGGTAATCAGCCCGCTTGCCTGCTCCAGCCGCGCGCAAATGTCTTTAAAGTTAAAAGTATGCGGCCCCATCAATACCGGAATAGCGTGTGCGGCAGCTTCCAGCGGATTATGCCCACCACGTTCAACCAGTGAACCGCCAACAAAGGCGAGATCGGCAATGCCGTACAGTAACATCAACTCGCCCATCGTATCGCCAACCACAACCTGCGTGCTGGTGGAGGGGACTTCCCCTGAAGAGCGTGTGATATAGCTTAGTCCAGCCTGGCGGACAAGATTAATCGCATCCGGGAAGCGTTCTGGATGACGGGGTACCAGGATGAGCAATAAATTCGGGAATTGCTGTAACAATGCCTGATGTGCGGCGATCACCACACTCTCTTCGCCTTCGTGAGTGCTGGTGGCAATCCATACCGGGCGGTGTGGTGCCCACTGGCGGCGCAGCGTCACGGCTTTAGCAGCCAACTGCGGCGTTACAGAAATATCGAATTTCAGGCTACCGGTAACGGTCACCTGATTATTTTTTGCGCCCAGCGCCACAAAACGTGCACCATCTTCTTCATTTTGCGCAGCAATCAGCGTAATACGACGCAGCAAGCGACGGACGAATTTACCCAGTTTGGCATAACCTGCGGCTGAGCGGGCAGAGAGTCGCGCGTTAGCGATCACCAGCGGAATTTTACGTTTGTGTAGCGCCGCAATCAGGTTAGGCCATAGTTCGGTTTCCATAATCAACACCAGTTTGGGGTCGACTTTATTCAGGAAACGGTTGAGCGCATCGGGCAGGTCATACGGCAGATAAACGTGCTGAACATCCTTCCCGAAAGCCGATTGTACGCGCTCCGAACCGGTTGGCGTCATGGTTGTAACGGTAATCGGTAAATCAGGATAACGATGGCGCAGCGCGCGCACCAACGGGATCGCCGCCAGAGTTTCACCGACGGAGACGGAGTGCAGCATAATGCCACCTGGTTTTAGCGGATGGCGGTAAAAACCGTAACGTTCACCCCAGCGTTTTCGATAGGCCGGAGCCTTACGTCCGCGCACCCAGAGCCGTATCCAGATCAGCGGCTGAATAAGGTAGAGAAGGGCGGTGTAAAGCAATTCGAGCATAGTAAATAGCTGACTTATGGATGTGCTGGGGATTCTATGTATTTAGCTGTGGCTTTACCATTACTTTTCCCGTTTTTGACTTAAATAGCAATTTACCCGCCAATTCTTGCTGAACATCTATACTTTTTTTGTATTTTTATGCGATTCATTGATTTCTGCTGTACGTGCAGGAAGGAATCGCAGAGCAACAGTGAAAGAATATGGTTGCTAATGATTTTATTTGATTGATTTCTTTATTGAAAATCAACAATGTGCTTAAAAATCATTCGGGTCGGATTGCCGCGAAAGAAGTGATACACTAGCGCGTCAATATCAGTGCGGTATCAGTATTCAGGTAGCTGTTGAGCCTGGGGCGGTAGCGTGCTTTTTCTGCTTCACCTTAATCGGATAATCTCAACAAAAAGAGTTACTTGTGGATAAGCCATTTCGAAGAATTTTGCTCATTAAGATGCGTTTTCATGGGGATATGTTATTAACTACTCCCGTCATTAGTTCGCTGAAAAAAAATTACCCTGACGCAAAAATCGATGTGCTGCTTTATCAGGACACCATCCCGATCCTGTCTGAAAATCCAGAGATTAACGCGCTCTACGGCATAAAAAATAAAAAAGCAAAAGCCTCAGAAAAAATTGCCAACTTTTTTCATCTCATCAAGGTATTACGTGCCAATAAGTATGACCTTATCGTCAATCTTACCGATCAATGGATGGTTGCTATACTGGTTCGCTTATTAAATGCCCGTGTGAAAATTTCCCAGGATTATCATCATCGGCAGTCTGCTTTTTGGCGTAAAAGTTTCACCCATTTGGTGCCGTTGCAGGGTGGAAATGTGGTGGAAAGTAACTTATCCGTGCTGACACCATTGGGACTTGATTCGTTGGTGAAGCAGACAACCATGAGTTACCCGCCTGCAAGCTGGAAACGTATGCGTCGCGAACTTGATCACGCTGGTGTTGGACAAAATTATGTGGTTATCCAACCTACGGCGCGGCAAATCTTCAAATGCTGGGACAACGCCAAGTTTTCCGCTGTGATTGATGCCTTACATGCTCGTGGTTATGAAGTCGTTCTGACGTCCGGTCCAGATAAAGACGATCTGGCCTGCGTCAATGAAATTGCGCAGGGATGCCAGACGCCACCAGTAACGGCGCTGGCTGGAAAGGTGACCTTCCCGGAACTTGGTGCGTTAATCGATCATGCGCAGCTATTTATTGGCGTTGATTCCGCACCGGCGCATATTGCCGCAGCAGTTAATACGCCGCTGATATCGCTGTTTGGTGCGACAGACCATATTTTCTGGCGTCCCTGGTCAAATAACATGATTCAATTCTGGGCGGGAGATTACCGGGAAATGCCAACGCGCGATCAGCGTGACCGAAATGAGATGTATCTTTCGGTTATTCCGGCGGCAGATGTCATTGCTGCTGTCGATAAATTACTGCCCTCCTCCACGACAGGTACGTCGTTATGATCGTTGCTTTTTGTTTATATAAATATTTTCCCTTTGGCGGTTTGCAGCGCGATTTTATGCGTATTGCTCAGACAGTCGCCGCCCGAGGTCATCATGTTCGGGTTTATACCCAGTCGTGGGAAGGCGAATGCCCTGATGTATTTGAACTGATCAAAGTGCCGGTTAAATCGCATACCAATCACGGGCGCAATGCGGAGTATTTTGCCTGGGTGCAAAAACATTTACGCGAACATCCCGTCGATAAAGTCGTTGGATTCAACAAAATGCCGGGGCTGGACGTTTATTATGCCGCTGATGTTTGTTATGCCGAGAAAGTAGCGCAGGAGAAAGGCTTTTTCTATCGCCTGACGTCACGTTATCGCCATTATGCCGCCTTTGAGCGGGCAACCTTCGAACAGGGTAAGCCGACACAGCTGCTGATGCTGACAGATAAGCAAATCGCCGATTTCCAGAAACATTATCAGACTGAAGCGGAGCGTTTTCATATTCTGCCACCGGGGATTTATCCTGATCGTAAATATAGCCAGCAGCCAGCCAATAGCCGTGAAATCTTCCGTAAGAAGAATGGAATAACCGAACAACAATATTTATTGTTGCAGGTCGGTTCAGACTTCACGCGTAAAGGTGTCGATCGTTCCATTGAAGCACTTGCTTCGTTACCGGATTCGCTGCGCCACAACACATTGCTATATGTTGTTGGGCAGGATAAACCGCGAAAATTTGAGGCACTGGCAGAAAAACGCGGCGTGCGCAGTAATGTTCACTTCTTCTCGGGGCGCAACGATGTCTCGGAATTAATGGCGGCGGCGGATTTATTACTGCATCCTGCCTACCAGGAAGCGGCGGGAATTGTGCTGCTGGAAGCGATTACTGCAGGATTACCGGTACTAACAACAGCCGTTTGTGGCTATGCGCATTATATTGTCGAGGCCAATTGCGGCGAGGCTATTGTTGAGCCATTCCGCCAGGAAACATTGAATGAGATTTTACGCAAAGCGTTAACGCAATCTTCATTGCGCCAGGCCTGGGCGGAAAATGCGCGACATTATGCTGATACACAAGATTTATACAGTCTGCCAGAGAAAGCGGCGGATATCATAACGGGTGGTCTGGATGGTTGAACTTAAAGAGCCGTTTGCCACGTTATGGCGCGGCAAAGATCCTTTTGAGGAAGTTAAAACCTTGCAGGGTGAGGTATTTCGTGAACTGGAAACTCGCCGTACTCTGCGCTTTGAAATGGCGGGCAAAAGCTATTTTCTCAAATGGCATCGCGGCACGACCCTGAAAGAGATAATCAAAAATTTACTCTCATTGCGGATGCCAGTATTAGGCGCTGACCGCGAATGGAATGCGATTCATCGACTGCGGGATGTCGGCGTTGATACTATGTATGGGGTGGCATTTGGCGAAAAAGGCATGAATCCGCTGACCAGAACTTCATTTATTATTACCGAAGATCTGACACCAACCATAAGTCTGGAAGATTACTGTGCTGACTGGGCGACTAACCCTCCAGATGTTCGCGTAAAGCGTATGCTTATTAAGCGTGTCGCGACGATGGTGCGCGATATGCATGCTGCGGGCATTAACCACCGTGACTGTTATATCTGTCATTTCCTGCTGCACTTGCCTTTTTCCGGTAAGGAAGAGGAGTTAAAAATTTCGGTAATTGACCTGCACCGGGCGCAGCTTCGCACGCGCGTTCCACGTCGTTGGCGGGATAAAGATCTTATTGGGCTTTATTTTTCTTCGATGAATATCGGCCTGACTCAGCGGGATATCTGGCGGTTTATGAACGTGTATTTTGCCGCCCCGCTTAAAGACATTCTCAAGCAGGAACAAGGACTGCTGTCGCAAGCAGAAGCAAAAGCCACAAAAATCAGGGAAAGAACGATTCGAAAATCGTTGTAATTTCCGGAGAGAAATATGAGTGCCCACTATTTTAATCCACAAGAGATGATCACTAAGACAATCATCTTCGATGAAAGGCCAGCGGCGTCAGTGGCATCATCATTCCATGTTGCTTATGGCATTGATAAAAACTTTCTTTTTGGTTGTGGTGTTTCAATCACGTCAGTTTTGTTACATAACAACGACGTGAGTTTTGTTTTCCACGTTTTTATTGATGATATCCCTGAAGCCGATATCCAGCGTTTAGCCCAATTGGCGAAAAGCTATCGTACCTGTATCCAGATCCATCTGGTAAATTGTGAACGGCTTAAGGCATTACCGACGACCAAAAATTGGTCTATTGCCATGTATTTCCGTTTTGTAATTGCAGATTACTTTATTGATCAACAAGATAAGGTTCTTTACCTGGATGCTGATATCGCCTGTCAGGGAAACTTAAAGCCGCTGATAACAATGGATCTTGCCAATAACATTGCTGCTGTTGTTACTGAACGCGATGCTAACTGGTGGTCGTTACGGGGTCAAAGTCTGCAGTGTAATGAACTTGAAAAGGGTTACTTTAATTCAGGTGTCCTGTTAATTAATACACTAGCGTGGGCGCAGGAGTCCGTTTCTGCTAAAGCGATGTCGATGCTTGCTGATAAAGCCGTCGTTTCCCGTTTAACCTATATGGATCAAGATATACTTAATCTTATCCTGTCAGGGAAAGTTAAATTCATTGATGCTAAATACAATACGCAATTTAGTTTAAATTATGAATTAAAAAAATCATTTGTTTGTCCAATTAATGATGAAACCGTATTAATTCATTATGTCGGCCCGACAAAACCCTGGCATTACTGGGCCAGTTATCCAAGTGCGCGACCTTTTATCAAAGCCAAAGAGGCATCGCCCTGGAAAAATGAACCGTTAATGCGGCCAGTTAACTCAAACTATGCTCGTTATTGCGCCAAGCATAATTTTAAACAAAATAAACCAATTAACGGGATAATGAATTATATTTATTATTTTTATTTAAAGATAATAAAATGAAATTGAGAAAAGTTAAATGAATGAATTTATAAAAGAACGGTTTTCGTATTTAGCAGATAATAAAAAAGAAAACGCCCCAGAGCTAAATGTTTCCTACGGTATCGATAAGAATTTTTTGTATGGTGCTGGCATTTCAATTTCTTCCGTTTTGATTAATAATTCAGATATTAATTTTGTCTTTCATGTTTTCACTGATTATGTGGATGATGATTATTTAAAGTCATTTAATGAAACAGCAAAACAATTTAATACCTCAATTATTGTATATTTAATTGACCCCAAATACTTTGCTGATCTGCCGACGTCACAGTTTTGGTCGTACGCGACATACTTCAGGGTATTGTCTTTTGAATATCTGAGTGAAAGTATTTCCACACTGCTGTATCTGGATGCCGATGTTGTTTGTAAAGGAAGCCTGAAACCTCTCACAGAAATTATATTTAAAGATGAGTTTGCTGCGGTCATTCCTGACAATGATAGTACGCAGGAGGCATGTGCAAAACGCCTCAACATTCCCGAAATGAATGGACGTTATTTCAATGCAGGCGTTATCTATGTCAATCTTAAAAAATGGCATGAAGCAAATTTGACACCGTATTTACTCAAGCTTTTACGAGGGGAAACTAAATATGGCTCTCTTAAATATTTAGATCAGGATGCGTTGAATATCGCATTTAATATGAATAATATCTACCTCGGGAAGGATTTTGATACTATTTATACCCTGAAAAATGAACTTCATGATCGTAGTCATCGAAAGTTTCAGCAAACCATTACCGATAAAACAGTATTGATTCACTATACAGGGATAACTAAACCATGGCATAGCTGGGCTGGATATCCGTCTGCATCATACTTTAATATCGCGCGTGAACAATCTCCCTGGAAGAAATATCCTCTTAAAGAGGCGCGGACTGTTGCAGAAATGCAGAAACAATATAAGCATCTGTTTGCCCATGGTGAGTATATAAAAGGCATAACTTCATTAATTAAGTACAAGCTTAAGAAATAAATTACTCTTATGATTACAAGTATACGTTATCGCGGCTTCTCATTTTATTACAAAGATAATGATAATAAATATAAAGAAATCTTTGATGAAATACTGGCCTATAATTTTAAAACAGTAAAAGTATTACGTAATATTGATGATACCAAAGTATCGTTGATTGATACGAAATATGGTCGCTATGTTTTTAAAGTCTTTGCTCCGAAAACGAAAAGGAATGAACGTTTTTTAAAATCTTTTGTAAAAGGTGACTACTATCAGAATTTGATCGTTGAAACCGATCGTGTCAGAAGTGCAGGTCTTACTTTTCCTAATGATTTTTATTTTCTGGCTGAGCGTAAAATTTTCAACTATGCCAGTGTTTTTATCATGCTTATCGAGTATGTCGAGGGCGTAGAGCTCAATGATATGCCGATTATTCCAGAAAATGTTAAAGCAGAAATTAAGGCTTCAATGGAAAAATTGCATGCCTTAAATATGCTATCGGGCGACCCACACCGGGGTAACTTTATCGTTAGTAAAGATGGTGTCAGGATAATTGACCTATCCGGTAAAAGCTGTACGGCAGAGCGTAAAGCTCGTGATCGCCTGGCCATGGAACGTCACCTGGGTATTGCCAACGAAATAAAAGATTATGGCTACTATTCAGTAATCTACAGAACCAAACTACGCAAATTTATTAAAAAATTAAAAGGCAAAGCGTAAACCACACAGTCAAAACGGAACCAACATGGATTTATTAGCTGAGAGTATTACTGAAGTCGCTGTCTCTGGGGAAATTGCTAACACCGATCGTGTGTTAAATATCGCTTACGGTATTGACCGTAACTTTTTATTTGGTGCGGCAGTATCTATGCAATCAGTTGTTATGCATAACCCGGACCTTGCGGTTAAGTTTCATCTCTTTACCGACTACATTGATGAAGATTATCTACAACGTGTTAATGCTTTTACCAGCAAAAATGCTAACGTTGAAGTAATAATTTATAAAGTCTCCAATGCCTTTATTGATATCTTCCCCAGCCTGAAACAGTGGTCTTATGCAACATTCTTCCGTTTAGTTGCGTTCCAGTATTTGAGTGAAACTATTGAAAATCTGTTATATATCGATGCTGATGTCATCTGTAAAGGCTCATTAGCTGGATTGCTTGATATTAATTTTGATGAGGATAAGTTCGCAGCTGTTATTAAAGATGTGCCTTTTATGCAGGAAAAACCAGCGAAGCGTCTGGCTATAGAGGGACTTCCAGGGAATTATTTCAACGCCGGTGTAGTATATCTGCAGCTTGAAGCATGGGCGAAAAATGATTTTATGAATAAAGCCATTGCTATGCTGGCAAGTGACCCGCAGCACACGAAGTATAAATGCCTTGATCAGGATATTTTAAATATTCTGTTCTTTGGTCATTGTATTTTTATTAGCGGCGATTATGATTGCTTTTATGGCATTGACTATGAGTTAAAAAATAAAAGCGATGAAGATTATAAAAAGACCATTACCGATGATACTAAGCTGATTCATTATGTTGGCGTAACGAAGCCCTGGAACGACTGGACGAATTATCCCTGCCAGAAGTATTTTAATGAGGCTTATCAGGCTTCTTGCTGGAATGATGTGGCGTTTATTCCAGCCACGAATGAAAAGCAGTATCAAGTGAAATATCAACATGCAAAGAAAAATGGTGATACGTTTAACGCTTTTATTTACTTCATTAAATTTAAATTAAATAAGTATAAAAGAAAACTATTTGGATAATAATAAAAATCATGGATGTCTGAGTTACAATAATAATTAAGGATGAGTACTATCATATTTTATTAGTTCAGGCAAGAGAACACGATGAGCAATGATTACCCTTTAGTATCCATAATAATACCGACGTATAATTCATCTGATTACATTACTGAAACTCTAACGAAATTAGAAAAACAAACTTACCCAAATTTTGAAATTGTTATTGTTAATGATGGTTCTAAAGATAACACATCAAACGTTTTGAGAGAGTATGGGTTAACCCACTCTCGATTAATTATTATCAATAAAGAAAATGGCGGTGTTTCGTCTGCCAGGAATACAGGTATCCGCAAGGCGCAAGGACAGTTTATATGTTTTATGGATGATGATGATGAGATAGATCCTAACTATCTGCTGAAGATGCATTCCAGACAACATGAGACGGGAGGAGATGCCATTTATTGTGGGCTTTATGGCCATCATATAAAAAATGGTGTTACTTACTCACCTATAAATACAGAGTTTAATGAAGGATCTTTACTTTTCGACTTTTTTTATAAAAAGGTTAGATTCCATATAGGGTGCTTGTTTATAAGAAAACAACTTCTGGAAGAGAATAATCTTTTTTTTGATGAAGATTTACGACTAGGAGAAGATCTGGATTTTATCTATCGACTGCTAATTACATGCGATATGTATGCGGTTCCATATTATATGTATAAGCATAACTATAGAGAAAATTCCTTAATGAACTCATGTAGAACCATCAGTCATTATCGACATGAGTCATTTGCGCACGAAAAAATCTACTCTTCTGTGATGCAGTTATACAAAGGTAACCGGAAAGAAGAAATTCATACATTATTGAGTCAAAATAGAGCTTATCATAAAACTCGTTATTTGTGGAATGTTCTACTTAATGGTGATTTTAAACAATTGAATCAATTAGTTGAAAGCAATGAAAAAGAATTAAAAGATTGTAATCTTCCTGGCAAGAGAGATAAGAGACGAGCAAAAATATTAGCATCAAAAAATTATATTATCTGGAGGATGGTAAGACTGGTAAATAGAAAAAAGAATAAACGTTAGATCTTGCATTAAATAACCCATCCTCGTAGCATAGGTTGAAACTATATGTCGTTTTGTTGGAATGAAATTAATTCTGGTATAAAGTCTTTAATTCTCATATTATGTATTTTTTCTTTAATGACTTTGTCTTTATGGGATGATGTTGCAACAAAGTTTCTTCATGCAGCTGGAATTATATCTGCATTGTATTTTCTTGTGACACCAAAAAAAACAATAACTAATAATCCTACTTTGTTAATTTTCATCTCATTATGTCTTTTGGGTATCGTAAATATCATCTGGTATTCACATTATAAAATTTCAGGCTCTGTTTATACCAATGCATATCGTGGCCCAATGGAAACTGGAAAAATTGCCTTGTGTAGCGCTTTTATTTTCTTAGTTCTTTTTGCTAAAAATGAGATGAGAACAAAAATAAAATTTGGGAAACTAATTCTGTTCGCATCCCTGGCAACGCAGTTACTTTTTTTTGCGCATGCCATGTGGCAACATTTCTATTTAAACGTCGACCGTGTTGCATTATCAGCTTCCCACGCTACAACAGCAGGCTACATCATCCTTTTTCCTTCTTTACTGGCATCAATTCTCATTTTAAAATCCGACTTAAGACATAAAACAACATTATATACAATTAACTTCATGCTTAGTTTATGTGCTGTCATAGTAACTGAGACGCGTGCAGCCATATTAGTGTTTCCATTCTTTGCGTTAATATTAATCGTAATGGATAGTTATATTAATAAGCGAATTAATTATAAGTTATATTGTTTTATTACGATTGCATTATTAGCAGGTGTATTTTCTTTTAAAGATACATTGCTTATGAGAATGAATGACTTAAATAACGATTTAGTTAATTATTCGCATGATAACACCAGAACTTCAGTCGGTGCCCGTCTGGCAATGTATGAAGTTGGCTTAAAAACATATTCTCCAATAGGACAATCACTGGAAAAACGTGCGGAAAAAATACATGAACTAGAAGAAAAAGAGCCTAGATTGAGTGGCGCTTTACCCTATGTAGATTCTCATTTGCATAACGATCTCATAGATACGTTATCAACGCGTGGTATTCCTGGAGTTGTATTAACAATTTTAGCATTTTCAGCAATACTCATATATGCCTTAAGAACTGCTAAAGAACCTTATATTTTAATCTTGCTTTTTTCACTACTGGTAGTAGGACTAAGTGATGTAATACTCTTTTCTAAACCGGTTCCGACTGCTGTGTTTATCACCATAATATTGCTTTGTGCTTATTTTAAAGCACAATCGGACCAATGTTTATTAGAGAAGTAATGAATATGTGAAATAAAATCAGCAAGGAAGCTGATTTTATTTCAAAATTATCTATTAAAGAGTTGTAATTTAAATCATGGCAGCGTTTTCTTCAATGAACCGCTTAACAGCATTTGCTGTCAATTGAGACAACTCATTCCCCGGAGCCCTACAAACCATCTGATTCTTCCCATACCCACCAATTAATCCCGGATCGGTAGGTCCATAAACCGTGATATTGGGTCTATCCAGTGCCGCTGTTAAATGGCTTAACCCCGTATCCACTGACACTACAAATTTAGCCCCGGCCAGCACGCGGGCAACGCCTTCCAGACTCATCTTCGGCAATACTTCAACATAAGCAAATCCTTCTGCCAGTCGTTTCGCCCGTTCTTCCTCATACGGCGCGCCCCACGGAAGTTTAATCCGTATTCCTGAATCAGCCAGTAAACCAATCAATTCTCGCCAGTGTTCTTCCGGCCAGTGTTTATCATCACGGGTCGTCGCATGAAGAAATACGGCATATTCGCCAGCATCTGTAGGCAGGTTCGTCAGGAAATGCTGTGCAATAGCATAATCGCCCTGGGTTTGCGGTTTGCTATAGCCCAGACTTTTGGCAAACAGTTCGCGGGTGCGTTCTACGGCGTGCTGCTGTTTTGCAATATGATGCTTACGATTGTAAAACAGGCTGGCTAACGGTTCGCGAGCGGTTTGCCAGTCCAATCCATGCTTTACGCCATGCGCCAGACGCGTCACCAGCGCCGCGCTTTTTACCAGCCCCTGAGCATCGATAACTGCGTCATAGTTCTCTGCTTGTAGCGCTTCACGAAACGCTTTGCGTTCAGCTTTTATGGGGGCCGAGAACCAGGCTTTACGCCAGCGACGTATTGCCACAGGAATAACTCGCTCAACGGCAGCGTGCCAGGAAGGAATCTGTGCGAACCCTTCTTCCACCACCCAGTCAAACTTAATCCCTGGGATTGCCTGCTGGGCATCAGTGAGTGCGGGCAACGTATGGAGAACATCGCCCATCGACGATGTTTTAACGATCAAAACCCGCATCCGTCAGGCTTCCTCTTGTAACAATAGCGCGTTGAGTTCTTCCAGTACGCGCTGGGGAGTAATGTCGATCAAGCTCTGGTGATAACCCTCCGCAGCGTCACCTTTACGCACTTTGTGATAGCCGGTAATCAGACGGATCACGCGCGCTTTATGGGATAGCGGCGGTGTGAAGTCCGGGCTACTCGGACCAAACAGGGCAACCAGCGGACGATTGAGCGCCGCCGCAACGTGCATTAGGCCAGAATCGTTAGTGACAATGGCTTTACAGGCTGCAATCAGGATAACCGCTTGATCAAGCTGTGTTTCCCCCGCCAGGTTCCGACACCATGCCTGCTGCTCGGTATTCAAAGCGGCAAGAATCTCATTGCCCGCTTCATGATCTTTCGCAGAGCCAAACAGAACCACCTGATAACCTTCATCAATCAGCTGCTTTGCCAGCTCCGCATAGTGGTAGTGTGGCCAGCGTTTTGCCGGACCAAACTCCGCACCCGGGCAAAAGCCAATCATCGGACGTTCTGATGAAAGCGAAAATTGATTACAGGTATATGATTTTTCACCTTCGCTCACCTGCAACTGCGGCCATAACAATGGCTGCGGCAGATCTTGTGCGGTACGCATAATGCCTTTGTCATAGGCCAGCGCGACATAGCGTTCCACCATTAGCGGCCAGGCTTCTTTATCGAGCACGCGTACATCGTTGAGTAAACCGTAGCGCATCTCGCCGCGCCAGCCAGTGCGATGAGGAATACCCGCGAAGAAAGGCACTAATGCAGATTTGAAGGAGTTTGGTAAGACGTAGGCGCGGTCGTAGCGCTTTTCACGCAGGCTATGACCCAGTTTGCGGCGTTCGCCGATTTCCAGCGCTCCGTGACCGAGAGGCATAGGGATAGCTTCGTTAACTTCCGGCATCCGCGATAATAATGGACGGCACCATGCCGGTGCCATCACATCGATTATCGCCTGGGGATAGCGCGCCTGGAGCGTGCGATAGAGACTTTGCGACATCATCATGTCGCCAACCCAAGACGGGCCGATCACCAGTATTTTCATGCAGAGCTCTTATGCGTCGCGATTCAGCCAGGCCATGTATTCCATTACACCTTCAGCAACGGTTTTGAACGGTTTGTCGTAACCCGCCGCGCGCAGATTTGTCAGATCTGCCTGAGTGAACGCCTGGTAGCGGCCTTTCAGCTTATCCGGGAACGGAATGTATTCGATCTGGCCTTTCTTGTGATAAGCCAGAGTAGCATCTGCTACGGCCTGGAAGGATTCCGCACGACCAGTACCGAGGTTGAAGATACCGGAAACGCCATTTTCCAGGAACCACAGGTTTACATCTGCCACGTCGCCCACATAGACGAAGTCACGTTTGAAGTTCTCGCTACCTTCAAACAGCTTCGGTGATTCACCTTTGTTAAGCTGAGTGTTGAGATGGAAAGCGACGCTCGCCATGCTGCCTTTATGGCCTTCACGCGGTCCATAAACGTTGAAATAGCGGAAGCCAACAATCTGCGAGTTCGCTTCAGGCAGGATTTGGCGAACATATTCATCAAACAGGAATTTTGAGTAACCGTAGACGTTCAACGGTTTTTCGTACTCGCGGGATTCAATAAAGTCGGAGGTGCGTCCGCCGTAGGTGGCTGCGGAAGAAGCGTACAGGAACGGGATTTCGCGCTCCAGGCAGTAGTGCAGCAGCTCCTTGGAGTATTGATAGTTGTTATCCATCATATACTTGCCGTCCCACTCGGTGGTGGAAGAGCATGCGCCTTCGTGGAAAATCGCTTCGACATCGCCGAACTCTTCGCCAGCCATAATCTGGATCAGGAAGTCTTCCTTATCCATATAGTCCGCGATATCCAGATCCACCAGGTTCACAAACTTGGTGCCGTCTTTCAGGTTGTCCACCACCAGAATATCGGTGATGCCTTTATCATTCAGGGCCTTAACGATGTTGCTGCCGATAAAGCCCGCGCCGCCGGTAACGATGATCATAACTGTAACCTTCGAATTATGGAGTCAGAGACAATCTCAGACACGAATACTTCTATCATATCACTACACGGCGTTGGCTTCAGCCATTCGCCAAAAGTGAGATTGATGGACGTTATTTATCCTGAATTTTGCAGAAGTGTTAACGCGTTATCTCGTCGCGACCTATAAGTTTGGGTAATATGTGCTGGAATTTGCCCTGTCTGGAGAATCGCAATGCGTGGAGAATTTTATCAGCAGTTAACCAACGATCTGGAAACCGCACGGGCGGAAGGGTTGTTTAAAGAAGAGCGCATTATTACGTCTGCGCAGCAAGCAGATATCACCGTGGCTGATGGAAGCCACGTCATTAACTTTTGTGCCAACAACTATCTCGGGCTGGCGAATCATCCGGATCTGATTGCGGCAGCAAAGGCGGGAATGGATTCTCACGGTTTCGGCATGGCTTCGGTGCGTTTTATTTGCGGCACTCAGGACAGCCATAAAGAGCTTGAACAAAAACTGGCGGCATTCCTGGGGATGGAAGATGCGATTCTCTACTCTTCCTGCTTTGATGCTAACGGTGGCCTGTTTGAAACGCTGCTGGGCGCGGAAGACGCCATTATCTCCGACGCACTGAACCACGCGTCTATTATTGATGGTGTGCGTCTGTGTAAAGCTAAACGCTATCGCTATGCCAACAACGATATGCAGGAGCTTGAAGCTCGTCTGAAAGAAGCGCGTGAAGCCGGTGCGCGTCATGTGCTGATTGCCACCGATGGTGTGTTCTCGATGGACGGCGTGATTGCCAATCTGAAGGGCGTTTGCGATCTGGCAGATAAATACGATGCCCTGGTGATGGTAGACGACTCCCACGCGGTCGGTTTTGTCGGTGAAAATGGTCGTGGTTCCCATGAATACTGCGATGTGATGGGGCGTGTCGACATCATCACCGGCACGCTCGGTAAAGCGCTGGGCGGGGCTTCTGGTGGTTATACCGCGGCGCGCAAAGAAGTGGTTGAGTGGCTGCGCCAGCGTTCTCGTCCGTACCTGTTCTCCAACTCGCTGGCACCAGCGATTGTCGCCGCTTCCATCAAAGTGCTGGAGATGGTTGAAGCGGGTAGCGAGTTGCGTGACCGTCTGTGGGCGAACGCGCGTCAGTTCCGTGAGCAAATGTCGGCGGCGGGCTTTACCCTGGCGGGAGCCGATCACGCCATTATTCCGGTCATGCTTGGTGATGCGGTAGTGGCGCAGAAATTTGCCCGTGAGCTGCAAAAAGAGGGCATTTACGTCACCGGTTTCTTCTATCCGGTCGTTCCGAAAGGTCAGGCGCGTATTCGTACCCAGATGTCTGCGGCGCATACCCCTGAGCAAATTACGCGTGCAGTAGAAGCATTCACGCGTATTGGTAAACAACTGGGCGTTATCGCCTGAGGATGTGAGATGAAAGCGTTATCCAAACTGAAAGCGGAAGAGGGCATCTGGATGACCGACGTTCCTGTACCGGAACTCGGGCATAACGATCTGCTGATTAAAATCCGTAAAACAGCCATCTGCGGGACTGACGTTCACATCTATAACTGGGATGAGTGGTCGCAAAAAACCATCCCGGTGCCGATGGTCGTGGGCCATGAATATGTCGGTGAAGTGGTAGGTATTGGTCAGGAAGTGAAGGGCTTCAAGATTGGCGATCGCGTTTCTGGCGAAGGCCATATCACCTGCGGTCACTGTCGCAACTGTCGTGGCGGTCGTACCCATCTGTGCCGCAACACGATCGGCGTCGGCGTTAACCGCCCGGGCTGCTTCGCCGAATATCTGGTGATTCCGGCGTTCAACGCCTTCAAAATTCCCGACAATATCTCCGACGACCTGGCTTCCATTTTTGATCCCTTCGGTAATGCCGTGCATACCGCGCTGTCGTTCGATCTGGTTGGCGAGGATGTGCTGGTTTCTGGTGCAGGCCCGATTGGTATTATGGCAGCGGCGGTGGCGAAACACGTTGGTGCACGCAATGTGGTGATCACTGATGTTAACGAATACCGCCTTGAGCTGGCGCGTAAAATGGGTATCACCCGTGCGGTTAACGTCGCCAAAGAAAATCTCAATGACGTGATGGCGGAGTTAGGCATGACCGAAGGTTTTGATGTCGGTCTGGAAATGTCCGGTGCGCCGCCAGCGTTTCGTACCATGCTCGACACCATGAACCACGGCGGTCGTATTGCGATGCTGGGTATTCCACCTTCTGACATGTCGATAGACTGGACAAAAGTGATCTTTAAGGGCTTGTTCATTAAAGGCATTTACGGTCGTGAGATGTTTGAAACCTGGTACAAGATGGCGGCGCTGATTCAGTCTGGCCTCGATCTCTCGCCGATCATTACTCATCGTTTCTCTATCGATGATTTCCAGAAGGGCTTTGACGCTATGCGTTCGGGCCAGTCCGGGAAAGTTATTCTGAGCTGGGATTAACACGAACAAGGGCTGGTATTCCAGCCCTTTTATCTGAGGATAATCTGTTAAATATGTAAAATCCTGTCAGTGTAATAAAGAGTTCGTAATTGTGCTGATCTCTTATATAGCTGCTCTCATTATCTCTCTACCCTGAAGTGACTCTCTCACCTGTAAAAATAATATCTCACAGGCTTAATAGTTTCTTAATACAAAGCCTGTAAAACGTCAGGATAACTTCAGAGGTCGTCGGTAATTTATGATGAACAGCACCAATAAACTTAGTGTTATTATTCCGTTATATAATGCGGGCGATGATTTCCGCACTTGTATGGAATCTTTAATTACGCAAACCTGGACTGCTCTGGAAATCATTATTATTAACGATGGTTCAACGGATAATTCTGTTGAAATAGCAAAGTATTACGCAGAAAACTATCCGCACGTTCGTTTGTTGCATCAGGCGAATGCTGGCGCATCGGTGGCGCGTAATCGTGGGATTGAAGTGGCAACGGGCAAATATGTCGCTTTTGTCGATGCTGACGATGAAGTCTATCCCACCATGTACGAAACGCTGATGACCATGGCGTTAGAGGACGACCTCGACGTGGCGCAGTGCAACGCTGACTGGTGTTTTCGTGAAACGGGAGAAACCTGGCAATCCATCCCCACCGATCGCCTTCGCTCAACCGGCGTCTTAACCGGCCCGGACTGGCTGCGGATGGGGCTTTCTTCGCGCCGTTGGACTCACGTTGTCTGGATGGGGGTTTATCGCCGTGATGTTATTGTTAAAAATAACATTAAATTTATTGCCGGATTACATCATCAGGATATTGTCTGGACAACAGAATTCATGTTTAACGCGCTGCGTGCGCGATATACCGAGCAATCATTATATAAATATTATCTGCATAATACGTCAGTGAGTCGGTTGCATAGACAAGGGAATAAAAACCTTAATTATCAACGTCACTATATTAAGATTACCCGCCTGCTGGAGAAATTAAATCGAAATTATGCCGACAAAATTATGATTTATCCGGAATTTCATCAGCAAATAACTTACGAAGCATTGCGTGTTTGCCATGCGGTGCGCAAAGAGCCGGATATTCTTACCCGCCAACGGATGATTGCCGAGATATTTACTTCCGGTATGTATAAGCGCCTGATTACCAATGTGCGCAGCGTGAAGGTCGGTTACCAGGCGTTACTGTGGTCTTTCCGCTTATGGCAATGGCGCGACAAAACGCGGTCGCACCATCGCATTACGCGTAGCGCCTTTAATTTGCGCTAGCGTTAAACTTCGCCGCTTCGGGCTGTTTGCCCCAGCCTTGCCACTGATGCTGGAAGTAAACGATCAGCGTGCTCTGGCTGATGCTTTCGCTTAATACTTCAAAGAAGCGATTAGCATAAACAGGTTCTATCGGTTTCTTCGGTTTGCACAGCTTCACGCCACGGAACGGATTACGCGGTGCATCAGGCACAGCGTTTTTCGGCGGTGTAGAAGTATCAACCTGCGGTTCATTCAGCAAGCTGCTGGCTTTCACCAGCGTAATGTCTGGCGGCAGGTTATAAACCATCTGTTGTAGCACGCGTACCGTTGAAGGGTGAGGATGCCCAATGGCAATGGTTGAACCGTTGCGACGCGCCAGATCAATTGCGCGATTAAATTGCACACGGATGTCCGCTTCGTTCTGCGAATCGTCGAGGAACACCTTCCGTTTGATCACCTTCACGCCAGTACCTTGCGCGGCGCGCATCGCCTGGGTATTACCGATGGTTACGCTGTCGAGGAAGTAAAGATTGTAACGCTCCAGTGCCTGCATCACTTTCTGCATACCAAACAGGTTAGAGGTCATCTTGCTACCCATGTGGTTGTTGATCCCCACGGCATAGGGCACGTTATTGACCGCACTACGAATAATGCGCTCAATTTCGTCGCTGCTCATCTCCGGGCGCAGCGTATTTTTCTCCAGCGGCTGTTTACTCAGTGGTGCCATCGGGAGATGAATCAACACTTCGTGCCCGCTGTTATGCGCTTTGGTCGCCATCTCTCTGGCGTGCGGTGAATCGGGTAATACAGCGACGGAGATAGCGGAGGGCATCGCCAGCACCTGGTTTTCGTTGTGCGGGCGATACCCAAAATCATCAATGACGATGGCAAGTTTGCCAGCAAGTACGGGGGAGGAGAGCGCCAACAGAGCGGCAAATGCAAGAACGTTACGACGAAATGGAAACAAAACTTATCTTCCCAACCACGGCTGTGGATTGACCGCCTGACCCTGGCGGCGAATTTCGAAATAGAGTGAAGGCCGACCCTGACCGCCACTGCTGCCCACCAGTGCAATTGGCTGGCCCGCGCGAACCTGCGAACCAACGCTCACCAGTGCGCTCTGATTATAGCCGTAAAGACTCATGTCGCCTTTACCGTGCTCAACCACCACCACCAGACCGTAACCTTGCAGCCAGTCAGCCAGAATCACCCGACCGTCGGCAATCGCTTTAACTTCAGTACCTTCAGAGGCACCGATAACCATTCCTTTCCAGCGTAGTTCGCCCTGTAGCTGTTCACCATAGCGATGCAGCGTCGGCCCGCGAACCGGCCAGAATGCCTGACCACGCGGCGCACCCAGACCACCGGTACGGGACATCAGCGATTTTTCGCTTTCAGTCGGTTTGTAGGTGGTGCCTTTACGCGTCGCTTCTTTCTGGCGGTCGCGAACCGCCTGGGCCTCACGCGCTTCTCGTTCAGCACGCGCTTTCGCCGCGGCTTCCGCACGGGCAATGCTGTTACGCAGACGGGATTCGTTGGCACGCAGTTCACTTAGCTGCTGCTGACCTTGCTGGATGGAAGATTCCAGCCCCGCCAGCGTCTTTTTACGCTCGTTCAGAGCCTGAGTCAGTTTCGCCTGTTGGGCGCGCTGTTCATATAACAGCGTTTGTTGCTCGCTTTGTTTCTCTTCCAGTTCAGCACGCTGCATGGCGACTTCTTCACGCGTTTGCTTCAACTGGGCAATGGTTTCTTGTCGCGCCTGGTTGAGATAGCCGAAATAAGCCTGTAAACGCTGTCCACGCTGGCTTTCTTCACCGCTGAGAATTAGCTGAATACCGGTATGCTCGCCCTGACGGAATGCGGCATCCAGTTGTGCGGCGAGGCTGCGCTCCTGGGCGGCTTTTTGCTGCTCCAGTTTGGCAATCGACGCGTTCATCTCATCAATCTGTTTATTGAGTTGATTGAGCGTGTTTTGCGTTTCGCGCAGCTTACGGGTGGCTTCAGAGATCGCTTCTTCCTGCTTTTTCAATTGTGCGAGCAGGCTTGCGCGTTGTTGTTGCTTTTGGCGTACCGCGCGCTCTTTTGCGGCGATATCGGCCTGAATAGATTTGAGTTGGTCACGCTCATCCGCGTGGGCGGAAAAGGCGCACAACAATACGCCAGCGCTAAGAACGCTGGCGTAGATGATGGGCCTGATTGCAAACCTGCGCGGTTTCACGGCCCGTGTCATGGTATTAATCGCCTTTCCCCTCATGGGGAGGGATTATTCCACGATGAACAGCGGCTTACCAGTCATCTCTTGCGGGATTTCCATACCCATCAGCGACAACATGGTCGGCGCGATGTCAGAAAGTTTGCCGCCTGCAACCGCTTTCACGTTCTTATCACCAACGTAAATCAGCGGAACTGGCAGGTTGGTGTGTGCCGTGTGTGCCTGACCCGTTGCCGGATCGCGCATCTGTTCAGCGTTACCGTGGTCAGCGGTGATCAGCAGTTGTCCACCCACGGACTCAACCGCTTTCGCGACTTCTTCCACGCAGTGATCCAGTGCTTCAACCGCTTTAACCGCCGCTTCCATCACCCCGGTGTGACCTACCATGTCGCCGTTCGGATAGTTACAGATAATGGTGTCGTATTTGCCGCTTTTGATTGCCGCAACCAGTTTTTCGGTCAGCTCTGCGGAGCTCATTTCCGGTTGCAGATCGTAGGTAGCCACTTTCGGTGAGTTGATCAGAATGCGATCTTCGCCTTTGAACGACTCTTCTACGCCACCGTTGAAGAAGAAAGTAACGTGGGCATATTTTTCGGTTTCGGAAATACGCAACTGAGTTTTGTCGTTTTTCGCCATCCACTCGCCGAAGGTGTTAACCAAGGAAGCGGGTGGGTAAGCAACCGCAGTTTTGATGTCAGCGGCGTATTCGGTCAGCATCACGAAATCGACGTTAACCACTTTCTTACGCGCGAAGCCATCGAAATCAGCGTTCACGAATGCACGAGTGATTTCACGCGCGCGGTCAGCACGGAAGTTCATGAAAATCAGCGCATCGCCGTCTTCCATTGCCGCATCTGGCTGACCTTCTGCACGAATAACGGTCGCTTTCACGAACTCGTCGTTTTCGTCGCGAGCATAAGCTGCCTGCAAACCAGCAACGGCAGTATCGGCCTGGAACTCACCCTGCGCCAGAGTCAGCAGGTCATAGGCTTTTTCAACGCGATCCCAACGGTTATCGCGGTCCATCGCGTAGTAACGACCAATGATGGACGCTACGCGGCCTTTACCCAGCGCAGCAAATTTCTCTTCAAATTTTTTCAGCGAGGATTCAGCACTGCGCGGCGGGGTGTCGCGACCGTCAAGGAATGCGTGCAGGTAGATTTTTTCTGCGCCGCGTTCAGCTGCCAGTTCTACCATCGCCATGATGTGATCTTCGTGGCTGTGTACGCCGCCTGCGGAGAGCAGACCCATAATGTGTACTGCTTTACCTGCGTTTTTCGCTTTATCTACCGCGCCAGTCAGCACTGGATTAGCAAAGAAAGCGCGATCTTTGATTTCAACGTCCAGACGAGTCAGGTCCTGATACACGATGCGGCCGGCACCCAGGTTAACGTGGCCTACTTCGGAGTTACCCATCTGACGGTCAGGCAGACCGACTTCCAGACCGGAAGCGTCGATCAGGGTATGCGGACGATTGGCCCACAGTGCATCCATTACCGGGGTTTTAGCACTAAAAATGGCGTTATCCTGCTGTTCTTCACGATAGCCATAGCCATCCAGAATCACCAGTACCATAGGTTTTTTAGAAACCGACATTGCGACAACCTCATACTCAAGAGTCAAAATTTGCGTAATTTTACTACAGCTGAATCGATAAAATAGCCTCTGAAGATCAAAATATACGACCGCTCGCGGCAAGCCGATGCCAGATTTGCGCTTTTTTTTCGTCGAGCCCCGCAAAATTGCATTCCAGTTAACGCGCTGGCTGTATTTGCCGCACCGCGCAGGTATACTCCTTTCCTGGTTTTTTTAATCACTACGTCGGGAGTTGTTACCCCCCATGCAAGAAATTATGCAATTTGTTGGCCGTCATCCCATACTGAGTATCGCCTGGATCGCGTTACTGGTGGCGGTTCTTGTGACTACGTTTAAGAGCCTGACCTCGAAAGTGAAGGTGATTACTCGTGGTGAAGCTACGCGTCTGATCAACAAAGAAGACGCTGTGGTTGTGGATTTACGTCAGCGTGATGACTTCCGTAAAGGCCATATCGCAGGTTCTATTAATCTGTTGCCGAGCGAAATCAAAGCCAACAATGTTGGTGAGCTTGAGAAGCACAAAGACAAACCGGTTATCGTGGTAGACGGTTCTGGCATGCAGTGCCAGGAGCCTGCAAACGCGCTGACGAAAGCTGGTTTTGCGCAAGTATTCGTGCTGAAAGAGGGCGTTGCTGGCTGGGCTGGCGAAAACTTGCCTTTGGTGCGCGGCAAATAATTTACCTGTCGTCTTTCATGATGCAGGCCGTTAGCTGCAATTAGGCCCCCAGCGACTTATTGTTATAAGCTTCTGGGGACACTCCATTTTGCTGCCGCCCTGCAACATGAAATTTCAGGGTAAAAAAACAGGAGCTAATTTATGGCCAATGTTGAAATCTATACCAAAGAAACCTGCCCGTATTGCCATCGTGCAAAAGCACTGCTGAGCAGCAAGGGCGTGAGTTTCCAGGAGCTGCCGATCGATGGCAACGCCGCCAAGCGTGAAGAGATGATCAAACGCAGCGGTCGCACCACGGTTCCCCAGATTTTTATTGACGCACAGCACATTGGCGGCTGTGATGACTTGTATGCATTGGATGCACGTGGTGGACTGGATCCCCTGCTGAAATAACGTGTGAACGTTGGCATTACATTGCGCAGTATTTAAGGACAACACTTAAGGGTTTTCTACACATGTCAGAACAAAACAACACCGAAATGACTTTCCAGATCCAACGTATTTATACCAAGGATATTTCTTTCGAAGCGCCGAACGCGCCGCACGTTTTCCAGAAAGATTGGCAGCCAGAAGTTAAACTTGATCTGGATACGGCATCTACTCAACTGGCAGATGACGTTTACGAAGTGGTACTGCGTGTTACCGTAACGGCCTCCCTGGGCGAAGAAACCGCGTTCCTGTGTGAAGTTCAGCAGGGCGGTATTTTCTCCATCGCGGGTATCGAAGGCACCCAGATGGCACATTGCCTGGGCGCATACTGCCCGAACATTCTGTTCCCGTATGCTCGTGAGTGCATCACCAGCATGGTATCCCGCGGTACATTCCCGCAACTGAACCTTGCGCCGGTTAACTTCGATGCGCTGTTCATGAACTATTTGCAGCAGCAGGCTGGCGAAGGTACTGAAGAACATCAGGATGCCTGATGAACCAACGTAATGCTTCAATGACTGTGATCGGTGCCGGCTCGTACGGCACCGCTCTTGCCATTACCCTGGCAAGAAATGGCCACGAGGTTGTCCTCTGGGGCCATGACCCTGAACATATCGCAACGCTTGAACGCGACCGCTGTAACGCCGCGTTTCTCCCCGATGTGCCTTTTCCCGATACGCTCCATCTTGAAAGCGATCTCGCCACTGCGCTGGCAGCCAGCCGTAATATTCTCGTCGTCGTACCCAGCCATGTCTTTGGTGAAGTGCTGCGCCAGATTAAACCGCTGATGCGTCCTGATGCGCGTCTGGTGTGGGCGACCAAAGGGCTGGAAGCGGAAACCGGACGTCTGTTACAGGACGTGGCGCGTGAGGCCTTAGGCGATCAAATTCCGCTGGCGGTTATCTCTGGCCCAACGTTTGCGAAAGAACTGGCGGCAGGTTTACCGACGGCTATTTCGTTGGCCTCTACCGACCAGACCTTTGCCGATGATCTCCAACAATTGCTGCACTGTGGCAAAAGTTTCCGCGTTTACAGCAACCCGGATTTCATCGGTGTGCAGCTTGGCGGTGCGGTGAAAAACGTCATTGCCATTGGCGCGGGGATGTCCGACGGTATCGGTTTTGGCGCGAATGCGCGTACGGCGCTAATCACCCGTGGCCTGGCTGAAATGTCGCGTCTTGGCGCGGCGCTGGGTGCCGATCCTGCCACCTTTATGGGCATGGCGGGGCTGGGGGATCTGGTGCTTACCTGTACCGACAACCAGTCGCGTAACCGCCGTTTTGGCATGATGCTCGGTCAGGGCATGGATGTACAAAGCGCGCAGGAGAAGATTGGTCAGGTGGTGGAAGGCTACCGCAATACGAAAGAAGTCCGCGAACTGGCGCATCGCTTCGGCGTTGAAATGCCAATAACCGAGGAAATTTATCAAGTATTATATTGCGGAAAAAACGCGCGCGAGGCAGCATTGACGTTATTAGGTCGTGCACGCAAGGACGAGCGCAGCAGCCACTAACCCCAGGGAACCTTTGTTACCGCTATGACCCGGCCCGCGCAGAACGGGCCGGTCATTATCTCATCGTGTGGAGTAAGCAATGTCGTGTGAAGAACTGGAAATTGTCTGGAACAATATTAAAGCCGAAGCCAGAACGCTGGCGGACTGTGAGCCAATGCTGGCCAGTTTTTACCACGCGACGCTACTCAAGCACGAAAACCTTGGTAGTGCACTGAGCTACATGCTGGCGAACAAGCTGTCATCGCCAATTATGCCTGCTATTGCTATCCGTGAAGTGGTGGAAGAAGCCTACGCCGCTGACCCGGAAATGATCGCCTCTGCGGCCTGTGATATTCAGGCGGTGCGTACCCGCGACCCGGCAGTCGATAAATACTCAACCCCGTTGTTATACCTGAAGGGTTTTCATGCCTTGCAGGCCTATCGCATCGGTCACTGGTTGTGGAATCAGGGGCGTCGCGCACTGGCAATCTTTCTGCAAAACCAGGTTTCTGTGACGTTCCAGGTCGATATTCACCCGGCAGCAAAAATTGGTCGCGGTATCATGCTTGATCACGCCACGGGTATTGTTGTGGGTGAAACGGCGGTGATTGAAAACGACGTGTCGATTCTGCAATCCGTCACCCTTGGCGGTACAGGCAAAACCAGCGGCGACCGTCACCCGAAAATTCGTGAAGGCGTGATGATTGGCGCGGGCGCGAAAATCCTAGGTAATATTGAAGTTGGGCGCGGCGCGAAGATTGGCGCAGGTTCTGTAGTGCTGCAACCGGTGCCGCCGCATACCACCGCCGCTGGCGTTCCGGCACGCATTGTCGGTAAACCAGACAGCGATAAGCCATCAATGGATATGGACCAGCATTTCAACGGTATTAACCATACATTTGAGTATGGGGATGGGATCTGATGTCCTGTGATCGTGCCGGATGCGATGCGGTTCATAACGCATCTTATCCGGCATGGCGTAACTAATCTCTCAACAACGCTCCCGGATATCCCAGCTGCCGCCAGGCTTCATACACCACAACTGACACCGCATTGGACAGGTTCATGCTGCGGCTGTCCGGCACCATCGGAATGCGAATTTTTTGTTCAGCGGGCAGGGCATCAAGAATGCTCGCTGGCAGGCCGCGTGTTTCCGGGCCGAACATCAGATAATCGCCATCCTGATAGTTTACGGCGCTGTGAGCAGGCGTACCTTTCGTGGTGAGGGCAAACAGGCGCTGGGGATTTTCTGCTTCGAGGAACGCGCGAAAGTCATGATGACGCGTAACGGCGGTAAACTCGTGATAGTCCAGCCCCGCGCGGCGCAGGCGCTTATCGTCCCAGGCAAATCCCATCGGTTCGATGATATGCAGACGAAAGCCGGTATTAGCGCAAAGACGGATGATATTGCCAGTATTTGGCGGAATTTCTGGTTCGTAAAGTACGATGTTTAGCATACTGCCCCCTTAGTGCGGGGGCAGGATAGCAGAAAATTGGTGAGCAGTGCGGCCTTTTCCCCTCACCCCGGAGGGGCGAGGGAGAAAAAAAGAGTGCGGTGTCGTTTCAGAGTGAGGGAGTACATACAGCGCCGAACGGTCCCCACTCCCTGAGGGAGAGGGTTAGGGTGAGGGGGCTCAAACGACTATGCCGCATTCCCTTTCGCCATCGGAGCCAGTGCCGTAGGCAACTCTTTACCCAGCCCCTGCACCAGCGAATCTTGCGTAATTTCACTGATCGATTTCGCGCCAGTCAGCGTCATTGCCACTTTCATCTCTTTCTCGATCAGATTTAGCAGGTTAGCTACACCCGCCTGGCCCGCTGTTGCCAGCGCATACAGGAAAGCACGACCCAGCAGTACGGTGTCGGCACCGAGCGCAATCATACGCACGACATCAAGCCCGTTACGAATTCCGCTATCCGCCAGAATGGCGATATCACCTTTCACCGCATCTGCAATAGCGGGCAACGCACGAGCGGAAGAGAGTACACCGTCCAGCTGGCGGCCACCGTGGTTAGAAACCACAATTCCATCAGCACCAAAACGTACTGCATCGCGCGCATCTTCCGGATCGAGGATCCCTTTGATCACCATCGGGCCATCCCAGAAATCGCGGATCCACTCAAGGTCTTTCCATGAGATGGACGGATCGAAGTTATTCCCCAGCCAGCCGATGTAATCTTCCAGTCCGGTCGGTTTGCCGAGATAAGCTGAGATATTACCTAAATCATGTGGACGACCGTTCAGGCCCACATCCCACGCCCATTGCGGATGCGTCACCGCCTGCAAGTAGCGGCGCATTGCCGCATTTGGGCCGCTCATACCTGAATGCGCATCACGGTAGCGTGCGCCCGGTGTCGGCATATCCACGGTGAAAACCAGCGTCGAACAACCCGCTGCTTTTGCTCGCTCCAGCGCGTTACGCATAAAGCCGCGATCGCGCAGTACATAAAGCTGGAACCACATTGGGCGCTTGATGGCTGGCGCGACTTCTTCAATCGGGCAAACGGAAACCGTCGAGAGAGTAAACGGAATGCCATGCGCGTCCGCCGCTTTGGCTGCCTGAACTTCGCCACGACGCGCATACATGCCACACAAACCCACCGGTGCCAGTGCTACCGGCATCGACAATTTCTCATTAAACAGCGTCGTTTCCAGGCTTAAGTCAGACATGTTTTTCAGAATACGCTGGCGCAGTGCCACTTCTGACAAATCTTCCACGTTGCGGCGCAGCGTGTATTCAGAATATGCACCACCATCCATATAGTGGAACAGGAACGGCGGCAGAATGCGTTGCGCTGCGGCGCGATAATCGCTGGCTGCGGAAATAATCATGCGTTTTTCTCCCTCGAATGCTCATAATGCTCACCGGGCAGGCGGGTAATCCGTGCGTGGCGAGCCTGATCTTCATCGAATCGTTTCATGGTGGTGTGAACAAAACTAAGGTGCGCCATCATTGCTTTACGCGCCCCGTCGGCATCACCAGCAAAAATGGCGTCAATGACAGCCTGATGTTGTTCGGTCAGTTGTGAAAAAACCGGTGGCACCAGATACATCCGCTGACGGCTATGCTTCACTGAGGATTGCAGGACATCGAAGAAACCGCGCATGGTTTGCAGCAGCACGATGTTATGTGAGGCTTCGGCAATCGCCAGATGAAAACGAACGTCCGCTTGTGAGGCGATATCCGGGTCTTCACTTAGCGTTGCTTCAAAGCAAAGCTGAATCTTTTCTTTGTCGCCAGGTGTGGCGCGCATTGCCGCATGCCATGCGGTGCTGGCTTCAATGGCGTAGCGGGCTTCCAGAATATCGAAACTGTAATCCGGATCATCGGCCATCAGCGTTTTTAGCGGCTGGACGATGTTTTGCTCCGACCATGTGTCATGACGCCAGCGAATAAACGTCCCGCCGCCGCGTCGACTGAGCAGCACGCCTTCGCTCACCAGTTTTGCCAGCGCCTCGCGTAGTGAATTACGTGATACGCCGAGTTGCATCGCCAGTTGGCGCTCAGCGGGCAACTTCATGCCCGCTTCCAGGTTTTTTTCATCAATCAGCGCCCGCACACGATCGGCAACCTCGTCTGACAGGCGTCTGGGTAAAACAATCATTAAGGAATCATCCACGTTAAGACATAAGCCTGAAGCGTGGTGATCACGCCCACCATACAGGTGAAGATCAGGCTGTGTTTGACAGTAAAGCGGAACAAATCAGACTCTTTGCCCACCAGGCCTACCGCCGCACAGGCGATAGCGATAGATTGCGGGGAGATCATCTTACCGGTGACGCCACCGGTGGTATTGGCGGCAACCAGCAACAGATCAGAGACGCCAATTTGTTGTGCTGCGGTGGCTTGCAGCGCGGCGAACAGGGCGTTAGATGAGGTATCCGACCCGGTCAGGAATACCCCCAGCCAGCCGAGGAACGGCGAGAAGAAGGTGAATGCATGACCGGTGTGCGCCAGTGCCAGTGCCAGTGTTGATGACAGTCCGGAATAGTTCGAGATAAAGGCGAACGCCAGCACCATGCCGATGGAGTAGATGGGTAGAGCCAGTTCTTTCAGCGTGCTGCCGAAGGTGCTGATAGCGTCAGACGGTTTCATCTTCAGCCAGACAATCGAGAGCAGTGCAGCAAACAGAATGGCGGTGCCGGTGGCAGAGAACCAGTCAAACTTAAACACGGCGGCATAGGCTGTAGCCTCGCTGACCACTGGCGGCATACGGGCAACCAGTTTATCGAGGTACGGCACCGGAATGTTGATCACCCACTCATACAGCGCGCCACCCGATGCGAACAGGGCTTTAAACGGCGGGATACTCCACAGTGTTACGGTAGCTGTCAGGAACAGGAACGGTGTCCAGGCACGTAACACCTGACCCGCAGTGTAACCGGTGTGGGCCAGCGTCATATCAACCTGTGACGCCCCCAAATCACCAAAACGGAATACGCGCACTGGCTGCCAGCGTTTGAGGAACAGCGTCAGGCAGAGCAGTGATACCAGCGAAGAGATAATGTCCGGCAGCTCCGGCCCAATGAAATTAGAGCTAAGGTACTGAGCGATGGCAAACGAGCCGCCCGCAACCACGACCGCAGGCCACGTCTCTTTGATACCGCGCCAGCCGTCCATAATCGCCATGATCCAGAACAGCACGATAATGGTCATAAACGGTAGCTGCCGCCCCACCATCTGACCAATCTCAAAACTGTCGATACCTGTTACCTGTCCGGCAACCAGGATTGGAATGCCCATCGCGCCAAATGCCACTGGCGCGGTGTTAACAATCAGGCACAGCCCGGCGGCGTACAGTGGTTTAAAGCCCAGACCGACCAGCAATGCGGCGGTAATTGCTACCGGTGCGCCAAAGCCGGCGGCTCCTTCAAGGAAAGCGCCGAAACAGAAACCGACGATCAGCATTTGCAGGCGCTGGTCTGGGGTTATCGAAAGAATAGACGAGCGAATGATGTCAAACTGCCCGGTTTTCACCGAGATCTTATAGACGAACACCGCTGCAATAATGATCCACGCGATGGGCCACAACCCGTAGAAGAAACCATAAACCACCGAGGCCAGCGCGTTAGCGACCGGCATTTTATAGAACAGCAAAGCCACGGCAAGGGCGATTGCCACCGTCCACGAGGCGGCGACGTATCCTTTCAGTTTGAGCTTAATCAGCGCAAAGAAGAAAAACAGGATGGGAAGCGATGCTATCAGACTGGAAAGCCAGATATTCCCGGCGGGATCGTAGTTTTGTTGCCAGAGATTCATTGCAGGTCTCCTGGAGTCCACGCACATCGTGTAATGAGTCTGTTGCTCATCTCCTTGTCACACGTTGTGTAAAAGTGGCACTGCCAATTGTGTTGTGTAGGGATAATGACAATGAATGGTTAACTAAATGTTATGTATTGGCAATATTGATGTGAGTTTTAATTGGGGAATTGTGAACCAGAGGTCAGATAAGCGAAGAATTGGTAGGGCCAATTCTTGTGGGGGGAGATGTCTGGTAAAGAAAAAGGGCAATCCTCATCAGAGAATTGCCCTTAGATTGTTGACCCGGAGCGCCTTATCTTGCCTGATGCGCGTAACGCATCAGGCAATTTGGCGTTTGCCCTTAGTCACACTAACTTAATGGATCATTACCACTGAATACCGGCACCGAGTGCGGCGGAGTATTCACCCTGGCTATTGGTACTACCTTGTAATTTGTAGACCCAACGACCATTGGCGCTCACCATCGATACACCTAAAGCAACTGCCGATTCACCGTTGTAAGTACCGCCACCAATAGAAGCCATGCTGGCACCCGGTGTATAAGCCTGCGGCAGACCGGTCATTGCCATTGCAGAAGCGATACCACCGCTCAACTTGCTTTCAGTTTTAGACAGTTTGTTATCCATCTCAACCATTCGCTGATCGGTGTATTGCTTCGTTTCCTGCACGCTTTGCTTCAACTGCGCGTAATTCACCGCGTCGTTGTTGTTGACGCCAGCGGAGACGTTGCTGATACGAGTCGTACCGCCGTTGCCGCCACCGAGGGTGATATTGCTATAGTCGATAGAACCATCAGCTTTGGTGTCGTAACGCACACCGCCAGCTTCGGAAGACTTCAACTGTGCCACGTTAACAGCATCGGTGTCGTTTTTACCTGCGGCTACGTTGGTGATACGACGTTGATTAGTAGATGAGCCTACAGAGATCGTATTTTCTTCGGTTGCCACAGACCCTGTACCCAGTGCGACGCTGTTATCCGCGGCAGCAATGGAGCCAGAACCAATCGCGACGCTATCTTTACCCTGCGCGCTGGCATCTACACCATCGGTATTGGTCTTGAAGTACTTGGTGCTACCGGTGGTGACGATATCGCCAATACCGTTTTCGATATTGGTGACGCGTGAATCAAGATTCGTTACCCGATTATCCAGGTTAGTAATGCTCTGGGTATTCTGGGAAACCTGCGCATCCGTTACTTTCAACTGACCCACGTTGACCGCATCGGTATCAGCCGAACCTGCTGCGACGTTAGTGATCTGACGTTGACCATCCGCACTACCGACTGAGAATTCACCGACAGAGTTCTGCGGTGCGTCCATGTTGTAGGCGGTATAATTGGTTTGAGCGCCACGAGTGGTCGTAGAACCATTACCTATCGCAATACTGTTGACATGAATGACTTGCGCATTGCTACCAATGGCAATGCCGTTAAGTGCATTCGCGTCCACGTAGGCACCATAACCGATACCAATACCTTTATCGCCATTCACGATGGTTTTCGCACCCATTGCCAGCGAGTCAGTTCCCACTGCCAGTGAATCTTCTTCCGTTGAATTAGCGTGGAAGTATTTAGTCGGCGTGGTTGCGACCGCACCAATCGCATTCTGCAATTGACGAACCGTAACGGCGTCATGGGCTTCGGAACCATCGGCTACGTTGATGATTTGACGATATTTACCGTCATCACCGATAGACAATGCACCGAGCAGTTCGCCATCCGTGGTGTCGTAACCAATAACAACGCCATTTTCCGTTATGCTGGTGTCACGGGAGCCTTTGGCAATCACTCGGCTGGAAACAGAGCTGCTACCCAGGGCGATACCCGTATCAACGTCGCTGTAGCTGCCCTGACCAATAGCTACGCTGCTATCGCCTTTGGCGACAGAGTTATAACCTATAGCTGTAGCGCCAACACCCTGTGCGCTGGCGTCGTTGAACGCTAAGCCGTCGTCGTTAGTACGCACATAGTTAATACCCGCACCGTTTTCTTGGATATAGGTTGCGTCGGTGTTACCAGCGAGCTGATTGATAATTTGGGTGTTCTGCTCAATCATCATATTCGTCGCATTCAACTGAGAACCGTTCACTGCATCGGTACTGTCCTCACTAATACTGCCATTAGCGACATTAGTGATGATGCTGGCTTTACCGTCATGGCTGGCATTGTAGGCTCCAGCACCGCCATTGGCAGTCTCATCCCACAGCAAGGCGTTATCATCAAGCGCATCCAGGGCGTCACCGACGTTGTTGTACTCGGCGTTCGCAATGGTGTAAGTCGGTGCGGTGATGGTGCCGTCAGCGTTGACTTCTGCGTCACCACCCAGCGCATCAGCGATGTACTTATTGGTGGTATAGAGTTGTGAGCCGTTAATCGCGTCGCTGCTGGCAGCAGAGATTGCACCGTTAGCGACGTTAGTGATTACACTGGCAGTTTTATCTTTTCCGTGAGCGGCGCTAAATGCACCATTTTCACCGGCGTCCGCATCCCAGAGCAGAGCGTCGTCAAGAGTGGTATCGATAGCATTCAGGGCATCACCGACATTATCGTAATCAGCATTAGCAATGGTGTACGTCGGCGCAGTGATGGTGCCGTCTGCATTGACTTCGGCACCACCCCCCAGCGCATCAACAACATAACTGCTCACGCCGTGGAGTTGTGAGCCGTTTACTGCGTCAGAACTGGAGTCTGAAATTTCACCATCTGCGACATCAGTGATCACGCTTGCGTCACCATTAGTACCGTGTTTGGCACTGAATTTACCTGCGGTGGCATCCCAAAGCAGAGCATCGCCGAGAGACGTGCTAAATGAGGAGTTAATCGCAGCCAGTGCATCGCCGACGTTATAATAATTTGTTTCACCGATTTTGTAGGTTGGACCGGTAAACACACCGTCAGTATTCACAGAAGCATTGCCGCCGAAGTAGGTGGCGATATTGCTGCTTAAGTCATAAAGCTGGCTACCGTTAATGGCATCGGAACTGGTTGCAGTGACTGTGCCGTCCAGGATATTGGTGATTTTGCTGGCGGTATTGTTGCCATGAGCTGCAGTGAAGACACCATTGTCCTTATCCCATTTCAGCGCATCCTCACCAAGATTAGTCACCGTCTCAGTCAGATTAGAGATGTTGGTGGTGTTAGTGGCGATATTGGTGGTATTCGTCGCCACGGCATCGTTGGTGGTTTTCAGCTGAGAGCCGTTAACGGCATCGGTGCTGCCAGTCGTCAGGTCGCCATCTTTAACGTTGGTGATTTTGCTGGTGGTCTCGGTGCCATGAGCTGCCGTGAATACACCATTGTCCTTATCCCATTTCAGCGCATCCTCACCAAGATTAGTCACCGTCTCAGTCAGATTAGAGATGTTGGTGGTGTTAGTGGCAATATTGGAAGTGTTATTGGCGATATTGGTGGTATTCGTCGCCACAGCATCGTTGGTGGTTTTCAGCTGAGAGCCGTTAACAGCATCAGTGCTGTCAGCCGTCAGGTCGGCATCTTTAACGTTGGTGATTTTGCTGGTGGTATCCTGGCCGTGAGCTGCACTGAATGCCTTTTTAGTTTCGTTCCAGAGCAGGGCATCAGCCTGAAGGTCACCAACGGAATCCGTCAGGTTGGTGATATTGGTGGTATTGGTGGCAATATTTGCCGTATTCGTGGCAATGTTGCTGGTATTAGTAGCGATATTGGCGGTATTGGCTTCGACATCGTCATTGGTAGCTTTCAGTTGGGAACCGTTAACCGCATCCTTACTGGAGGCTGAAATCGTGCCATCCGCAACATCGGTGATTACGCTGGCAGTTGGGCTACTAGTACCATGAGCAGCGCTGTATTTGCCTTTGGTTTGGTCCCATTGCAGGGTGTTTTCATCAAGTACAGCGAGCGCAGCCCCTACGTTATTTTTGCTACCATTTTTTAAATTGTAGGTTGGTGCTGTAACAGTACCGTCATCAACATCTACTGCAGCCCCTCCTCCAAGCCTTTTTGCTACCGAGTCGCTAATGGCATAAAGCTGTGAACCATTAATGGCATCGTAACTGTCAGACTTGATCGCGCCATTTTTCACATTAACGATCTTGCGTTTTAATGAACTATTGCCGACAGAGACGGTATTGTCTAAATCCGCAATGGAATCTGCGCCCAGCGCGACAGAGTTAATACCGTTGGCACTGCTATTACTACCAAGCGCAAGACTCTTATCACCAGTTGCATTACTGGCTGTGCCTAAGGCAATGGTGTTTAAGCCTCTCGACTGGCTACCATTACCCAGAGCGATGGCATCCACGCCATCAGCTTTGTTGCCCTGGCCTATGGCGATTGCATTATCTGCCAGAGCCTGGCTGCCATTTCCTAATGCGATAGTATTGACTTTATCGGCAAGGCTTCCGAACCCCATTGCCATGCTATTAGTCCCTTTTGCCTTCGCATTATTGCCAATAGCAGTTGCATTTTCAGCGGCTTCGGTCTCAGCACCTATCGCAATAGCGTTCGCTGCGCTGGCAAGTGATTGTCTGCCAAATGCGAGGCTGTCAGTACCGCTAGCTACACTGCTACGCCCCAGGGCAATTGCGTTTTCTTCAGATGCGACGCTACTTGCTCCCAGCGCCATTGAATACGCTTTTGACGCATTGGCGGTGTCGCCAAGAGCAATACTCATAATCTCAGTAGCTTTAGTGGCATTTCCCAGGGCAATGGCGTTTGCTCCTTCCGCTTTGGAAGAGTCCCCCATAGCAATAGACAATTTACCCAATGCTTTTGAATAACGGCCGAGGGCCATTGAGTATTGGCCCAATGAATACGAAGAGGCACCCAGTGCTATACTTCTATCGCCTTCTGATATTGCACTAACCCCAAAGGCCATTGATGCACCGCCAATCGCATGGGTTTTTGACCCGATGGCAGAGCTATATTGGCCTTCAGCTATAGCGTCATAACCCACAGCAGTACTGGAACCACTGGTGTTCATAAAAGTATTTGCTTTCGCCCCTTTGCCTATAGCAACCCAGCCGTCGCCAGCTGATCCACTACCGTAATCAACACCCTGACCGTTGTCATTCCCGGCATTCGCCAATGCCCCAAACGACGACAACATTCCACCCGCAACCAGCGCAGAAATTAACAGCTTACTGCGCCCAGATTTCTTGCCACGGCTTTTTGCCGTTTCGCTGGTAACAGTATAATTCCCTGTCGCAGGGTTCCAGATAACTTTAAATATTTTGTTCATTAATGATGCTCGCTATTCCTTGTTATAAGCGTACTAACTGCATTTATTTTTTGCTTCTTTTCTGCCGATTTTCAGCAGAGGGAAGATTGTCGAACTGAATATTTTCCATGTTGATGGCTAACTTCAGATATCCCAGGTTATTGGGCGATACACCCTTCAGGGTCAAATTAATGTCTTGCCATTGACCTGGTAATAATTTCAATGTGGATTTCATTGATGTGTTGAAAAGTAATTGTTGCCACCGGGCAAACTCTTTGGCATCGACAGGTTTTTCACCACCCCATGTCGCATTAAAACCAATGTTTGAGATAGGTGTACTTAATAAGTTGACCAGTGAGATATGAATAACACTACCATTCTCTGTGGCGTCAATGGATAACACTCGACCCGCTAAAGCCACCGAACCGTTGTTCAGGATGAAATACTTCGTTTTTGCTGGGTTAAACTCGGTAAAAATAAAAGTATTTTGTTGGTCTTTAACGGATTTAATTACGTGAGTTAAAGTCTTTGTACTGTTTATTATGCCAGTTTGTTGTTTTTGAATAGTTTCGAGTTGACTCTTTAGCTGTGCTTGTTGTTTTTCAAGTAGCACAATTTTATTATTATGTTCTTCTTGTTGTTTCAGTAAACTACTTTCTGGCTTGCCTTCTTCAATGTAGTCACATCCCGTTAATGCGCAGAGAACTGAAACAGTGACAGCACTGAAAAAAATCTTCTTCAAGTTCATGTAAAAATCCTTATTTCCTCCGACCAGCGATCAATGCCGGTAGAGTTGTCCATTGTATTATTGGTGAGCTATGTTGCTTTACATTAATGACAGTGATGTGTGTCGATTAAATATTGTTTTAAGCATTCATCATAAAAATGTATCATTCGTTTCAAAAGATGTCTGTGTTTGTATGAATATATTATTTTTCGTGGATTCTAATGATGATTATTAATAAATGTCAAATATGAAAGAAACCATGTCTGGGAAAAATTTTACAGATAATTGATTTTGTGAATATGATGATTAAAATTTCACAATTAAATCCGAAAAAAAGAGACGTAAATGCTTGTTAATTAACAAATGATATCTTCTATATATTTTTATTGTTTATAGATGGCTATTACGGTAAAAATGCATTTTCAGAATATCAACCAGCGGTAAATCGAAGTAAAGGGAGTGAATTGTTTGGTAATTAGGCGAGTAGACAGGAGAGTCCCCGCATTGACCAGCTAAGGCAAGCCAGATGCGGGTTGATATGATCGAACCAGTCGTCTGAGGCGCTTAAAACGCAGTCTTAGAGAATCCAGTCATCTCCTGCAGGCCCATTTCACGGCCCAGCGCGGTCATTGGGTGCACAACCACCAGTCCGCGAACACTTTTCTTCAGCTTGCCCATATCAGCCTGCTCTTTTTTGGTAATTGCGCGCTGAAACGGCATCTTCATCAGCTTCTGTGCTTCTTTACTCAGTTTTTGGCTATGAACTTCACGCAGGCGAGCAATTTCTGCTTCCAGCGTGGCTTTCTCTTTTTCCAGCTCGGCATATTTGTCTGCGGCTTCAACCAGCGACAGATCGGCCTGCTGGTGGCGGATGGCGTCCAGACGATCGCTGAGACGTTTGATTTCGTTTTTTTCGACTTCTTTCATGTGATGGCTTCTGATAAAGATAAATTTATAGCCCCTAGTATGCGCGACCAGGTGCTTTGTTCACAACTGATGACATTGCAATAGTTCTGTAACGTAATCATTAACATGCTTAAAAACTACGCAATTTATTGATTAATTAAGAAATCTATAGAAAAAAGATAATAAACAGCAGCGGATGATTATTGAGGATTCAGCACGTTTTCCTTAATGTCATCTTTACCGGGAACCTAAACTAAAATTGGCGGCCGCGCATTCCCGGCGCGGGGTAATACGGAGATATCATCATGGGCAAATTAGGTGAAAACGTTCCGCTTCTTATCGATAAAGCCGTAGATTTCATGGCATCAAGCCAGGCGTTCCGGGAGTATCTGAAAAAACTTCCTCCCCGTAACGCGATTCCGTCCGGAATACCCGATGAAAGCGTGCCGTTATATCTACAACGTCTGGAGTATTATCGTCGGCTTTATCGGCCGAAGCAGGTAGAGGGGCAGTAAGCAGACGTTGCTTACTTTTGAAAGGCTTTTTTTAAGCTGATTCTGGAAATCAGCTCAGTCAGTGAAAGGACCATTGTTGATCGCACAGCCTGTTGATAGCGCTGAATTTGCATTGCATACAAACTGGAGTCTGCTGGTTCAAACTGTGGCGGCGGTGGTAACGCCGCCACGCAGTGCAGTTCACCAAAGGGTCCAAGGATCTCGTCGTCGGTAAAGGCGTACTCGTTGCCGTCGTGATTTAGTTCTTCACGCAATGCCATCAGCAGCTCCGCATCTTCGTATTCCTGGCGGTTAATGACGCCCAACCCGTAAATGAGTTTTAAACGCACAGAAAGATCGCCCAGCGGACCGTCGCCGTCGAGTAACGGTTCTACAGCATACTTCACCGCGTAATCGTCTTTGCGGAATACCTGAAGCACCAGAAGATTTACCGCCTCGGTCAAAAGCTCGACGGCGGTGATCAGAAAGCTTCGCACGGTTTTGCCAGCATTCAGACGCTCAAGCACACGGTTTTCAAAGGCCTGGGTTTGTTCCATTGTTGCCTGCATATCTGACAATCTGTTATTCGGGCGCAGGGTGTCCTGCGCCTGGTCCACCATTATTGCATTGCTTTATAAGCGGTTACCGCCTCGGATACAACCTCGCTGTTGGCATCAAGACCGGAAATCTGTGCCAGCGCCGCCTGCGGACCTTTGTCAGCGATCAGTGCTGCCAGTTCCTGAGCCTGCGGATCATCTTCACTGCGGAAGTGCATTGCACCAGCAATCCCCTGAATCAGATTCTTGTGCGGAAGGCTGTATTCCAGCGTACCGAGCAATGGCTTGATCAGACGGTCGCCAGCACTCAGTTTACGCAGCGGCTGACGGCCTACGCGCTCTACATCATCTTTCAGATACGGGTTCTCAAAACGACCGAGGATTTTCTGGATGTACGCCGCATGTTTGTCTGCGTCAAAGCCGTAGCGCTTGATCAGTACCGCACCACTTTCTTCCATCGCACCTTTTACCACCGCGCGGATTTTCTCGTCGAGAATAGCGTCACGAATGGTCTGATGACCGGCCAGTTTTCCGAGGTACGCGGTTATAGCATGACCCGTGTTCAGGGTGAAGAGTTTACGTTCGACAAATGCCATCAGGTTGTCGGTTAACTCCATGCCTGGGATGTTCGGCAGTGCGCCTTTGAACTGCGTTTTATCGACAATCCATTCGCTGAAAGTTTCTACCGTCACTTCCAGCGGATCGTTAGTTGCCGAAGCCGAAGGCGGTACGATGCGGTCAACGGCGGAATCGACAAAGCCAACGTGTTCTTCTACCCACGCTTTGGCGTCTTCCGGCAGGGCGTTCATCACATGGCCTTTCAGCTGCGTGGTACCGCGTACCATGTTTTCACAGGCGATGATGTTCAACGGGGATTCATTACCTTGTTCTTTGCGTTTCACCAGCCCTTTGGCGATAGCCGGAGCAATACGTTCCAGCACAACCGGGCCAACGGCGGTAGTGACTAAATCGACCTGAGCAATCAGATCAACGACATCATCACCAATGCTGCTGACAGCATTGACGCCGGAAACGGTATCTACCTGCTCGGTTTCACCAACCACATGAACCTGATAGCTATGACGGGCATTCAGGGCATCAAGTACCACCTGATTGACATCGGCAAACGTCAGTTGGATACCCGCGTCTGCCAGCAGTTTACCGATAAAGCCACGACCGATATTACCTGCGCCAAAATGTAATGCTTTCATAGTACAGGTTTCAGCGGAGCGCGACCGTCTGTTTAAAAATTATCAACGTTACTTGAAAGGCAGCCAGGCGGCGGTGAATCCGTTCTCGGAACGTGACATCGACGATGCGCGGCAAAATTTCCTCGCGCAGGATGCGCTGGTGAAAGGCTCGGTGGCGGAGCAGGCGCAGATCCAGAGCCAGCTCGACAGTATGGTTAACGGCGAGCAATCGCAGATTGTGAGCTTAAGAGCGCAACTTACTGAAGCAAAATATAACCTTGAGCAGACTGTCATTCGCGCGCCGAGCAATGGCTACGTTACTCAGGTACTGATCCGCCCAGGTACATACGCAGCTGCCTTGCCGCTGCGTCCGGTGATGGTCTTCATCCCCGAGCAAAAACGGCAAATTGTCGCCCAATTTCGGCAAAACTCGCTGTTACGTCTGAAACCCGGCGATGATGCGGAAGTGGTGTTTAACGCGCTACCTGGGCAGGTGTTTCACGGCAAACTGACTAGTATTTTACCTGTCGTGCCAGGCGGTTCTTATCAGGCGCAGGGGGTATTGCAATCATTAACGGTCGTGCCCGGCACGGACGGTGTGCTGGGAACCATTGAACTGGACCCTAACGATGATATCGATGCCTTACCCGACGGCATCTACGCCCAGGTGGCGGTTTACTCCGACCATTTCAGCCATGTTTCGGTGATGCGGAAAGTGCTGCTAAGAATGACCAGCTGGATGCATTATCTTTATTTGGATCATTGAGGGGGAGGGGGGAGATTATGGAACTTTGCTCCTTGTAAGGACTAATTATTTTTGCATATTACTTCATTAGCTGCGATGATTTTTCTTTAATATTCATTATGTTAATAAGTTCTGGATGAGTGTGCTCTCATTGGATTTTTTATCCGTCTTGTTCTGCCGCAGGATGAGACTATACATCGTCGAGATCGCAATGATGATATGAGTTGTTCCTCCTGCGACGGCTCTAATCAAAAAAGAGCAGGAGTGCTTTTCCATCTATTGCGATGATGGCTTTATTATCTGAAGGATGACAGTCACATTTAAAAAATATTTAATCTATAGATCACAATGTAGGGTCATGGAATATATGTATACAACTATTTTCTTCTTCACTTTTAATTATCGTATTCATTATAAAACTAAGTTAAAAAAACTCCTGGAGAGTGAGTTATTAATATATTTTTAAATAAAATTAAGTTATCATTCATCGATGCACTTTATAGAATCATCAATGGCCATAATAGTACTATTAACTCTCAATTTTATATTTTTATCATCACTACAAATATTAACTGAATTTATATCAATGATTTTTTTATTCTTATCTTTTATTTTATTTACTGTTTCAATGCAATCAGCGGCAAGTTGGAGTGGATTTAGATTTTTCAGATATGGTCTTATGATCTTTCCCTTACTTAATAAATAGCATGTATAGGATTCGGAAAGTCCAGCATCTATTTTGTACCTCATTATATTAGATAAGGATGTGAGAAATTCCTTGTTATCATTCGCAGCCATATATGCCAGTCCGAGTTCAGCCTCTGCGGCCTTACAGGCAAAATAGCTTAGTGAACACGCTTTTCGTCCCTCTTTATTACTGGCTGATATTAGTGCCCATAATATTGCTTTGTCTGCCAAATCTAACTCTCTCTGAAATTGTCTTGCAGTAACTGCACTCGCAGAAATAGAGAAAAAAATACAATTGTTAATAACCTTGCCATATTTTTTAGTCCGTAACTGTTAATGTGCTATCTGGTTCTGAAAATATTAACTCATTTAATTTTTGCATGTCATTAGATAAACCAGTTATACAACCCTCGGAACAGAATCGAGGTCCTAAAGACGGACCAAAAGCGTTTAAACAACTATGTATTGAAAATCCATTGCGATTATAAGTTCCTGTATTAACTGACGGTACTAATCGTATGCCGTCAGGTTTTCTATTGCTTGCTCCCGGGTCATTAACATTCCAACTCCATAGGCCTTGAGGTATTGGCCATCTATTTATAAATGTGTACAACGGGGATTATTTTTACATTGCATATTATTACCAGAAGCGACTGGAATACTAAGCACATCATAAAAATTATCATCACATGGTATATCTGAAACACACGAAAGCATACCTAAAGTTATACTGTATAAACAGGTGGCTAATCCCAAGGGGATCGATTCCAGAAATCGGGTTCAACGGATACTGATAAAAATTCCACCTACCTTCCAGCCCAATCGGAGCCTGAGTGTTATACCGCCCCTGCTGCGGTTAATGTTACCGATAATAGTTATAGTACAGCCCTGATTCATCATCATACTACTGCTGCGGCAGTCTGATGAACTATTGCTTTTACGGATTCTCCTTATTCTTCCTTCTATCCATTCGCTTTAGCTTTTTGAGCTCTTGAAGTTTGCTCTTTGTATCAATATTACCGTTATTTACAGCGAATTCCATCCAATAAATAGCTCTATTCAAATTATAATATTCTGATAATGTTGGATTTGTATCTGATAAAAAGACCCCATAATTAAACTGCGCTGTAACATTCCCCTGAGATGCTGATCTTTCCAAGAATCGCAATTGTTTATCAATATTATTTTTAGTAAAGCAGTAATATTGATATAGTCGAAATGATGCCTCTGAATCACCATGTTGTGATTTATACTTCAGTTTCATCAGCTTTTCTTCACTTAAATCATAGGTCATTGCTGTAGATCCCATCACACTTTCGTTTTCTTTTATTTTCACATCAGCACCATGCAATTGACCAATAAGAGAAAAATAAAAAAATAGTAACAAGCATGCTTTCATACATCTACAACCTATCTTATATCACTGGGTTTTTCTGGCGTACCTTGCATATTAGAAATGGGGGGCCCAGATGGCCCATATGTTATCCAATTACCAAGGTCTTTTGTTGTTATAGCCATTAGATCCTTATTTGAATTAAGGTTCGTTGGTGCTGTTAGCACTGTATCCATTTTTAACTTACCATTAGTTCCTCGCCCCCACCACGTCCATAGCGTGTCAGGTCCTATTACATTTGTATGTAACTCTTTAGCTAATTGGCTAGCAAATGAATTTTGTCCTTTACCTGTATTACAAGAAAATAACCAAACTGTCATCCCATCTTTATAATTCCCATCAAATTTAATTAGATATGCTAGATCTTTAGCTGTCATGATACTGCGCGTTGCGGATTCAATAGATGTGGGGGTACCATGCCCCCCGATTGTGAAAACGCCTGGGATATTAATCTCATCAGCTACAGAATGGATAAGATCACTTTCGGGGTATAAATTTATATCAACCAAACCTTGCGGATCTACATTTATGACCGGATTCAACGGATACTGATAAAAATTCCATCCCCCCTTCAGCCCAATCGGATCCTGAGTGATATACCGCCCCTGCAGCG
>OBWF01000078.1_pt1 | contig 84328 bp, 90 predicted proteins | sample 1495211 | NCBI WGS metagenome assembly OBWF01 (sample SAMEA2580051, study PRJEB22360) | human gut metagenome | reverse complement strand
GGGGCATACCTTCGCCGGTTGCCATATTGTTTGACTGACCTGCGGTGACCAGCACGTAGTAGTATTCCGGCTCCGTTGTTGATGCCGGAATGACGGTGGTCGTGCCTTCTTCATCAACAACAATTTCCGGCTCGTCTGTCACGGGCTGGTCTCCGGTCATGGCCTGCATGAGGTACCACGGCACACCCGGCTCTGACGCCACCTGTGCGTCACCCTGAAGCTGCCAGCCCAGCGCCAGACGTTCGTTAACCTTTTCCGCCAGTTCCTGACGGTTCATGGCGGTAATCAACTCAAAGTGTTTTTTGCTCATTGTGTTACTCCTGTGGTGGCAAATCCTCTGCCCGTTCAGCTCTCTGTCTGTCCAGCCACGCAATGGCTGCTTTGTCTGCGTTGCATGTATCCAGCGCAGCCAGTAACTGGTCACTCCATTCGGTTATCCGGTACCAGGTCACCGGTCTCTCCAGAAAGGGGATCGGCGTCTGCCTTGTCAGTACTTCCGGCACCGGCTCGTAAACGAGTCTGGTTTTCAACGTGTGCGATGTGCTGCTGCAGGCGCTCAGTAACAGCGCCGGGAGGATAAGCGCCAGCACACTTATCGTTCTGTACAGCCTTTTGCATTGCTTCACGCCGTTGCTCTCCTTCGGTGATGCGTTGCTGATCCAGGATCCGGATGATGCTTATCACCCGGGAAAAATCGCTGTAAGCCTCGCGGACTTCCTGCATGGCGGCCCGGTTGTCCTCGATGATGTCCATCATCTGCTTCCGTCCCAGGCTTTCCCGTCCCTTGCGGTATGCCTCCCAGCCGACCAGGCCGCATAACAACAGGGTGACAATCAGCCAGGTGATGATTACCGGTGCCCTCATGTTGCCTTCTCCTGCGTGCACCATTTCCGGAAGTCGTCCCGCCGGTTAAACAGCCCCTGTGAATAGCGTCCGCCGCTGTTCACAAAGTCCGTCAGCCGGTTGCACATTGCCTTCCAGTTCCGGCTTTGTGCGTGCTTCCATATGGTTGTTCTGTGCATCCGTCCGTCACGCCCCTTAAACCACATAAGGCCGTGACATCCCAGATTGAACGCCGCATCCGTCATGGCCTCAAAATGCCGCTGTGGCATGTCTCGGCCCCTGAAATTCTGATTGATGCAGTTTTCCGCCCGTCGCAAATCATTCACCCAGCGACCGGCAACCTCCTGTTGGGTGTGGCGGCGGTCGGGCACGTTTCCCGTTGAGCCGCAGCCCACGGTTTTTACTCCTGCGATGTCCCTGTACGGAACGGCCCGGCAGTCTTCCCAGGTGGCGATTTTTTCCTGTGCCTCCTGTGACGTTCTCAGCGCCCCGGGGGCCAGCGAAAAACCGAGCGCGACAATGGCGGCAACGGCATAGCGTTTAATCTGTCCTGACATGTGATTCCCCGTCTGCTTTCAGGGCTTCCAGAGCGCGCTTCTCGCTGCCTTTTAGTGGGCGGCTGTGCATCTGGTCGGCTATGCGTGCAATAAGCTCGTTTCGGCGTATCTGGGCCTGCTCCATGCGCCTTCTGTGCACCCATCCCCGCAGCAGTGAGAGCGCCCCCAGAATCAGCCCGGCCAGCGCCATCTTCTCGCTCATGGTCATCACACCGATACCGGTGACCATGACTGATGTGAAATACGTGATGTGGTCGCAAATTCTCTGAAACATAATCAATCCCACAACTGGACGGTTTCCCGCTGCCTGTCCGGTATGATTTCCGGCAACTCCACTTCCTGACCTGCCGCCAGAAACACGCTGTTGCTCAGCCCCGGATTGGCAGCCAGGACGCGCTCCGTCACGCCTTTTGTCATGCCGTAATGACGCTGGCAGAGTAAATCAACGGTGTCGCCATCCTGTGCTCTCACTTTCATTAAATCAGCTCCGCATAAATCCGTTTCACGCCCCGGATGTCCGATATGGCCCACCGTGCATCGCGCCACATGTCTTCAATCTGCATGTCCAGCGCGTCGGCCCGTCTGTCGCCTTTGTCGGTGGTGTCCACATCCCGCGAACGCTCAAGAACGCCCGCCCGTGTGAGTGCATACACCGCCCGGCGGTACCGGTGCACATTCACGCTCTCACCGTTGATTTGCGCGGCCGGAACGTCTGTCAGCGTCGACCGTCCCGCCGCCTCCTGCTCCTGCTTCCAGCCCTCAAGCTCTGCCGTCACGTGTGCCACGGCTTCGGTGGCAGCATGAAGCAGGCGCGAGGTGGTGGTGCGTCCCGGGATGCGCATGGCAAGGCGCAGCTCCTTCAGCACGATATCCGGCCAGAACGCTCCGGCACTGACGCGCGCCTCTCCGTCGTCGGTATCTGTCGTGTCATCCGTGGCGTCGTTCACGCGGGTTCTTGCTACCATGCTCATGGTGGTTTTCTCCTGTAGATCAGGCGGTGGGCGACCGGTGAAAGTAACCGGGAGTCAGCAATCAGATCACCGGTCGCGCCGCCTGCCGACGAGGTCGGGTCCGGTGTTATCAGGTCGCCTTGCGTGCCGGTTTTGCGGCGGTTTTTTTCGTGGTCCGTCTGCCTGCGGCTTTTCTGGCCGTCGCTTTTGTACCCGGCTTCTGGCGCCCTGATGTTGATTTCGTTTTGCCTTTCTCTTCTGCCGTTTTTTCCGGTACCGGCTGCACCTTTGACACTTTTCTGGCCAGCGTGGCGATTTCACGTTTTACGCCCGCAGCCGGATTGATGCGCATGGCTTCACGCAGCAGATTAAGCGACACGGTCAGGTCTCCCGTGCTGCCTGATGCGCGCCGTGAAAATGCCCGCGCCTTGTGTAGTTTTGCCCGAACCTGATCCGGCATGTCCTGGTCGCATACCAGAGCATCCAGCTCGTCCAGCGTGCGGATATAACCGGATAAGTCGGTTTCACTGTTGGCGGCGGCTTCTGTCAGTACAACTTCGGCAATTTCTTCGGTGAGAACGGTCGCTGCATCCCGCCCGAAGTTGTCCGGCAGTGCCAGCCGGTGACGGATCACGTACTCACCAATGCGCAGCGCCAGCGGGTAATCCCGGCAGTCAATGGCCCACACCATCATGGTGGTAATCACTTCGTCCTGGCGTCCGCTGTCGCCTGCCAGTGTGCCGTCAATCCAGGCTTCAAAATCCGGTAAAAAGTGTTTTTTCAGCTCCGCTTTCGCGATGTTCGACTGCACGCCTTTGAGTTGCATCTGTGCCATGCGTAGCTGATGAAGAACCTGCTCATGCGCTGTGCGCGCCCTGGTCTCTTCGCGGCTGTCTGGTGTCACTCCCCGGCGCGCAGCCTCGCGCTGAAGATATCGTTGTGCCGGTGTCAGCATGTGTTCGACTCCTGATTAACCGGCGGGCACGTGTGCCCGCCATGATGCATCACGCCTGTGCTTCAGGCTCTTCCTTGTCTTCCGGATCTTCACCGGCGAAAGAAATGCCCTCAATCAGCGCACACTTGCCGTAGTCTTCCACCACGTAGCAGTCGTTCATGGACTGATAGGTGGCAATACGGTTGTACTCAGGCTCTTCACGGATGAAGCGACGCAGTGACCCTTTCTGGAAGTAGACCGAAAGGTTGCTGAACGACGTGATCAGCATGGCATTGTCCGGGAAGTACGGCGCAAAGAAGGTCGGCAGTGCGCCAATGGTGCGGGAGGCAGTGATCAGCTGTCCGGCGACCAGTTCCGTGTTCGGGTTGGTGGTGCTGATGGCGTTAATCATAGGCAGACGCAGCGTGTTGAACAGGTTGCGGCCCATGACAACAACCAGATCCGGGGCGCCCTTGTGCCACTCGTCCAGTACGGATGAACGAATGTCGTTAACCATGGCGTCAGCGTTGCCGTAGTCGCCTTTTGCAACCAGTTTGTTTTCATGATCGCGGCGGGTCAGCGTCATTGCCTTCACGACACGCGTCGCGGCGTGTTCACGGATGTGTTTCAGCCACCCGGTGTTCACGTCCTGAAGTTTCGGGTTGGCGGAACGATCGGAAATGATGGCGTGTGACTCACCGTTAAAGCCAATCATGATACGGTCCAGTGCAATCTGTCGGGTGATTTGGGCACTCAGCAGTTGCTGGAAGTTTTTCTGGCTGCTCCACGCGTCAATCTGTGCGTAGCTGATGAAGGTGTCATAGTTTACCTGCTCGCAGCGGTAGCGGCGTGATGCCAGGTCAGAGACGTCAGCGGGATTGCGTCGCTTCACGCCGTCACTGGTTGAGTTGGTGCTGGCGATGGGGCCGCTGGTATTCACCAGGACTTTTTCACCTTCCTGATCGTCAACGCCGACGCTGTTGATTTTTTTCAGCAGTTCGTCGCTCTCTTTGATGGCGTTTTCCATCTTCTGATGAACAGCCGGATCAACGCTGAAGGTTTTCCCCAGTCGTTCCACGGTGGTTTCGGCCAGTTCTGCCTGGCGTGCAAGATAGGCCTCAAGATTGCTGCGGCCTTCGCGAGAAAGCGTTAAGCGGTTTCCCATAATTTCGTTCCTCTGTTAAAAATCAGCCAGGGTGTGGCTGTTGCCACCGGTTGCAGTAAAGCGATGTTCCTTGTCTGCATCTTCGGTTTTCAGCTGTGCCTTCAGCTCAGTCAGTTCGCGGGTCAGGGCTTCCAGTGACGCCCTGTCACTGCGCTGTTGTTCTTCCATCGCATGGAAGCGATCCAGAAGTCCGGCCTGTTCCGTGGCAATGCTCTCGACGGCTTCGCGCACGTGAGCGAACTGCTCGCTGTCCGTGTTACGGGTTTTGCTGATGAGCGCCATGACGCGCGAAAACCATTTCCGGCTTTCTTCGGTGCTGTCCTGGACGGGTGCCACCAGTTCCGCTTCCATGCATTCGGTGAACATGGCAACTTCACCGGCGCTGTTGCTGAACTGCATGATGCTGGCGCGCTGCTGGGCGGCAAATTTCAGTCGTTCGGTGCCGAGACTGGCCGGGGTGTCTGTCATTGCCAGGCCGATTACGTAAGGCCCGCCAACCGCTTCAATGTTGGGTTCAAGCTCGATGCTTGAGTAGATTTTCTTGCCGTCATTCAGCATTTGCGTCATGCGGTCGGTGGGCTCGATTTCGGCATACAGTGCGGTGCGACCGGCCAGTTTGCCCTCCGTGATTTCTTCGGTGGACAGAGAAATCACATCGCCCACGGCGCTGAATTCACTGGACGGCATACGCGAAAGCATGTGCTCCACGTTCACCCGCGATCCCCACACGTCCGGGTCGTAGTTCTTTGCGGCCTGGCGCAACATCTGGCCTGAAATTTCACGTCCGTCGATGGTTGTGCCCGAGACGGCGACGCGGAATTTTTTACGTACTGGCGCGTTTTTGGATGCCATGAAAAGTCTCCTTTCCGGAATTGTGTATTCCATCATGCGGGGGGGAGGGTGGGCATCTCAAGGCGGGGTTGTTGTAAGAACGCCGCAACAACGGCGCTGAATATCCGGTAAAGGGCGGGGCGTTTACTCTTGGTTTCAGCTAATGAAGGGGGGGCGCATGATTCAGGATGCATTTGTCCGCATAAGAGCAAGACAACTTTACTGGCAAGGGTACACGCCTGCGGAAATCTCGCAACTGATGGGGATCAGTCAGAACACGATTTACTCATGGAAAAAACGCGATGAGTGGGATGCCACGCCCCCGATCCAGCGTGTCACTCAGTCCATTGATGCGCGGCTGATCCAGCTCACCACCAAAACGGAAAAAAGCGGCAGTGATTTCAAAGAAATTGACCTGCTGACGCGCCAGCTGAAAAAACTGAATGACAGCCAGGGGGAACAGGCTGTTTCCGGTAAAAAGCCCCGCAAGCGCAAACTGAAAAATCACTTCACCGAAGAACAGATTGCCGCACTTCGTGAAAAAATCCTGCCGTCACTGGCCTGGCATCAACGCGAATGGTATGAAAACCGCCACCACCGCAACCGCATGATCCTGAAGTCGCGTCAGATTGGGGCGACCTGGTATTTTGCGCGCGAGGCGCTACTGGATGCGCTGCGTGATGATGTCTCCGCCGGGTATCAGCGCAACCAGATATTTTTGTCCGCGTCCCGTCGTCAGGCGTATCAGTTCAAACACTTTATTCAGCAGGCTGCTCAGGAAGTGGATGTCGAGCTGAAAGGGGGCGATAAGATTGTGCTGTCCAACGGCGCCGAGCTGCACTTCCTCGGTACGTCAGCTGCCACCGCGCAGTCCTATACCGGCCATCTGAAATTCGATGAATTTTTCTGGGTCAGTAACTTTGTGAATCTCAGGAAGGTTGCCGGGGCAATGGCGACGCTGAAAGGGCTTACGCGAACCTACTTTTCAACGCCGTCAGGTGAAACACATGAGGCGTATCAGTTCTGGACGGGGGACCGCTGGAACAGCGAGCGGCCACGCTCAAAACGCTGTGAGTTTGATGTTTCACATGCGTACCTGAAGGGGGGCGTGCTCTTTCCTGATAAAACATGGCGGCAGATTGTCACTATTGAGGATGCGGTCGCTAACGGATGGCAGTTCACCAGTATTGACGACATCCGTGATGAAAACACGGAAAGCGAATTTCGTAATCTGTACATGTGCGAATTTGTCCGTGATGGTGAGGCAGCTTTCAGCCTGAATGCGCTCATCGGCTGCGGTGTTGACGGGTATGACGAATGGCCGGACTGGAAGCCTTTTGCTGCCCGCCCTGTGGGGGTGAGGGAGGTCTGGCTTGGGTATGACGCCAACGGCAGCAGCGGGAAGGGGGACTGCGGGGCACTGTCGGTGTGCGTGCCGCCCCTTGTTGTCGGTGGGCGTTTTCGCACGGTGGAAACCGTCAGGGTTCAGGGCATGGAGTTTGAGCAACAAGCCGCCCTGATTGAAGAGTACACGAAGAAATATAACGTGAAACATATTGGTATTGATGTGACCGGCGGGAACGGGGAAGGGGTTTATCAGATAGTGAAAAAATTCTTCCCCCTGGCTGTTCCGTACAACTTCAATATCGCGTCCAAACGGGCGCTGGTCATGAAGATGCTTCAGGTGGTCCGTGCCGGACGCTGGGAGTATGACCGCAGCGAGCGCGACCTGGTACAGGCCTTTGCATCGGTGCGAAAAATACAGACGCCCGGCGGTTATATCACCTATGACACGGACCGCTCACGCGGTGTCAGTCATGGTGATCTCGCCTGGGCAACCATGCTCGCTGTCATCAATGAGCCAATCGGCGCAGAGCGCGAGGATAATCGCGGCTTTGCAATGGAGTTCTGAACACAATGAGTAAACGTAAAAAATACACCGGAAAGCGCGGCACGGGCTCACTGGCTGATGCACTGAAATCAGCGCCGTCACTCAGTGCTTTCACGTTTGACGGTCCTTATGAAGCAAGCCGTCTTGATCTTCTTGATAACATGTCGTGCGCCGATAATGGCCGCTACTATGACACCCCTGTGGACTGGAACGCCATAGCCCGCGCCTCCCGTCGTGCGTCCTGGCACCAGTCAGCGTTGTACTTTAAGCGCAATGCCCTTAATGGCTGTTTTATTCCTCATCCGCTCCTGTCACGCCAGGCATTTTCCGCGTTTGCGCTGGACTGGTTTGTGTTCGGTAATGCCTATCTTGAAGTCCGTCGTAACCGGCTTGGTGAACCCATTGCGCTTCGTCCGGCACTGGCGAAATACACGCGGCGGGGCAGTGACCTTGATACGTACTGGTATCTCAGTGATGACGGCTCTGAATACGCATTCCGGAAGGGGGCGGTGTGTCATGTGCTTAACCCCGATATCAACCAGGAAATCTACGGGATGCCGGAATATATCGGCGGGCTGCTTTCGGTGAATCTGTCGAACTCGGCGGATACGTTCCGCAAGCTCTACTATGACAACGGCTCACATGCCGGGTGCATTGTCTATGTTGGTGCCGCCCAGGCAAACGCTGAAAGCGTGGAGGCGGTAAAGAAAACGCTCACGGAATCCCGTGGCAAAGGTGCGTTCCGCAATATCCTTCTGCACGCGCCAGGTGGTGGCAAGGATGGCGTGCAAATCCTGCCGTTCCAGCAAATCACCGCGAAGGATGAATTCCTTAACATCAAGGGGAGTGCACGCGACGATATCCTTGCGGCTCACCGTGTACCGCCTCAGCTGATGGGGGCAATGCCTGACGGGAACGCGGCGTTCGGTGACGTTGAGAAAGCGGCGAGGGTGTTTTTCATCAACGAGCTGCAACCTGTCATGGAGGCCATGAAGCATGTCAATGAATGGCTTGGTGTTGAGGTGATGCGCTTTAATCCCTATGCGCTGCTTCAGGATGACGCCAGCTGACGCGCTTCGCTTGTCGGCTGCTTCGCCGGGGCATAAAAAATTTATGCCCCGACTCTCCAGCTCCACCAACATAAAGCACATCTCAGCCCTTAAATTATTAATCATACTTAACATTATGTTTTGCCGTGGTTTTTCCTCTACTTCATGCCATGTCTGCGGTGTGATGTCCCCGCGTTTAATCCCGACCCCGTAAAACTCAATCAGACGCCTTCTGACGGCCTGTTTCTCTGACCATGTTTTGATGTGGTTTTTCAAAACTGGCTTCACTGCGTGCGTATCACGCGCAATACGACCCCATATAAAGCAACCTGCCTTCCACCCCTCAATTCGGGCGCCCTTCCCTCGTCGCCTGCGCGCAGCGATCGCCTCGTTTTTCGTGCATCGTGCAAACCGGCCTCAGCCAGCGCCGTTACCGGGCTGAAAGGGTAAAAAATACATCAGAAAAATTGTGCAATTTCGTGCACTTTTGTGCACTGAAACAAACGCCCGGAACAGGGCGTTTTTCTCATTTCTGCTCTCCCTTGTGTTGTGCGTTCTCCCTGATTATGTCATTGCATAAATCCACGCACTCATTGCAGATCCAAACAGATAGTCCGGCAATAATCTGTCTGACATCGTACTGGCCTTTGTTGCAGAAGCTGCAATAAAGCGTCTTCCCGATTGAAGTTGGTGTTTTGCTGGGCTCTCCACACACCAGTCGTTCGATGTCTCTTTCGCGCCGAAGAGCGATCTGGCTGCATACAGCTATTTTTTGCAGGTTGATGTTTTCTTTTTTCGCCAGTGCTTCAATTTGATCAATCAGTCGCTGCGCTTTTTCTCTGTCAATATATTGCATTGCGCCCACTCCGATTACTGGGTTGCGATGACTGGCAGCTCTCCGCCAGCGCCGTAGATAAACAGAATTCGCTTCATGACTTCGCTGCGCTTACAGTCTTCGATGACTGATTTTTCCTGTTGCCACTCAACCCGTTTCGCCAGCTCCAGTTGTTCCTTTTCCGTTGACTTCCGGTAATGCGTGATTCTGTTCGTGTACCCGTCCACAACCAGCAGCCCTTCGCGTACCATCTTTCCGGCGGCCTGATAGATTACAGTTCTTCTCACACCCAGTTTTTCTACCAGCTCCGGCGCGGAAAAACGCGGGTGTGTTTCCAGGTGGCGTAAAATGATTTCCTTTCCGGTCATTCTGGGGGGCTTCATTGGGCGGCTCCTTCGTTGTTCCGGCGTTCCCGGAGTTCGGTCAGTGCTGCCACTAAATTTTCCCACCACGTTTCTTCCACAACCGGATTGTGTCGTGAAAGCAGCTGCTGCGCTGACTCAATCATTTTATTCAGGTCTTTGTCGCTGATCTTCCTGATGTCGTTCATGGTGTGCTCCTTTGGTTTGCTGTTTCTGGTCATGTTCATGGTCTTTGTTGCCTGCGTGATTGCCTGTTGGCGGCCGAATGCACATAGCGGGCAATTGCCGCTTTTCGGTTAACGGCGGCCAGCGTTCTTGCCAGCTCTTCGTTGAGTTTTCTGGTCTGTTTTTCCCGGTACTCCGCCATGATTTTTCCGACGGGGGTCAGTGGTTCAGGCTCTGATATGGCGCGACGAGGACGTACGGCAACGATGAATGCGCTTCTGTCGGCGTTGATTCTTGCAGTCAGGATGTCGGTCATGACGGTATCTGTGCTGCGATCTGGGTTTGCAATCGTGATTTCCAGTTCGTCGCCTGGCTGTGGTCGAACACTGACGCCGCTCAGCGTCAGTGTCGGAATGCGTCCGCTCATGATGGTGCTGAAATCATGGCGCTGGAGTACGCAATGGAATCGTGTCATGGGTTCACCTCCGGTTGATCCACTGCCACCAGGCTTCGTGATTTCTCATCCCAGTGCACAATCCGCCCGTCAGGCAGGCGAACGCGTGCACCTCTGTGTACGGAAAGTGCTGCGCCACTGTGTGGCTCCTCGCCCGTCTTGCTCAGTGCCGACTTGATCACGGTGGTGGTGACGTCAGCCAGCGGCAATGCTGTACGCACATGTATGACGTCATCGGGCGTGGTGGGGCCGCCGGTTTTCACGGTTTTTGTGTCAGATGGCGCATCTTTCAGCTGCCTGGTGAGTTGTTTTCGCTCTGTGGGGGTCAGTGACCTTAACCACTCACCCAAATCACCTCCCGGGACGACCAGTTTTTGTTCTTTCCTGGTTTCCGGTGGTGGGGTTTTACCCTCTCCGGTGTCTGTTTTTTCATCATGGGGACAGTTATTGCCACGAGTCCAAGGTGCGGCGAAGCCGCCCCCAACGTCAAAATCCTCGTCCGTGCTGTTGTCGGCTTTCGCTTCTTTTCTGACCAGTTTCCACTCGTCCGGATGGGTGCAGATGGTGTAGCGCTCGCCGAGCGACGGGGCACAAATTCCGTAGATGCGCTGCGGGAATTCGCCGTAGTCGTTGGCCTCATCTGCGGTTTCGTATGCGGTGCGGATCAGGTACAGGTTGCGCGGAATGAGCACGCCGCCCTGACGGTTGATGTAGGTGGCAAAACATCCCACGTCAGCGGCGGCCAGAATGGCGTCAATGTCGTCATGGTCCAGGCGCTTCGGTGATGCGGGGTTACGCTCCATTTGTCCGGCAAGGCGGCGGAGTTCACGCCATACCTGGCGGGGCGGGATACCGAAGAACTGGAACTGCCGGATGCGGTGGAGACTCGCCCAGGCAATGGCGTTTTCCACGGTTTCCGCCATGGTTTTTCCTGATTCTTTATCGGCGTAAGGTTTGCCGGTTTTCGGGTCATTGTCGTGAAAGGTGCTGGCGTCCAGGTTCTTGCCGATATAGGTTGCGATGTAGCTTGCCGGTGTGCCTTTTGCCGGGTCGATTTTTTCGCACTTGAAGCGCGGAGAAATATCATTCCCCAGTTCTGCGCGATCTGATTTGATTGCTGCGTCACGCATGATTTCAATGATGCGTTCTTCATTGTCCGGGGAAGTGAATACCAGCATGTGCCAGTGTGGTGTGCCGTCATGGTGTGGCTCAACGGTGCGCACCCCGTACCAGCTCAGGCCTTCTTTGTTGAGTTTTTTTCTTGCAGCTGCAAAGACGTCGTAAACCAGATAATCACTGGCATCGCGCACGGTGGCACCGTTGTATTTCGGGTTCAGGCTGCCGTCCTCGTTCACAGTGTGAAAGCGGGAAGGACAGGTCACTGTCACGAAGAACGCGGAGTCACCGCGCGATTCGGCGATCTGTTCCATCCCTCTGACGCAGGCCATCATCTCGTTGCGGCGGTTGCATGGATTACCCAGTCCTGACCAGTACACGTCCTCCAGACTCAGGCGTTCACCGTCTTCGTTTTCAATATCCCAGCTTTTGAGAAAATCACGGGTGCGCTGGCGTTTCTCGCGAAACTCCTGAAGTGACTCATGGCTGATGTAGGGGGATGCCTTGCGCGATACTCTTCCGGCGGCACGCAGTAATTCCTCCCGCCAGAGATCAGTGAGGTGGCGCAGCTGGTTGTTCCACCAGGTGGCGCAGGTGATGCGCATGACTGCACCCGGTACCCGTTCAGGGTCTGGTGCTGTGCGGCGGTCACGTCTGATCTCGAGTGACGGCCAGTATGGTGGGGTTACGCCCAGTTTTAACGCCATGCGCGCCAGCTGCTGGTAAGTCAGCAACCAGGTGAACAGGTTATCGTCGCCTTTTCCTGTCTGCTCAGTAACTTCATCACATATGCGTTCCAGTTCGGTGGAAAATGCCGCCGCCGTTAGTGTGGCAAGGCGCTGAATTTGATCACGGTTGAGTTCCGGCAGCATGAGTAATTCATCAAGGCGATGGCGTGCTGCGGTGGCTTTGAATGCTGTCGTGGCGAAGCATTCATTCACCTGTTCGATGCGTTTCAGGCGTGTGCGCAGTCCACGGCGAACAAAGTTATCAGCCACGTGAGTGTTGTTGTTTTTCACGCCTTCATTGCGGGCGCTTTGTTGTTTGCGGCTCAGGCGGGCCAGGTCACGGATGAGCGGACCGGCAAGAAACGGCGGCAGGGCGCGCAGCTCTGCCATGGCTTCAGATACCAGCGTTGGCGGATTCTCGCGTTTGTGCCGCGCCAGTTTTTCCAGTCTGATCCGACGCTCTTCGTCGTGGTGAAGATGCGAATTAATTCGCTTGCCTTCGTCTGTGTTTGTCAGGAAGTCGACGGTTTCTTCATCCAGTCTGGCATCAGTGCGAATATCCTCGTTGATGTAGCTCTGAATGGCCTGGCGTAATGCGGTTGGCTGCGCTCTGCCGAACGTTTCAGGATCGATAACCGGTAGCGGGGCGTTCCACGGGTACGCCAGCTGTGCGTTGTGGTCACTCATGCGTCGCACTCCCCGGCAGTCGCCGCCTGAAACGCCGCGCGGTACAGCACGAGAAGGCGCTGATATTCACCGATAAAGTCTTCTGCGGTGTATATACCTTTCACGGCCACGCTGTGGTTTGCCATTTCCAGAACCAGCGCCATCTCTGACGACGACCAGCTGATGGCGGTACTGTCGGTGCCGTTGATGTGAAATAAACCCAGTCCATCACCATCACCTTTCACGTCCACGCGGTAACGACCGTCAACGGTGAAGGAGAAAGCCCCGGATGTGGTGATGCTACGTGCGGCCTGTTTACAGGCGCGGCGGTAATAGTCGTGCCAGTTGTTCAGGCGGGAAGCCAGCCGGGGATCCACCGCCCACATCCAGTTAAAAAAGTCCTGAATATCTGAAAGTCCCTTAACGCTCTTCATGAGAACCTCCGGTAACAGACGTGCGGAAGCCTCCCGCGCACGGGTGCGGGATAGCTTCCGGATGTGGTTTATCGGTGCTGGTTGATGAGGCTTTGCAGTTCTGCCAGATCTTCGGCGAGATAGCTGAAGACAGCAGCGCAGTAACGGTTTGATAGCGCGTGCGTGCGCTCATGCAGCATGTTGATGTGCATGATTTGCGCGACGCGTGTTGCGCGGAAAAGTCTGCGGTTGATTTCGCTGCGGATGTGAATACGCTCAGCGCGGGCGCGCTGTTGCTTGCGGTTTGCCATGACGTGGCCTCGTGTATAGTAAGTTTTGAAAACTCACCATCCAGAGTTGAGAATCTCGGGGTGGCGAGACGTACGGGGTTCTCAACACCGGCTACACACGATCCCGGCCCGACCGAAGTCGGCCCCGTACGCCCCGCCATAATTCTGACGCGAAAAAGACGTGGCAATACAGTACGCACAAAAAAACCGCTGGCGCGGTTGTGCGCGTGTGTAGTCAGCGGGTTGAGAATCCCGGCACCCGTTTTATGAGGTGCAGCGGGAATGTAACCCGACTCAACGAGCGCTGGCAAGCGGTTTTTGTGTTGCGTGCTGAAGTATGTATAATCGCGGCGCAAAAATGGAATGCGCCGAAGGATAGCGGCGTTTATTAACAATGGAGGTTGTTTATGCCTGTTGCTATGGAGCAAGCAGACAAGAAGATTTTTTTCCATCTGTGGTACAGCTACTGGCTGGAAGAGATGGTTTTCATACTCAGCAATAAAGCCGCTGCCGTGTTGCGCGCCGGGGCACTGATTGCTGCGGTATTCTCCTTTCTTCTCGTAGGTTTCCCCGTCCTGATGAGTCTTTGCGGGCTGGCGTTTTTTGTTTTTTCCTGGTTTTGCAGTAAGTTTGAGTGCGTTGCCGAATGGGCGTGCTGGCAGAAACAGAGCTACCTTCGTCTGATTACGCAAAGGGATTTCATGAGCACTGAACGCCTCATTGAGCGCATTCTGTATCTGGAAGAAACGAACAGCGCATTCATGAAGGCGTTTGTCAGGCCCGCAAAAAACAAAGCGAGCGCATCTGTTGGTCTGTCTGCCAGCGAGCATTTGCGTTACTCCGAAAGGTTAATCTGCTGGTTGTGCGGCTTCTGACCGGCGAAGCAGCTGCGCGACGGTTTCGCCGGCTGCCCGGGCAGACGGGTATGACACTGGCATATTCAGCTTGAGTGCCATTGCGTACTCCGCCCATGCGCCAGCGGACTCTTCCCATCCATCCAGTAAGTAAATGGCATCGGCACACATGAGCATCGGAATACAAATGCTCATGTACTGCTGCTGGCTTAATCCGTCCGGCAACATGGCAGGGCTCAGCACAACGTGCGCGGCTTCCGCGAGCTTCATCGCTTCTATGGAAAACGCCGTTCTGTTGTGGTCTTTGTATCCGGTCATGGGACCTGCGATATAAATCACTGCCATGCTTTACCTCCCGTATTGCGTGTTGCTGTCAGCACGCGTACTTCTTCCACGTTCGTGGCGCAGAAGTGCGAACCGTTGATAAGGCGGATGTGATACATCTCTGGATTGCGTGAGTCCTGGCGTGTCATTCCTGGGTCAATCAGGCTTTCGTCGACTTCATACTGACGGCCGTTGGCTGTGAATCTGATAACGGTTGACTCCTGGATCATTGCTGACCCCTTTGCCCGGCAGATTTCTCGTTGAGCTGCTTTTTAAGGGCGGCGATTTCACTTTCCTGATCCTGAATCACCCGGATTGCTTCCATGGTGATCCCCAGTGAGATCGAGGAAGATATAACGACCTTTGGTTTTCCAACGGCAGCAGCAACTTTGGCTGTTTCCTCGTGTGCACGGGCGATGTGACGTAACCCCCGCAAAAGTGCTTTGTTTCTTTCGCTATTCATTTCCTGACTCCTGTGTTACTGATTCATCTGTTTATTCACGTACTGGCTGGGGTAAACATCACGCAGTAAGTTGCATCTCCCGTTACCGGTCAGCAGTCCGGACAGTAGCCACCGCCATGGCGACCGCATGTGTCGCACTGTTTCAGGGTGGCGATAACCTCCGGTGCGGGTTCGCAGGTTCTTGCGCCAACGCTTCTCGGTACCTGGATGCAGTTCATCCGGTATCCCCGATAAATGCGCCGTGTTTCCGGTGTGTCGGAATTGGAGATGGTGATGCTGGTCATGCCGCCCGTTTCCTGTGAAAGACGGTCAAGCGCCGCTCTCAGGCGAATGTGGTTGCGTTCAACGAATGGTTTTCCGTAGGCGGTGAAATTGTCCTTGCCACTGAATCGCAGGTAAGGGGGATCGCAGTACACGCAAAGCGTGTTGCCTTTTGCAAAGAAGAAGCCAGCAATGCGGAGAGTGTCACGGAAATCACCGTGAACAAGCCATGTATCTGTGCTGTTTGCTTTTTCTGCAAATGCGCGAATTTCATGGTAAGGGAAGTATGGCTTTCGGCGGCAGCCGAAAGGCACGTTAAAATCACCTTTTCCGTTCACGCGGAACAGGCCGTTAAAACAGTGTCGGTTGAGGTACAAAAACATTGCGGCCAGTCGCAGTTTACGGCGGTCGCTTGTTTCTGTTTTGCTGTTCAGGAAGGCATGATTCTCTCTGTTGAATGTTTCGCGAATGGCGAGATAGTCACCCCTGTTGTTGTGGTTCACAAACAGGGGGACCGCCTCATTGATCAGATTCTTGGTGTTATTTTTCGCTTCCCGGTAGAAATTAATCAGCGCACCGTTGGAATCCCCCAGGATGTAGCGCTTGTAACTGGTGTTCATGAATACCGATGCGCCACCCACAAACGGCTCAACCAGGCAGTCTGCTTCTGGCAGATGCGCCTTCAGTGTGTTCATGATGCGGCTTTTTCCGCCCACCCATTTCAGTGGTGTACCGGATAACAGTTCTTTGCTCATAACGCGGCCTCTTTGTTATAGGTTTCGTGCGTTAATAAATCCCATGATGCCCCGTTGTTTTTGCTCAGCAGTCGCCAGCGAAAACCGATTCTTATTACCAGGTAGTTGTGGGGTTTTATGCGTGAAAAATTCCGCACGCCGTCGCGGAATAAATGCAGCGATGCGCGGGCTTTTCTTTCCACGTTCAGGGGGGGGGCAGCAACACACATTCAGGATGGCGACCATAGCTTCACCTCATATGCTCAGGAATGGCGTTGTGAAGCGCTGCCAGATTTCTGACACGACCTTTGCCTGGTAAATGGCATCGCCCAGTGCAGTGTGAGCAATGGTCTCTTTGCCTGATCGGCCTGGCATTCTCCAGCCGGAGGACTTAGCCATGTCGATAAGCGAACGCATACAGCGCTCGTTCCAGTAGCGCCACGGAACGCTTTTTTCTCCGGCCGTGCGCTTTATGGCGGATCTCAGGATCGGGAAATCAAAGGATGCGCCCTTGCACCATACGATCAGTTGATTGCCCAGGGTTTCGTCTTGCATGTTGCGCGAAATGAACGCCAGAAATTCGGTTACTGCCGCAAGTTCTGTTCCCTCTGCGTTGAGCAGGCAGGCTCTGGCCTCCGCGGATTCCCCGGCCCACCATAAGGCGGTTGATGCATTGACGGTTCCGCCGTTGCGCTCTGAATCCACCGGGTCGATGTATTTCTCAAACTGCTTACCCAGCTTTCCGGTGAACGGGTCGAAAAACACCGCGCCGATCGCGAATATGACTGCATCCGGTCCGGTACCCAGTGTTTCGGTATCGATCATGAGATGGTTCACTGTGTGCACTCCTTCTGTTCGGCGTTGTTCGTGAGCGTTGCAATCAGTCGTTCAATGGCTGAACAGGTTTCCAGCGGGGAGGTGTGTTTCTCTTTCGCCGTGTTAACCAGGTCACGCAGTAATTCGCAGATATGCGCACGCTCGGCTTTTCTTGCGGCCATGCTGATGTGTGCATGATGGTTAACTGGTCTGGCGGTTGTTGGTGATTCGGCTGTTCTCATTTGTTGACTCCTGAAAAAAGACAAAGGGAAGCCGAAGGCATGAATGCCTTAATTAATTGTTCGTATGTTTTCTGGTGTTATTCCGCGCCTGCTTTCAGCTTCAGATTATCCCCAGATTCTTCAGCGCTAACCATATAAGTGCGCACACCTGAAATACCAACCATGCAGTGGCGATATTCAGTATTGTTTTCACGTGCTTCATAAGCTTTTCGCTTTATTTACGGCGTTTGTCGCCAGTAAAAAATAATTCGACATCCTTCAGTGTGTGGATAATTCGCATAACGCCGATTGCCATAAGCACGGATATAATCAGAATTACCCATGAAAGAAATACGCTCATGCATCCTCCAGATTGTAGGGTTCTATGTTTCCGCCTTTTTCAATGTCTAATAACATGTTGTTTATTTCGGTGGTGGCATCAATATCGCTAGCTGCCCATGCGGCCAGTGCCAACCCGTTCAGTCCTTTCAGTAATGAACGTGTATCCATTATGCGTCCGAACTCAGTTGATTTTGCGACGCGGTGGCTGTAAGCCTTAATCATCTGATTGACGATTTCTTTGTAATTTCTGTTCATATTTACACTCACATCTCTGTAAAACAAATGCGCTTACACTTACGGCGTGACAGCTCTCCTTGAATAAAATCAATCATCCCGGCGGCCTCTCTTTTGTTTTCTTCTACTATGGTAATTTCGGTGTTATTTATAAGAAATATAGTGATCTCATCTTTATGTCCGGTAACACCTAAAATAGCATCCGTTCTGACAATCACCTTGCCGTTGTCTATAGCGATATGATCTGTTGTCATTGTATTAACCATATTAATTAGCGTGAAAATTCCGACCAGTCATTAACCGATCTACCGTTCTTAAGGCTTCAAAAAGTGTGAAGTCCTGTCCGAAGTAGTCATCCCCGCGAGTCACAGAGAAATTAAATCTGCCAGTAACAGGGCTGCGAAAACTTTTGTGAATAACGATGCCAGTGTCGCCAATCGCCCAGGTGTGTTTGCCGGTTTGTTTTACCAGATGGCCATCTGGTGTGGCGTGGATTTCAGTGGTTACTGTCGCGCTATTTTTGCGGAAGTTCTGGCGTGCAACGTGGCGTTCGGTGCCAGTGCTGTTACCTGATGCGCGGCTTATCGTTCCGGCAAATGCCCCTTGCTTTGAGTATCTCTTTTTCATTTGCATATCCCGTAACCCTGGTGTATTACTGCTTGCGTCATCTCGCCTTCGTGCTCCAAAAATCTAATTTTGCACCTCTGGCTTTTGTTAATACTGTTGTTTTACTTGTTGTCACTTCCCGTTCGTAATCACAATCCAATCCACAACAACCAGGCGTCCCGGCGCTCTTTTGGTTGCTTGTAGAACGCTCTTTTCATCCCTTCGTTGAATGCTGGCAGATAGATCCAGTTTTCTGACGCCTTTTTCCCTGGTGAACCATCTTTTGGGCTTCCTGGTTTGATGAAGTCTATCGTTGGCAGTTTTCCGCTATCGATCATCGTTCTTACAGCTGATTCCTTGCGGCCAATCATTTTGGCGAACAACTGGTATGGGACTGCATCAATTGGATATGGCCCTGTTTGGATCAACCCTTCAACCTCTGATTTGCTCATTGTGGTAATCTCCTGTTTTCGTGCGAATGGCTAAAAATGGCTTGTATTGGCTATTTTTGGATTTTTCTTTATATGCCACATATGGCAAGTTTTGGAGGATAATATGCCCGATATGACATTCTCGTCAAGCATGGGTGAAAAATTTCGCCTGATTCGTAAAGCTGAAGGTATGACTCGACAAGAGTTTGCAGATTGCGTTGGCTTGCCTTATGGAACTGTCACCAATTACGAGGTTAGAGGGAAGCAGGTAACGGAGGGGGCTTTGCTTAAGATTACAAAGCATCCCAGATTCAAAAAATACGCCTATTGGTTATTGACTGATGAAACAATGCCGCAGGCGGGCCAGATATCCCCGTCTCTCTCTCTTGATGGCTCTTGCGATTCGGGGGCAGATCAGGACTTAACTCAAGCCACACAAAAATTATCCCGTTAAGGCCTGAAAACTGGCTGGACTTGCTTTTTGTGAGGTCTGACTGGTGTTGGGAAGAGGCGGGAAAAACTGTGGAACGCTTCATTGGAGGGCTTCGCTATGTCGATTAAGAAGCTCGAAGATGGTCGTTACTTGCTGGATATCAGGCCTAACGGACGCAAAGGAAAGCGTATTCGTAAGGTGTTTAACAAAAAATCCGTGGCAGTGGCTACGGAACGGTACATCATTGCTAACGCTGAAAAGCGTGAATACATACAGGGCTACAGCGATCGACGAACACTTGGTGATTTGCTTGATCAATGGTGGATATACCACGGTCAGCATAGACGCAAGGCGGAAGAGGATCGCAAGCAGTTGTGCAACATAATTAACGAGCTTGATGCTGATATGCGGGCAACGGAACTAGACAAGTTGAAGATTATTGCCTGGCGCTCCAGGAAGATAGCCGAAGGTCTCAAGCCGTCGTCCGCTAACAGGTATATGAATCGGCTTTCCGGTATGTTTACCCAGTTGAAAAAAATCGGCCTCTGGGATTCAGAGCATCCGGTGAGGGGGATCTCTATTCTTTATGTGGCTCCGCAGGAAATGGCGTTTCTGTCCCAAGATGAGGTTGCCTTGTTGCTTGATAGTCTGGATGGCGATTATTGGCGTGTTGCTGTTTTGTGTTTAAGTACGGGGGCTCGCTGGGGGGAAGCCAGCAAGCTGCGCGGTGAACAGGTCGTGCATAACCGCGTGACGTTTCTTGAAACTAAAAACGGCAGGAAAAGGACGGTACCTGTATCGAAGGAAGTTTGCGAGGCGATCAAAACCAAAGAAACCGGCTGTTTGTTTGAGGTTAAGTATCGTGAGTTCTGCCTGGCTCTAAAGAGAGTTAAGCCTGACCTGCCAAAAGGACAGGCTGCCCACGTGTTGCGTCATACATTCGCCAGTCATTTCATCATGAACGGGGGAAGTATCATTGCTCTCCAGAGGATTTTGGGGCACGCAACAATTCAGCAGACGATGACGTATGCGCATTTAGCCCCTGATTATTTGCAGGATGCGGTGGCCCTCAATCCGCTTAAGGGGGGTACAAGTGTCCACGGTATGACCACTGGGGATTAATTTCACATAGCGTTAAATAGCTTAAGGGTGATACCGAATAGATCGGCTTTCGGTATCACCTGTAAAAAGTGGTTGTTTTGTATGGCGTTGATTGTAAATGTTTTTTTTCGTTGTGCGCTGTTTTTCTAAATGCGCACTTGTTGATGAAGGAGTTACAGATTGTCGCATACTGAAAAATTGTTAACGATCCTTGTTGATGAAAATATGCCTTATGCCCGCGACTTATTTAGCCGTTTGGGTGAGGTGACCGCGGTTCCCGGGCGTCCAATCCCCGTTGCTCAACTGGCAGACGCGGATGCGCTGATGGTGCGTTCGGTCACGAAAGTGAATGAATCTTTGCTGGCAGGAAAACCCATTAAATTTGTTGGCACTGCCACTGCGGGGACCGACCATGTCGATGAAGCATGGTTGAAGCAGGCGGGAATTGGTTTTTCCGCTGCACCTGGCTGTAATGCGATTGCGGTGGTGGAATATGTTTTCTCCTCACTACTGATGCTTGCCGAACGCGATGGATTTTCACTGCACGACCGTACGGTGGGGATCGTGGGCGTTGGTAACGTTGGACGTCGATTGCAGGCGCGACTGGAAGCGTTAGGGATTAAAACATTGCTTTGCGATCCGCCTCGCGCTGACCGTGGGGATGAGGGTGATTTCCGCTCGCTGGATGAATTAGTTCAGCATGCGGATATTCTGACTTTCCATACGCCACTCTTCAAAGATGGGCCGTACAAAACGCTGCATCTGGCGGATGAAAAACTGATCCGTAGCCTGAAGCCGGGAGCGATTCTGATTAACGCCTGCCGTGGCGCAGTCGTCGATAATACTGCGTTGCTGACCTGCCTGAATGAAGGCCAGAAGTTAAGCGTAGTGCTGGATGTCTGGGAAGGCGAACCGGAACTTAACGTGGAGTTGCTGACAAAAGTGGATATCGGCACGCCGCATATCGCAGGTTATACCCTGGAAGGTAAAGCACGCGGTACTACGCAAGTGTTTGAAGCCTATAGCAAGTTTATTGGGCATGAACAGCACGTTGCGCTGGATACATTACTGCCCGCGCCAGAGTTTGGTCGCATTACGCTGCATGGCCCGCTCGATCAACCGACGCTGAAAAGGCTGGTGCATTTGGTGTATGATGTGCGCCGCGATGACGCACCGCTGCGTAAAGTCGCCGGGATACCGGGTGAGTTCGATAAACTGCGCAAAAACTATCTTGAGCGCCGTGAATGGTCATCTCTGTATGTAATTTGTGATGACGCCAGTGCGGCATCATTGCTGTGTAAACTGGGTTTTAACGCCGTTCATCATCCGGCACGTTAATCTCTTCTTCATGCTCTCTGCTGTAACATTGGCAGGGAGCTTTGCTATTTCTGGAGTAAACCACCATGTCTGAAGGCTGGAACATTGCCGTCCTGGGCGCAACTGGCGCTGTGGGCGAAGCCCTGCTTGAAACGCTGGCTGAACGTCAGTTCCCGGTTGGGGAAATTTATGCACTGGCACGTAACGAAAGCGCAGGCGAACAACTGCGCTTTGGTGGTAAAACAATCACCGTGCAGGATGCCGCTGAATTCGACTGGACGCAGGCGCAGCTGGCATTTTTTGTCGCAGGCAAAGAAGCTACCGCTGCCTGGGTTGAAGAAGCGACCAACTCAGGTTGCCTGGTGATCGACAGCAGCGGACTGTTTGCTCTCGAACCCGACGTACCGCTGGTGGTGCCGGAAGTAAACCCGTTTGTACTGACCGATTACCGCAACCGGAATGTCATCGCCGTACCAGACAGTCTGACCAGCCAGCTGCTGGCGGCACTGAAACCGTTAATCGATCAGGGCGGTTTGTCGCGTATCAGTGTTACCAGCCTGATTTCAGCCTCCGCCCAGGGCAAAAAAGCGGTCGATGCGTTAGCGGGGCAGAGTGCGAAATTGCTCAACGGCATTCCGATTGACGAAGAAGATTTCTTCGGTCGTCAACTGGCGTTCAATATGCTGCCGTTGTTGCCGGATAGCGAAGGTAGCGTGCGTGAAGAACGTCGTATCGTTGACGAAGTACGCAAAATCCTGCAGGACGAAGGGCTGATGATTTCGGCAAGCGTCGTCCAGGCACCGGTATTCTACGGTCATGCCCAGATGGTCAACTTTGAAGCACTGCGTCCGCTGGCGGCAGAAGAAGCGCGTGATGCGTTTGCTCAGGGCGAAGATATTGTGCTCTCTGAAGAGAACGAATTCCCGACTCAGGTAGGGGATGCTTCGGGTACGCCGCATCTTTCTGTTGGCTGCGTGCGTAATGACTACGGTATGCCGGAGCAAGTCCAGTTCTGGTCGGTGGCCGATAACGTTCGCTTTGGCGGCGCGCTGATGGCAGTAAAAATCGCCGAGAAACTGGTGCAGGAGTATCTGTACTAATGTCCGACCAGCAACAACTGCCAGTTTATAAAATTGCGCTGGGCATTGAGTACGACGGCAGTAAGTATTACGGCTGGCAACGGCAGAATGAAGTCCGCAGTGTGCAGGAGAAGCTGGAAAAGGCGCTCTCCCAGGTGGCGAACGAACCCATCACCGTCTTCTGCGCCGGGCGTACTGACGCAGGGGTACACGGTACCGGGCAAGTGGTGCATTTCGAAACAACCGCGCAGCGCAAAGACGCGGCGTGGACCTTGGGCGTAAATGCGAATTTACCTGGTGACATCGCCGTGCGTTGGGTTAAAGCTGTACCTGATGATTTTCATGCCCGATTTAGCGCCACGGCTCGCCGTTATCGCTACATCATCTACAATCATCGGCTGCGCCCGGCGGTACTGAGTAAAGGGGTAACCCATTTTTACGAACCGCTGGACGCTGAACGGATGCATCGGGCTGCGCAATGCTTGCTGGGCGAGAATGATTTCACCTCGTTCCGTGCGGTGCAGTGCCAGTCCCGAACCCCGTGGCGTAACGTTATGCATATTAATGTCACGCGTCACGGTCCTTATGTGGTGGTAGATATCAAAGCGAATGCCTTTGTACATCATATGGTCAGGAATATTGTCGGCAGCCTGATGGAAGTCGGTGCCCACAACCAGCCGGAGAGCTGGATAGCAGAGTTGCTGGCGGCAAAGGACAGAACGCTGGCGGCAGCAACGGCAAAAGCGGAAGGGCTGTATCTGGTCGCGGTGGATTACCCTGACCGGTATGATCTTCCAAAACCGCCAATGGGCCCGCTATTTCTGGCGGACTAACGAGAATAATGCTCGGAACATTTCAGGCTGTAGCCAACGTAGTTACAGCCTGAAAGATGACGAGTACAAGGCATAGGCAAATATGGACCTGATTTATTTCCTCATCGATTTTATCCTGCACATTGACGTGCATCTGGCAGAGCTGGTCGCGGAGTACGGCGTCTGGGTTTATGCAATTCTGTTTTTGATTCTGTTCTGCGAAACGGGGCTGGTGGTAACGCCATTCCTGCCTGGTGATTCGCTGCTGTTTGTTGCTGGTGCATTGGCGTCGCTGGAAACTAACGATCTCAATGTCCATATGATGGTGGTGCTTATGTTGATTGCCGCTATTGTCGGTGATGCAGTGAACTATACCATTGGACGGTTATTTGGTGACAAACTGTTCAGTAACCCGGATTCGAAAATCTTTCGTCGCAGTTATCTTGATAAGACTCATCAGTTTTACGAGAGACATGGCGGCAAAACGATTATTCTCGCCCGTTTTGTACCGATCGTCAGAACGTTCGCGCCGTTTGTTGCGGGAATGGGCCACATGTCGTACCGTCATTTCGCCGCTTATAACGTGATCGGCGCACTGTTGTGGGTACTGATTTTTACCTACGCGGGTTATTTCTTCGGCACGCTCCCCTTCATTCAGAGCAACCTTAAGCTGATGATTGTTGGCATTATTTTTGTTTCAATATTGCCTGGGGTTTTCGAATTTATTCGTCACAAACGCGCTGCGGCACGCGCCGCAAAATAAAAAGTAACTCCGCGGTTCGACCACTTTTTTATCCAAAGTTTCGGGCTGTTATGTTTTAATGTGCAACATTCATGGTCTGTTGGGGGCAAAAATGGCATTATGCGTCCCCAAAGATAAAACTGGCATCGAACCAGGTTCAGACAGAAAGGTCCCTAATGAGCTGGATTGAACGAATTAAAAGCAACATTACTCCCACCCGCAAGGCGAGCATTCCTGAAGGGGTGTGGACTAAGTGTGATAGCTGCGGTCAGGTTTTATACCGCGCTGAGCTGGAACGTAATCTTGAGGTCTGTCCGAAGTGTGACCATCACATGCGTATGACAGCGCGTAATCGCCTGCATAGCCTGTTAGATGAAGGAAGCCTTGTGGAGCTGGGTAGCGAGCTTGAGCCGAAAGATGTGCTGAAGTTTCGTGACTCCAAGAAGTATAAAGACCGTCTGGCATCTGCGCAGAAAGAAACTGGCGAAAAAGATGCGCTGGTGGTGATGAAAGGCACTCTGTATGGAATGCCGGTTGTCGCTGCGGCATTCGAGTTCGCCTTTATGGGCGGTTCAATGGGGTCTGTTGTGGGTGCACGTTTCGTGCGTGCCGTTGAGCAGGCGCTGGAAGATAACTGCCCGCTGATCTGCTTCTCCGCCTCTGGTGGCGCACGTATGCAGGAAGCACTGATGTCGCTGATGCAGATGGCGAAAACCTCTGCGGCACTGGCAAAAATGCAGGAGCGCGGCTTGCCGTACATCTCCGTGCTGACCGACCCGACGATGGGCGGTGTTTCTGCAAGTTTCGCCATGCTGGGCGATCTCAACATCGCTGAACCGAAAGCGTTAATCGGCTTTGCCGGTCCGCGTGTTATCGAACAGACCGTTCGCGAAAAACTGCCGCCAGGATTCCAGCGCAGTGAATTCCTGATCGAGAAAGGCGCGATCGACATGATCGTCCGTCGTCCGGAAATGCGCCTGAAACTGGCGAGCATTCTGGCGAAGTTGATGAATCTGCCAGCGCCGAATCCTGAAGCGCCGCGTGAAGGCGTAGTGGTACCCCCGGTACCGGATCAGGAACCTGAGGCCTGATAACTGATAAGGGCAGGGCCACTGGCTCTGCCCTTTTGCTATTCTCACCGTAACGAATCAGCGGATACCATGATTATCAAACGCACTCCTCAAGCCGCGTCGCCTCTGGCTTCGTGGCTTTCTTATCTGGAAAACCTGCACAGTAAAACTATCGATCTCGGCCTTGAGCGCGTGAGCCAGGTCGCGGCGCGTCTTGGCGTTCTGAAACCAGCGCCATTTGTGTTTACCGTTGCGGGTACGAATGGCAAAGGCACCACCTGCCGTACGCTGGAGTCGATTCTGATGGCGGCAGGGTACAAAGTGGGCGTCTACAGTTCGCCTCATCTGGTGCGTTATACCGAGCGCGTACGTGTGCAGGGTCAGGAATTGCCGGAATCGGCCCACACCGCCTCTTTTGCGGAGATTGAATCGGCACGCGGTGATATTTCCCTGACCTATTTCGAGTACGGTACGCTGTCGGCGTTGTGGCTGTTCAAACAGGCACAACTTGACGTGGTGATTCTGGAAGTAGGGCTGGGCGGTCGTCTGGACGCAACCAATATTGTCGACGCCGATGTCGCGGTAGTAACCAGCATTGCGCTGGATCATACCGACTGGCTGGGGCCAGATCGCGAAAGTATTGGTCGCGAGAAAGCAGGCATCTTTCGCAGCGAAAAACCGGCAATTGTCGGTGAGCCGGAAATGCCTTCTACCATTGCTGATGTGGCGCAGGAAAAAGGTGCACTGTTACAACGTCGGGGCGTTGAGTGGAACTATTCCGTCACCGATCATGACTGGACGTTTAGCGATGCTCACGGCACGCTGGAAAATTTGCCGTTGCCGCTTGTCCCGCAACCGAATGCCGCAACGGCGCTGGCGGCACTGCGTGCCAGCGGGCTGGAGGTCAGTGAAAATGCCATTCGCGACGGGATTGCCAGCGCAATTTTGCCGGGACGTTTCCAGATTGTGAGCGAGTCGCCACGCGTTATTTTTGATGTCGCGCATAATCCACATGCGGCGGAATATCTCACCGGGCGTATGAAAGCCTTACCGAAAAACGGGCGCGTGCTGGCGGTTATCGGTATGCTACATGATAAAGATATTGCCGGAACTCTGGCCTGGTTGAAAAGCGTGGTTGATGACTGGTATTGTGCGCCACTGGAAGGGCCGCGCGGTGCCACGGCAGAACAACTGCTTGAGCATTTGGGTAACGGCAAATCATTTGATAGCGTTGCGCAGGCATGGGATGCCGCAATGGCGGACGCTAAAGCGGAAGACACCGTGCTGGTGTGTGGTTCTTTCCACACGGTCGCACATGTCATGGAAGTGATTGACGCGAGGAGAAGCGGTGGCAAGTAAGTTTCAGAATCGGTTAGTGGGCACGATCGTGCTGGTGGCGCTGGGGGTGATTGTACTTCCAGGGCTGCTGGACGGGCAGAAAAAACATTATCAGGATGAGTTTGCGGCTATCCCGCTGGTTCCAAAAGCGGGCGATCGCGATGAGCCTGATATGATGCCAGCCGCCACCCAGGCGTTGCCGACGCAGCCGCCGGAAGGCGCAGCGGAAGAGGTGCGGGCAGGTGATGCCGCAGCACCGTCGCTCGATCCGGCCACTATTGCAGCCAATAACACCGAGTTTGAACCGGAACCTGCACCGGTCGCCCCACCGAAGCCGAAACCGGTGGAGCCGCCTAAACCAAAGGTTGAAGCACCACCTGCGCCGAAGCCAGAACCGAAGCCGGTCGTGGAAGAAAAAGCTGCACCGACGGGTAAAGCCTATGTTGTGCAACTGGGTGCGCTGAAAAATGCCGATAAAGTGAATGAGATTGTCGGTAAGCTGCGCGGTGCCGGTTATCGGGTTTATACGTCGCCATCCACGCCAGTGCAGGGTAAAATTACCCGTATTCTGGTTGGGCCGGATGCCTCGAAAGATAAGCTGAAAGGTTCGCTGGGTGAGTTGAAGCAACTTTCTGGCTTAAGTGGCGTGGTAATGGGCTATACGCCGAATTAATACAGTCTTGCCTGATGCGACGCTGGCGCGTCTTATCAGGCCTGGGCAGTGTTAGAACCGTAGGTCGGATAAGGCGTTTACGCCGCATCCGACACGCATTGCACGATGCCGCAAAGGCATAAAAAGTCGATGGCGTTGAATATTTTTTCAGCGCCATTTTTATTGATGCGTGGGAAGGAAATCCCTACGCAAACGTTTTCTTTTTCTGTTAGAATGCGCCCCGAACAGGATGACAGGGCGTAAAATCGTGGGACACATATGGTCTGGATTGATTACGCCATAATCGCGGTGATTGCTTTTTCCTCTCTGGTTAGCCTGATCCGCGGCTTTGTTCGTGAAGCGTTATCGCTGGTGACATGGGGTTGTGCTTTCTTTGTTGCCAGTCATTACTACACTTACCTGTCAGTCTGGTTTACGGGCTTTGAAGACGAACTGGTTCGAAATGGGATTGCCATCGCGGTACTGTTTATCGCTACCCTGATCGTTGGTGCTATCGTGAACTTCGTGATAGGCCAGTTGGTGGAGAAAACGGGGTTGTCAGGCACCGATCGGGTGCTGGGCGTCTGTTTCGGTGCGTTGCGCGGTGTGTTGATTGTTGCCGCCATTCTCTTCTTTCTCGACTCCTTTACCGGGGTGTCGAAAAGCGAAGACTGGAGCAAATCACAGCTGATCCCGCAATTCAGTTTTATCATCAGATGGTTTTTTGATTATCTGCAAAGCTCGTCAAGTTTCTTGCCCAGAGCGTAAGTGCTCTGAGATGTGGCTTAACGAGGAAAAAGACGTATGTGCGGTATTGTCGGTATCGCCGGTGTTATGCCGGTTAACCAGTCGATTTATGATGCCTTAACGGTGCTTCAGCATCGCGGTCAGGATGCCGCCGGCATCATCACCATAGATGCCAATAACTGCTTCCGTTTGCGTAAAGCGAACGGGCTGGTGAGCGATGTATTTGAAGCTCGCCATATGCAGCGTTTGCAGGGCAATATGGGCATTGGCCATGTGCGTTACCCTACGGCTGGCAGCTCCAGCGCCTCTGAAGCGCAGCCGTTTTACGTTAACTCCCCGTATGGCATTACGCTTGCCCACAACGGCAATCTGACCAACGCTCACGAGTTGCGTAAAAAACTGTTTGAAGAAAAACGCCGCCACATCAACACCACTTCCGACTCGGAAATTCTGCTTAATATCTTCGCCAGCGAGCTGGACAATTTCCGCCACTACCCGCTGGAAGCCGACAATATTTTCGCTGCCATTGCTGCCACAAACCGCTTAATCCGCGGCGCGTATGCCTGTGTGGCGATGATTATCGGCCACGGTATGGTTGCTTTCCGCGATCCAAACGGGATTCGTCCGCTGGTACTGGGAAAACGTGATATTGACGAGAACCGTACAGAATATATGGTCGCTTCCGAAAGCGTAGCGCTCGATACGCTGGGCTTTGATTTCCTGCGTGACGTCGCGCCGGGCGAAGCGATTTACATCACTGAAGAAGGGCAGTTGTTTACCCGTCAATGTGCTGACAATCCGGTCAGCAATCCGTGCCTGTTTGAGTATGTATACTTTGCTCGCCCGGACTCGTTCATCGACAAAATTTCCGTTTACAGCGCGCGTGTGAATATGGGCACGAAACTGGGCGAGAAAATTGCCCGCGAATGGGAAGATCTGGATATCGACGTGGTGATCCCGATCCCAGAAACCTCGTGTGATATCGCGCTGGAAATTGCTCGTATTCTGGGCAAACCGTACCGCCAGGGCTTCGTTAAAAACCGCTATGTTGGCCGCACCTTTATCATGCCGGGCCAGCAGCTGCGTCGTAAGTCCGTGCGCCGTAAACTGAATGCCAACCGCGCCGAGTTCCGCGATAAAAACGTCCTGCTGGTCGACGACTCCATCGTCCGTGGCACCACTTCTGAGCAGATTATCGAGATGGCACGCGAAGCCGGAGCGAAGAAAGTGTACCTCGCTTCTGCGGCACCGGAAATTCGCTTCCCGAACGTTTATGGTATTGATATGCCGAGCGCCACGGAGCTTATCGCTCACGGTCGCGAAGTTGATGAAATTCGCCAGATCATCGGTGCTGACGGGTTGATTTTCCAGGATCTGAACGATCTGATCGACGCCGTTCGCGCTGAAAATCCGGATATCCAGCAGTTTGAATGCTCGGTGTTCAACGGCGTCTACGTCACCAAAGATGTTGATCAGGGCTACCTCGATTTCCTCGATACGTTACGTAATGATGACGCCAAAGCAGTGCAACGTCAGAACGAAGTGGAAAATCTCGAAATGCATAACGAAGGATGATGCCTTCGCTGAGGGTGCCGGTCTGGCACCCTGACTTGCAACTCCCGCCGAAATCCTGCAAAGTCTGCCTGCAAGTCTGACAGGGCAACTATTTATGAAACGACTCATTGTAGGCATCAGCGGTGCCAGCGGCGCGATTTATGGCGTGCGCTTATTACAGGTTCTGCGCGATGTCACAGATATCGAAACGCATCTGGTGATGAGCCAGGCAGCGCGCCAGACCTTATCCCTCGAAACGGATTTTTCTCTGCGCGAAGTGCAGGCATTAGCCGATGTCACGCACGATGCGCGCGATATTGCCGCCAGCATCTCTTCCGGTTCTTTCCAGACGCTGGGGATGGTTATTTTACCCTGTTCAATCAAAACCCTTTCCGGCATTGTCCATAGCTACACCGATGGTTTACTGACCCGTGCGGCAGATGTGGTGCTGAAAGAGCGTCGCCCGTTGGTGCTCTGCGTGCGTGAAACACCATTGCACTTAGGCCATCTGCGTTTAATGACTCAGGCAGCAGAAATCGGTGCGGTGATTATGCCTCCCGTTCCGGCGTTTTATCATCGCCCACAGTCCCTTGATGATGTGATAAATCAGACGGTTAATCGTGTTCTTGACCAGTTTGCGATAACCCTTCCTGAAGATCTCTTTGCCCGCTGGCAGGGCGCATAACTCCGCTGTTGCCCTGTTTCAGGGCAATTTTGCAACCGCGATCAAATCCTCGACATTTTGTTTCTGCCATTCAATCGAAACGCTGCGATTCAACCGCTATACCTGCTATCTTCAAGTTCAGGACAATAATGCAACGTCTTATTAACATATTTAACGTTGAATGTTACTGTTGTCGTCAAGATGGCATAAGACCTGCATGAAAGAGCCTGCAAACACACAACACAATACACAACATAAAAAAGCCATTTTCACTTGAGGGTTATGTATGAAGAAGTCGATTCTCGCTCTGTCTTTGTTAGTCGGTCTCTCCGCAGCGGCTTCCAGCTATGCGGCGCTACCGGAGACGGTACGTATCGGAACCGATACCACCTATGCGCCGTTCTCGTCGAAAGATGCTAAAGGTGATTTTGTTGGCTTTGATATCGATCTCGGTAACGAGATGTGCAAACGGATGCAGGTGAAATGTACCTGGGTTGCCAGTGACTTTGACGCGCTGATCCCCTCACTGAAAGCGAAAAAAATCGACGCCATTATTTCGTCGCTTTCCATTACCGATAAACGTCAGCAGGAGATTGCCTTCTCCGACAAGCTGTACGCCGCAGATTCTCGTTTGATTGCTGCCAAAGGTTCACCGATTCAGCCAACGCTGGATTCACTGAAAGGTAAACATGTTGGTGTGCTGCAGGGATCAACCCAGGAAGCTTACGCTAACGAGACCTGGCGTAGCAAAGGCGTGGATGTGGTGGCCTATGCCAACCAGGATTTGGTCTATTCCGATCTGGCTGCAGGACGTCTGGATGCTGCGTTACAAGATGAAGTTGCTGCCAGCGAAGGATTCCTCAAGCAACCTGCTGGTAAAGATTTCGCCTTTGCTGGCTCATCAGTAAAAGACAAAAAATACTTCGGTGATGGCACCGGTGTAGGGCTACGTAAAGATGATGCTGAACTGACGGCTGCCTTCAATAAGGCGCTTGGCGAGCTGCGTCAGGACGGCACCTACGACAAGATGGCGAAAAAGTATTTCGACTTTAATGTCTACGGTGACTGATACGTCGCTGGGAAGCTGTACCTGATGGAATGATCATCATGGTGCACGCCAGGTTTGTTGCACTATCGTGGTGCATTGAAATGCATACTTAAGCATTTTTAATGAAAAATAATACGTCTAACGGGGCGGGATATTTTGCCTTGATGGTCAATTTTATGGCACGATAAGTGTAACAAACCTGTAAATATTCCCTATAAAAAGACTGTCAGTTGAGGACATTATGAAAAAACTGGTGCTATCGCTCTCTCTGGTTCTGGCCTTCTCCAGCGCAACTGCGGCATTTGCTGCGATTCCGCAAAACATCCGCATCGGTACCGACCCGACCTATGCGCCATTTGAATCAAAAAATTCACAAGGCGAACTGGTTGGCTTCGATATCGATCTGGCAAAGGAATTATGCAAACGCATCAATACGCAATGTACGTTTGTCGAAAATCCGCTGGATGCGTTAATCCCGTCCTTAAAAGCGAAGAAGATTGACGCCATCATGTCATCGCTTTCCATTACGGAAAAACGTCAGCAAGAAATAGCCTTCACCGACAAACTGTACGCTGCCGATTCTCGTTTGGTGGTGGCGAAAAATTCCGACATTCAGCCGACAGTCGAGTCGCTGAAAGGCAAACGGGTAGGCGTATTGCAGGGCACCACCCAGGAGACGTTCGGTAACGAACACTGGGCACCAAAAGGCATTGAAATCGTCTCGTATCAGGGGCAGGACAACATTTATTCTGACCTGACTGCCGGACGTATTGATGCCGCGTTCCAGGATGAGGTCGCTGCCAGTGAAGGTTTCCTCAAACAACCCGTCGGTAAAGATTACAAATTCGGTGGCCCGTCTGTTAAAGATGAAAAACTGTTTGGCGTAGGGACCGGCATGGGCCTGCGTAAAGAAGATAACGAACTGCGCGAGGCACTGAACAAAGCCTTTGCCGAAATGCGCGCTGACGGTACTTACGAGAAATTAGCGAAAAAGTACTTCGATTTTGATGTTTATGGCGGTTAATCGCCATCGGTGAAAGAAAGCCCGCTCCCTTCGGGTAACCGGAGGGAGACAAGAGGCGGTAATTCACCACACACGACAGGACAGGCAGCATGTTGTATGGGTTTTCAGGTGTTATTTTACAGGGTGCGCTCGTCACGCTGGAGCTGGCTATCAGTTCTGTAGTGCTCGCTGTAATCATCGGTTTAATTGGCGCTGGCGGTAAGCTCTCGCAAAATCGGCTTTCGGGGCTGATTTTCGAAGGGTACACCACGCTGATTCGTGGCGTGCCGGACTTGGTGTTGATGCTGCTGATTTTCTACGGTTTGCAGATTGCGCTAAACACGGTGACGGAGGCGATGGGCGTCGGGCAGATTGATATCGATCCGATGGTCGCTGGTATTATTACTCTCGGTTTTATCTACGGTGCTTATTTTACCGAAACGTTCCGTGGCGCGTTTATGGCAGTGCCGAAAGGGCATATAGAGGCGGCGACGGCGTTCGGTTTTACTCGTGGGCAAGTGTTTCGGCGGATCATGTTTCCGGCGATGATGCGTTACGCCCTGCCAGGCATTGGCAACAACTGGCAGGTGATCCTCAAATCTACCGCACTGGTTTCGTTACTCGGCCTGGAAGATGTGGTCAAAGCCACCCAACTGGCAGGCAAAAGTACCTGGGAACCGTTCTATTTCGCCATCGTCTGTGGCGTGATTTACCTGGTTTTCACCACTGTTTCCAATGGTGTGCTGCTGTTCCTTGAGCGCCGCTACTCCGTGGGTGTGAAGAGGGCTGACCTGTGATCGAAATCTTACATGAATACTGGAAACCGCTGCTGTGGACCGACGGTTATCGCTTTACTGGTGTGGCGATCACTCTGTGGCTGCTTATTTTGTCGGTAGTGATAGGCGGAGTCCTGGCGCTGTTTCTGGCGATTGGTCGTGTCTCCAGTAATAAATACATCCAGTTTCCAATCTGGTTATTTACCTATATTTTTCGCGGTACGCCGCTGTATGTTCAGTTGCTGGTGTTCTATTCCGGCATGTACACGCTTGAGATTGTTAAGGGAACCGAATTCCTTAACGCTTTCTTCCGCAGTGGCCTGAACTGTACCGTGCTGGCGCTGACGCTTAACACCTGCGCTTACACTACCGAGATTTTTGCTGGGGCAATCCGTTCGGTTCCGCATGGGGAAATTGAAGCCGCCAGAGCCTATGGCTTCTCGACTTTTAAAATGTATCGTTGCATTATTTTGCCTTCTGCGCTGCGTATTGCGTTACCGGCATACAGCAACGAAGTGATCCTGATGCTGCACTCTACTGCGCTGGCGTTTACGGCCACTGTGCCGGATCTGCTGAAAATAGCCCGCGATATTAACGCCGCCACGTATCAACCTTTTACCGCCTTCGGCATTGCCGCGGTGCTCTATTTAATCATCTCTTATGTCCTGATCAGCCTCTTTCGCAGAGCGGAAAAACGCTGGTTGCAGCATGTGAAACCTTCTTCAACGCACTGAGAATACGATGTCCGAGAATAAATTAAACGTTATCGATTTGCACAAACGCTACGGCGAACATGAAGTGCTGAAAGGGGTCTCACTGCAAGCGAATGCCGGAGATGTCATAAGCATCATCGGATCGTCGGGATCGGGGAAAAGTACCTTTCTGCGCTGCATTAACTTCCTCGAAAAACCGAGTGAAGGATCGATCGTGGTCAATGGCCAGACGATCAATCTGGTGCGCGACAAAGACGGTCAACTCAAAGTCGCCGATAAAAATCAACTGCGCTTACTGCGCACACGCCTGACGATGGTATTCCAGCACTTCAATCTCTGGAGCCATATGACGGTGTTGGAAAACGTCATGGAAGCGCCGATTCAGGTGTTGGGCCTGAGCAAGCAGGAAGCGCGCGAGCGGGCGGTGAAGTATCTGGCGAAAGTCGGGATAGACGAACGTGCGCAGGGGAAATATCCGGTGCATCTTTCCGGCGGTCAGCAACAGCGTGTTTCTATCGCGCGGGCGCTGGCGATGGAACCGGAAGTTTTACTGTTTGATGAACCTACCTCGGCGCTCGATCCTGAACTGGTAGGCGAAGTGCTGCGCATTATGCAGCAACTGGCAGAAGAGGGGAAAACCATGGTGGTAGTGACTCACGAAATGGGCTTTGCTCGCCATGTTTCTACTCACGTCATTTTCCTCCATCAGGGGAAAATAGAGGAAGAAGGCGCGCCGGAGCAGTTATTTGGCAACCCGCAAAGCCCTCGTCTGCAACAGTTCCTTAAGGGATCGCTGAAATAATTTCCTCTCCGGTGGCTAACGCTGCCGGAGTATTTTCATGGGGAATTTGCGAGTCAGCTTCCGCTGAAATGTAAAAGTTGCAGTCCGCTAAAAATACTTCTGAATTCGCTGTCCAAAGATAAAAACTGCCTGCTGCATTGGGTGTTAATCGTGGTTATTGTCGCGTCATCTTAAATTTGATGGGTGACGGAACGCCATGACAATATCGACAACTTCCACGCCGCATGATGCGGTATTTAAATCTTTTTTACGCCATCCAGACACCGCGCGGGATTTTATTGATATTCATCTTCCCGCGCCGCTGCGCAAACTGTGTGATTTAACGACGCTTAAACTGGAACCAAACAGTTTTATTGATGAAGACCTGCGGCAATATTATTCCGACCTCTTGTGGTCTGTGAAAACGCAGGAGGGAGTGGGTTATATTTATGTAGTGATAGAGCACCAAAGTAAGCCGGAAGAATTAATGGCTTTTCGCATGATGCGTTATTCCATTGCGGCAATGCAAAACCATCTTGATGCGGGCTATAAAGAGCTTCCATTGGTGATCCCGATGCTGTTTTATCATGGTTGCAGAAGTCCTTATCCTTATTCACTCTGCTGGCTTGATGAATTTGCTGAGCCTGCGATTGCCCGTAAAATATATTCATCGGCTTTTCCGTTGGTGGATATTACCGTGGTGCCGGATGACGAGATTATGCAACACCGCAAAATGGCGCTGTTGGAGTTAATTCAGAAACATATTCGTCAGCGCGATCTGTTGGGATTAGTCGACCAAATTGTTTCGCTGCTAGTTACAGGGAACACTAATGACAGACAGCTAAAAGCCCTGTTTAATTATGTATTACAAACGGGAGATGCCCAGCGTTTCCGTGCATTTATTGGTGAGATAGCAGAACGCGCACCACAAGAAAAGGAGAAACTGATGACCATTGCTGACAGATTACGTGAAGAAGGGCGGAATGATGGATTAATTCTGGGCAAACGCGAAGAAGCCCTGCGTATTGCTCAGGAGATGCTGGATAGAGGTTTAGACAGAGAGTTAGTTATGATGGTGACCCGACTTTCACCAGACGATCTTATCGCGCAAAGCCACTAATCCTGTAACACCGGGAGTTAACTGGCGGATGTTTGCTGTAAACCACATCAGCGAACGACATCCGCCAGCGCCTCTTCTAAATCGTACCAGCGAAACGCAAAACCCGCTTCTTCCAGCCGTTTAGGCAGCGCGCGTTGTCCACCTAATACCAGTATTGAAGATTCGCCCATTAACAGCCGAATGGCGGTTGCGGGGACGCGCAAAATGGCCGGGCGATGCAGCGCTTGACCGAGCGCATGGGCAAATTGTTCATTGCGTACCGGGTAGGGCGAAACCATATTAAATGGCCCGCGCAGGTCGTTATCCAGCAGCCAGAGAATGCCGTTGACCATATCATCAATATGAATCCAGGCCAGATACTGCCGACCGGAACCAATCGGCCCGCCCAGGCCAAGACGAAACGGTGGCAGCATTTTACCGAGAATACCGCCGTCCGGTGCCAGTACCACGCCGGTTCGCAGCAGGCACACTCGCGTTTTGTCACTTTGCGCCCGGCAGGCAATCTCTTCCCAGCGGGCGCAGAGTTTATGAGTAAATTCGTTATGCGGCGGTTCCTCTTCGGTAACCACCACTTCACCTAAGTCGCCATAATAGCCCGTTGCCGAGCCGGAAATGAGTACCGACGGCGGCGTGTCGCTGGCATTAATCAAATCGACCAGTTTTTGCGTGATATTCCAGCGGCTTTGGCAGAGACGCTCTTTTTGCTCGTGAGTCCAGCGTTTATCAGCAATCGGTTCTCCGGCCAGGTTGATTACCGCATCAACGCCGTTGAGGTTGCTTTGATCGGCTAGCCCTTGCCATAGCGTCACCCGAGGGCCGAGAACGGAACTGGCTTTCTGTGGGTTACGCGTCACTACCGTGATTTGATGGCCCAGCTCCAGCAAACGCGGAATCAAATGGCGACCAATTAATCCCGTCCCTCCGGTGATCACTATGTTCATGCAGCCTCCCGATATGGCGGTTAACGCTGCCAGCTTAAGGTCATGGATACCGAATCGGCGTAGCGCAGCGCGTGCAGTTTATCGATCTCCACTTCAGCATACGTCACCCAGTGATGTTCACGTGCGATATCGAGCACATCCTGAGTTAATTTTTCCAGCAAAGAGAAACGGTTATTCTCTACATGCTGAATAATGTTTTTCGTTACGGTGCGATAATTCAGCGCATCGTTGATATCTTCGCTAGTGCGCGCTTTATCGGCGGGGTAGTGGATCGTCACATTGATAACAATATCCTGACGGTTGTTAATTTCTTCTTCCTTAATTCCGATAAACGTACGCAAACGAAGGTTCTTTATACGAATAATAGCGGCAGGTTGTGCCATTGCAGGTTCTCCGTTGTTTTACTTAGGATGAAATAATACACGAGAACCTGTTTCTGTTAACTATCCGAACGCTCATCACCGAGTTGTGCTTTTAGCAGTGCCTGCCCGGTGGCAGGGCGCGAACGGATCCGCTCATGCCAGTTCTTGACTGCCGGATACATTGCGAGGTCAATTCGCTGGCGAGTCCAGGCATTAACCCACGGCCAGCAGGCAATATCCGCAATGCTGTAGTTCTCGCCTCCCAGCCAGGGCGAGTTTTCCAGCCGCTTGTTCAGTACATGGTAAAGACGCTGAGTTTCAACCTGATAACGTTCAATAGCGTAAGGAATGGTTTGGGGGGATGCGTGATTAAAATGATGATTTTGCCCAAGCATCGGCCCCAGTCCGCCTACCTGCCAGAATAACCACTGTAATGTGGCGGCGCGCTCACGCGTTTCATGACTCAAAAAGAGTCCTGTTTTCTCAGCCAGATACAACAAAATGGCACCAGACTCAAAGAGGCTTAACGGTTCGCCGCCATCGGCAGGAGAATGATCAACAATTGCCGGAATTTTGTTGTTGGGCGAAATGCGCAAAAATTCCGGACGAAACTGACCGCCTTTCCCCAGGTCTACCTTAATCAAGCGATAATCAAGCTCTGCTTCTTCGAGAAACAGCGTAATTTTGTGACCATTGGGTGTCGGGGCGAAATAGAGATCGATCATTGCAGCTCCGGTTGTTTAATCATCTGAACACCACAAGTATAGAAAGCGCGGCGACTTACGTGAGTATTCGTCACGTGACAGTGACAAAAAGGCTCTATAGTTTGATAGCCAGCCCCCTTTATTGCCGAGGACATAATGAGTAAACCCGCTATCACGCTTTGGTCAGATGCCCACTTTTTCTCCCCTTATGTGTTATCCGCCTGGGTGGCGTTGCAGGAAAAAGGCCTGTCGTTTCATATCAAGACCATCGACCTCGACAGCGGTGAACATTTGCAGCCGACGTGGCAAGGTTACGGTCAGACACGCCGTGTGCCGTTATTACAAATCGATGATTTTGAGTTGAGTGAATCTTCTGCCATTGCGGAGTATCTGGAAGATCGATTTGCGCCACCGACCTGGGAACGTATTTATCCGCTTGATTTAGAAAATCGTGCGCGTGCACGACAGATTCAGGCCTGGCTGCGCAGCGATCTGATGCCCATCCGCGAAGAGCGTCCGACGGATGTTGTCTTTGCGGGGGCGAAAAAAGCGCCACTAACGGCCGAGGGAAAAGCCAGTGCAGAGAAACTGTTTGCGATGGCAGAACATTTGTTAGTACTGGGTCAGCCGAATTTATTTGGTGAATGGTGCATTGCTGATACTGATCTGGCGCTAATGATTAACCGCCTGGTACTACATGGCGATGAGGTGCCAGAACGCCTGGTGGATTATGCGACATTCCAGTGGCAGCGAGCGTCTGTCCAGCGTTTTATTGCACTTTCGGCGAAGCAATCTGGCTGATAGCAACGACAGAATCCAGTATCATAGCTTACGTTTTTTCGACGAGGAGTGAGTGATGAAACTGATGTTTGCATCGGACATTCATGGGTCGTTACCGGCGACGGAACGTGTTCTGGAGTTGTTTGCCCAAAGCGGTGCCCAGTGGCTGGTGATCCTTGGCGACGTGTTGAATCACGGCCCGCGTAATGCTTTACCGGAGGGTTACGCGCCAGCCAAAGTCGCTGAACGGCTTAATGAAGTGGCACATAAGGTTATCGCTGTGCGCGGCAACTGCGACAGCGAAGTGGATCAAATGCTGCTGCATTTCCCGATAACCGCGCCGTGGCAACAGGTATTACTGGAAAAACAACGTCTGTTTTTGACGCATGGTCATCTTTTTGGCCCGGAAAATCTGCCTGCTTTAAACCAGAACGATGTGCTGGTGTACGGCCATACCCATCTGCCAGTGGCAGAACAGCGGGGGGAGATTTTCCACTTCAACCCCGGCTCGGTGAGTATTCCGAAAGGCGGTAATCCGGCGAGTTATGGCATGCTGGATAATGACGTACTTAGTGTAATCGCACTCAATGATCAAAGTATCATTGCGCAGGTCGCGATTAATCCGTAATTTACCCACAACTCAAAATGCGCCGTAAGAGCGCCAGAAAAAGAAGGTTTCCTGATAATGGAACAGCGTCGTTTGGCAAGTACTGAATGGGTGGATATTGTCAATGAAGAGAACGAAGTCATTGCACAAGCCAGCCGGGAACAAATGCGGGCACAGTGTCTGCGTCATCGTGCAACTTACATCGTCGTGCATGATGGCATGGGCAAAATTCTGGTCCAGCGTCGTACCGAGACAAAAGACTTTTTACCCGGCATGTTAGATGCGACCGCAGGCGGTGTGGTCCAGGCCGATGAGCAACTGCTGGAATCCGCGCGTCGCGAAGCGGAAGAAGAGTTGGGCATTGCCGGTGTCCCCTTTGCTGAGCACGGGCAGTTCTATTTCGAAGATAAAAATTGCCGTGTCTGGGGCGCATTGTTCAGCTGCGTCTCTCACGGTCCCTTCGCCCTACAGGAAGATGAAGTCAGTGAAGTTTGCTGGCTGACGCCGGAAGAAATCACCGCACGCTGCGATGAGTTCACTCCAGACTCGCTGAAAGCGCTGGCGTTGTGGATGAAGCGCAATGCCAAAAATGAAGCCGTAGAGACTGAAACGGCAGAATGAAAAAAGAGCCGCAATTGCGGCTCTTAACATTTTTAGTGGTAGCCCATCAACTGAGCGCCGATCACCACGACGCTGGACATAATAAACAGCAGTCCAAGCAGTGTCGCGCCCACCTTCAGCCAGTTACGGAAGTCCACCCGGCAAACACCGAGCGTCGCCATTAACGAAGCTGAGGTTGGGTAAATGATGTGGCTGAAGCCATCACCAAACTGGAATGCCAGCACGGTAACCTGACGGTTAACACCGACCAGATCGCCAAGCGGTGCCAGTAACGGCATGGTTAACGCCGCCTGACCAGAACCGGATGTCACAAAGAAATTAAATACCGCCTGGAAGAGCAACATAAACCAGGCCGCGACAGCGTTGTCCAGACCGCTAATGGCATTGGCAATGCTGTTGAGGATGGTATTTAACACGCTGGCATCACCTGCTTCACCATTACCGACCAGCAGCAAAATCCCTTTGGCGAAACCCACCAGCAGGGCAGGGGCGATCATCATTCGCGCCCCTTCGGTAAAGGATGAAGCCATGGTATTAACCGTCATGCCGTTAAGGCGGAAAACAACGCCGATGATGCCAATCACCAGACCCATGGTGAAGAACTGGCTGGCAATTTCTGGAATAAACCAGGCATTAACGATCACGCCCCAAATCACCCAGACCATTACGGCGGTCAGGACAATCAATACCAGCCAGTCACCAAAGGTAAACGGACGTTGTTCAACATCAGCCTGCTTTTCACGAAAGAAGCGGTCGGACTCATGCACGCGTGACAGAAGAGGATTCTTTTTCACTCGTGAGGCGTACACCATGGTAAAGATCAGGCCAATCAGAGTGGCGATAACCCACACCACGATGCGCAACCCGGAGCCAGAAAGCACCGGAACGCCGGCAATCCCCTGAGCAACGACCACACAAAACGGGTTCATCCACGAACTGGCAAAACCGATTTGCGTGGCAATATAGGTCACCAGGACGGTGGTAATACTGTCATAGCCCAGCCGGACCATTAGCGGTGCGATGATAATGGCAAAGGCGACGGCCTCTTCTCCCATACCAAATACCGCGCCGCCAAGTGAAAACAGAATAAACAGCGCAGGAATAAAGAGAATTTCATTCCCGCGGGTATGGCGAATAAGCGCCAGGATACCGTTATCAATGGTTCCTGTACGCATCACAATGCCAAACGCGCCGCCAATCACCAGCATAAACATGATGATGCCAACAGCTGTCCCGTATTTCGATCCTGAGGTTAATCCTTCAAACGGGAAGTTCATCAGGCCCGGGCGTTCATCGCCCGTCGTGAACAGCTGTACGCGGTGATACTCAGGTTCGCCTGCTTCGTTAGTCAGAATGCGAAATGAGTGTGGATCTACGACTTTGCGTGTTTTTGTTTGACCATCAACCTGATACTGCACTTCCTGACTGTCAAACATCCCCACCGGAACTACCCAGGTGGCAAGGCTGGTTAAAATAGCAACAAAAAAGATAATCACCAACGTATCGGGCATTGCCCATCTTCTTGTTGGTTTGGATTCAGTGATTGCGGACATAGCGCAAATATTCCCTTGCACAAAACAAAGTGGTAAGTATGCAAAGTGAAATGGCGCAATTCATTGATGCAGCGCAGTTAAGCAAGATAATCAGAAAGGATTAATGCAGATTAAGAGAATAAAAAACCGGAAATAGTGATTATTTCCGGTTCAGATATCCGCAGCGCAAAGCTGCGGATGATGACGAGATTACTGCTGCTGTGCAGACTGAATCGCAGTCAGCGCGATGGTGTAGACGATATCGTCAACCAGTGCGCCACGGGACAGGTCGTTAACCGGCTTGCGCATACCCTGCAGCATCGGCCCGATGGAGATCAGGTCGGCAGAACGCTGTACCGCTTTGTAGGTGGTGTTACCGGTGTTCAGATCCGGGAAGATGAACACGGTAGCGCGACCTGCAACCGGAGAGTTCGGCGCTTTGGATTTCGCAACGTCAGCCATTACCGCAGCGTCGTACTGCAGCGGACCGTCGATCATCAGGTCAGGACGTTTTTCCTGCGCCAGACGAGTTGCTTCGCGAACTTTTTCTACGTCGCTACCTGCACCAGAAGTACCGGTGGAGTAGGAGAGCATAGCAACGCGCGGTTCGATACCGAAGGCCGCAGCGGAATCAGCGGACTGAATCGCGATTTCTGCCAGCTGTTCAGCGGTCGGATCCGGGTTGATCGCACAGTCACCGTAAACGTAAACCTGTTCCGGCAGCAGCATGAAGAACACGGAAGATACCAGGGAGCTGCCCGGTGCAGTTTTGATCAGCTGCAGCGGCGGACGGATGGTGTTTGCGGTAGTGTGAACAGCACCGGAAACCAGACCATCAACTTCATCCTGTTCCAGCATCAGCGTACCGAGCACCACGTTGTCTTCCAGCTGTTCGCGGGCAACGGTTTCGGTCATGCCTTTGTTCTTACGCAGTTCGACCAGACGACCAACATAGCTTTCGCGAACCACTTCTGGATCAACGATTTCAATCCCTGCACCCAGTTCTACACCCTGAGACGCTGCAACACGGTTGATCTCTGCCGGATTACCCAGCAGTACGCAAGTTGCGATACCACGTTCAGCACAGATAGCGGCTGCTTTAACGGTACGCGGTTCGTCACCTTCCGGCAGTACGATACGTTTGCCCGCTTTGCGCGCAAGTTCAGTCAGCTGATAACGGAACGCAGGCGGAGACAGACGACGGCTGCGCTCAGAAGTGGCAATCAGAGATTCGATCCAGTCAGCGTTGATGTAGTTAGCAACGTATTCCTGAACTTTCTCGATACGCTCGTGATCGTCAACCGGAACTTCCAGGTTGAAGCTCTGCAGGCTCAGAGAGGTCTGCCAGGTGTTGGTGTTCACCATAAATACCGGCAGGCCGGTAGCGAAAGCACGTTCGCACAGTTTAGAAATGCGCGCGTCCATTTCGTAGCCGCCAGTCAGCAGCAGGGCACCGATTTCTACGCCGTTCATGGCTGCCAGGCAAGCGGCCACCAGCACGTCAGGACGGTCTGCGGAAGTCACCAGCAGAGAACCGGCACGGAAGTGCTCCAGCATGTGCGGAATGCTGCGTGCGCAGAAAGTGACGGATTTAACGCGGCGAGTATTGATGTCGCCTTCGTTGATGATGGTCGCATTCAGGTGGCGAGCCATATCGATCGCACGAGTCGCGATCAGGTCAAAGCTCCACGGCACAGCGCCGAGAACCGGCAGCGGGCTGGATTCTTGCAGCTTCGCCGGATCAACATTGTTTACTTTAGCTTTGGAAGAGTCGTCGAAAATCTCGGACAGATCCGGGCGAGTACGACCCTGTTCATCAACCGGTGCGTTCAGTTTGTTAACGATAACGCCGGTGATGTTGGTGTTTTTGGCACCGCCGAAGCTGTTGCGGGTCAGTTCGATACGCTCTTTCAGCTGTTCCGGGGTGTCAGTGCCCTGAGACATAACGAAGACGATTTCCGCATTCAGCGTTTTAGCGATTTCGTAGTTCAGAGACTGGGCAAACTGGTGCTTACGTGTCGGGACCAGACCTTCAACCAGAACGACTTCAGCGTCTTTGGTGTTAGCGTGGTAGTTTGCGACGATCTCTTCCATCAGCACATCTTTCTGATTGCTGGAAAGCAGACCTTCAACGTAGCTCATTTTCAGCGGTTCAGCGGCCGTCGTGGTGGAAGAGTTCGCACGCACGATAGTCGTAGTCTGATCGGGCGCATCGCCACCGGTACGCGGCTGAGCGATAGGTTTGAAAACGCTCAGACGAACGCCTTTGCGTTCCATTGCACGGATCACGCCAAGGCTGACGCTGGTCAGACCGACGCTGGTTCCGGTAGGGATCAGCATAATAATACGGGACACGGTTTATCCTCTTTCGTTACCGCCGATTTGGCGGGTTACAAAACAGCACCGCCAGCTGAGCTGGCGGTGTGAAATCAGGCAGTCAGGCGGCTCGCGTCTTGCGCGATAACCAGTTCTTCGTTGGTTGGGATAACCACCGCAGGACGGGTACCTTCTTTGTTGATGAAACCAGATTTGCCGAAACGTGCAGCCAGGTTGCGTTCATGATCAACTTCAAAGCCCAGCACGCCCAGTTTGCCCAGAGACAGTTCACGAACCATCGCGGCATTTTCACCGATACCACCAGTGAATACAACAGCGTCCAGACGACCATCCATCAGCGCAGTGTAGGCACCGATGTATTTCGCCAGGCGGTGGCAGTAAACGTCCATTGCGCGCTTCGCGTCTTCTTTCGTCGCGTAGTTGTCTTCAACATAGCGGCAGTCGCTGGTCACTTCGGTCAGACCCAGCAGGCCAGACTCTTTGGTCAGCAGTTTGTTGATTGCGTCAACGCTCATGCCCAAGGTGTCGTGCAGGTGGAAGATGATCGCCGGATCGATATCACCAGAACGGGTACCCATGACCAGACCTTCCAGCGGGGTCAGGCCCATAGAGGTGTCAACGCATTTACCGTTGCGGATAGCAGAAACGGAACCACCGTTGCCCAGGTGGCAGGTGATGATGTTCAGTTCTTCTACCGGTTTGTTCAGCATTTTTGCCGCTTCCTGGGTTACATAGAAGTGGCTGGTGCCGTGCGCGCCGTAACGACGGATGCCGTGCTCTTTGTACAGGTTGTACGGCAGGGCGTAGAGGTAAGACTCTTCCGGCATAGTCTGGTGGAACGCGGTGTCAAATACAGCAACGTTTTTGTCTTTCAGCTGTGGGAAAGATTTCAGAGCTTCTTCGATACCGATCAGGTGAGCCGGGTTGTGCAGCGGTGCAAAAGAAGCTGCATCTTTGATACCCTGAATAACAGACTCATCGATCACTACGGAGCTGGTATACTTTTCGCCGCCGTGTACGATACGGTGACCGATAGCAGTCAGCTGCGCAGACAGTTCTGGTTTTTGTGCCAGAATAGTATTAACGATAAAGTTGAGCGCTTCGCTGTGAGCGGCGCCTGCACCTAAAGCCGCTTCCTGTTTATTGCCGTCCATTTTCCATTTGATACGTGCTTCGGGCAGGTGGAAACATTCGGCTAAACCAGAAAGGTACTCTTCACCATTTACTGCATCGATGATGGCAAATTTCAGTGAAGAACTACCGCAGTTCAGAACCAGTACTAACTTACTCGACATGGAAGTACCTATAATTGATACGTGGCTAAAAAAACGTCAGGGAGCCATAGAGCGTAGCGCATGATGACACCGACATTTATGATTAACATCATGCACTGCAAATTTTTTTTGCATGATGGAAGAAATATCTTGAGTCTATGCCATTTTGCGTAATTTTCAGCCAATGGCATAATGTATATGAATTTGACGACTCAATGAATATGTACTACTTAGGCCTTCAGGCTGCTAAAGGATACCTGATAGTGGGTATGGAAGACAAAATGTTTTGAACGTTGTCCCGCTGAGTTGTGAATTTGCACAAATTTTTGAATCTTTATATGTGAAGTTGAGGTGAAGCATGTCAACGCCGGATAATCGTTCTGTTAATTTTTTTAGCTTGTTTCGCCGGGGACAGCATTACTCAAAGACGTGGCCGCTGGAAAAACGCCTTGCCCCGGTCTTTGTCGAAAATCGCGTTATCAAGATGACGCGTTATGCGATCCGTTTTATGCCGCCGATCGCCGTATTTACTCTCTGCTGGCAGATTGCCCTGGGCGGTCAGCTTGGGCCGGCAGTTGCCACTGCGCTGTTCGCCTTAAGTTTACCCATGCAGGGATTGTGGTGGCTGGGCAAGCGTTCTGTAACGCCATTACCCCCTGCAATCCTTAACTGGTTTTATGAAGTTCGCGGTAAATTGCAGGAGTCTGGACAGGTGTTGGCACCCGTTGAAGGCAAGCCTGATTACCAGGCATTAGCTGACACGCTTAAGCGCGCCTTCAAACAACTGGATAAAACTTTCCTTGATGATTTGTAATTGACCCCTGATTACGCATATAAAAGAAGGCATACTCAGCCTTCTTTTTTTTCACCGTAGTATAGTGATACAGGAGTCAACAATGGAAATGACCAACGCGCAACGTCTTATTTTGTCTAATCAGTACAAGATGATGACTATGCTCGATCCGGCAAATGCTGAACGTTACCGTCGCCTGCAAACAATTATTGAGCGTGGTTACGGATTACAGATGCGTGAATTGGATCGCGAGTTTGGCGAGCTGAAAGAAGAAACCTGCCGCACTATCATCGACATTATGGAGATGTATCATGCGTTGCATGTTTCCTGGTCTAATTTGCAGGACCAGCAATCCATCGATGAACGTCGTGTCACCTTCCTCGGCTTTGACGCCGCCACTGAAGCACGTTACCTCGGTTATGTCCGCTTTATGGTTAATGTGGAAGGGCGCTATACCCATTTTGACGCCGGAACTCACGGTTTTAACGCCCAGACGCCAATGTGGGAAAAATATCAGCGCATGCTTAATGTGTGGCATGCCTGCCCGCGTCAGTACCATTTGAGCGCCAACGAAATTAATCAAATTATCAATGCCTGAGGAGGCCCGCGTGCGGTGCAAAGGTTTTCTGTTTGATCTTGATGGAACGCTGGTGGATTCCCTGCCTGCGGTAGAACGGGCGTGGAGCAACTGGGCCAGACGTCATGGGTTAGCGCCGGAAGAGGTGCTGGCTTTCATTCACGGTAAACAGGCGATCACCTCTCTGCGCCATTTTATGGCGGGCAAATCCGAGGCTGATATTGCCGCCGAGTTTACGCGTCTGGAGCACATCGAGGCCACGGAAACCGAAGGTATTACCGCGCTTCCGGGGGCAATCGCCTTACTCAGTCATTTGAATAAAGCAGGTATTCCGTGGGCCATTGTGACTTCTGGCTCCATGCCGGTAGCGCGAGCGCGCCATAAAATAGCTGGGCTTCCCGCACCAGAGGTGTTTGTAACCGCTGAGCGAGTGAAGCGCGGAAAACCAGAACCTGATGCGTATCTGTTAGGCGCGCAGCTGCTGGGGCTTGCGCCGCAGGAGTGTGTGGTGGTGGAAGATGCTCCCGCTGGCGTGCTTTCTGGCCTGGCGGCGGGTTGTCATGTCATTGCGGTTAACGCTCCGGCAGATACCCCGCGCCTGAATGAGGTCGATTTGGTCCTCCACAGTCTGGAGCAAATTACTGTGACCAAACAGCCAAATGGCGATGTTATTATTCAGTGAAACACCTGATCATGATTTAGCCCCGTCTCGTCGGGGCTTTTTTATGGCAGAATCAAGACATCTCCCTCAATTAACAAGGATAAGTTGTGAACGGTGAATTGATTTGGGTTCTTTCATTACTGGCCGTTGCCATTGTCTTGTTTGCGACGGGCAGAGTGCGTATGGATGCGGTCGCTTTGTTTGTTATTGTCGCGTTTGCATTAAGCGGAACGCTGACAGTCCCCGAAGTATTTTCCGGCTTTTCTGATCCTAACGTTGTCCTGATTGCCGCCTTGTTTATTATTGGCGATGGTTTGGTCCGTACCGGTGTTGCCACCGTAATGGGAACATGGCTGGTCAAAGTTGCGGGCAACAGTGAAATCAAAATGTTGGTTTTGTTGATGCTGACCGTCGCGGGGCTTGGCGCGTTTATGAGTTCAACCGGCGTTGTCGCTATCTTTATTCCCGTGGTGTTAAGCGTTGCCATGCGTATGCAAACTTCGCCGTCACGTCTGATGATGCCGTTGAGTTTTGCCGGGCTGATAAGCGGCATGATGACGCTGGTGGCGACGCCGCCGAACCTGGTAGTCAACAGTGAATTGCTGCGTGAAGGCTATCACGGCTTCAGTTTCTTTAGCGTAACACCTATTGGCCTGGTCGTGCTGGTGCTGGGTATTTTGTATATGTTAGTGATGCGTTTCATGCTGAAAGGGGATACCCAGACCCCGCAGCGCGAAGGCTGGACGCGTCGAACCTTTCGCGATCTTATCCGTGAATATCGACTGACCGGGCGTGCGCGACGTCTGGCTATTCGCCCCGGATCGCCAATGATTGGTCAACGGCTGGATGATCTCAAATTACGTGAGCGTTATGGCGCTAACGTCATCGGTGTTGAACGCTGGCGGCGTTTTCGTCGCGTTATCGTGAACGTTAATGGGGTTTCTGAATTTCGCGCGCGTGACGTTTTGCTTATTGATATGTCTGCGGCTGATGTCGATCTCCGGCAATTTTGTAGTGAGCAATTGCTGGAGCCGATGGTACTGCGCGGCGAGTATTTTTCTGACCAGGCCCTTGATGTGGGCATGGCAGAGATTTCATTAATTCCTGAGTCAGAACTGATTGGTAAATCGGTGCGCGAAATTGGTTTTCGTACCCGCTACGGACTGAATGTGGTGGGGCTAAAGCGCAATGGCGTGGCGCTGGAAGGTTCGCTGGCGGATGAGCCTCTGCTGCTGGGCGATATCATCCTGGTTGTGGGTAACTGGAAACTGATCGGTATGCTGGCCAAACAGGGCCGCGACTTCGTAGCGCTGAACTTACCGGAAGAGGTGAGTGAAGCATCGCCCGCGCACAGCCAGGCACCCCATGCCATTTTCTGTCTGGTGCTAATGGTGGCGTTAATGCTGACAGATGAAATTCCTAATCCTGTTGCCGCTATCATCGCCTGCCTGCTGATGGGGAAATTCCGCTGTATAGATGCTGAAAGCGCCTATAAATCCATTCACTGGCCGAGCATTATTTTGATCGTTGGGATGATGCCGTTTGCTGTGGCATTACAGAAAACGGGAGGTGTCGCGCTGGCGGTGAAAGGGCTGATGGACATTGGCGGTGGTTACGGGCCACATATGATGCTGGGGTGTTTGTTTGTCTTGTCGGCGGTTATTGGGCTATTTATCTCTAATACCGCGACGGCGGTGTTGATGGCTCCGATTGCGCTGGCTGCTGCCAAAACGATGGGGGTGTCGCCTTATCCATTCGCGATGGTCGTGGCGATGGCAGCATCCGCCGCCTTTATGACACCGGTTTCTTCACCGGTTAACACACTGGTTTTAGGTCCGGGAAATTACAGCTTCAGTGACTTTGTGAAGTTGGGGGTACCGTTCACCATTATCGTGATGGCGGTTTGTGTGGTGATGATCCCGATGCTGTTTCCGTTTTGACAAGAGCCTGATGTCGCATCCGGCGCTTATTGCCTGATGCGACGCAGACTCCGGCTGCTTACAGCGGTGAATCCTGGCTAATCTCATCGAGCGAAAGATGGAAGCTGGGAACAAATACTTCCATGAAGTAGTCCATCTCCTGGCTGCGACGCGCTTCAAGCGTCGCTTCCAGTCGCGTTTTTGCCAGCAAGAATTCATTATTTCCGGCCGCGAGTTCTTCCAGACATTTCAGATATGCACACAGTGCATCTGCCTGTTTCACCAGCGATTTTTCTTCATCGCTATATGCATGCTCGTCAATTAACGGCGCAAAGATATCCCGCAGCTCTTCCGGAACCATATCGACCAGTTTTTGCTGAGCGATTTTTTCAATAGCCTTGTACTCCTGAGCGATTTGCGAATTGAAGTATTTCACCGGAGTAGGGAGATCGCCGGTGAGCACTTCTGAGGCATCGTGGTACATCGCCAGTAAAGCGATACGTTCGGCGTTGACATTACCGCCAAATTTTCGATTTTTGATAGCTGCCAGCGCATGGGCGACCATCGCTACCTGCAAACTGTGTTCGGACACATTTTCCGTCAGCACGTTGCGCATTAGCGGCCAGCGGTTAATGAGTTTCAGGCGGGAGAGATGGGCAAAAAAATGGCTCTGTTTCATAGTGACCTTACGTATGATGACATCATCAGGTCATTGTGGCGGGATAACGCTGCCGGATGCAATCTCCGGCAGTGAAATTAAGATTACAGCTGATGATAACCAGAAAGGAAACGCGCGAACTTGCTCAAAGACAGCTCGATATCATCGACACGCGGTAGCGTGACAATGCGGAAGTGATCCGGCCACGGCCAGTTGAATGCCGTCCCTTGCACCAACAGAACTTTTTCCTGCAACAGGAAATCCAGCACCATTTTCTGATCGTCGTGAATGTTAAAGCGTTTGGCGTCGATTTTCGGGAACATATACAGCGCACCACGAGGTTTCACGCAGGAAACGCCCGGAATATCGTTGATCAGTTCCCACGCGCGGTTACGCTGCTCATAAAGACGACCGCCAGGGGTAATAAATTCACTGATGCTCTGATAACCACCCAGCGCGGTCTGAATTGCGTGTTGCGCAGGAACGTTAGCACACAGGCGCATTGAAGCCAGCATTTCCAGACCTTCGATGTAGCCTTTGGCGTGTTTTTTCGGCCCGTTCAACACCATCCACCCCTGACGGAAGCCTGCAACGCGGTACGTTTTCGACAGTCCGTTAAAGGTAATGGTCAGCAGGTCAGGTGCCAGCGGCGCAATTGAGTGATGCTCAGCGTCGTCGTAAAGAATTTTGTCATAAATTTCATCGGCGAAGATAATGAGATTATGCTGACGTGCAATCTCCACAATCTCCATTAAAAGCTCTTTGGAATATACCGCGCCGGTTGGGTTATTTGGGTTGATAATAACGATCCCACGCGTACGAGGCGTAATTTTAGCGCGAATATCATCGAGGTCCGGGAACCAGTCAGAGGATTCATCGCAAAGATAATGCACCGCTTTACCGCTGGAAAGCGAAACCGCCGCGGTCCATAGTGGGTAATCTGGTGCAGGAACCAACATTTCGTCCCCGCTGTTCAGCAATGCCTGCATTGCCTGAACGATAAGCTCCGATACACCATTGCCGATGTAAATATCTTCCACGGTAACATCACGCATGCCACGAGCCTGGTAGTGCTGCATGATGGCTTTACGCGCGGAGTAAAGACCTTTGGAATCGCAATACCCTTGAGCGGTAGGCAGGTTGCGTATCACGTCAACGAGGATTTCATCTGGCGCGTCAAAACCGAACGGGGCTGGGTTGCCGATGTTCAGTTTCAGTACCTTGTTACCTTCTTCTTCCAGGCGTTTTGCTTCTTTCAGCACCGGACCACGGATGTCATAACAGACATTCTCTAATTTGCTGGATTTTTCAATGGGGGACATGAATCTTGACCTTTTTTGCTGTTATCGCCACTCCCTGCCGTGGAAGTCAGCTTAGAACAATGTACTCCCCCAGGACGGTGTTTTGAAGGTCTGCAGAATAAGATTTTGCCAGAGGGGAAGGCTCGATTGTGCTGTTAATAACTTAATAATGACAAAATAATGAGGTGTATATGCTTTACATGCAATGTTATATAGTGAATTGTTCTGATTCTTAATTGTAAGTCTGGTTTTTTTATCTGTAAGATAATTGTGTGAAAATGCCTCATTTAAGAATTCACTAATGAAACGCGATGATGATATTTCCGCATTACGGAGAGTTTAACAGCGTGATGATTTCCGAGGTGTCGTAATGGGGGCAAGGTGTGAAACTATTGTTAAGCGGAATTAATGAATGAGGATGATGCTAATTAATTATTATTTAATATTCAAAAAGGTTTTGATGTGCTTATTAATAATAGAAGATTACTTTGCCTAACATAACATAACTTTGCATCAGATAATTCGCAATGACCCTTATAAATAAAAGGTTTTTGGGGTAAAATGCTCGCATAAATGACGGATCCCTGCTCTTGATGCCGCCTCACCATTGCTGTTTGTACGTGTTCGCGTATGACCAGCGATGCTGCACGAGAGTGGAACAAGGACTCACATTTACATTTATACAAACACGCGCATGTCATAAATAGAAAAGAGTGAGTAACTTAATAGATATGCGATCCCTGAAGATATATTCTGTGATCTACTTCAGGCATTATAACGGAACAATGTGAGTCGCTTTTTTAGTGCAACTCATATGCATTTTTACTTTCGTCCGGGTTCCGGATGAAACTGCCAGGGAGGCACATTACAAATGGAATTGCTTGTTTGTGTGTGCACAGCATTAACCAGCTCAGTATGAGCCGCCAGTAAGTGATAATATATGATAAGTGCAAATCGTCCGATAATTAACCTCGACCTCGATCTGCTGAGAACATTTGTTGCTGTTGCCGATCTGAACACTTTTGCTGCCGCAGCTGCCGCTGTGTGTCGTACTCAGTCCGCCGTAAGTCAGCAAATGCAGCGTCTGGAACAACTCGTTGGGAAAGAACTGTTCGCTCGTCACGGTCGCAACAAACTGTTAACTGAACATGGCATTCAACTTCTTGGTTACGCCAGGAAAATCCTGCGTTTTAATGATGAGGCCTGCTCATCATTAATGTTCAGTAATCTTCAGGGCGTGTTAACTATCGGTGCTTCAGATGAATCTGCCGATACGATCTTACCTTTCCTGTTAAATCGCGTGAGTTCGGTTTATCCGAAATTAGCGCTGGATGTCCGCGTTAAACGTAATGCCTATATGGCAGAAATGCTGGAATCCCAGGAAGTGGATTTGATGGTAACCACCCATCGTCCTTCAGCGTTTAAGGCATTGAACCTGCGAACCTCGCCAACACACTGGTACTGCGCAGCGGAATACGTATTGCAAAAAGGCGAGCCGATCCCTCTTGTATTGCTGGATGATCCAAGTCCGTTTCGCGATATGGTGCTGGCGACGCTTAATAAAGCAGATATTCCATGGCGACTGGCTTATGTCGCCTCGACGCTTCCGGCCGTTCGTGCGGCAGTGAAAGCCGGTCTTGGCGTGACGGCAAGGCCGGTTGAGATGATGAGCCCGGACCTGCGTGTGCTGAGTGGAGTAGATGGCTTACCGCCGCTACCTGATACCGAATATTTGCTGTGCTATGACCCGTCCAGTAATAATGAGCTGGCCCAGGTGATCTATCAGGCGATGGAGAGCTACCATAATCCGTGGCAATACAGCCCAATGTCTGCTCCGGAAGGGGATGATTCATTGTTGATTGAAAGGGATATCGAGTAATCGACGGACGATAGATAATTCCTGAGACAATAGTGTAAAAAACGAGCCGCTGGGGGTGTTTTAAACCCCAGCGGCTTTTTTTTAGTAAAAATCCTTCCTCGCATAGTGCAGAACGTACAAAACTGTTCATTTTTCAATCACCAGAGATTCACGTCCCGAACGCACAAATAATCGCCTGAAAAAAATCACCTGCTACAATGATGTTAAAAAATACGTAAATTTGTTGCTGCGTTTTTGTTATGGAATGACAAAAGCGTGTCACAGATCAAGAAAATACTCTCTTTTGGGGGGAGGAATCGACACAAATTCCTGTCAAAATAGACCCGTATTTTTTCCATTGCTTCACAACGGACACGATTCAACAACATCTAATTATCCTGGAGTCGTCAAGGATCTGGGGTGAAAGGGCATTAAATGCTAATGGTGTTGATATTATGTAAACTAATGTGAAGAAACTTTTGTTAAAGTTGACAAAAGGTTATAGAAAGGAGTAAAAGACCACATCAATTAGCTGTATAAAAGAATTTCTACAGTGATTGTAAGGTTTTTTTTATTCCTCCCCATGAATCGATGTGGCGTCCATCTGCCGTGAAGAGCAGTGAATCTGGCGCTACTTTTGATGAGTAAGCAATGAGTATGTCAACATCCACTGAAGTCATCGCTCATCACTGGGCATTCGCTATCTTTCTTATCGTTGCCATTGGCCTGTGTTGCCTGATGCTGGTAGGCGGTTGGTTTTTAGGCGGTCGCGCACGCGCGAGGTCGAAAAACGTGCCGTTTGAATCCGGTATCGACTCGGTCGGCTCCGCCCGCTTACGCCTGTCCGCCAAGTTTTATCTGGTGGCCATGTTCTTCGTTATCTTCGACGTTGAAGCGCTGTATCTGTTCGCATGGTCAACCTCTATCCGCGAAAGCGGCTGGGTAGGCTTTGTGGAAGCTGCAATTTTTATTTTTGTGTTACTGGCAGGTCTGGTTTATCTGGTGCGTATTGGCGCGCTGGACTGGACGCCCGCGCGTTCACGCCGCGAGCGTATGAACCCGGAAACGAACAGTATCGCTAATCGTCAACGCTAACCGCGAGGCATTAAGATGGATTATACGCTCACCCGCATAGATCCCAACGGTGAGAACGACCGTTACCCCCTGCAAAAGCAGGAGATCGTAACCGACCCTCTGGAGCAAGAAGTTAACAAAAACGTGTTTATGGGCAAGCTCAATGACATGGTTAACTGGGGTCGTAAAAACTCAATTTGGCCGTATAACTTCGGTCTTTCCTGCTGTTACGTTGAGATGGTGACTTCGTTTACCGCGGTGCATGACGTGGCGCGTTTTGGCGCAGAAGTATTGCGTGCTTCGCCGCGTCAGGCTGACCTGATGGTGGTTGCAGGAACCTGCTTTACCAAAATGGCACCGGTTATTCAGCGTCTGTATGACCAGATGCTGGAACCAAAATGGGTTATCTCAATGGGTGCCTGTGCCAACTCTGGTGGTATGTACGATATTTATTCCGTTGTGCAGGGCGTCGATAAATTCATCCCGGTTGATGTGTATATCCCGGGCTGCCCGCCGCGTCCTGAAGCGTACATGCAGGCACTGATGCTATTGCAGGAATCTATCGGCAAAGAACGTCGTCCGCTCTCCTGGGTGGTTGGCGATCAGGGCGTTTATCGCGCCAATATGCAATCAGAGCGCGAACGCAAGCGCGGTGAACGCATTGCCGTAACCAACCTGCGTACACCTGACGAGATTTAATTTGCGCCTGTCGGCAAAGGGATTTTTCTTCGCTTATTCCTAAATCTATTTCGCGAAGCTTACTGCGCCGACAGTCACCACGGACCATTTGCAATGGTGAACAATATGACCGACTTAACCGCGCAAGAACCCGCCTGGCAGACCCGCGATCATCTTGATGATCCGGTGATTGGCGAACTGCGCAACCGTTTTGGGCCGGATGCCTTTACTGTTCAGGCGACTCGCACCGGGGTTCCCGTTGTGTGGATCAAGCGTGAACAATTACTGGAAGTTGGCGATTTCTTAAAGAAACTGCCGAAACCTTACGTCATGCTGTTTGACTTACACGGCATGGACGAACGTCTGCGCACACACCGCGAAGGGTTACCTGCCGCGGATTTTTCCGTTTTCTACCATCTGATTTCTATCGATCGTAACCGCGACATCATGCTGAAGGTGGCGCTGGCAGAAAACGACCTGCACGTACCGACCTTCACCAAACTGTTCCCGAACGCTAACTGGTATGAGCGTGAAACCTGGGATCTGTTTGGCATTACTTTCGACGGTCACCCGAACCTGCGCCGCATCATGATGCCGCAAACCTGGAAAGGTCACCCGCTGCGTAAAGATTACCCGGCGCGCGCTACCGAATTCTCGCCGTTTGAGCTGACCAAAGCCAAACAGGATCTGGAGATGGAAGCCCTGACCTTCAAACCGGAAGAGTGGGGGATGAAGCGCGGCACCGAAAACGAGGACTTCATGTTCCTCAACCTCGGTCCGAACCACCCGTCGGCGCACGGGGCTTTCCGTATCGTTTTACAACTCGACGGCGAAGAGATTGTCGACTGCGTACCAGACATCGGCTACCACCACCGTGGTGCGGAGAAAATGGGCGAGCGCCAGTCCTGGCACAGCTACATTCCGTATACCGACCGTATTGAATACCTCGGCGGCTGCGTTAACGAAATGCCTTACGTGCTGGCGGTAGAGAAACTGGCCGGGATCACCGTGCCGGATCGCGTTAACGTCATTCGCGTTATGCTCTCCGAACTGTTCCGTATCAACAGCCACCTGCTGTACATCTCGACCTTTATTCAGGACGTCGGCGCAATGACGCCCGTGTTCTTCGCCTTTACCGATCGTCAGAAAATTTACGATCTGGTGGAAGCGATCACGGGTTTCCGTATGCACCCGGCGTGGTTCCGTATTGGCGGCGTAGCGCACGACCTGCCGCGCGGCTGGGATCGCCTGCTGCGTGAGTTCCTCGACTGGATGCCGAAACGTCTGGCGTCTTACGAGAAAGCGGCGCTGCAAAATACCATTCTGAAAGGTCGTTCCCAGGGCGTTGCCGCCTATGGCGCGAAAGAGGCGCTGGAGTGGGGCACCACTGGCGCGGGCCTGCGTGCTACCGGGATCGACTTCGACGTGCGTAAGGCGCGTCCTTATTCTGGCTATGAAAACTTCGACTTTGAAATCCCGGTTGGTGGTGGTGTTTCTGACTGCTACACCCGCGTAATGCTGAAAGTGGAAGAGCTGCGCCAGAGTCTGCGCATTCTTGAGCAGTGCCTCAACAACATGCCGGAAGGCCCGTTCAAAGCGGATCACCCGCTGACCACGCCGCCGCCGAAAGAGCGCACGCTGCAACATATCGAAACCCTGATCACCCACTTCCTGCAAGTGTCGTGGGGGCCGGTGATGCCTGCCAATGAATCTTTCCAGATGATTGAGGCGACCAAGGGGATCAACAGTTACTACCTGACCAGCGACGGTAGCACCATGAGTTATCGCACTCGTATCCGCACGCCGAGTTATGCGCATTTGCAGCAAATTCCGGCGGCGATCCGCGGCAGCCTGGTGTCTGACCTGATTGTTTATCTGGGCAGTATCGATTTTGTTATGTCAGATGTGGACCGCTAATTATGCACGAGAATCAACAACCACAAACCGAGGCTTTTGAGCTGAGTGCGGCAGAGCGTGAAGCGATTGAGCACGAGATGCACCACTACGAAGACCCGCGTGCGGCGTCCATTGAAGCGCTGAAAATCGTTCAGAAGCAGCGTGGCTGGGTGCCGGATGGTGCGATCCACGCGATCGCCGATGTGCTGGGTATTCCGGCAAGCGACGTCGAAGGTGTGGCAACGTTCTACAGTCAGATCTTCCGCCAGCCGGTTGGTCGCCATGTGATCCGTTATTGCGACAGCGTGGTCTGTCATATCAACGGGTATCAGGGTATTCAGGCGGCGCTCGAGAAAAAGCTGAACATCAAACCAGGGCAAACGACATTTGATGGCCGCTTTACGCTGCTGCCAACTTGCTGCCTGGGGAACTGTGATAAAGGGCCAAACATGATGATCGATGAGGATACTCACGCGCATCTGACCCCGGAAGCGATCCCTGAACTGCTGGAGCGGTATAAATGAAAAACATTATCCGTACTCCCGAAACGCATCCGCTGACCTGGCGTCTGCGCGATGACAAACAGCCAGTGTGGCTGGACGAATATCGCAGCAAAAACGGTTACGAAGGCGCGCGTAAGGCGCTGACCGGGCTGTCTCCGGACGAAATCGTTAATCAGGTAAAAGACGCTGGTCTGAAAGGGCGCGGTGGCGCGGGCTTTTCTACCGGCCTGAAATGGAGCCTGATGCCGAAAGACGAATCCATGAACATCCGTTACCTGCTGTGTAACGCCGATGAAATGGAGCCAGGCACCTATAAAGACCGCCTGCTGATGGAGCAACTGCCGCACCTGCTGGTGGAAGGTATGCTCATCTCCGCGTTTGCGCTGAAAGCTTACCGTGGCTACATCTTCCTGCGTGGCGAATATATCGAAGCGGCAGTAAATCTGCGCCGCGCCATTGCCGAAGCCACTGAAGCGGGCTTGCTTGGCAAAAACATTATGGGAACAGGTTTCGACTTCGAACTGTTCGTCCATACCGGGGCAGGGCGCTACATCTGCGGGGAAGAAACAGCGTTAATCAACTCCCTGGAAGGGCGTCGTGCTAACCCACGCTCGAAACCCCCCTTCCCGGCAACCTCCGGCGTATGGGGCAAACCGACCTGTGTCAACAACGTCGAAACCCTGTGTAACATTCCGGCGATCCTCGCTAACGGCGTGGAGTGGTATCAGAACATCTCGAAAAGTAAAGATGCTGGCACCAAGCTGATGGGCTTCTCCGGTCGGGTGAAAAATCCGGGACTGTGGGAACTGCCGTTCGGCACCACCGCACGCGAGATCCTCGAAGATTACGCCGGTGGTATGCGTGATGGTCTGAAATTTAAAGCCTGGCAGCCAGGCGGCGCGGGGACTGACTTCCTGACCGAAGCGCACCTTGATCTGCCGATGGAATTCGAAAGTATCGGTAAAGCGGGAAGCCGTCTGGGTACGGCGCTGGCGATGGCGGTTGACCATGAGATCAACATGGTGTCGCTGGTGCGTAACCTGGAAGAGTTTTTCGCCCGTGAATCCTGCGGCTGGTGTACGCCGTGCCGCGACGGTCTGCCGTGGAGCGTGAAAATTCTGCGTGCGCTGGAGCGTGGTGAAGGTCAGCCGGGCGATATCGAAACACTTGAGCAACTGTGTCGATTCTTAGGCCCGGGTAAAACTTTCTGTGCCCACGCACCTGGTGCAGTGGAGCCGTTACAGAGCGCCATCAAATATTTCCGCGAAGAATTTGAGGCGGGAATCAAACAGCCGTTCAGCAATACCCATTTGATTAATGGGATTCAGCCGAACCTGCTGAAAGAGCGCTGGTAACCGAATTTCGATTAACGCTCAGTCTCTGACTGAGAAAACTGGAAGCATGCTAATGGCTACAATTCATGTAGACGGCAAAGAATACGAGGTCAACGGAGCGGACAACCTGCTGGAAGCTTGTCTGTCTCTGGGCCTTGATATTCCTTACTTTTGCTGGCATCCGGCGCTGGGAAGCGTCGGTGCTTGCCGCCAGTGTGCGGTGAAGCAATACCAAAACGCGGAAGACACGCGTGGTCGCCTGGTGATGTCCTGTATGACACCGGCTTCCGATGGCACCTTTATTTCCATTGACGACGAAGAAGCGAAACAGTTCCGTGAAAGTGTGGTCGAGTGGTTAATGACCAACCACCCGCACGACTGTCCGGTATGTGAAGAAGGCGGTAACTGCCATCTTCAGGATATGACCGTGATGACCGGACACAGCTTCCGTCGCTACCGTTTCACCAAACGTACCCACCGTAATCAGGATTTGGGGCCATTCATCTCTCACGAAATGAACCGCTGCATCGCCTGCTACCGCTGTGTGCGTTACTACAAAGATTACGCTGACGGTACAGATCTGGGCGTTTACGGTGCGCACGACAACGTCTACTTCGGTCGCCCGGAAGACGGCACGCTGGAAAGCGAATTTTCCGGTAACCTGGTCGAAATTTGCCCGACCGGCGTATTTACCGACAAAACGCACTCCGAGCGTTACAACCGTAAATGGGATATGCAGTTTGCGCCGAGCATCTGCCAGCAATGTTCCATCGGCTGTAACATCAGCCCCGGTGAACGTTACGGCGAACTGCGTCGTATCGAAAACCGTTACAACGGTACGGTAAACCACTACTTCCTCTGCGACCGTGGTCGTTTCGGTTACGGTTACGTCAACCTGAAGGATCGTCCGCGTCAGCCAGTACAGCGTCGTGGCGATGATTTCATTACCCTCAACGCCGAACAGGCAATGCAGGGCGCGGCAGATATTCTGCGTCAGTCGAAGAAAGTGATCGGTATTGGTTCTCCGCGTGCCAGCGTGGAAAGCAACTTTGCGCTGCGTGAACTGGTGGGCGAAGAAAACTTCTACACCGGTATCGCTCACGGTGAGCAGGAACGTCTGCAACTGGCGCTGAAAGTGCTGCGTGAAGGCGGCATTTATACTCCGGCTCTGCGCGAAATCGAATCTTACGATGCGGTACTGGTGCTGGGCGAAGACGTTACCCAGACCGGCGCGCGCGTCGCGCTGGCAGTGCGTCAGGCTGTGAAAGGTAAAGCGCGCGAAATGGCGGCAGCACAGAAAGTGGCTGACTGGCAGATTGCGGCAATCCTCAACATCGGTCAACGTGCGAAGCATCCGCTGTTTGTTACCAACGTTGATGACACCCGTCTGGATGATATCGCGGCGTGGACTTACCGCGCACCGGTTGAAGATCAGGCGCGTTTAGGTTTTGCCATCGCCCATGCGCTGGATAACTCTGCGCCAGCGGTTGACGGTATCGAACCTGAGCTGCAAAGCAAAATCGACGTCATCGTGCAGGCACTGGCAGGTGCGAAGAAACCGTTGATTATCTCCGGGACGAACGCCGGTAGCATAGAGGTGATTCAGGCTGCGGCTAACGTCGCGAAAGCCCTGAAAGGTCGCGGCGCTGACGTTGGTATCACCATGATTGCCCGTTCCGTCAACAGCATGGGGCTGGGCATTATGGGTGGCGGTTCGCTTGAAGAAGCGTTGACCGAACTGGAAACCGGACGCGCCGACGCGGTGGTGGTGCTGGAAAACGATCTGCATCGTCACGCTTCCGCTACCCGCGTGAATGCTGCGCTGGCTAAAGCGCCGCTGGTGATGGTGGTTGATCATCAACGCACAGCGATTATGGAAAACGCCCATCTGGTACTTTCTGCTGCCAGCTTTGCTGAAAGCGACGGTACGGTGATCAACAACGAAGGCCGCGCCCAACGTTTCTTCCAGGTTTACGATCCTGCTTATTACGACAGCAAAACTGTCATGCTGGAAAGCTGGCGCTGGTTACACTCGCTGCACAGCACCCTGCTGAGCCGTGAAGTGGACTGGACGCAGCTCGACCATGTGATTGACGCTGTTGTGGCGAAAATCCCGGAACTGGCAGGTATCAAAGATGCTGCGCCGGATGCGACATTCCGTATTCGTGGGCAGAAACTGGCCCGTGAACCGCACCGTTACAGCGGTCGTACCGCCATGCGCGCCAATATCAGCGTTCATGAGCCGCGTCAGCCGCAGGATATTGACACCATGTTCACCTTCTCGATGGAAGGTAACAACCAGCCGACTGCGCACCGTTCGCAAGTGCCGTTTGCCTGGGCGCCGGGCTGGAACTCCCCGCAGGCGTGGAACAAATTCCAGGACGAAGTGGGCGGCAAACTGCGCTTTGGCGATCCGGGCGTGCGTCTGTTTGAAACCAGCGAAAATGGTCTGGATTACTTCACCAGCGTACCGGCACGCTTCCAGCCGCAGGACGGGAAATGGCGTATCGCGCCGTATTACCACCTGTTTGGCAGCGATGAATTGTCACAGCGTGCTCCGGTCTTCCAGAGCCGTATGCCGCAGCCGTACATCAAACTCAACCCAGCGGATGCCGCGAAGTTAGGTGTGAACGCAGGTACACACGTCTCCTTTAGTTACGATGGCAACACGGTCACGCTGCCGGTTGAAATCGCTGAAGGGCTGACGGCAGGGCAGGTGGGCTTGCCGATGGGTATGTCCGGTATTGCTCCGGTGCTGGCTGGCGCGCATCTTGAGGATCTCAAGGAGGCACAACAATGAGTTGGATATCACCGGAACTGATTGAGATCCTGCTGACCATCCTCAAAGCGGTGGTGATCCTGCTGGTGGTTGTCACCTGTGGGGCATTCATGAGCTTTGGCGAACGTCGCCTGCTGGGTCTGTTCCAGAACCGTTACGGACCTAACCGTGTTGGCTGGGGCGGTTCGCTCCAGCTGGTTGCGGACATGATCAAAATGTTCTTTAAAGAAGACTGGATCCCGAAATTCTCGGATCGCGTCATCTTTACCCTGGCACCGATGATTGCCTTTACCTCACTGCTGCTGGCCTTTGCGATTGTGCCTGTCAGCCCGGGTTGGGTGGTTGCCGACCTGAACATCGGGATTTTGTTCTTCCTGATGATGGCAGGTCTGGCGGTTTACGCGGTGCTGTTTGCGGGCTGGTCAAGTAACAACAAATACTCGCTGCTGGGTGCGATGCGTGCTTCTGCGCAGACCCTGAGCTACGAAGTGTTCCTCGGGCTTTCCCTGATGGGCGTGGTGGCTCAGGCCGGTTCATTCAACATGACCGACATCGTCAACAGCCAGGCGCATGTGTGGAACGTCATCCCGCAATTCTTTGGTTTTATTACCTTTGCCATCGCGGGCGTGGCGGTATGTCACCGTCACCCGTTTGACCAGCCGGAAGCCGAGCAGGAACTGGCGGATGGTTACCACATTGAATATTCCGGTATGAAGTTCGGTCTGTTCTTCGTGGGTGAGTACATCGGGATTGTGACCATCTCTGCATTGATGGTGACGCTGTTCTTCGGTGGCTGGCAAGGCCCGTTGTTACCGCCATTCATCTGGTTCGCGCTGAAAACCGCGTTCTTTATGATGATGTTCATTTTGATTCGTGCGTCGTTACCGCGTCCGCGTTATGACCAGGTAATGTCCTTCGGCTGGAAAATCTGCCTGCCGCTGACGCTGATCAACTTGCTGGTAACGGCGGCTGTCATTCTCTGGCAGGCGCAATAAGGGGCAATAAGACCATGACCTTAAAAGAATTGTTAGTAGGTTTCGGCACCCAGGTTCGTAGTATCTGGATGATCGGCCTGCACGCGTTCGCCAAACGCGAAACGCGAATGTACCCGGAAGAGCCGGTCTATCTGCCGCCCCGTTATCGTGGTCGTATCGTTCTGACCCGCGACCCGGACGGCGAAGAGCGTTGCGTAGCCTGTAACCTCTGCGCGGTAGCCTGCCCGGTCGGCTGTATCTCGCTGCAAAAAGCAGAAACCAAAGACGGTCGCTGGTACCCGGAATTTTTCCGCATCAACTTCTCACGCTGCATTTTCTGTGGTCTGTGCGAAGAAGCCTGTCCGACCACGGCGATTCAGTTAACCCCGGATTTCGAAATGGGGGAATACAAGCGCCAGGATCTGGTTTACGAAAAAGAGGATCTGCTGATCTCCGGTCCGGGCAAATACCCGGAATATAACTTCTACCGGATGGCAGGTATGGCAATCGACGGCAAAGATAAGGGCGAAGCAGAGAACGAAGCCAAGCCTATCGACGTCAAGAGCCTGTTACCGTAAGGAGAGGGGCAATGGAGTTCGCTTTTTATATCTGTGGCCTGATAGCCATACTTGCGACCTTGCGAGTGATCACCCATACCAATCCGGTACACGCACTGCTGTACCTGATTATTTCGCTGCTGGCGATTTCCGGGGTGTTCTTCTCACTGGGCGCTTACTTCGCCGGTGCGCTGGAAATTATCGTCTACGCGGGTGCCATTATGGTGCTGTTCGTGTTCGTGGTGATGATGCTCAACCTGGGCGGTTCAGAAATCGAACAGGAACGCCAGTGGCTGAAACCGCAGGTGTGGATTGGTCCGGCAATTTTGTCGGCCATCATGCTGGTGGTGATTGTTTACGCCATCCTTGGTGTTAATGATCAGGGTATCGACGGTACGCCAATCAGTGCTAAAGCAGTGGGTATTACGCTGTTCGGGCCTTACGTACTGGCGGTGGAACTGGCTTCTATGCTGCTGCTCGCGGGTCTGGTTGTGGCCTTCCACGTCGGTCGTGAAGAGCGTGCGGGTGAAGTGCTGAGCAATCGTAAAGACGACAGCGCGAAAAGAAAAACGGAGGAGCACGCATGATCCCCTTACAACATGGACTGATCCTCGCGGCAATCTTATTCGTTCTTGGCTTAACCGGTCTGGTTATCCGTCGCAATCTGCTGTTTATGCTGATTGGTCTGGAAATCATGATTAACGCCTCCGCGCTGGCCTTTGTGGTCGCCGGAAGCTACTGGGGTCAGACCGACGGTCAGGTGATGTACATTCTCGCCATCAGCCTCGCGGCGGCAGAAGCGAGTATCGGCCTTGCGCTGCTGCTGCAACTTCACCGTCGTCGCCAGAACCTGAACATCGATTCAGTAAGTGAGATGCGCGGATGAACATGCTTGCCTTAACCATTATTTTGCCATTGATTGGCTTCGTCCTGCTGGCGTTCTCCCGTGGGCGCTGGTCTGAAAACGTTTCGGCGATCGTCGGCGTTGGCTCTGTGGGCCTGGCGGCGCTGGTAACCGCCTTTATCGGCGTTGATTTCTTCGCTAACGGCGAGCAGGCATACAGCCAGCCGCTGTGGACGTGGATGTCGGTAGGCGACTTTAACATCGGTTTTAACCTGGTGCTGGACGGCCTGTCGCTGACCATGCTCTCGGTGGTCACTGGTGTGGGTTTCCTTATTCACATGTACGCCTCCTGGTACATGCGCGGTGAAGAGGGCTACTCTCGCTTCTTCGCCTACACCAACCTGTTCATCGCCAGCATGGTAGTTCTGGTTCTCGCCGATAACCTGCTGCTGATGTACCTCGGCTGGGAAGGCGTGGGCCTGTGCTCCTATCTGCTGATCGGTTTCTATTACACCGATCCGAAGAATGGCGCAGCGGCAATGAAAGCGTTCGTCGTGACCCGTGTGGGTGACGTTTTCCTCGCTTTCGCACTGTTCATTCTTTACAACGAACTGGGCACCCTGAACTTCCGCGAAATGGTGGAACTGGCACCAGCGCACTTTGCTGACGGCAATAACATGCTGATGTGGGCGACGCTGATGCTGCTGGGCGGTGCGGTCGGTAAATCTGCGCAGTTGCCGTTGCAGACATGGCTTGCTGACGCGATGGCGGGCCCGACGCCTGTCTCCGCGCTGATCCACGCCGCAACGATGGTAACCGCGGGTGTCTACCTGATCGCCCGTACCCACGGCCTGTTCCTGATGACGCCGGAAGTTCTGCATCTGGTGGGTATTGTCGGGGCGGTTACGCTGCTGCTGGCCGGTTTTGCCGCGCTGGTACAGACCGACATCAAACGTGTTCTCGCTTACTCTACCATGAGCCAGATTGGCTACATGTTCCTCGCGCTTGGCGTGCAGGCATGGGATGCGGCGATTTTCCACTTGATGACTCACGCGTTCTTTAAAGCGCTGCTGTTCCTGGCATCCGGTTCCGTCATTCTGGCCTGCCATCACGAACAGAACATCTTCAAGATGGGCGGTCTGCGTAAATCTATTCCGCTGGTTTATCTCTGCTTCCTGGTGGGCGGCGCAGCACTGTCGGCACTGCCGCTGGTCACTGCGGGCTTCTTCAGTAAGGATGAGATCCTCGCGGGTGCGGTGGCGAATGGTCATATCAATCTGATGGTGGCAGGTCTGGTCGGTGCGTTTATGACCTCGCTCTACACCTTCCGTATGATTTTCATCGTCTTCCACGGAAAAGAACAAATTCACGCTCACGCCGTGAAAGGGGTAACTCACAGCCTGCCGCTGATTGTGCTGCTGACCCTTTCCACCTTCGTTGGCGCACTGATTGTACCGCCGCTGCAGGGCGTGCTTCCGCAAACGACGGAGCTGGCGCACGGCAGCATGTTGACCCTGGAAATTACCTCTGGCGTGGTCGCGGTGGTCGGCATTCTGCTGGCTGCCTGGCTGTGGCTGGGTAAACGTACTCTGGTGACCTCCATCGCCAACAGTGCGCCGGGCCGTCTGCTGGGCACCTGGTGGTACAACGCCTGGGGCTTTGACTGGCTGTACGACAAAGTGTTCGTCAAGCCGTTCCTGGGTATTGCCTGGTTGCTGAAACGCGATCCGCTGAACTCAATGATGAACATTCCGGCGGTTCTTTCCCGCTTTGCAGGTAAAGGCCTGCTGTTAAGCGAGAACGGTTATCTGCGCTGGTATGTGGCATCCATGAGCATCGGTGCGGTCGTGGTGCTGGCACTGTTGATGGTACTGCGTTGAGTTAAGGATTGTGGGATTGCCCCTGGGCATATAAGAACGTAGGTCGGATAAGCTGCCTTCGCGGCGCATCCGACACTACCCCCAGTCCGAAGAGAATTTTCTGTCGTGAGAATTCGTTGAAAATCCGGTCCTGACGGGACTTTTACAAGGAATAAAGATCGCCATGTTACTACCCTGGCTAATATTAATTCCCTTTATTGGCGGCTTCCTGTGCTGGCAGACCGAACGCTTTGGCGTCAAGGTGCCGCGCTGGATCGCGCTGATCACCATGGGATTGACGCTGGCGCTGTCGCTGCAACTGTGGTTGCAGGGCGGTTATTCACTGACGCAATCCGCCGGAATTCCGCAGTGGCAGTCTGAATTCGACATGCCGTGGATCCCGCGTTTTGGTATCTCTATCCATCTCGCCATTGACGGGCTGTCGCTGCTGATGGTCGTGCTGACCGGTCTGCTCGGTGTGCTGGCGGTACTCTGTTCGTGGAAAGAGATCGAAAAATATCAGGGCTTCTTCCACCTCAACCTGATGTGGATCCTGGGCGGCGTTATCGGCGTGTTCCTTGCCATCGACATGTTCCTGTTCTTCTTCTTCTGGGAAATGATGCTGGTGCCGATGTACTTCCTGATCGCACTGTGGGGGCATAAAGCCTCTGACGGTAAAACGCGTATCACGGCGGCAACCAAGTTCTTCATTTACACCCAGGCGAGTGGTCTGGTGATGTTGATTGCCATCCTGGCGCTGGTTTTTGTTCACTACAATGCGACCGGCGTCTGGACCTTCAACTATGAAGAGCTGCTGAATACGCCAATGTCCAGTGGTGTGGAATACCTGTTAATGCTGGGCTTCTTCATCGCCTTCGCAGTCAAAATGCCGGTGGTTCCGCTGCATGGCTGGCTGCCGGATGCGCACTCCCAGGCTCCGACCGCCGGTTCCGTTGACCTCGCGGGGATCTTGCTGAAAACTGCCGCTTACGGTTTGCTGCGTTTCTCCCTGCCGCTGTTCCCGAACGCGTCGGCAGAGTTCGCGCCAATTGCTATGTGGCTGGGTGTTATCGGCATCTTCTACGGTGCGTGGATGGCCTTCGCCCAGACCGATATCAAACGTCTGATCGCCTACACCTCGGTTTCCCACATGGGCTTCGTGCTGATTGCTATCTACACCGGCAGCCAGTTGGCCTACCAGGGCGCGGTAATCCAGATGATTGCGCACGGCTTGTCGGCGGCGGGTCTGTTTATTCTTTGTGGTCAGCTTTATGAACGTATCCATACCCGCGACATGCGCATGATGGGCGGTCTGTGGAGCAAGATGAAATGGCTGCCAGCACTGTCGCTGTTCTTTGCGGTGGCAACGCTTGGGATGCCTGGCACCGGTAACTTCGTCGGCGAATTTATGATTCTGTTCGGCAGCTTCCAGGTTGTCCCGGTGATTACCGTTATCTCTACCTTTGGGCTGGTCTTTGCATCTGTTTATTCGCTGGCGATGTTGCATCGCGCTTACTTCGGTAAAGCGAAAAGCCAGATTGCCAGCCAGGAACTGCCAGGGATGTCGCTGCGTGAGCTGTTTATGATCCTGTTGCTGGTGGTGCTGCTGGTACTGCTGGGCTTCTATCCGCAGCCGATTCTGGATACCTCGCACTCCGCGATTGGCAATATCCAGCAGTGGTTTGTTAATTCCGTTACTACTACAAGGCCGTAAATCGCCATGACAATAACTCCACAAAACCTGATCGCACTGCTACCGTTGCTGATCGTCGGCTTGACGGTGGTGGTTGTGATGCTCTCCATTGCGTGGCGACGCAATCATTTCCTCAACGCTACGCTCTCGGTTATTGGGCTTAACGCGGCGCTGGTTTCGCTCTGGTTTGTCGGCCAGGCGGGCGCTATGGACGTTACGCCGCTGATGCGCGTTGATGGTTTCGCCATGCTTTACACCGGGCTGGTATTGTTGGCGAGCCTCGCCACCTGTACTTTCGCCTACCCGTGGCTTGAAGGCTATAACGACAACAAGGATGAGTTCTACCTGTTGGTGTTAATTGCCGCGCTGGGCGGGATCCTGCTGGCGAATGCCAACCATCTGGCGTCTTTGTTCCTCGGTATTGAACTGATCTCTTTGCCGCTGTTTGGCCTGGTCGGTTACGCTTTCCGCCAGAAACGTTCGCTGGAAGCCAGTATCAAATACACCATCCTTTCTGCCGCAGCGTCTTCTTTCCTGCTGTTTGGTATGGCGCTGGTGTATGCACAGTCTGGCGACCTGTCGTTTGTCGCGCTGGGTAAAAACCTCGGCGACGGTATGCTCAACGAGCCGCTGTTGCTGGCAGGTTTCGGACTGATGATTGTTGGCCTCGGCTTCAAACTCTCGCTGGTGCCGTTCCACCTGTGGACGCCAGACGTATACCAGGGCGCGCCTGCGCCGGTTTCCACTTTCCTGGCGACGGCGAGCAAAATCGCTATCTTCGGTGTGGTGATGCGTCTGTTCCTCTACGCACCGGTGGGTGACAGCGAAGCGATTCGCGTAGTACTGGCGATTATCGCCTTTGCCTCCATCATCTTCGGTAACCTGATGGCGCTGAGCCAGACCAACATCAAACGTCTGCTCGGTTACTCATCTATCTCTCACCTCGGCTATCTGCTGGTGGCGCTGATTGCGCTGCAAACTGGTGAGATGTCGATGGAAGCGGTAGGGGTTTACCTGGCCGGTTATCTGTTCAGCAGCCTCGGCGCGTTCGGCGTGGTCAGCCTGATGTCCAGCCCGTATCGTGGCCCGGATGCTGATTCCCTGTTCTCTTACCGCGGTCTGTTCTGGCATCGCCCGATCCTCGCGGCGGTGATGACGGTGATGATGCTGTCTCTGGCCGGTATTCCGATGACGCTGGGCTTTATTGGTAAGTTCTACGTGCTGGCGGTCGGTGTCCAGGCACACTTGTGGTGGCTGGTGGGCGCCGTGGTTGTCGGTTCGGCAATCGGCCTTTACTACTACCTGCGCGTGGCGGTGAGCCTGTACCTGCACGCCCCGGAACAACCGGGTCGCGATGCACCGTCAAACTGGCAGTACAGCGCAGGCGGTATCGTGGTGCTGATCTCTGCACTGTTGGTACTGGTGCTGGGTGTATGGCCACAACCGCTGATTAGCATTGTGCGGTTAGCAATGCCGCTGATGTAAGCTATCAGTTTGTAAGTCAGAAAGCCGCCGACATGTTCGGCGGTTTTTTTTGGTGCCCTGACACCATCACCCAACAATAACCGTCAGCGCATGATTCCCTTGTCGCAGCATACGTCGATACGCGCTAATCAGCTTTTCCATATCAAGCATGATCGAAGCAAAGAGTTGCCCCTCTAACTCTTCTGAAAAGGTCACTCCCGGATAAATCTCCATTTCATTGAGTCGCTTAATGGAAAACTGTTTACGCAGCTCACTTCGATCCAGTGATTCCAGTCGGTCGATTGTCGCGGCTAACTCCTGATTCCAGGTCAATCCCAGGAAGCCATCTATGCCATCTTCGAGGCTGTGTTCACCAAGCACGGCACGACTCAGCGGATCATTCTTCGCGGGATCAAAAGCAGAGGTGCCTGTCAGCCCAAAGTGTAAAAAATCCCAGCGTTTATCAATATCCAGTCGGCGTAATCCTGAAAGCGTGTCATGTATATTATCCATCAAAGGTTTTTCAGTAGACTCAAGCAGTTGGTTAATCTTTTCTGAGTCAATTTCTGCAAAATAACCAATCATTCCCATTTATTTTTCCTCCATTGAATTTTATGTTTCGCATCTTAAAACAGACGAGGGAAAATAAAATGTACATGTCGCTGTTTCTGGACCCGCCTCGAGAAATTTTTATTATTTACTGTTGTGTAACAAGGTTATAACACCATCTGAGCCATTTTCTGATAATTCAATCTGTCTGCTGTATCACCGGGCAAGTGGTATTGTTTATTACGATAAAAAGCGGTGTCAGTAATCATTACGGCGGGAATATCGTGTTGCCAATAATTCAGGTGGTCAGAGAAATCAATACCGGGAATAAACCATGGGGCATTCATAGAATAAACAGATAAATCCCGGGATGATAACAATGCCGTTTTTACCTGACGAACGGTGTTGATATCCTGTATTCTGCCGACCAGGCAATAAAGTCCCCCCGATCGGGATAAAGCCAGGACATTGCGGGTAAGGGTAATCCTGGCTACCAGGCGCAGAGTCGTAATAGCCAATCGGGGACGCCCTGCGCGGTAACTCTGGCACCGCTACTGACAAAGAACTCTTTTATATACTCTACGGACCTATTCAGATTATCAATATTGTCGGCATTACGTGGATGCACAGTTTGTGTAAGATAACGAACTGTTTTTTCTAATTGCTCAGGACTGACGTGTCGGGGCGTTGGCGATAATGCAGTGACCCAGGGTTGGTAAAAATAATCAGAGGGAGTGAAATCAGAAATAATATAACAAAAGGATTTTTTTCATATATAAATTATCAATAAAAGACGTTATTTTATCATTATTTATAATGAGTTATGAGTGTTTGTTTTATTACGGTTGTTAGATCTATACAAAAAGTATCTTTTACAGTGGCTTCGCTATTTTAAAAAGGAATTCATATAAGGAAAAATATAATTATGTTATTTATTGGCAGATTGAGTTGACAGGGGGCAGAACTCTGAGGGTAAGAAAAGTCAGCAACAACAATCCACTACATCAACAGACCAGCAATCGCGTGCCGAGATACGCTGGAAATACCCGAAGATTGAACTGGCGGATGGTGTGACTGACATCAGTCAGTGATGACTGTTTAGCAAACTATGTTCGACCAGTCAGCATATTTGCTGACTGGTCGAATTAATTAACAATGATGTTAACTCACTCTTTTGCCGGATGCTCTATTTTTGGGTTGTGAGTGTTTTATTTCTAATTGTGTATAAGAAGCATTGATTCGTGCATCGCCATATTTATCTAAATAACAATTTCTGTTTACCAGTCGATGTTGAAAATCAATTTCGTACTGCTCTTCTGCTGAATATTTTTTAAATCTGTCAGCATAGTTTTTTAATAACGTATAGGGGGCGCTGTCAGAATTGCTTTCCCTTTGTTCAATCACTTCCTGGGCTGCCATGCACACAAACGCACCGCAACTTTGGCTTAAGTATTGCTGAAGATCGGCATGTAAAAATATTATCTCTGGTTCATTTAAATGAACTTTTATATTATTATTCGACATTTCTCCCATGAGTTCAGAATTAAAACTATTAATGACACGCGTAAGTGAATTTTCTTTATCATGGCCTAGTGCACGCAATGAGTTGAATATGACGCATTTTATTTGTAGTTTATTATTTTTTTATTTACTATTTTCTGTAGCGAAACTAATATCCAGTGTCCGCCAGTATTTATGGGGAATAACTGGACTTCATTCGGTCATGATGGATCGCTCTTAATATTTTCATTGAGAGCGTCTTCCAGGTGAGTTCTGGTGGAGTAGGGGACGTAGAGACCAGTAGGATAATTGACTTGAGTATTTTTTGCATTAGCGGCGATCTTCTGAAGATAGCAAGCTATTTCATCTGTGGTTAATTGACGATTTTTATCCCAGAAGTTTGTATCATCACTCAGTTCATTATTCTCATCATTTAAAAGCACCTTTGAAAGCGACTGTTTTTCAGATATAAGAGGAATTTCATCACCGATAATTGTCATTAATTTCGAAGGGGAGAATAGCTTTTTGAACAGGAGAACATCTGAATTATCCGGACCAGTTGGTTTAAGGTGGGAGTTGGTTGCGGTATGTGCCAAATTATATAATTTTAAACAGGCATTTTTAATAAGTCGGATAATCGATAGGGTCTCATTTGTTGGGTTTCTAACAATATGGTAAAGAATATCTTCAGCTTTTTTTCCAAATTCATCATAACCTAACGCAATATTATGCAGTAACTCAATACTTTCTTCATCTCCGGATAACGCTGTTTTTTTTAAAGACTGCAGTAATTCCTCGGTCACAGTAAATTTTTCTGCAAATGTCTGACTGAGTTGGGTTTGAGATAATTGACAATAATTGCTGACAACTGTAACCATCATGGGCTCCTTTTAGTTGCAAAGGTTGTGCTGAATGAAGATAAAAAGAGGCAACTTATTGCTCTGAATATAGTTCGTAAGGAGATGAATAAATATCAAAAATCGCTCAATATGCCCGTGTGGGTGGATATATGTAGCGCGGGTTGCGATAACAGGGCAAGTTTCGCCCTGTTTTTAATAATAAGCAGAGTTAAACGTTAAACACGGTGAAATCATTCGCTAGTTCAGTCGCCGGGAAAATTGACCTGCATTCACGTAACAGGTGCTGACAACCTTTGTCATCATAGCGCGAGCTGACGTGGGTAATGATTAGCTTACCGACTCCAGCCTCACGGGCTAGTGTCGCAGCCTGGCGTGTAGAGCTATGGCCGCGACTATTGGCTTTGGCTTCCATGGTTATATCCAGCGTCGCTTCGTGCACCATGACATCGACACCTTTAGCCAGGTCAAGTGCGGCATCGCAGGGGCCGGTATCGCCGAAAATAGCGAGCGCTTTACCTGGCACTGGAGCAGCTAAGTAATCTGCGCCGTTAATCTGCCTTCCATCTTCCAGCGTGATTGTTTTGCCCGCTTTTAATTCCTGAAACAGTGGGCCAGGCGGCACGCCAGCAGCTTTTAATGCCTGGGCATTTAATGCACCCGGTTTATCATGTTCTTCAATACGATAGCCATAACATTCCAGTGGGTGTTCCAGCGGATAAGCGGTTACTTTGCGCAGGCCATCATCGAGAATTTCGCCAGCGCCAATTTCGACAATTTCCAGCGGATAATCGGTCCATGAGCCGCTAATCCGCAGCGCGGTTTCCACAAATTCACGGATACCTTGCGGACCATAAATCGTTAAGGGTTGGATAATGCCTGACATAGAACGACTGCACAGCAAGCCGGGTAAACCAAAAAGATGATCGCCATGAAGGTGACTGATAAAAATCTTGTCCAGTTTTCCAGGGTTAAAGGCGGTATGCAGTAGCTGATGCTGGGTGCCTTCACCGCAGTCAAACAACCAAAGTCCGCTCTGGGTCGGATGTTGCAGGTTAAGCAATATTGCCGTGACATTGCGCGTGCGGGTTGGCACACCGGCTGAAGTACCTAAAAAAATTAATTCCATGAGTTCATCACGTTTCAAAAAATATTCCGGCTAGTATAAGGCATACATCTAAAAGGAGAGCATTATGATTGAATGGCAAGATCTGCATCACTCTGAATTATCGGTTTCCCAGCTTTATGCCTTATTACAACTGCGTTGCGCGGTGTTTGTTGTCGAGCAGAATTGCCCTTATCAGGATATCGATGGTGATGATTTGACGGGGGATAATCGCCATATTCTCGGTTGGAAAAATGATGAACTGGTGGCGTATGCGAGGATTCTGAAAAGTGATGATGATCTTGAGCCGGTCGTTATAGGTCGGGTGATTGTCAGTGAAGCGTTGCGTGGCGAAAAAGTGGGGCAGCAGCTGATGAGTAAAACACTCGAAACATGTACGCATCACTGGCCTGATAAGCCTGTTTACCTCGGGGCGCAGGCGCATCTGCAAAACTTCTACCAGAGTTTCGGTTTTATCCCTGTGACGGAGGTCTATGAAGAAGATGGTATCCCACACATTGGGATGGCACGCGAGGTAATTCAGGCGTAATCAACAACCCTTGTCTATAGTTAGTGACAGGTTTTACGCAAATGGAGAACGAGAATGTCTAATCAGTTTGGTGATACACGTATCGATGACGACCTGACGCTGCTTAGTGAAACACTGGAAGAGGTGCTCCGCTCCTCTGGCGATCCCGCCGATCAGAAATATGTTGAGCTGAAAGCGCGTGCAGAAAAAGCGCTGGATGATGTGAAAAAACGGGTTAGCCAGGCTTCAGACAGTTATTACTATCGGGCGAAGCAGGCAGTTTATCGTGCTGATGACTACGTCCACGAAAAACCCTGGCAAGGAATTGGTGTGGGCGCGGCCGTTGGGCTGGTACTAGGACTGTTGCTGGCACGCCGTTAAAACCTCCCTACACCGGGGTACTGCATTTTTTTTGTAGTACCCCGTATAATGTGAGGCTTTTAACAGGGAGAGGTCCGCGTGCAATCACTTACTACGGCGCTGGAAAATCTACTGCGCCATTTGTCGCAAGAGATTCCGGCGACACCCGGCATTCGGGTTATCGATATTCCTTTCCCTCTCAAAGACGCTTTTGATGCCTTGAGCTGGCTGGCCAGTCAGCAAACGTACCCGCAATTCTACTGGCAACAACGTAATGGTGATGAAGAAGCTGCCGTCCTGGGCGCGATTACCCGTTTTACGTCGTTGGACCAGGCACAACGTTTTCTTCGCCAGCACCCGGAACACGCCGACTTACGCATTTGGGGGCTGAATGCTTTTGACCCGTCGCAGGGCAATTTACTTTTACCCCGCCTGGAATGGCGACGCTGTGGCGGTAAAGCCACGCTGCGGCTGACGCTATTCAGCGAAAGCTCCCTTCAGCACGATGCGATTCAGGCAACAGAATTTATCGCCACACTGGTGAGTATCAAGCCCTTGCCTGGGTTACATTTAACCACCACGCGAGAACAACACTGGCCGGACAAAACGGGCTGGACGCAATTAATCGAACTGGCAACGAAAACCATCGCCGAAGGGGAGCTCGACAAAGTGGTGCTCGCTCGGGCAACTGACCTGCATTTCGCAAGTCCGGTCAACGCGGCGGCGATGATGGCTGCCAGTCGTCGACTGAATCTGAATTGCTACCATTTTTACATGGCCTTTGATGGCGAAACTGCTTTTCTTGGCTCTTCACCGGAACGGTTATGGCGGCGGCGTGACAACGCGCTGCGTACTGAAGCGCTGGCGGGAACGGTAGCAAATCATCCTGATGATAAGCAGGCGCAGCAGTTAGGTGAGTGGCTGATGGCGGATGATAAAAACCAGCGCGAGAACATGCTGGTGGTGGAAGATATCTGCCAACGATTACAGGCCGATACCCAGACGCTGGATGTTTTACCGCCGCAGGTACTGCGTCTGCGTAAAGTGCAGCATCTTCGCCGCTGTATCTGGACTTCACTCAACAAAGCGGATGATGTGATCTGTTTACATCAGTTGCAGCCAACGGCAGCAGTTGCTGGCTTACCGCGCGATCTGGCGCGACAGTTTATCGCCCGTCACGAACCGTTCACCCGAGAATGGTACGCCGGTTCTGCGGGCTATCTCTCATTACAACAAAGCGAATTCTGCGTTTCCCTGCGTTCAGCAAAAATCAGCGGCAATGTCGTGCGGCTATATGCTGGCGCGGGCATTGTCCGTGGTTCCGACCCCGAGCAAGAGTGGCAGGAAATCGACAACAAAGCGGCAGGGCTGCGTACTTTATTACAAATGGAATAGTAATGAGTCGCATCATTACCGATTCATATCAATAATCTATTTTTGTAGCTCCTTATACTTAGCCGCAATATTGATACCGGACAAACTCATGTCAGTAAGCGCATTTAACCGACGCTGGGCGGCGGTCATTCTGGAAGCATTAACGCGTCACGGCGTCAGACACATCTGTATCGCCCCTGGCTCGCGTTCTACACCGTTAACGTTAGCGGCGGCGGAGAATTCCGCATTCATTCACCACACCCATTTCGATGAGCGCGGGTTGGGGCATCTGGCGCTGGGGCTGGCGAAAGTCAGCAAGCAGCCGGTGGCGGTGATTGTGACCTCCGGCACGGCGGTAGCAAATCTCTATCCTGCACTGATTGAAGCCGGGTTAACCGGAGAAAAACTGATCCTGTTAACCGCCGATCGCCCGCCGGAGCTAATTGACTGCGGCGCGAATCAGGCAATTCGCCAGCCGGGAATGTTCGCCTCTCACCCCACGCACAGTATTTCATTGCCGCGCCCGACCCGGGATATCCCCGCACGTTGGCTGGTTTCTACCATCGACCACGCTCTCGGTACGCTTCATGCGGGGGGAGTCCATATCAACTGCCCGTTTGCTGAACCGCTGTATGGCGAAATGGACGATACCGGGCTTAGCTGGCAACAGCGTCTGGGTGACTGGTGGCAGGACGACAAACCGTGGCTGCGTGAAGCGCCTCGTCTGGAAAGTGAAAAACAGCGCGACTGGTTCTTCTGGCGACAAAAGCGCGGCGTGGTGGTTGCCGGGCGCATGAGTGCGGAAGAGGGCAAAAAAGTTGCCCTGTGGGCGCAAACTCTTGGCTGGCCGCTGATTGGCGATGTGCTGTCACAAACCGGGCAGCCGCTGCCGTGTGCCGATCTTTGGTTAGGCAATGCCAAAGCGACCAGCGAGCTGCAGCAGGCGCAAATTGTGGTGCAACTGGGAAGCAGCCTGACGGGCAAACGGCTCCTGCAATGGCAGGCAAGCTGTGAACCAGAAGAGTACTGGATTGTTGATGACATTGAAGGGCGACTTGATCCGGCACACCATCGCGGACGTCGCTTAATTGCCAATATTGCCGACTGGCTGGAGCTGCATCCGGCAGAAAAACGCCAGCCCTGGTGCGTTGAAATCCCGCGCCTGGCGGAACAGGCAATGCAGGCGGTTATTGCCCGCCGTGATGCGTTTGGCGAAGCGCAACTGGCGCATCGCATCTGCGACTATCTGCCTGAACAGGGGCAATTGTTTGTTGGTAACAGCCTGGTGGTACGTCTGATTGATGCGCTTTCGCAACTTCCGGCAGGTTACCCGGTGTACAGCAACCGAGGGGCCAGCGGTATCGACGGACTGCTTTCGACCGCCGCAGGCGTTCAGCGGGCAAGCGGCAAACCGACGCTGGCGATTGTGGGCGATCTCTCCGCACTTTACGATCTCAACGCGCTGGCGTTATTGCGTCAGGTTTCTGCGCCGCTGGTATTAATTGTGGTGAACAACAACGGCGGGCAAATTTTCTCGCTGTTGCCAACGCCGCAAAGCGAGCGTGAGCGTTTCTATCTGATGCCGCAAAACGTCCATTTTGAGCACGCCGCCGCGATGTTCGAGCTGAAATATCATCGTCCGCAAAACTGGCAGGAACTTGAAACGGCATTTGCCGACGCCTGGCGCACGCCAACCACCACGGTGATTGAAATGGTGGTTAACGACACCGATGGTGCGCAAACGCTCCAGCAACTTCTGGCGCAGGTAAGCCATTTATGATCCTGCACGCGCAGGCAAAACACGGAAAACCAGGTTTACCCTGGCTGGTGTTTTTGCACGGTTTTTCCGGCGATTGCCACGAATGGCAAGAAGTGGGCGAGGCGTTTGCCGACTACTCACGGTTGTATGTTGATCTCCCAGGTCATGGTGGTTCGGCGGCGATTAGCGTCGATGGATTTGATGATGTCACCGACTTACTGCGTAAAACCTTGGTTAGTTACAACATCCTTGACTTCTGGCTGGTGGGGTACTCGCTTGGCGGACGGGTGGCGATGATGGCGGCTTGCCAGGGGCTGGCGGGGCTTTGTGGGGTTATTGTCGAAGGCGGGCATCCGGGGCTGCAAAATGCTGAACAACGTGCGGAACGTCAGCGTTCCGATCGCCAATGGGCGCAGCGTTTTCGCACAGAACCGTTAACGGCGGTATTTGCCGACTGGTATCAACAGCCTGTTTTTGCCTCGCTCAATGACGATCAACGCCGGGAGCTGGTGGCGCTGCGCAGCAACAATAATGGCGCAACCCTTGCCGCCATGCTGGAGGCGACTTCTCTCGCCGTCCAGCCTGATTTACGTGCTAACCTTAGCGCCCGCACATTTGCGTTTTATTATTTATGTGGTGAACGTGACAGCAAATTCCGCGCCCTGGCGGCGGAACTGGCTGCCGACTGCCATGTCATTCCTCGCGCCGGACATAACGCGCATCGGGAAAATCCCGCTGGCGTTATCGCAAGTCTGGCGCAGATCTTGCGTTTCTGACTAAAGGACACAATATGATTTATCCTGATGAAGCAATGCTTTACGCACCGGTTGAATGGCACGACTGCTCCGAAGGTTTCGAGGACATTCGTTATGAAAAATCCACCGACGGTATCGCAAAAATCACCATTAATCGTCCGCAGGTGCGCAATGCCTTCCGTCCTCTGACGGTAAAAGAGATGATCCAGGCACTGGCAGATGCGCGTTATGACGACAATATCGGCGTGATCATTCTGACTGGCGCAGGCGATAAAGCGTTCTGCTCCGGTGGTGACCAGAAAGTGCGTGGTGATTACGGCGGCTATAAAGATGATTCCGGCGTACATCACTTGAACGTGCTGGACTTCCAGCGTCAGATCCGTACCTGTCCGAAACCGGTTGTCGCGATGGTGGCTGGCTACTCCATCGGCGGTGGTCACGTTCTGCACATGATGTGCGACCTGACTATCGCAGCAGATAATGCCATCTTCGGTCAGACTGGCCCGAAAGTCGGTTCCTTCGACGGCGGCTGGGGCGCTTCCTACATGGCTCGTATCGTCGGGCAGAAAAAAGCGCGAGAAATCTGGTTCCTGTGCCGTCAGTACGACGCAAAACAGGCGCTGGATATGGGCCTTGTCAACACCGTGGTACCGCTGGCGGATCTGGAAAAAGAAACCGTCCGTTGGTGCCGCGAAATGCTGCAAAACAGCCCGATGGCGCTGCGCTGCCTGAAAGCTGCGCTGAACGCCGACTGTGACGGGCAGGCGGGGCTGCAGGAGCTGGCGGGCAACGCCACCATGCTGTTCTACATGACGGAAGAAGGTCAGGAAGGTCGCAACGCTTTCAACCAGAAACGTCAGCCTGATTTCAGCAAATTTAAACGGAATCCGTAATGCGTAGCGCGCAGGTATACCGCTGGCAGATCCCCATGGACGCGGGGGTGGTTCTGCGCGACAGGCGGTTAAAAACCCGCGACGGGCTGTACGTTTGCCTGCGTGAGGGCGAGCGCGAAGGGTGGGGGGAGATCTCCCCACTGCCGGGCTTCAGCCAGGAAACCTGGGAAGAGGCGCAAAGCGTGCTGCTTGCCTGGGTAAATAACTGGCTGGCAGGCGATTGCGAGCTACCGCAGATGCCTTCCGTTGCCTTTGGCGTAAGCTGTGCATTGGCGGAGCTGGCAGATACGCTCCCGCAGGCGGCCAATTACCGTGCGGCACCACTGTGTAATGGCGATCCTGACGATCTGATCCTCAAACTTGCTGATATGCCAGGCGAGAAAGTGGCGAAGGTCAAAGTGGGATTGTACGAAGCCGTGCGCGACGGCATGGTGGTTAATCTGTTGCTGGAGGCAATTCCGGATCTGCATTTGCGTCTTGACGCAAATCGCGCCTGGACACCGCTGAAAGGCCAGCAGTTTGCCAAATATGTTAACCCGGATTATCGCCACCGCATCGCGTTTCTCGAAGAGCCGTGCAAAACCCGCGATGATTCGCGAGCGTTTGCCCGTGAAACCGGCATTGCCATTGCCTGGGATGAAAGCCTGCGCGAGCCGGATTTTGCCTTTGTGGCTGAAGAGGGCGTGCGCGCGGTAGTTATCAAACCCACGCTCACGGGCAGTCTGGAGAAAGTACGCGAGCAGGTACAGGCGGCGCACGCGCTGGGGCTGACGGCGGTGATCAGTTCTTCCATTGAATCGAGCTTAGGCTTAACGCAACTGGCGCGGATTGCCGCCTGGTTAACGCCGGACACCATTCCAGGGCTGGACACGCTGGATCTGATGCAGGCGCAGCAGGTACGTCGCTGGCCGGGTAGCACGCTGCCTGTCGTGGAAGTTGATGCACTGGAGCGGTTGTTATGATCTTCTCTGACTGGCCGTGGCGTCACTGGCGGCAAGTGCGGGGAGAAGCCATCGCCTTACGTCTTAATGACGAGCAACTTAACTGGCGCGAGCTTTGTGCTCGCGTCGATGAGTCAGCTACGGGCTTTGCGGCGCAGGGCGTTGTTGAGGGCAGCGGCGTGATGTTGCGGGCGTGGAATACGCCGCAAACGCTGCTCGCCTGGCTGGCGTTACTGCAATGCGGGGCGCGGGTGTTGCCCGTGAACCCTCAGCTGCCGCAACCGTTGCTTGAAGAATTGCTGCCCAATCTGACGCTGCAATTTGCGCTGGTGCCGGATGGGGAAAACACGTTTCCGGCGTTAACGTCGCTGCACATTCAGCGGGTTGAAGGCGCACATGCCGCTACGTGGCAGCCGACGCGTCTGTGCTCAATGACGTTGACCTCGGGTTCTACCGGGTTGCCGAAAGCCGCTGTCCATACTTATCAGGCCCATCTTGCCAGTGCCGAAGGGGTGTTATCGTTGATTCCGTTTGGCGATCACGATGACTGGTTGCTCTCTTTACCGCTGTTTCACGTCTCCGGTCAGGGAATTATGTGGCGCTGGTTATACGCTGGTGCGCGGATGACGGTGCGTGATAAACAGCCATTGGAGCAAATGCTGGCAGGCTGTACTCACGCTTCACTGGTGCCAACACAACTCTGGCGTTTGCTGGTTAACCGCAGTTCCGTTTCCCTGAAAGCGGTGTTACTTGGCGGCGCGGCTATCCCGGTCGAGTTGACGGAACAGGCGCGCGAGCAGGGGATTCGTTGCTTTTGCGGCTATGGTCTGACCGAGTTTGCCTCCACGGTGTGTGCGAAAGAAGCCGACGGCCTGGCAGACGTTGGTTCGCCGCTGCCGGGTCGGGAAGTGAAAATCGTTAATAATGAAGTGTGGCTGCGGGCTGCCAGTATGGCAGAAGGTTACTGGCGTAACGGGCAACTGGTTTCACTGGTTAATGACGAAGGCTGGTACGCTACGCGCGATCGCGGTGAGATGCATAATGGCAAGCTGACCATTGTCGGACGTTTAGACAATCTGTTCTTCAGTGGCGGTGAGGGTATTCAGCCGGAAGAAGTCGAGCGTGTTATTGCTGCACATCCTGCGGTTTTGCAGGTGTTTATCGTTCCCGTTGCCGACAAGGAGTTTGGTCATCGGCCGGTAGCGGTGGTGGAGTATGACCAGCAAACCGTTGATCTTGGCGAATGGGTGAAAGATAAGCTGGCTCGTTTTCAACAACCGGTGCGCTGGCTGACTTTACCGCCGGAGCTGAAAAACGGCGGTATTAAAATTTCACGTCAGGCGCTAAAAGAGTGGGTGCAACGTCAGCAATAATTAACCCTCCGTTTCACTTCTCATTTCTGCCATTCCATTGCCGTTGATAAAGAGTTTATCTGTTAATCTGTAAATTGATGTGAAAACTCTTAGCAAACAGGATAATGCAATGGAATGGCTGGTCAAAAAATCGTGCTGCAATAAACAAGATAACAGACATGTACTTATGCTCTGCGATGCTGGCGGCGCGATAAAAATGATCGCCGAAGTGAAGAGTGACTTCGCCGTGAAAGTGGGGGATTTACTCTCGCCTTTGCAGAATGCGCTTTATTGTATTAATCGTGAAAAGCTGCATACGGTGAAAGTCCTCTCGGCAAGCAGTTATAGCCCCGATGAGTGGGAACGGCAGTGTACAGCGGCAGGGAAAACTCAGTAACGTTGTTTTGTCGTGGGCAGGAAAATCAGCATCAACCCGCTCATAATACAGGCTACTCCCAGTAGTGCTTTCAGCGAAAAAGTCCCTTCCCAGCCGGGAAGTACCATTGAAGCAATCCATACCAGCACATAACTCATACTGAGCAAGGCATAGGCTTTGCTTAGCGCAAGTTTATGTAGCGTTTTATACCAACAAAAAACGGAAAGCAGATAACCCAGCAGCCCGAGTAACAGTATCCGGGCATCCAGGCCAAAAGCTAACAGAGCCGCGATAAAATCCCATAAGTGCGTCATCGGCGGCAGATGACTTGCCGCAAAACCCAGGCTTAATTGCGCAACTGAGGCAATAATGACGCTGAATAATCCCCATATCAGGCCCATTACACCGTACTCCCGAGGATCACAATGCCACCAATAATGAACGCCACCCCACACCAGTGACGCGGCGATACCGGTTCGTGCCACAGTTTTACTGCAGCCAGCGTCACCCAGACAAAATTCAGACTTAACATCGGGTAGGCAATGCCTACCGGTACGTTCTGCAAGACCAGCAGCCAGAGCACCATGGCAAGACCAAGACAAGCCAGCGCCAGTCCCAGCCACAGCACGATATGTTTGCGCCGTTTGTTTATCGCCACAAAGCAGGTTGCCTGTTTCTGACACAACTGCCCGGCAACGCTAAGCAAGCTGGCAAAGACTAATGTTAGCCAGATCATTTGGGACGATACTGAATCAGCACCAGACGCTCCTGACGATCGATGGCATCTGCGGGCGGAATGGCGAGACTGTTGATATCTTCATCGCGGTCAACCGAAAGCACGAGAGTAATAATCCCCTCCTGACGATGTTGATTAAGCCAGTTTGCGAACTCATCACCGCTGACAAATCTCCCTTTCGCATCCGGATAATTAAGGCCGTATTTCAACTCACCTGTCTGGCGATACATGATGATGTCATCGCGTTGCAGGCTCCATGCCAGACCTGCGGCAACACCGACGCTATCAGTAAGAATATAGCGGCTTGGCTGAAGTGATTCTTGTGTCATCTCGACAAAAAATTGCGGATGTTTTCCTTCCATAACTCTGTCAGGAATTGAAAATCCTACCAGCAACGCCAGCCCCAGCGGGCAAAGCGCGGCAAAAGGCCAGGTCTTTTCGACGTTTGTTAAGGTGTACCAGCCGAAAAATGCCCATAGCGAAAAAATCGACCAGGCACAAAAGACTTTATAGCTCTCGAAGGTTTGCCACACCGGCGTGTTCATTGGTCCCCACGGGGAGACCACAAATGTGGCAATAATGCCAGTGACGCCAAAAGCGATGTTAATCCAGCCATTAATCCGCAGCGCCAGAGGATTATTTTTTGCTGCCAGCAAAGCGTAATGCGCCATCAGCATTGCCAGAGATGCAAAGCAGGAAAGAATATAGGTGGGCAATTTACCTTTAGCGACGGAGAAAAACAGCAGCGGCATTATCGTCCAGCTCAACAAATAGACGGTTGCGGAATGCTTGCGGTTTTTCCAGCCTGTGTACAGTGCACCGGGGAGTAATCCCAGCCACGGCAGGCTACCGGCAATGATGACCGGCACGTAGTACCAGAACGGAGCTCTATGTTGGGCATCATCCAGTGCAAAGCGTTGAATATGCTCAACCCAGAAAAAATAGTGCCAGAAGTCAGGCTCCCGCTGCGCTATCGCCAGTCCCCAAGGGAGAACCGTCAGTACGCAACTGATAACCGCCAGCCAGCCGTAAATAAAGAGATCTTTCCAGCGTTTTTGCGTCGCTACCCATGGCAGCACGCTTAATACCGGCACGGCAAGGGCGAGAAAACCTTTGGTCATCACCCCCATGCCGCAGGTGATTCCCAGCAGTAAAAATCCTGCGCTTTTGCCTTTCCACGTCTGTGCCTGCATTGCCAGCCAGAAGCTGCACATTCCCGCCACCAGCCAGAATGCAATAAACGGATCGAGCACGGCATAAGTGCCGATGGCATAGACAATAAACAATGAGAGATAAATTACTGTGGCGAGTAGAGCCAGACGTTTATCGCGCCATAAGCGCAGAGTAAACCAGGTCACCAGCGCGGCAGTTAACAGGGTCGCAAAGATAACGCCTGCCCGCACACCAAAGTTATTCGCGCCAAATAGCCATTGCCCAATGCTGTTAATCCAGTATCCGGCAATGGGTTTTTCGAAATAACGTAGCCCTAACAGATGGGGCACAATCCAGTCGCCGGATGCCAGCATTTCTCGACTGATTTCCGCATAACGCGTTTCATCGGGTTGCCAGAGCAGACGCGTGCTGATCGGTAACAGGTAATAGCAGGCAATAAACGCGAAGAGGCCGATAAGGTAACGTACCGATTTCATCAGCGACTACCCGCAATTTGTTGGCAACCCAGCCAGCCTTCACGTCCGGCAATATTTCCGCGAACAACTTGTCCGAGCGGCAACGTCTCTGATAACAGTTCGCTTAAAGGGCAAAATGTCACGCCTTCCTGAGCTGCGCGTTTGAGGAGATCCACAAAATTATGCTGATAAGCGCAGCCTTCAACTTCTGCATGAATGGTATAAACCGGCGTGCCTTTATCTCGCAGGATGCGGTTGAGTAACCAACCGTTAAAATCTTCTGCTTTCACATCCCGACCAATCACTTCATCCCAGGTGGGTAAGGTCACCGGAATTTGCGCAGTGCCAGGGTTTCCTGATTCGAGCAATGGACGGAACGGCATGGCCCCACGACAATCGCTGTTGTAGCGCAAATGGAACGCTTCTTTTGCTTCGATCACCTTCTGGTCGGCACGCCAGCCCGCAGCGGCAGAACAGGTTACCGGTTGACCGATAATCTCTTCCAGAGTGCGAAGACCGCGTGCAATATCGTCGATCATTGTTTGCCGATCCCAGTTACCGCTACGGGCTTGCCAGGCATGGTGATCCCAGGCGTGCAGGCCGACTTCGTGATGTTTAGCCGCTTCACGAATGATATCGGCATTGGCATGACCAATCTCTTTACCTGGCCAGGCCGTACCTGCCAGTAAAATATCCCAGCCATAAAGCGATGCCGCATTTGAGCGCAGCATCTTCCACAAAAACTGTGGCTTCACCAGTCGCCAGAGATGGCGGCCCATATTGTCCGGGCCGACGCTGAAAAAAATGCTGGCCTGAATATTATGCTTACTCAAGATTTCCAGCAGACGCGGCACGCCTTCACGGGTGCCACGAAAGGTATCGACATCAATGCGTAAGCCTACTTTGGTCATGATGGTTTATCCGTAAGATCAACGGTGCGCAGGAAGAAATCCAGCGTTTCGTCGATGGTTTCCTGCATATCAATTTTCGGCTCCCAGTCCAGGCAGCGGTGGGCATTGCGGATGCTCGGTTTACGATGCTCTACGTCCTGATATCCTTTGCCGTAGTAGCTGCTACTTTCGACAACGCGAAAGCCCGCAAACGGTGGGAAATGATGGCGCAGCGGATGTTTTTCGAAGCTCGCCAGCAGCATCTCGCCCAGTTCCTCAATGCTCGCTTCGTTCTCAGGATTGCCAATGTTGATAATTTCACCGTCGCAGCGATTTCCCGCATTTTCGATAATGCGGTATAACGCCTCGATACCATCGCGAATATCAGTAAAGCAGCGTTTTTGTTTTCCGCCATCAATCAGCTTAATCGGTGAACCTTCTACCAGATTGAGAATGAGTTGCGTAATAGCGCGGGAGCTGCCGATTCGTGCCGCATTAAGGTTATCCAGTCGCGGTCCCATCCAGTTAAACGGGCGGAAGAGGGTGAACTGTAAACCCTCTTTTTCGCCATAGGCCCAGATCACCCGATCAAGTAATTGTTTTGGGTAATGACTCCAACTTATTGATAGTGTTTTATGTTCAGATAATGCCCGATGACT
>OBWF01000073.1_pt1 | contig 90972 bp, 80 predicted proteins | sample 1495211 | NCBI WGS metagenome assembly OBWF01 (sample SAMEA2580051, study PRJEB22360) | human gut metagenome | reverse complement strand
TCGCCCGCTACCAGCGTATGCTGGGCAAAAACGTCCTGCAGCCGATCGGCTGGGACGCGTTTGGTCTGCCTGCGGAAGGCGCGGCGGTGAAAAACAACACCGCTCCGGCACCGTGGACGTACGACAACATCGCGTATATGAAAAACCAGCTCAAAATGCTGGGCTTTGGTTATGACTGGAGCCGCGAGCTGGCAACCTGTACGCCGGAATACTACCGTTGGGAACAGAAATTCTTCACCGAGCTGTATAAAAAAGGCCTGGTATATAAGAAGACTTCTGCGGTCAACTGGTGCCCGAACGACCAGACCGTACTGGCGAACGAACAAGTTATCGACGGCTGCTGCTGGCGCTGCGATACCAAAGTTGAACGTAAAGAGATCCCGCAGTGGTTTATCAAAATCACTGCTTACGCTGACGAGCTGCTCAACGATCTGGATAAACTGGATCACTGGCCAGACACCGTTAAAACCATGCAGCGTAACTGGATCGGTCGTTCCGAAGGCGTGGAGATCACCTTCAACGTTAACGACTATGACAACACGCTGACCGTTTACACTACCCGCCCGGACACCTTTATGGGTTGTACCTACCTGGCGGTAGCTGCGGGTCATCCGCTGGCGCAGAAAGCGGCGGAAAATAATCCTGAACTGGCGGCCTTTATTGACGAATGCCGTAACACCAAAGTTGCCGAAGCTGAAATGGCGACGATGGAGAAAAAAGGCGTCGATACTGGCTTTAAAGCGGTTCACCCATTAACGGGCGAAGAAATTCCCGTTTGGGCAGCAAACTTCGTATTGATGGAGTACGGCACGGGCGCAGTTATGGCGGTACCGGGGCACGACCAGCGCGACTACGAGTTTGCCTCTAAATACGGCCTGAACATCAAACCGGTTATCCTGGCAGCTGACGGCTCTGAGCCAGATCTTTCTCAGCAAGCCCTGACTGAAAAAGGCGTGCTGTTCAACTCTGGCGAGTTCAACGGTCTTGACCATGAAGCGGCCTTCAACGCCATCGCCGATAAACTGACTGCGATGGGCGTTGGCGAGCGTAAAGTGAACTACCGCCTGCGCGACTGGGGTGTTTCCCGTCAGCGTTACTGGGGCGCGCCGATTCCGATGGTGACGCTGGAAGACGGTACCGTAATGCCGACCCCGGACGACCAGCTGCCGGTGATCCTGCCGGAAGATGTGGTAATGGACGGCATTACCAGCCCGATTAAAGCAGATCCGGAGTGGGCAAAAACTACCGTTAACGGTATGCCAGCGCTGCGTGAAACCGACACTTTCGACACCTTTATGGAGTCCTCCTGGTACTATGCGCGCTACACTTGCCCAGAGTACAAAGAAGGTATGCTGGATTCCGAAGCGGCTAACTACTGGCTGCCGGTGGATATCTACATTGGTGGTATCGAACACGCCATTATGCACCTGCTCTACTTCCGCTTCTTCCACAAACTGATGCGTGATGCAGGCATGGTGAACTCTGACGAACCAGCGAAACAGTTGCTGTGTCAGGGTATGGTGCTGGCAGATGCCTTCTACTATGTTGGCGAAAACGGCGAACGTAACTGGGTTTCCCCGGTTGATGCTATCGTTGAACGTGACGAGAAAGGCCGTATCGTGAAAGCGAAAGATGCGGCAGGCCATGAACTGGTTTATACCGGCATGAGCAAAATGTCCAAGTCGAAGAACAACGGTATCGACCCGCAGGTGATGGTTGAACGTTACGGCGCGGACACCGTTCGTCTGTTTATGATGTTTGCTTCTCCGGCTGATATGACTCTCGAATGGCAGGAATCCGGTGTGGAAGGGGCTAACCGCTTCCTGAAACGTGTCTGGAAACTGGTTTACGAGCACACAGCAAAAGGTGATGTTGCGGCACTGAACGTTGATGCGCTGACTGAAGATCAGAAAGCGCTGCGTCGCGATGTGCATAAAACGATCGCTAAAGTGACCGATGATATCGGCCGTCGTCAGACCTTCAACACCGCAATTGCGGCGATTATGGAGCTGATGAACAAACTGGCGAAAGCACCAACCGATGGCGAGCAGGATCGCGCTCTGATGCAGGAAGCGCTGCTGGCCGTTGTCCGTATGCTTAACCCGTTCACCCCGCACATCTGCTTCACGCTGTGGCAGGAACTGAAAGGCGAAGGCGATATCGACAACGCGCCGTGGCCGGTTGCTGACGAAAAAGCGATGGTGGAAGACTCCACGCTGGTCGTGGTGCAGGTTAACGGTAAAGTCCGTGCCAAAATCACCGTTCCGGTGGACGCAACGGAAGAACAGGTTCGCGAACGTGCTGGCCAGGAACATCTGGTAGCAAAATATCTTGATGGCGTTACTGTACGTAAAGTGATTTACGTACCAGGTAAACTCCTCAATCTGGTCGTTGGCTAAGCGCGGGAGGAAGCGTGCGATATCTGGCAACATTGTTGTTATCTCTGGCGGTGTTAATCACCGCCGGGTGTGGCTGGCATCTGCGTGATACCACGCAGGTTCCTTCCACTATGAAGGTCATGATCCTGGACTCAGGCGATCCGAACGGGCCATTAAGCCGTGCGGTGCGTAACCAGTTACGTCTGAATGGTGTCGAGTTGCTTGATAAAGAAACCACGCGTAAGGACGTTCCATCCTTGCGTTTGGGTAAAGTGAGCATCGCGAAAGATACCGCATCGGTATTCCGTAACGGTCAAACAGCAGAGTATCAGATGATCATGACGGTTAATGCGACCGTGTTGATCCCCGGCCGTGATATCTACCCGATTAGCGCCAAAGTCTTCCGTTCGTTCTTCGATAACCCGCAAATGGCGTTAGCGAAAGATAACGAACAAGACATGATCGTAAAAGAGATGTACGACCGTGCTGCCGAACAGCTGATTCGTAAGCTGCCAAGCATCCGTGCTGCGGATATTCGTTCCGACGAAGAACAGACGTCGACCACAACGGATACTCCGGCAACGCCTGCACGCGTCTCCACCACGCTGGGTAACTGATGATTCGGTTGTACCCGGAACAACTCCGCGCGCAGCTCAATGAAGGGCTGCGCGCGGCGTATCTTTTACTTGGTAACGATCCTCTGTTATTGCAGGAAAGCCAGGACGCTGTTCGTCAGGTAGCTGCGGCACAAGGATTCGAAGAACACCACACTTTTTCCATTGATCCCAACACTGACTGGAATGCGATCTTTTCGTTATGCCAGGCCATGAGTCTGTTTGCCAGTCGACAAACGCTATTGCTGTTGTTACCAGAAAACGGACCGAATGCGGCGATCAATGAACAACTTCTCACACTCACCGGACTTCTGCATGACGACCTGCTGTTGATCGTCCGCGGTAATAAATTAAGCAAAGCGCAAGAAAATTCCGCCTGGTTTACTGCGCTTGCGAATCGCAGCGTGCAGGTGACCTGTCAGACACCGGAGCAGGCTCAGCTTCCCCGCTGGGTTGCTGCGCGCGCAAAACAGCTCAACTTAGAACTGGATGACGCTGCAAATCAGGTGCTCTGCTACTGTTATGAAGGTAACCTGCTGGCGCTGGCTCAGGCACTGGAGCGTTTATCGCTGCTCTGGCCAGACGGCAAATTGACATTACCGCGCGTTGAACAGGCGGTGAATGATGCCGCGCATTTCACCCCTTTTCATTGGGTTGATGCTTTGTTGATGGGAAAAAGTAAGCGCGCGTTGCATATTCTTCAGCAACTGCGTCTGGAAGGCAGCGAACCGGTTATTTTGTTGCGCACATTACAACGTGAACTGTTGTTACTGGTTAACCTGAAACGCCAGTCTGCCCATACGCCACTGCGTGCGTTGTTTGATAAGCATCGGGTATGGCAGAACCGCCGGGGCATGATGGGCGAGGCGTTAAATCGCTTAAGTCAGACGCAGTTACGTCAGGCCGTGCAACTCCTGACACGAACGGAACTCACCCTCAAACAAGATTACGGTCAGTCAGTGTGGGCAGAGCTGGAAGGGTTATCTCTTCTGTTGTGCCATAAACCCCTGGCGGACGTATTTATCGACGGTTGATATGAAATCTTTACAGGCTCTGTTTGGCGGCACCTTTGATCCGGTGCACTATGGTCATCTTAAACCCGTGGAAACGCTGGCGAATTTGATTGGTCTGACGCGGGTCACAATCATCCCTAATAATGTTCCTCCGCATCGTCCCCAGCCGGAAGCGAACAGCGTGCAGCGTAAACACATGCTTGAACTGGCGATTGCCGACAAGCCATTATTTACTCTTGATGAACGCGAGCTAAAGCGCAATGCCCCCTCTTACACTGCGCAAACACTGAAAGAGTGGCGGCAGGAACAAGGGCCGGACGTGCCGCTGGCGTTTATTATTGGTCAGGATTCATTGCTGACCTTTCCGACCTGGTACGAATACGAAACGATACTCGACAATGCACATTTGATCGTCTGTCGGCGTCCAGGTTACCCACTTGAAATGGCGCAACCGCAATACCAGCAATGGCTGGAAGATCATTTGACACATAACCCGGAAGATCTTCACCTTCAGCCTGCCGGTAAAATTTATCTGGCTGAAACGCCGTGGTTTAACATCTCGGCGACCATCATCCGCGAACGTTTGCAAAACGGTGAATCGTGTGAGGATTTATTGCCGGAACCGGTACTGACTTACATTAACCAACAAGGCTTGTATCGCTGATACCTGTCGTTACGGAGGGCATGATGCGACTGTGGTTAATTCGTCATGGTGAAACGCAAGCGAATATCGATGGTCTTTACAGCGGTCATGCGCCCACCCCCCTGACCGCGCGCGGTATTGAGCAAGCGCAAAATCTGCATACACTGCTAGATGATGTTTCCTTTGACCTGGTTTTATGCAGTGAACTGGAACGGGCACAGCATACCGCGCGACGGGTTCTCAGTGACCGCCAGCTCCCCGTGCAAATCATCCCTGAACTCAACGAAATGTTTTTTGGCGACTGGGAGATGCGACATCATCGCGACCTCATGCAAGAAGATGCCGAAAACTATAGCGCGTGGTGCAATGACTGGCAGCATGCTATCCCCACGAACGGTGAAGGATTTCAGGCATTTTCGCAACGTGTGGAAAGATTTATCGCAAGGCTTAGTGAATATCAGCACTATCAGAATATTTTAATCGTCAGCCATCAGGGCGTACTGAGTCTGTTAATTGCTCGTCTAATTGGCATGCCTGCCGAATCTATGTGGCATTTTCGCGTTGACCAGGGGTGTTGGAGCGCCATTGATATCAACCAAAAATTCGCGACGCTACGCGTCCTCAATAGCCGTGCCATCGGGGTCGAGAATGCATGACTTTTCTGTTTTTTTACGGGTAAGCCGCAACGACCATTGACAGCCCCGGGCAGGCTGATATTCTCCGCAGCCAGACTTTTTCCGCCAGACACGACTTTGTAGAAATTGTTTTACAAAAATGGCGATGCAATCTGCGGCGCGGGGTGGGATGATAGCCCACTTTCGAAAGCCGATTCGGCGACAATTGTCCCGAAATCGCCTCTGGTTCAGGTATACTGACAGACCATTTTTATCTATTTGATTCACCCAGGGGGAAAACTTGCAGGGTAAAGCACTCCAGGATTTTGTTATCGACAAAATTGATGACCTCAAAGGTCAGGACATCATCGCCTTAGACGTTCAGGGCAAATCCAGCATCACCGACTGCATGATCATCTGTACGGGTACGTCCAGCCGTCATGTTATGTCCATTGCTGACCACGTTGTGCAGGAGTCTCGCGCAGCGGGCCTGTTACCGCTCGGCGTAGAAGGTGAAAACAGCGCCGACTGGATTGTCGTGGATTTGGGCGATGTGATTGTCCATGTCATGCAGGAAGAGAGCCGTCGCCTGTATGAACTGGAAAAACTCTGGAGTTAATGCGTGAAGCTGCAACTTGTCGCCGTGGGAACGAAAATGCCGGACTGGGTACAAACCGGTTTTACCGAGTACCTGCGTCGTTTTCCGAAAGATATGCCCTTCGAGCTGATTGAAATTCCGGCCGGAAAACGCGGCAAGAATGCGGACATCAAGCGCATACTCGACAAAGAGGGTGAGCAGATGTTGGCGGCCGCAGGCAAAAACCGCATTGTCACCCTCGATATTCCAGGCAAGCCCTGGGATACGCCGCAGTTAGCCGCTGAGCTGGAACGCTGGAAGCTGGATGGTCGCGACGTCAGTCTACTGATTGGCGGGCCTGAAGGGTTGTCGCCTGCCTGTAAAGCGGCGGCGGAGCAGAGCTGGTCGCTGTCGGCGCTTACCCTCCCCCATCCGCTGGTTCGCGTGCTGGTCGCAGAGAGTCTGTACCGGGCGTGGAGCATCACCACCAACCATCCTTATCACCGTGAGTGATAAGGGAGCTTTGAGTAGAAAACGCAGCGGATGAAACTACAGAACTCTTTTCGCGACTATACGGCAGAGTCCGCGCTGTTTGTGCGCCGGGCGCTGGTCGCCTTTTTGGGGATTTTGCTGCTGACCGGCGTGCTTATCGCCAACCTGTATAATCTGCAAATTGTTCGCTTTACCGATTACCAGACCCGCTCTAATGAAAACCGCATTAAGCTGGTGCCTATCGCGCCCAGCCGCGGCATTATCTACGACCGTAACGGTATCCCTCTGGCACTCAACCGCACTATCTACCAGATAGAAATGATGCCGGAGAAAGTCGATAACGTGCAGCAAACGCTGGACGCTTTGCGCAGCGTGGTTGATCTGACCGATGACGATATTGCTGCATTCCGAAAAGAGCGCGCACGTTCACACCGTTTCACCTCTATTCCCGTGAAAACTAACCTGACCGAAGTACAAGTAGCTCGCTTTGCCGTCAATCAGTACCGTTTTCCGGGTGTCGAAGTTAAAGGCTATAAACGTCGTTACTATCCTTACGGTTCGGCGTTGACCCACGTCATCGGCTATGTGTCGAAAATCAACGATAAAGACGTCGAACGCCTGAATAATGACGGCAAACTGGCCAACTATGCGGCAACGCATGATATCGGTAAGCTGGGCATTGAGCGTTACTATGAAGACGTGCTGCACGGTCAGACCGGTTATGAAGAGGTTGAAGTTAACAACCGTGGGCGTGTTATCCGCCAGTTAAAAGAAGTACCACCGCAAGCCGGACACGATATTTACCTGACGCTGGATCTCAAACTCCAGCAATATATTGAAACGCTGCTGGCGGGTAGCCGCGCAGCTGTGGTAGTCACCGATCCGCGTACAGGTGGGGTGCTGGCACTGGTTTCCACGCCTAGTTATGACCCAAACCTGTTTGTTGACGGTATCTCCAGCAAAGATTATTCCGCCTTGCTGAACGACCCGAATACACCGCTGGTGAACCGCGCCACACAGGGGGTTTATCCTCCTGCGTCTACAGTTAAACCCTATGTGGCGGTTTCGGCATTAAGCGCCGGGGTGATCACGCGCAATACGACGCTGTTTGACCCAGGCTGGTGGCAACTACCAGGGTCGGAAAAACGTTATCGTGACTGGAAAAAATGGGGCCACGGGCGTCTGAATGTCACAAGATCGCTGGAAGAATCTGCGGATACCTTCTTCTATCAGGTGGCCTACGATATGGGGATCGATCGCCTCTCCGAATGGATGGGTAAATTCGGTTATGGTCATTACACCGGTATCGACCTGGCGGAAGAACGTTCCGGCAACATGCCTACCCGCGAATGGAAACAGAAACGCTTTAAAAAACCGTGGTATCAGGGTGACACCATTCCGGTTGGTATCGGCCAGGGTTACTGGACAGCGACCCCAATCCAGATGAGTAAGGCACTGATGATCCTGATTAATGACGGTATCGTGAAGGTTCCGCATTTGCTGATGAGCACCGCCGAAGACGGCAAACAGGTGCCATGGGTACAACCGCATGAACCGCCCGTCGGCGATATTCATTCCGGTTACTGGGAGCTGGCGAAAGACGGTATGTACGGTGTTGCTAACCGCCCTAACGGTACGGCGCATAAATACTTTGCCAGCGCACCGTACAAAATTGCGGCGAAATCTGGTACCGCTCAGGTCTTCGGTCTGAAAGCGAACGAAACCTATAATGCGCACAAAATTGCCGAGCGTTTACGTGACCACAAACTGATGACCGCCTTTGCGCCATACAACAATCCGCAAGTGGCTGTCGCCATGATTCTGGAGAACGGCGGCGCGGGTCCGGCGGTTGGTACGCTGATGCGCCAGATCCTCGACCACATTATGCTGGGTGATAACAATACCGATCTGCCTGCGGAAAATCCTGCGGTTGCCGCAGCGGAGGACCATTAATCATGACGGATAATCCGAATAAAAAAACATTCTGGGATAAAGTCCATCTCGATCCCACAATGCTGCTGATCTTACTGGCATTGCTGGTTTACAGCGCCCTGGTTATCTGGAGCGCCAGCGGTCAGGATATTGGCATGATGGAGCGTAAAATAGGCCAAATCGCGATGGGTCTGGTCATCATGGTGGTGATGGCGCAAATTCCTCCACGCGTTTATGAAGGCTGGGCCCCCTATCTCTATATCATCTGTATTATTTTGCTGGTGGCGGTAGATGCTTTCGGTGCCATCTCTAAAGGCGCTCAACGCTGGCTGGACCTCGGTATTGTTCGTTTTCAGCCGTCGGAAATTGCCAAAATAGCCGTACCACTGATGGTTGCGCGCTTTATCAACCGCGACGTTTGCCCGCCATCGTTGAAGAACACTGGCATCGCGCTGGTGCTGATATTTATGCCCACGCTGCTGGTGGCTGCACAGCCTGACCTGGGAACATCAATCCTCGTTGCGCTTTCCGGTCTGTTTGTACTGTTCCTCTCTGGCCTTAGCTGGCGTCTGATTGGCGTCGCAGTAGTGCTGGTGGCGGCGTTCATTCCTATTCTGTGGTTCTTCCTGATGCATGATTACCAGCGCCAGCGCGTAATGATGCTCCTGGACCCGGAATCAGACCCACTCGGCGCGGGCTATCACATTATTCAGTCTAAAATTGCTATTGGCTCCGGCGGATTACGCGGCAAAGGCTGGCTGCATGGCACTCAGTCACAACTTGAATTTCTACCCGAACGCCATACCGACTTTATCTTCGCGGTACTGGCGGAAGAGCTGGGATTAGTGGGCATTCTGATTCTGCTCGCTCTCTACATTCTGCTGATCATGCGCGGGCTGTGGATAGCCGCCAGAGCGCAAACCACCTTTGGTCGCGTCATGGCTGGCGGCTTAATGCTGATATTATTCGTTTATGTCTTCGTAAATATTGGTATGGTAAGCGGTATTCTGCCGGTTGTAGGGGTTCCGCTCCCACTGGTCAGTTATGGAGGATCAGCGCTAATTGTGCTGATGGCTGGGTTCGGGATTGTAATGTCAATCCACACCCACAGGAAAATGTTGTCGAAAAGCGTGTAAGAGGTGCGCAATGCGTAAGCAGTGGCTCGGGATCTGCATCGCGGCAGGAATGCTCGCGGCATGTACAAGCGATGATGGTCAGCAACAGACGGTAAGTGTACCGCAGCCTGCGGTATGTAACGGCCCCATAGTTGAAATTAGCGGGGCGGACCCGCGTTTCGAACCACTGAACGCGACGGCAAATCAGGATTACCAGCGCGACGGTAAAAGCTACAAAATCGTGCAGGATCCGTCTCGATTTAGCCAGGCGGGACTGGCGGCAATCTATGATGCCGAACCTGGCAGTAACCTGACGGCCTCTGGCGAAGCTTTCGATCCGACACAGTTGACGGCGGCCCATCCAACGCTTCCGATCCCCAGCTACGCCAGAATCACTAACCTGGCTAACGGGCGAATGATCGTGGTGCGCATTAATGATCGCGGCCCCTACGGCAACGACCGCGTAATTTCGCTTTCTCGCGCAGCAGCTGACCGTCTTAACACGTCAAACAACACCAAAGTTCGTATCGATCCGATTATTGTCGCCCAGGATGGTTCGCTTTCTGGTCCTGGTATGGCTTGTACCACAGTCGCCAAACAGACTTACGCCCTGCCTGCACCTCCCGATTTAAGCGGTGGCGCGGGGGCAAGTTCAGTGTCTGGCCCGCAGGGTGACATTCTTCCGGTCAGTAACTCGACGCTAAAAAGCGAAGATCCGACCGGCGCGCCGGTAACCAGCAGCGGTTTCCTCGGCGCACCAACGACCTTAGCGCCTGGTGTACTGGAAAGCAGCGAACCGACACCTGCACCACAGCCCGTTGTTACAGCTCCGTCGACAACGCCTGCAACCTCGCCTGCAATGGTGACACCGCAAGCCGCCTCGCAAAGCGCCAGCGGCAACTTTATGGTGCAAGTCGGGGCCGTTAGCGATCAGGCTCGTGCGCAACAGTACCAACAGCAACTGGGACAGAAGTTCGGCGTCCCCGGTCGCGTAACTCAAAATGGCGCGGTCTGGCGTATCCAGCTTGGCCCATTCGCCAGTAAAGCCGAAGCCAGTACCTTGCAGCAACGTTTGCAAACCGAAGCCCAATTACAGTCATTTATTACCACCGCGCAGTAGCGTAAAGCAGGCATCTGATGTGTCAATTTCTGTAAATGACGTTAACAAAGTCACGCGGAAAGTCAGATGCCTGCCGGTAGTGCATTTGCTATAGTAGGGCACTTTTTTAATTCCATCACGGATGTCGTAGTTCAGACCATGAATACCATTTTTTCCGCTCGTATCATGAAGCGCCTGGCGCTCACCACGGCTCTTTGCACAGCCTTTATCTCTGCTGCACATGCCGATGACCTGAATATCAAAACTATGATCCCGGGTGTACCGCAGATCGATGCGGAGTCCTACATCCTGATTGACTATAACTCCGGCAAAGTGCTCGCTGAACAGAACGCAGATGTCCGCCGCGATCCTGCCAGCCTGACCAAAATGATGACCAGTTACGTTATCGGCCAGGCAATGAAAGCCGGTAAATTTAAAGAAACTGATTTAGTCACTATCGGCAACGACGCATGGGCCACCGGTAACCCGGTGTTTAAAGGTTCTTCGCTGATGTTCCTCAAACCGGGCATGCAGGTTCCGGTTTCTCAGCTGATCCGCGGTATTAACCTGCAATCGGGTAACGATGCTTGTGTCGCCATGGCCGATTTTGCCGCTGGTAGCCAGGACGCTTTTGTTGGCTTGATGAACAGCTACGTTAACGCACTGGGCCTGAAAAATACCCACTTCCAGACGGTACATGGTCTGGATGCTGATGGTCAGTACAGCTCCGCGCGAGATATGGCGCTGATCGGCCAGGCATTGATCCGTGACGTACCGAATGAATACTCGATCTATAAAGAAAAAGAATTTACGTTTAACGGTATTCGCCAGCTGAACCGTAACGGCCTGTTATGGGATAACAGCCTGAATGTCGACGGCATCAAAACCGGACACACTGACAAAGCAGGTTACAACCTTGTTGCTTCTGCGACTGAAGGCCAGATGCGCTTGATCTCTGCGGTGATGGGCGGACGTACTTTTAAAGGCCGTGAAGCCGAAAGTAAAAAACTGCTAACCTGGGGCTTCCGTTTCTTCGAAACCGTTAACCCACTGAAAGTAGGTAAAGAGTTCGCCTCTGAACCGGTTTGGTTTGGTGATTCTGATCGCGCTTCGTTAGGGGTTGATAAAGACGTGTACCTGACCATTCCGCGTGGTCGCATGAAAGATCTGAAAGCCAGCTATGTGCTGAACAGCAGTGAATTGCATGCGCCGCTGCAAAAGAATCAGGTCGTCGGAACTATCAACTTCCAGCTTGATGGCAAAACGATCGAACAACGCCCGCTGGTTGTGTTGCAAGAAATCCCGGAAGGTAACTTCTTCGGCAAAATCATTGATTACATTAAATTAATGTTCCATCACTGGTTTGGTTAAAAATTGAACACTTGAAAGTGTAATTTCCGTCCCCATATACTAAGCATCAGTAAAAAAACTCCCGCCTTCTGGCGGGAGTTGCTATTTAATTACGTTACGCCGGAGCTGACATGAAAACCAAACTTAACGAACTGCTTGAATTCCCTACTCCTTTTACTTACAAAGTTATGGGGCAGGCGTTACCTGAGCTGGTTGATCAGGTGGTTGAAGTGGTACAGCGCCATGCGCCAGGTGACTACACCCCAACGGTAAAACCAAGCAGCAAAGGCAACTACCACTCGGTATCTATCACTATCAACGCCACTCATATCGAGCAGGTTGAAACACTGTATGAAGAACTGGGCAAAATCGATATTGTCCGCATGGTTCTGTAACTCGCTTCTCCGTTACCCGGCTCCTGGTCGGGTAACTCCCCTCTCCTCGCTGTGATATACTTTTCCCCCACTTTTACTCATTCTCCACGGAGATGCCGTTTTGTATCAGGATAAAATTCTTGTCCGCCAGCTCGGTCTTCAGCCTTACGAGCCAATCTCCCAGGCTATGCATGAATTCACCGATACCCGCGATGATAGTACCCTTGATGAAATCTGGCTGGTCGAGCACTATCCGGTATTCACCCAAGGTCAGACAGGAAAAGCGGAGCACATTTTAATGCCGGGTGATATTCCGGTGATCCAGAGCGATCGCGGTGGGCAGGTGACTTATCACGGGCCGGGACAACAGGTGATGTATGTGTTGCTTAACCTGAAACGCCGTAAACTCGGTGTGCGTGAACTGGTGACCTTGCTTGAGCAAACAGTGGTGAATACCCTGGCTGAACTGGGTATAGAAGCGCATCCTCGGGCTGACGCGCCTGGTGTCTATGTCGGGGAAAAGAAAATTTGCTCACTGGGTTTACGAATTCGACGCGGTTGTTCATTCCACGGTCTGGCATTAAACGTCAATATGGATCTTTCACCATTTTTACGTATTAATCCTTGTGGGTATGCCGGAATGGAAATGGCTAAAATATCACAATGGAAACCCGAAGCGACGACTAATAATATTGCTCCACGTTTACTGGAAAATATTTTAGCGCTACTAAACAATCCGGACTTCGAATATATTACCGCTTAATTCCATACATCAATGGCCCAATTTACACTGGGTCATTACTCATAATACCTGCTAATGCTTTACATCTCCTTCGCGTTTGTATATTTTCTTTATCACTTGCAGAAATGCGGTGCCACGCCTTGCTCCGCAACTCACCCCATTGATTAACCTATTGAAATAGTTGATTATGGTGAGCAAAAGCGTTCCGTTCCAATTAGACATAAGATTATTGTAATTTTTTAAATATTATTTTTCCATGAATAAAATTGGAGTAAGTGCGTGGATAGTAATAATCAAATTGAACCCTGTTTAAGCAGAAAGTCGTCAGAAGGTAAACCACAAATATTTACAACCTTACGAAATATTGATCTTAACCTTCTGACTATTTTTGAAGCTGTATATGTACATAAAGGGATCGTTAATGCAGCGAAAGTGCTTAATCTGACCCCCTCGGCAATCAGTCAGTCTATTCAGAAACTGCGCGTTATATTCCCTGACCCATTGTTTATTCGCAAAGGCCAGGGTGTCACTCCTACCGCATTTGCGATGCATCTACATGAGTATATCAGTCAGGGCCTTGAGTCCATTCTTGGCGCGCTGGATATCGAAGGAAGCTATGATAAGCAACGAACGATAACTATTGCGACCACTCCCTCGGTCGGAGCCCTGGTCCTTCCTGTCATCTATCGGGCGATTAAAACTCACTATCCGCAGCTTTTACTGCGCAACCCGCCCATCAGCGACGCGGAAAACCAACTCAGTCAGTTTCAAACCGATCTCATCATCGATAACATGTTTTGCACCAATCGTACGGTGCAACATCATGTTCTGTTCACCGACAATATGGTGTTAATTTGCCGCGAGGGAAATCCACTACTCTCTTTAGAAGATGACAGAGAGACTATCGACAACGCTGCGCATGTACTTCTGTTACCGGAAGAGCAAAATTTCAGCGGTCTGCGGCAGAGAGTTCAAGAAATGTTTCCGGACCGGCAAATCAATTTCACCAGCTACAACATTTTGACAATCGCTGCACTGGTTGCCAACAGTGACATGTTAGCGATTATTCCCAGCCGTTTTTATAACCTGTTTAGCCGCTGCTGGCCGCTGGAAAAACTGCCTTTTCCGTCCTTAAATGAGGAGCAAATAGATTTCTCTATCCACTACAACAAATTCAGCCTGCGTGATCCCATCCTGCACGGAGTAATAGATGTTATCCGTAATGCATTTTGAAAAAGTATTGTTACAGCCAGATCACAGCGCAGAACGATAAAATGGCACAATCCAACAACAATTTTACATTTTCGCGACCGCTTTGGCTGCTTTCAGGTCCGTTTCAATGATATACTGCCAGTCGTTAATTCAAAAATAGTTGATAATTACAACAATCTATTGAATTGAAACGCTTTCCTTCGTAATTCGCAACTGGAACACGCACGCTATGAGTAAACCCATTGTGATGGAACGCGGTGTTAAATACCGCGATGCCGATAAGATGGCCCTTATCCCGGTTAAAAACGTGGCAACAGAGCGCGAAGCCCTGCTGCGCAAGCCGGAATGGATGAAAATCAAGCTTCCAGCGGACTCTACACGTATCCAGGGCATCAAAGCCGCAATGCGCAAAAATGGCCTGCATTCTGTCTGCGAGGAAGCCTCCTGCCCTAACCTGGCGGAATGCTTCAACCACGGCACAGCAACGTTTATGATCCTCGGCGCTATTTGTACCCGCCGTTGTCCGTTCTGTGATGTTGCCCACGGTCGCCCGGTAGCTCCTGATGCCAATGAACCAGTGAAACTGGCGCAGACCATTGCCGATATGGCGCTGCGTTATGTGGTTATCACCTCCGTTGACCGTGATGACCTGCGCGATGGCGGTGCCCAGCACTTTGCGGATTGCATTACTGCCATTCGGGAAAAAAGCCCGCAAATCAAAATTGAAACTCTGGTGCCGGATTTCCGTGGTCGTATGGATCGTGCTCTGGATATTCTGACTGCAACGCCACCAGATGTGTTCAACCATAACCTGGAAAACGTACCGCGTATTTACCGTCAGGTACGGCCTGGTGCAGATTACAACTGGTCGCTGAAGCTGCTGGAACGCTTTAAAGAAGCGCATCCGGAAATCCCGACCAAGTCTGGTCTGATGGTGGGACTGGGTGAAACCAATGAAGAAATTATTGAGGTAATGCGCGACCTGCGCCGTCATGGTGTGACGATGTTAACGCTGGGGCAATATTTGCAGCCAAGCCGCCATCACCTGCCGGTTCAACGTTACGTTAGCCCGGATGAGTTCGACGAAATGAAAGCCGAAGCGCTGGCGATGGGCTTTACCCATGCTGCATGCGGTCCGTTTGTCCGCTCTTCTTACCACGCCGATTTGCAGGCGAAAGGGATGGAAGTTAAGTAATCCTGTAATAATTACTTACATCTGTCTGATAAAAAACCCGCTTTTTGAAGCGGGTTTTTTGTATCGAACAAGATATTGAGGGAGCGTCCTGCTCGCCACGTCACTCTTTATGAGAGAGCTTTTCAGCCTGAAGATCAACGTCTGCGCCTTTTTTCGCCGCAGCATCGTCATCATTCATCGCCTTCTTGAACCCTTTAATGGCCGCTCCAAGATCTCCGCCCAGCGTACGTAACTTCTTAGTCCCAAACAGCAGAACGACCAGCGCCGCAACTACCAGCAGTTTGGTAATACTAATCTCACCCATAGATACCTTCTTGACATATAACCGGCAACAGAACGCGCCTTAAAAACCAGAGAATATTAACGGTCATTCGACGCGCGCACACAATAGCAATCTGTAACAAGGTGAATCAAGCGCCGAGTAAAAAAACATCATAATAATTGCGGCGGCGCAAAGCGACGGTTGTTTAAGACGGGCAGTTGCGCGCGCACCTGACGCACACGTTCGGGCGTCACTTCCGCCATAATGAGTGCAGGCATTTCTGACGCTGCCGCAATGGTGACGCCAAAGGGATCTATAATCCGGCTTTGACCGATATTTTTGTTCCCGCACTCCCCCGCCGCCACCATATAACAGGTGGTATCCAGCGCACGAGCGGCAAGCAACGTTGACCAGTGATGCTCTTTGAGCGGCCCGCGAACCCAGGCGGCAGGAAGTACCAGGATTTCAGCTCCCTGTAATGCCTGTGCCAGCGCCAGCTCTGGAAAGCGTAAGTCATAACAGGTCATCAGACCGACCTTCATCCCCTCCACCTCGAGTAACGGAGCGATTTCATTACCAGCATCAACACGGCGTGATTCCTGAATGGCAAATGCATCATAGAGATGCAATTTGGCATAACGGGCGACGATGTTTCCTGCCTGTAGCGCCACCAGCATATTCCATGCGCGCCCCGGCGTTGAAGGAACATGAATCGTCAGAATTGTCGTCATCATGTTACGTTTACTTTCTCGCCGTAAACGTCCGAGGAATTCGCCTTCCAGCAGCTGTGCTGATTTAACCGATAGATCTGCATCATGATCATCGCGCGCCAGCAATGCTTCCGGCAGGACGAACAGCGATACGTCGTTTTCCGCCGCCTGCGCCATCAACGAGGCACAAATCTCAGCGTTCTTTTCCCACACAGATGTAACAGCAAACTGTCCTGCGGCAACCAGCATTGCTACCTCCTGTCAGAGTCGTAAAATTCGCCAACGACGATTATTCGGCGTTACACTTATCACTCATACAAATCAAATAGCAGGATTTTGCAGTGTTACAACTTCTTTTAGCAGTTTTTATTGGCGGTGGTACGGGAAGCGTGGCGAGATGGCTGTTAAGTATGCGATTTAACCCGCTGCATCAGGCGATTCCGTTGGGGACGCTGGCAGCAAACCTGATTGGGGCATTCATCATAGGAATGGGATTCGCATGGTTCAGCAGGATGACGAACATTGATCCAGTGTGGAAAGTATTAATCACCACCGGATTTTGTGGCGGTCTAACAACCTTCTCAACATTTTCGGCAGAAGTGGTGTTTTTGTTACAAGAGGGTCGCTTTGGCTGGGCATTACTGAACGTTTTCGTCAACCTTCTGGGGTCTTTTGCCATGACAGCACTGGCTTTCTGGCTGTTTTCGGCCTCAACCGCACACTAAAGACCAAAAAAAAACCCGCTGATTAAGCGGGTTTTGAATTCTTGCTGACGTATCTTACAGAGCGATTACGTTTGCAGCAGAAGGGCCTTTGGCACCGTTAGTGATTTCGAACTCTACGCGCTGACCTTCAGCAAGAGTTTTAAAACCATTAGTCTGGATTGCAGAGAAGTGTACGAACACGTCTTTGCTGCCGTCTTCCGGAGTAATGAAACCGAATCCTTTGGACTCATTAAACCACTTAACGTTACCTTTAATCTTAGACATCAAAATTACCTTTACATGAAAAATAGACACAAATGCTGTGTCGGTTACCAGTACACCAATTGTGGTACGCTTTGTCCAGTGCAACTTTACTAAAAAGTGATAAAAGTCGCGTTATTTTTGATGTTACTTATTTTAGCTATTGATTTTAAAGAAGTTACTAAAACTTCATTTGTCTCAAAACTGAAAGCGCATCCAGGCAAAGTACACATTGCCATTGTTGTAGGTACCCGGAATGTAGGTCATCTGAAAAGTCACTGGGCCATAACCCACGGAGGCCAATGGCAGTAGAACCGGGAGAGGGATGTAATTCCAGTTATCGCGTGCCGTTACGCCAGCGGTGAATCCCAGACCTAAATGAAAATTTTCATCCGCCAGCGGTCGCCAGGTACTTTCCCATCCGTATCCGGCAATCGGTTCCCATTTGTTCCACGAGTCCTTAAATGCCATGGCATACAGGCCATGCCAGTTTCCTTTTTCATCCCAACGCGACAGGCCAAAACCGCCACCCCACGGTCGCTCGTTATAGCGATCGGTTTTTTCTTTGTCGTAAGCGAAACGTGCATGCCAGGTGATGGCAGGAATATATAAATCATAATGTTCAGGCTGTTGCCAGGTTTGTGCAATATTTTCTCTAAACGTTGTCATCCACTCATCTGCGTTAGCAAAAACTTTACCAACGCTGATTAACTGAATAAAAACAAAGGAAAAGATAGCGACATATTTACTCACGTTCATTTGTGACCATAAAACATTTATCAAAAATCTACTACTAGCATAGCAAAGCTACAATTAACATAACCTTAATAGACCCAACATAAAGAATAATCTGAATAGCTGCTCTATTTATTTCCGCTTGTTCAAGTTAAATATTTCCGCGCATCGATTAAAGATGATGCGTCGTTTTCTGCGATGGGAATAGTCAAAAAAGAAAAACCAAGTCTTTTTTGATGACAAAATGCAATCAAGGAAAAATTATTTTATTTTTTAACTAGATACAACAATCATCTTAACGAAGTATATAATATAAATCGTCAACCCATGCTCATGTTAGATTATTTTTTGAGCGCACAGCCGCAGCTAACACCATTGCAATTAACAAATTTGCATCAATCCACCATCAATTTACACACATTATTATGTGATAATTGCCAACCGCTAAATATGCGTTTTGTTATCTATGTATAAAAACAGCAACTTCAATGTCTTAATGGCAGTTTTTCTTGATTTTAATCAGCATTCATCGCCAATTTATTGGGCATATTTTTTCCTTAAGCTTTAGGAATTTTTTATTATTTACTTTGGGGCCTGGAGACAGGAAAAATTATGCTGACATTCATTGAACTCCTTATTGGGGTTGTGGTTATTGTGGGTGTAGCTCGCTACATCATTAAAGGGTATTCCGCCACTGGTGTGTTATTTGTCGGTGGCCTGTTATTGCTGATTATCAGTGCCATTATGGGGCACAAAGTGTTACCGTCCAGCCAGGCTTCAACAGGCTACAGCGCCACGGATATCGTTGAATACGTTAAAATATTACTAATGAGCCGCGGCGGCGACCTCGGCATGATGATTATGATGCTGTGTGGATTTGCCGCTTACATGACCCATATCGGCGCGAATGATATGGTGGTCAAGCTGGCGTCAAAACCATTGCAGTATATTAACTCCCCTTACCTGCTGATGATTGCCGCCTATTTTGTCGCCTGTCTGATGTCTCTGGCCGTCTCTTCCGCAACCGGTCTGGGTGTTTTGCTGATGGCAACCCTATTTCCGGTGATGGTAAACGTTGGTATCAGTCGTGGCGCAGCTGCTGCCATTTGTGCCTCCCCGGCGGCGATTATTCTCGCACCGACTTCAGGGGATGTGGTGCTGGCGGCGCAAGCTTCCGAAATGTCGCTGATTGACTTCGCCTTCAAAACGACGCTGCCTATCTCAATTGCTGCAATTATCGGCATGGCGATCGCCCACTTCTTCTGGCAACGTTATCTGGATAAAAAAGAGCACATCTCTCATGAAATGTTAGATGTCAGTGAAATCACCACCACTGCTCCTGCGTTTTATGCCATTTTGCCGTTCACGCCGATCATCGGTGTACTGATTTTTGACGGTAAATGGGGTCCGCAATTACACATCATCACTATTCTGGTGATTTGTATGCTGATTGCCTCCATTCTGGAGTTCCTCCGCAGCTTTAATACCCAGAAAGTTTTCTCTGGTCTGGAAGTGGCTTATCGCGGGATGGCAGATGCGTTTGCTAACGTGGTGATGCTGCTGGTTGCCGCTGGGGTATTCGCTCAGGGGCTTAGCACCATCGGCTTTATTCAAAGTCTGATTTCTATCGCTACCTCGTTTGGTTCGGCGAGTATCATCCTGATGCTGGTATTGGTGATTCTGACCATGCTGGCGGCAGTCACGACCGGTTCAGGCAATGCGCCGTTTTATGCGTTTGTTGAGATGATCCCGAAACTGGCGCACTCTTCCGGCATTAACCCGGCGTATTTGACTATCCCGATGCTGCAGGCGTCAAACCTGGGTCGTACCCTATCACCCGTTTCTGGCGTAGTCGTTGCGGTTGCCGGGATGGCGAAAATCTCACCATTTGAAGTCGTAAAACGCACCTCGGTGCCGGTGCTTGTTGGGCTAGTGATTGTTATCGTTGCTACAGAGCTGATGGTGCCAGGAACGGCAGCAGCGGTCACAGGCAAGTAAATAGTAATGCCGGAGGCAAGTTTCCTCCGGCTTTATCATGTCACCCACTGTGGTATATGCGTTGTGGTCTGCCAACTTTGCCGTGAACAATTTCAGCAATAATCAGATGGCGGCTGGCGCAATATTCAAGATAACGCCTGGCAGTGGTGCGACTGATGGTCAGTGCCTGCGCCACCGTTTCTGCCGTATGTTGCACACCAGGCTCTTTAAACAGTTTTCGCACCGCGTTTAGCGTCAAGGGATCAATGCCGGTCGGCAGTTCGTCTTTAGGTTCACCGCGAGCATAGGCATTAAACATCTCATCAATTTGCTTCTGGCTGGCGCTATCAATACTTTCCAGCATATGTTTACGCTGGCGGAAACGGGTTAGCGTTTGCCCCAGCCGTTCATAGGCAATGGGCTTAATGAGATAATCAAATACACCACAACGTACGGCTTCAGACACCGTTTCCATATCGCTGGCTGCAGTGGTAAACACCACGTCGCCGGGATAATGCGCCTGCACCAGTTCATGCAATAAATTAATCCCTCTGCCGTCAGGAAGATAGTTATCGAGCAAGATTAGCCCCGGCTTAAAACGCTCGATCATCATTCGGGCCTGCGCCAGGTTTCCCGCCAGTAATATCTGACTGAATCCGGGAATGTGACGAATATATTCCGCATGCATCTCTGCCAGCGGCGTTTCGTCCTCAACGATCAATAGGGTTAATGGAGCTGTCATTAGGTTTCACTTTCGGAATATAGATTGAAAACAAGGTACCGCAGGGATCATTATCTTCGAGAGTGATAACACCACCGCAGCGCGTTACGTAGCTGGCAATCAAGTACAACCCAATGCCATGTTCACCGGGCTCGTCAGCACGCGTACTGACCCCCTGCTCAAATATTTTGTCTCGTAGAGACTCTGGAACGCCGCAGCCCTGATCGGCGACTTCAATCACCACATCATCGCCTTCATCGCTGAGGAATAATTCAACGATCTTGTTTCCTTCATCGCTACGCAGGCTGGCTTCGAAGGCGTTATCAAGTAAATTGCCCACAATGGCTGCAAACTCGGTGCTATCCAGTCCTGGCGGCAGTTGCGAAAGCTGGCTACCGGGGACAATGATCATTTTTAGCCCCAGTTCCCGGGCGCGCTGCACTTTACCAAAAAGCAGCCCCGCCACCTGGCGATCGGCAAACGCCTCACGCAGGCTGTCAATAAGCTGTTGCTGGGCCTGAGACTCCCCCTGCACCATCGCCAGCACGCGATCATACTCTTTCATCTGCAACAGACCATTGAGCGTCGACATCCAATTGAGATGCTCGTGTCGCAATGTACGAAGGCTCTCGACGTATTGTTTTATTTGCGTCAGTTGCGCATTGAGGGTGGAAATTTCGTCTTTACTACGAAAGCTGATAATGGCCCCCAGCAAATCATCACCTGAACGAATAGCTTCCCGATTGGCAATAACGCTCAGACCGTTAAAGTTAGCCACCACATCCTGACGTTTTTCATCAATCTGTTCGGTAAAGAAATCGGCGGGCCTGACCACTTCAGCAATGGGTTTACCCAACCATTGCCGTCCGGGAGAGCTCAGCCCCAGCATCTTTCTTGCGTTACGATTGATGGCGGTAATGTAACCATGCGGATCCACCGCAATCAGCCCTTCATAAACCGAACTAAACAGCGCCTCTTGCTGACGGACCACGCGTGCGATTTGCTTTGGCTCCATGCCCATCATTTGCCGACGGATATGCGCTGCCAGGAACCACGACAGCAACATCAGAATCCCTAACAGCACGACAAACACGCCTGCCATCGGTAATAAAAACTCAGCCCGCCAGCTATCGATTTTACTCACCAGGTAGCCAATCGACACCACGCCGATGACTTTTCCATCGTCATCAAAGATTGGCGTTTTGGCGCGCATCGCCATACCCATTGACCCTTTCCCGGTAATGAAGTAGCTCTCCCCTTTCTCCAGCGCGCCCTGTTTGGTGAACTGCATAGGATAACCAATTTTCTCCGGATTAGGATGGTAAAGGCGGATCGAGTGCCGGTCGCCAATCACCACATAATCAAAATCGGTATCTCTTTGTAATTTGTTAGCGATGGTCGCCAGCCGTTTGTAGTCACGCGTTTTCACCGCAGAGATGACACTGTCATTGGAGGCAATAATTTTCGCCTGATTCATTGCCATGTCGCGTACATGAAGCGTTAAATAGTCCTCAAAACTGGCCGTAAAATATTGCGCCAGGGCTGCAATGACAAATATTGAGAACACCAGAATCAGCAAAAAGATACGCAGCGGAAATGCCAGTCTTTGGAAAAATGCAAACTGTTTATTCTCGTTAAGCTGCAACATTGTTTTCCTTGCGGGTTGTCCCGAGCCTCTTTGACGGATGTAATTAAAATGTTGAATCAAAATACATAGATATTAATTATGATCGTGGCAAATTTTATTCATTAAATCAATTAAATCACTTAAACCTGCGAGTCATTTCGTAATTACATTAATTAAAAAACTTAAAACCATTAAATAAATAAAAAACCACTAACTCTATGTGAAATAAATCAAAATTTCACGCCGAAATACTCCTTAGGATGTATAGCGAAAGGAGAAAAAGATATACCTCGATCACCCCCCTTTCTCCCAAGTGAAAATAAAAGGTTATCAGTTTGCAACATTGAACAACATTCGTTGCAAATCGATAACAACATGCACCTTCAGGATACTATTTATTATGTTCGGCAATGATATTTTCACCCGCGTAAAACGTTCAGAAAATAAAAAAATGGCGGAAATCGCCCAATTCCTGCATGAAAATGATTTGAGCGTTGACACCACAGTCGAAGTATTTATTACCGTAACCCGCGATGAAAAGCTTATCGCGTGCGGTGGAATTGCCGGAAATATTATTAAATGCGTTGCTATCAGTGAATCCGTTCGCGGTGAAGGACTGGCGCTGACATTAGCCACTGAACTGATAAACCTCGCCTATGAGCGGCACAGCACGCATCTGTTTATTTATACCAAAACCGAATACGAGGCGCTGTTCCGCCAGTGCGGTTTTTCCACGCTGACCTGCGTACCCGGCGTGATGGTGCTGATGGAAAACAGCGCCACGCGACTGAAACGCTATGCCGAATCGCTGAAAAAATTTCGTCATCCAGGGAACAAGATTGGCTGCATTGTGATGAACGCCAATCCCTTTACGAATGGTCACCGTTATCTGATTCAACAAGCTGCGGCACAGTGCGACTGGTTGCATCTGTTTTTAGTCAAAGAAGATTCTTCACGCTTCCCCTATGAAGACCGGCTGGATCTGGTGTTAAAAGGCACCGCCGATATTCCACGCCTGACTGTGCATCGCGGCTCCGAATACATCATCTCCCGCGCTACGTTCCCTTGCTACTTCATTAAAGAACAGAGCGTCATTAACCATTGTTACACCGAAATTGATCTTAAGATTTTCCGTCAGTACCTCGCTCCCGCGCTGGGTGTAACTCACCGCTTTGTCGGTACTGAACCCTTTTGTCGCGTTACCGCCCAGTACAACCAGGATATGCGCTACTGGCTGGAAACGCCGACTATCTCCGCACCGCCCATCGAACTGGTTGAAATTGAGCGGCTGCGTTACCAGGAGATGCCGATATCCGCTTCCCGGGTACGTCAACTGCTGGCGAAAAACGATCTCACGGCTATCGCGCCGCTGGTCCCTGCAGTCACGCTGCATTATTTGCAGAACCTGCTTGAGCACTCCCGCCAGGACGCGGCAGCTCGTCAAAAGACCCCCGCATGAGAAACAGGTGAAAAATGAAAATAAACCAGCCCGCCGTTGCAGGCACCCTTGAGTCTGGGGATGTGATGATACGCATCGCCCCACTCGATACGCAGGATATCGACCTGCAAATCAATAGCAGCGTTGAGAAACAGTTTGGCGATGCAATTCGCACCACCATTCTGGACGTTCTCGCCCGCTACAACGTGCGCGGCGTACAGCTGAATGTCGATGACAAAGGCGCACTGGACTGCATTTTACGTGCACGACTGGAAGCCCTGCTGGCACGCGCCAGCGGTATCCCGGCTCTGCCATGGGAGGATTGCCAATGATTTCCGCTTCGCTGCAACAACGTAAAACTCGCACCCGCCGCAGCATGTTGTTTGTGCCTGGTGCCAATGCCGCGATGGTCAGCAACTCCTTCATCTACCCGGCTGATGCCCTGATGTTTGACCTCGAAGACTCCGTGGCATTACGTGAAAAAGACACCGCCCGCCGCATGGTTTATCACGCGCTGCAACATCCGCTGTATCGCGATATTGAAACCATTGTGCGTGTCAACGCGCTGGATTCCGAATGGGGTGTTAACGACCTGGAAGCCGTCGTTCGCGGTGGTGCGGACGTTGTGCGTCTGCCGAAAACCGATACCGCTCAGGATGTTCTGGATATTGAAAAAGAGATCCTGCGTATCGAAAAAGCCTGTGGTCGTGAACCCGGCAGCACCGGCCTGCTGGCGGCGATTGAATCTCCGCTGGGCATTACCCGCGCAGTGGAAATCGCTCACGCTTCCGAGCGTTTGATCGGTATCGCCCTCGGTGCAGAAGACTATGTGCGCAACCTGCGTACAGAACGCTCCCCGGAAGGAACTGAACTGCTGTTCGCACGCTGTTCCATTTTGCAGGCCGCGCGCTCTGCGGGTATTCAGGCGTTCGATACCGTCTATTCCGACGCTAACAACGAAGCCGGATTCCTGCAAGAAGCCGCCCACATCAAACAGCTGGGCTTTGACGGCAAATCGCTGATCAACCCGCGTCAGATTGATCTGTTGCACAACCTCTACGCACCAACCCAGAAAGAAGTGGATCACGCCCGCCGCGTCGTAGAAGCCGCTGAAGCCGCCGCTCGCGAAGGCCTCGGCGTGGTTTCCCTGAACGGCAAGATGGTGGACGGTCCGGTTATCGATCGCGCCCGTCTGGTGCTCTCTCGTGCAGAACTTTCCGGCATCCGCGAAGAATAAGGCAATCATAATGACGCAGAAAATTGAACAATCTCAACGACAAGAACGGGTAGCGGCCTGGAATCGTCGCGCTGAATGCGATCTTGCCGCTTTCCAGAACTCGCCAAAGCAAACCTACCAGGCTGAAAAAGCGCGCGATCGCAAACTGTGCGCCAACCTGGAAGAAGCGATTCGTCGCTCTGGTTTACAGGACGGCATGACGGTTTCCTTCCATCACGCTTTCCGTGGCGGTGACCTGACCGTCAATATGGTGATGGACGTCATCGCGAAGATGGGCTTTAAAAACCTGACCCTGGCGTCCAGCTCCCTGAGTGATTGCCATGCGCCGCTGGTAGAACACATTCGCCAGGGCGTGGTTACCCGCATTTATACCTCTGGCCTACGCGGTCCACTGGCGGAAGAAATCTCCCGCGGTCTGCTGGCGGAACCGGTGCAGATCCACTCTCACGGCGGTCGTGTGCATCTGGTACAGAGCGGCGAACTGAATATCGACGTGGCTTTCCTCGGCGTCCCGTCCTGTGATGAATTCGGTAATGCCAACGGCTACACCGGTAAAGCCTGCTGCGGCTCCCTCGGCTATGCAATGGTTGATGCCGACAACGCAAAACAGGTTGTGATGCTTACCGAAGAACTGCTGCCTTATCCGCATAATCCGGCAAGCATTGAGCAAGATCAGGTTGATTTAATCGTCAAAGTTGATCGCGTTGGCGATGCTGCAAAAATCGGTGCTGGTGCTACCCGTATGACCACTAACCCGCGCGAACTGCTTATTGCCCGTAGCGCTGCGGATGTGATTGTCAACTCAGGCTACTTCAAAGAAGGTTTCTCCATGCAAACCGGCACCGGCGGCGCATCGCTGGCGGTAACCCGTTTCCTGGAAGACAAAATGCGTAGCCGCGATATTCGCGCCGACTTCGCCCTCGGTGGTATTACCGCGACGATGGTTGATCTGCACGAAAAAGGTCTGATCCGCAAACTGCTGGATGTACAGAGCTTTGACAGCCACGCTGCGCAATCGCTGGCCCGTAACCCCAATCACATCGAAATCAGCGCCAACCAGTACGCTAACTGGGGTTCGAAAGGCGCATCGGTTGATCGTCTCGACGTGGTGGTACTGAGCGCGCTGGAAATTGACACCCAGTTCAACGTTAACGTGCTGACCGGCTCTGACGGCGTACTGCGTGGTGCTTCCGGTGGTCACTGCGATACCGCGATTGCCTCTGCGCTTTCCATCATCGTCGCGCCGCTGGTACGCGGTCGTATTCCGACTCTGGTGGATAACGTGCTGACCTGCATCACCCCGGGCTCCAGTGTCGATATTCTGGTCACAGACCACGGTATCGCAGTTAACCCGGCACGTCCGGAGCTGGCAGAACGTCTGCAGGAAGCGGGCATTAAAGTGGTTTCCATTGAGTGGCTGCGTGAACGTGCGCGTCTGCTGACCGGTGAACCACAGCCGATTGAATTCACCGACCGCGTCGTTGCCGTTGTGCGTTACCGCGATGGCTCGGTGATCGATGTTGTACATCAGGTGAAGGAATAAGCCATGCACCTGCTTCCTGAACTCGCCAGCCACCATGCGGTGTCAATTCCCGAGCTGCTCGTCAGCCGGGATGAAAGGCAAGCACGGCAACACGTCTGGCTCAAGCGCCATCCTGTTCCACTGGTCTCCTTTACCGTGGTTGCGCCTGGGCCGATTAAAGACTGCGAGGTCACACGCCGAATTTTTAATCATGGCGTGACAGCCTTGCGTGCCTTAGCCGCAAAACAGGGCTGGCAAATTCAGGAGCAGGCTGCACTGGTTTCCGCCAGCGGGCCGGAGGGCATGTTGAGCATTGCCGCCCCGGCTCGCGACCTCAAGCTCGCCACCATTGAGCTTGAACATAGTCATCCTCTCGGGCGGTTATGGGATATCGATGTCCTGACGCCCGAAGGCGAAATTCTCTCCCGCCGCGACTATTCACTGCCGCCTCGCAGCTGCCTGTTGTGCGAGCAAAGCGCAGCCGTCTGCGCGCGTGGAAAAACCCATCAACTGACCGATTTACTCAACCGCATGGAGGCACTGCTGAACGATGTCGATGCCTGCAACGTCAACTAAAACCACAAAGCTTGCGACGTCATTAATCGATGAGTACGCCCTGCTGGGCTGGCGCGCCATGCTGACTGAAGTCAATCTGTCACCGAAACCAGGCCTCGTGGATCGCATTAACTGCGGTGCGCATAAAGATATGGCGCTGGAAGATTTCCACCGCAGCGCGCTGGCGATTCAGGGCTGGCTACCCCGTTTCATTGAATTTGGTGCCTGTAGTGCGGAAATGGCACCAGAAGCGGTACTCCACGGATTACGCCCAATTGGTATGGCTTGCGAAGGTGATATGTTCCGCGCCACCGCGGGCGTAAACACGCATAAGGGCAGCATTTTTTCTTTAGGGCTACTGTGTGCGGCAATTGGCCGTTTGCTTCAGCTCAACCAGTCGCTAACGCCAACAACCGTTTGTTCTACGGCGGCAAGTTTCTGCCGTGGCCTGACCGATCGCGAACTGCGTACCAATAATTCACAACTGACGGCAGGTCAACGGTTGTACCAGCAGCTTGGCCTTACCGGCGCACGCGGTGAAGCCGAAGCGGGTTATCCACTGGTGATCAACCACGCCTTGCCGCATTACCTCACTCTGCTGGATCAGGGGTTAGATCCTGAACTGGCATTGCTCGATACCTTGCTCCTACTGATGGCGATCAACGGCGATACCAACGTTGCATCGCGCGGTGGCGAGGGGGGCCTGCGCTGGCTACAGCGCGAGGCGCAAACATTATTGCAAAAAGGGGGCATTCGAACCCCCGCCGATCTCGATTATCTCCGGCAGTTCGACAGGGAGTGTATCGAACGAAATCTCAGTCCAGGCGGCAGTGCCGACCTGCTGATCCTTACCTGGTTTTTAGCACAGATTTAATTATTTAAGCACTTGATAAATTTGGAAATATTAATTTTCGGAGAACCCGTATGTCTTTAGCAAAAGATAATATATGGAAACTATTGGCCCCACTGGTGGTGATGGGTGTCATGTTTCTTATCCCTGTCCCCGACGGTATGCCGCCGCAGGCATGGCATTACTTCACTGTGTTTGTGGCAATGATTGTCGGCATGATCCTCGAGCCAATTCCGGCAACAGCGATCAGTTTTATTGCGGTTACTATTTGCGTTATTGGCAGTAATTACCTGCTCTTTGATGCCAAAGAATTAGCTGACCCAGCGTTTAATGCGCAAAAACAGGCGCTGAAATGGGGCCTGGCTGGTTTTTCCAGCACCACGGTATGGCTGGTATTTGGCGCATTTATTTTTGCATTAGGGTATGAAGTTTCCGGGTTAGGTCGTCGCATTGCCCTTTTCCTGGTGAAATTCATGGGCAAACGCACGCTGACGTTGGGTTATGCGATTGTCATTATCGACATTCTGCTGGCACCGTTTACACCGTCCAACACCGCGCGTACCGGGGGTACGGTTTTTCCGGTCATTAAAAACCTGCCGCCGTTGTTTAAATCATTCCCGAACGATCCGTCCGCGCGTCGTATTGGCGGCTATTTGATGTGGATGATGGTCATTAGTACCAGTCTGAGTTCGTCCATGTTTGTCACCGGTGCGGCACCAAACGTGCTGGGTCTGGAGTTCGTCAGCAAAATTGCCGGTATCCAGATTAGCTGGTTGCAGTGGTTCCTCTGCTTCCTGCCGGTTGGGGTTATCTTGCTTATCATTGCGCCGTGGCTTTCCTACGTGTTGTACAAACCGGAAATCACACACAGTGAAGAAGTGGCAACCTGGGCGGGTGATGAACTAAAAACCATGGGTGCGCTGACACGCAGAGAGTGGACGCTGATTGGCCTTGTATTGCTCAGCTTAGGTTTGTGGGTATTTGGCAGTGAAGTCATTAATGCTACTGCGGTTGGTCTGCTGGCAGTTTCGCTAATGCTGGCCCTGCACGTTGTGCCGTGGAAAGACATTACCCGCTATAACAGCGCATGGAACACCCTGGTCAACCTGGCAACTCTGGTTGTGATGGCTAACGGCCTGACTCGTTCTGGTTTTATTGACTGGTTCGCCGGTACCATGAGTACGCACCTGGAAGGATTCTCACCAAACGCAACGGTGATTGTACTGGTTCTGGTGTTCTACTTTGCACACTACCTGTTTGCCAGCCTGTCTGCGCACACCGCAACCATGCTGCCGGTTATTCTGGCCGTCGGTAAAGGTATTCCGGGCGTACCAATGGAACAACTGTGTATCCTGCTGGTGCTGTCTATCGGTATCATGGGCTGTCTGACGCCGTATGCAACCGGTCCTGGGGTGATTATTTACGGCTGTGGCTATGTGAAATCAAAAGATTACTGGCGTCTTGGCGCAATCTTCGGGGTGATTTACATCTCTATGTTGCTGTTGGTTGGCTGGCCGATTCTCGCCATGTGGAACTAATACGTTCGCCAAACGCTGAATAAATCATCACGCCCGCCAGGTAAGCCCACCTGGCGGGCTTTTTTATGATTTAATAGATAGTATTCAGTGTATGTATGAGTTCCACACCCATTATGAAAGCATTCTGGCGTAACGCCGCGTTGCTCGCGGTTTCTCTGCTTCCCTTCTCTTCTGCCAACGCCTTAGCGTTGCAGGCAAAACAGTATGGCGATTTTGATCGCTATGTCCTGGCCCTCTCCTGGCAAACCGGATTTTGCCAGAGTCAACACGATCGAAATCGTAACGAACGAGATGAATGTCGCCTGCAAACCGAAACGACCAACAAAGCTGATTTTCTGACCGTACATGGTCTGTGGCCAGGATTGCCTAAATCGGTTGCTGCCCGTGGTGTTGATGAACGCCGCTGGATGCGCTTCGGTTGCGCTACTCGCCCAATCCCGAATCTACCAGAAGCACGCGCCAGCCGAATGTGTTCATCGCCGGAAACCGGGTTATCACTGGAAACGGCCGCTAAACTAAGTGAAGTCATGCCAGGAGCTGGCGGACGTTCCTGCCTGGAACGCTACGAATATGCCAAACACGGTGCCTGCTTTGGTTTTGATCCGGACGCATACTTCGGTACGATGGTACGCCTGAATCAAGAAATTAAAGAGAGCGAAGCCGGAAAATTCCTTGCGGATAATTACGGTAAAACAGTGAGCCGCCGTGACTTTGACGCCGCCTTCGCCAAAAGCTGGGGAAAAGAGAACGTGAAAGCAGTTAAGCTAACGTGCCAGGGTAACCCTGCGTATTTGACTGAAATTCAGATCTCGATCAAAGCTGACGCCATCAACGCTCCGCTTTCTGCAAACTCATTCTTGCCACAACCACACCCAGGCAACTGTGGCAAAACCTTTGTGATTGATAAAGTGGGTTATTAATCATCTGATTTACAAAACACGCTAATTCGTCTTCCATAAACCGTGACGATTAAGAATTATACATAATGCGCTGCATTGAGGAATTCCCTGAATGTGACGCAAATCACTTCAAAGAGTGAGCAACAGTCAGTATCATCATGTGAGTTAAACCCTCGCCGCCTGACGGTGAGGGTTTTCTTTTGGGTATGTTTATCTGCGACACTCGCAGTACCGACGACATGGAGTAAAAATGTCCAGACCAACTATCATCATTAACGACCTGGATGCCGAACGCATCGATATTCTGCTGGAGCAACCCGCCTATGCTGGTTTGCCAATCGCCGACGCGTTAAACGCAGAGTTGGATCGCGCCCAAATGTGTTCGCCAGAAGAGATGCCACACGACGTGGTGACAATGAACAGCCGGGTTAAATTCCGCAATCTTAGCGATGGCGAAGTGCGTGTGCGCACGCTGGTGTATCCGGCAAAAATGACCGATAGCAATACTCAGCTTTCCGTTATGGCTCCGGTAGGTGCCGCACTGCTGGGGCTGCGCGTTGGCGATTCCATTCACTGGGAACTTCCGGGCGGCGTTGCAACCCACCTTGAAGTGCTGGAACTCGAATACCAGCCAGAAGCTGCTGGCGACTACCTGCTTTAATCCCATCTGCACAAGCGATAACTCGCTTTGCCCAGAGGATGCACTCGCATCCTCTTTACGCAAAATCAGCAATTTTTCCTGGTTCTCACTGTTCACTTTTGCTGCAAAATTATTCCGTTTCGTTTGTGGGAATAACCATGGCAGAAGCATTTTACATCCTGATAGGATTTCTGATTATGGCGGCGATTATCGTCATGGCTGTCCTTTACCTCGAAAACCACTCCTGACGATCATATTGTTCCCCCCGGCATCGCATTCACCAGACCTGAAACCGCCTTCTGCGCCGCCTCTGCGCTTTGTGCACCGGGTACCAGAATCACCTTACGGCACTCCTCTTCACGTTTTTCGAAAATCTCATATCCCCGGGCGGCCTCTTCAAACGGCATATAGTGGGTAACAATTTCTTCTGGTTTCAGTAATCCTTTCTCAATTAACGGTAATAATTCTCCCAGCCATGCGTGAACGTGGGTCTGTCCCATTTTAAACGTCAACCCTTTATCAAAGGCGTCGCCAAACAGGAAACCGTGAATAAATCCAGCGTAGACGCCCGGTACGCTAACAATGCCGCCACGCCTGACCGCCGCAATACACTGGCGCAACGCTTTACCGCTGCTGCCCTCCAGTTTCAGGTTAGTCAGCACCGTTTCCGTGGTGCTGCCTTTCGCTTCAAAACCGACGGCGTCTATTACTGCATCCACGCCCCGGTGACCTGCCGTTTGTTCAATAATTGACTGTGCCGGATCGCTATCTTCATCGAAATTAATCGGGATCGCGCCGTAGCGGTCAGCGGCGAAACGCAAGCGGTAGGGATGATGATCAACAACAAAAATCTGTTCCGCACCGAGCAACCGTGCACAGGCGATTGTCAACAATCCCACTGGACCGGCACCATAGACTGCAACGCTTGAACCTTGTTGGATCTGCGCATTTTTTGCTGCCTGCCATGCCGTTGGCAGAATATCAGAAAGGAAAAGGGCTTTATCATCTGAAAGCAAAGGCGGTACTTTAAACGGCCCCACATTCCCTTTAGGGACGCGGACATATTCCGCCTGTCCACCAGGAACGCCACCATACAGGTGACTATAACCAAACAATGCCGCGGGAGCTGGTATCTGTTTTTTATTGAGCGCAGCGCCTTTACCCGCATTGGTATTTTCGCAGGCGGCATATTGCTGCATTCGACAGAAAAAACAGTCGCCACAAGCAATGACAAACGGAATTACCACCCGGTCGCCTTTTTGCAAATTTTTTACGTCCTTTCCGGTTTCAACGACTTCCCCCATAAATTCATGACCAAAAATATCGCCATGTTTAACCTGGGGTATTTTGCCTCGATAAAGATGGAGGTCAGAGCCACAGATCGCCGTTGCCGTAATACGCAGAATAATATCATCTGCCTGTTCAATGCCCGGATCGGGAACATTTTCTACCTGAACGTGATGTGGGCCGTGATAAGTCAATGCTTTCATGCAACCTCCAGAGACAGTTCAAAAAAGAGTCAGTCTTTAAGGGTAGCTATCACAGCGGGAAAACGGGCGGTACCGCAGGTTTTGGGAGAATTCCTGGTGTTCAGTGAGAATATATTAATCACAGAAACCGTTCGTAAGGAAAAAGAACCAGACAAATATCAGGGATAAATATTATAATCATGGCGAATGATTTGTTCATGATTAACAGGGAGAAAGGGTTATGTATAAGACAATCATTATGCCAGTTGATGTATTTGAAATGGAATTGAGCGACAAAGCTGTTCGCCACGCTGAATTCCTCGCCCAGGATGACGGAGTTATTCATCTACTTCACGTACTACCCGGGTCAGCCAGCCTGAGCCTGCACCGTTTTGCCGCTGATGTGCGTCGTTTTGAAGAGCATCTGCAACATGAAGCAGAAGAACGTCTGCAAACGATGGTCAGCCACTTCACCATCGATCCTTCCCGCATTAAACAACATGTCCGTTTTGGTAGCGTGCGGGATGAAGTCAATGAGTTGGCAGAAGAACTGGGGGCTGATGTTGTAGTTATTGGTTCTCGCAACCCATCGATTTCGACCCATCTGTTAGGTTCTAACGCCTCGAGCGTGATCCGCCATGCCAATCTGCCGGTGCTGGTTGTGCGTTAATTGCCAGAATAAATATCCCGCCCTGCCCGGAGCCATCCCGGCAGGGCTTTTTAATGCCATAAAAAAGCCGCCAGGTTTGACCCCGGCGGCTAAGCAATTGCAGGTGAATCTTACTTCTTCTTATGCAGTTTTGGTGCGAATCAGGTAGTCAAAAGCACTCAGAGAGGCTTTGGCACCTTCGCCAGTGGCGATGATAATCTGCTTGTACGGAACCGTCGTACAGTCACCCGCTGCGAACACGCCTTTGACGTTGGTTTCGCATTTCGCATCAATGATAATCTCACCCATGCGGTTACGTTCGACTGCGCCTTCCAGCCAGTTGGTGTTCGGCAGCAGACCAATCTGGACGAAAATACCGGCCAGTTCGATGTTGTGAATATCGCCGCTGACACGATCTCGATATTCCAGACCAACGACTTTGCTGCCGTCGCCTTTCACTTCCGTGGTTTGCGCATTCAGAATAATGTCGACGTTTTTCAGGCTGCGCAGTTTGTCCTGCAGAACCTGGTCGGCTTTCATTTCTGGCGCAAATTCGAGCAGCGTTACGTGCTCAACGATACCCGCCAGGTCAATTGCCGCTTCCACGCCGGAGTTACCGCCGCCGATAACCGCTACGCGTTTGCCTTTAAACAGCGGGCCGTCGCAGTGCGGGCAGTAGGTCACGCCTTTGGTGCGATACTGATCTTCGCCAGGAACGTTCATGTTGCGCCATTTTGCACCGGTCGCCACGATAATGCTGCGTGCTTTCAGTACCGCGCCAGAAGCTGTTTCAATCTGATGCAGGCCACCTTCAACCGCTGCCGGGATCAGTTTGCTGGCGCTCTGGCTGTCGATCACATCAACGTCGTATTCATCAACGTGAACTTTCAGCGCACCTGCCAGTTTCTGCCCTTCGGTCTTCGGTACAGAAATGTAGTTTTCGATATCAACGGTATCGAGGATCTGACCACCAAAACGTTCGCCCATCAGACCGGTACGGATGCCTTTACGTGCGGAGTAAATTGCTGCCGCTGCACCCGCCGGGCCGGAACCGACGATTAATACGTCATAAGCATCACGCTTGTTCAGCTCTTCTGCCGCACGTTTTTCCGCGCCAGTATCAATTTTGGCAACGATTTCAGTCAACGTCATGCGGCCCTGACCAAACTCTTTCCCGTTTACGAACACTGCCGGAACGCCCATCACGTTGCGATCGGTGATTTCGTTCTGGAAGGTGCCGCCGTCAATTGCAGTGTGCTTGATGCGCGGGTTCAGTACGCTCATCAGGTTCAGCGCCTGCACCACGTCCGGGCAGTTGTGGCAAGAGAGCGAGTAATAGGTTTCGAATTCAAAATCACCGTCAATATGGCGAATCTGCTCCAGCAGAGACTGCGCTTCTTTCGACGGATGACCACCGGTCCACAGCAACGCCAGTACCAGCGAGGTGAACTCGTGGCCCAGCGGGGAGCCTGCAAAACGTGGCCCCTGGTTGGAACCTGGGTTGGTGATCAGGAAAGACGGCTTACGCACCGGCAAGCTGTTATCTTCTTTAAAGGTGACTTTGTCTGACAGTTCTGCGATTTCAGCCAACAGTTCCTTGATTTCTGCCGATTTAGCGCTGTCATCCAGCGTGGCAATTAACTCAACAGGCTTGGTCAATTTCTCAAGGTAAGCCTTGAGTTGAGTTTTCATATTTGTGTCGAGCATGTTTATCTCCTGGGCTTTAAACATCATCATGCAAGCGGCCTCTGCGGCTACCTGGATGCAGCTTGCATCATGGTGCGGGGAAGAAAATCGGATGCCGCAGCACCCGATTAATTACGCGATTGCGGAACTTAGATTTTACCAACCAGGTCCAGAGACGGAGCCAGAGTTGCTTCACCTTCTTTCCATTTAGCCGGGCAAACTTCACCTGGGTGAGAAGCTACGTACTGTGCTGCTTTGATTTTACGCAGCAGGTCAGACGCGTCACGGCCAATGCCTTCAGCGGTAACTTCGATTGCCTGGATGATACCCTGCGGGTCAACAACGAAGGTCGCACGGTCAGCCAGACCTTCATCTTCACGCATGTTGTCGAAGTTACGGGTCAGGGCGCCAGTCGGGTCGCCGATCATCGCATATTTGATTTTAGCGATGGTTTCAGAGCTGCTGTGCCATGCTTTGTGGGTGAAGTGAGTATCGGTAGATACTGCGTATACGTCTACGCCCAGTTTCTGCAGTTCTTCGTAGTGGTCAGCAACGTCACCCAGTTCGGTCGGGCATACGAAAGTAAAGTCAGCCGGGTAGAAGAAGAAGACGCTCCAGCGGCCTTCGGTATCTTTTTCGGTGATTTCGATGAATTCGCCGTTTTTGAATGCCTGGTTTTTAAAAGGTTTAATTTTGGTGTTAATCAAGGACATCTATACTTCCTCCGTGTTTTCGATGAGATGTAAGGTAACCAATTTTTGCCGATTCGGCTAATGCGTTTCCATTATCAAATCGATAAGTTTTACCTTACAACCTTCGTAAGACAACTTTGTGAACTTTGCACCGCCAGCGGCGATAAAAAGTAAAATGGCCCCCTTTCCAGGTGACCGTGTAATCTGAACTACCCTTTGGTATCTTCAGCGCCTGCCTGCAGGCTGAGGTGTTGCCATTACAAATGCAACAACGACATGGATTACAACACCCTCATAAACAAAGGGCAATCACCTGATCTAAGCTCTTACCTATGACAGTGATAGGTTATGCCTTTTACTCGACTTTTGCACTGACTGAAAAGGACAAATTAATGTTAAAAAAGATACTTTTACTGGCTCTGCTTCCTGCAATCGCCTTCGCAGAGGAACTTCCTTCCCCAGTAAAAGCGATTGAAAAACAGGGCATTACAATCATCAAAACGTTCGATGCCCCCGGAGGAATGAAAGGTTATCTCGGAAAGTATCAGGATATGGGCGTCACCATCTACCTGGCTCCCGATGGTAAGCACGCTATCTCTGGTTACATGTACAACGAGAAAGGTGAAAACCTGAGTAACACACTTATCGAAAAAGAAATTTACGCACCAGCCGGACGCGAAATGTGGCAACGGATGGAACAATCCCACTGGCTCCTCGACGGTAAAAAAGATGCGCCGGTCATTGTCTACGTGTTCGCCGATCCGTTCTGCCCATATTGTAAACAGTTCTGGCAGCAGGCGCGCCCGTGGGTAGATTCTGGCAAAGTGCAATTAAGAACATTGTTGGTTGGGGTTATCAAGCCAGAAAGCCCGGCGACAGCAGCGGCAATTCTTGCCTCCAAAGATCCCGCAAAAACCTGGCAAGAATATGAATCCTCTGGTGGCAAGCTTAAGCTAAACGTGCCTGCAAACGTAAGTACAGAACAAATGAAAGTGTTAAGCGCCAACGAGAAACTCATGGACGATCTGGGGGCAAATGTCACACCAGCTATCTATTACATGAGTAAGGAAAATACGCTGCAACAGGCCGTGGGGTTGCCCGATCAGAAAACGCTTAATATCATTATGGGGAATAAATAAAAGATAATTCATGGATGGTTGAAATACATCCCTGCTTTTCAACCATCCTAAAAAAGCATGAATTGCTCGCTCTGCCCTAAGTGGCTATGCTATTTTAGAAAAACTTAATCCTGAGTTAAGCAAAAAAATATAATCAATAAAAATATATACGCAAAAAACATTGATTAAGTGAATATACCATGGAAGAAAAATATAACCGGAGTAGTGTATGGCCAATCTCTACGACTTGAAAAAGTTCGACTTAAACCTTCTTGTCATATTTGAGTGTATTTACCAGCATTTAAGCATTAGCAAAGCTGCTGAATCACTATATATCACCCCATCAGCCGTGAGCCAGTCGTTACAACGCTTACGTGCGCAATTTAATGACCCTTTATTCATTCGCTCAGGAAAAGGTATCGCGCCGACGACAACAGGGTTGAATCTGCATCTCCATCTTGAGAAAAACCTCAAAGGCCTTGAACAAACAATTAATATAGTCAATAAGTCCGAACTAAAGAAAAACTTTATTATCTACGGCCCTCAGCTCATTTCTTGCTCTAATAATAGTATGCTGATCCGCTGCCTACGGCAAGATGCCTCTGTCGAGATTGAGTGCCATGATATCCTCATGTCAGCAGAGAATGCTGAAGAACTGTTGGTTCACCGCAAAGCCGATCTGGTGATCACCCAAATGCCAGTGATCAGCCGTTCCGTCATTTGCATGCCATTGCATACAATTCGCAATACTCTAATTTGTAGTAATAAGCATCCGCGAATTACTGACAATAGCACTTATGAACAAATTATGGCAGAAGAGTTCACCCAATTAATATCCAAATCAGCAGGAGTTGATGATATTCAAATGGAAATAGACGAGAAGTTTATGAATCGCAAAATTTCATTTCGTGGTTCCTCTTTGCTGACAATCATTAATAGCATTGCAGTTACAGATTTACTGGGAATAGTCCCCTATGAACTTTATAATTCCTACCGTGACTTTCTTAATTTAAAAGAGATAAAACTAGAACATCCGTTACCTTCAATAAAGCTTTACATTTCCTATAATAAATCTTCTTTAAATAATTTGGTGTTCTCCCGATTTATTGACCGTCTAAATGAGAGTTTTTGATATATAACTACAGACAGCTACTATAACTTTCATCTATTTATTCACAGCGCGAATGAAAAATAAAACACTCTGCTTTGCAGTGTTTACTTTATAATTAACAGACTTATCTCACTGATCACCCTGTAACGTTCAGAGAGCGTCTTCAGATGTCTATTTATAAAATTCCTCTTCCGCTCAATATTCTGGAAGCTGCACGAGAGCGTATTACCTGGACACTCAACACCCTACCCCGCGTTTGTGTCTCATTTTCTGGCGGCAAAGACTCTGGTTTAATGCTGCATCTGACAGCCGAACTTGCCCGACAAATGGGCAAAAAAATCTGCGTTTTGTTTATCGACTGGGAGGCGCAATTCTCTTGCACCATTAACTATGTTCAGTCCCTGCGCGAGTTGTACACCGATGTCATCGAAGAGTTTTACTGGGTTGCGCTCCCGCTTACGACGCAAAATTCCCTTTCACAATACCAACCCGAATGGCAGTGCTGGGAACCTGATGTCGAATGGGTGCGTCAGCCCCCGCAAGATGCGATAACCGATCCTGACTTTTTCTGCTTTTACCAGCCAGGCATGACCTTCGAACAATTTGTACGTGAGTTTGCCGAATGGTTTTCACAAAAACGTCCGGCGGCGATGATGATCGGCATCCGTGCGGATGAGTCCTACAACCGTTTTGTCGCCATCGCCAGTTTAAATAAACAACGTTTTGCCGACGATAAACCATGGACTACGGCCGCACCAGGCGGTCATAGCTGGTACATTTACCCCATTTACGACTGGAAAGTGGCTGATATCTGGACCTGGTATGCAAATCATCAAAATCTCTGCAACCCACTGTATAACCTAATGTATCAGGCAGGCGTTCCTCTGCGTCATATGCGAATTTGCGAACCTTTTGGCCCGGAGCAACGACAAGGATTATGGCTCTATCACGTTATCGAACCGGATCGCTGGGCTGCTATGTGCGCACGAGTCAGCGGGGTAAAAAGTGGCGGCATTTACGCCGGACATGATAATCATTTCTATGGGCATCGGAAAATCCTCAAGCCAGAACATTTAGACTGGCAAGAATATGCATTATTGCTGCTCAATAGCATGCCGGAAAAAACAGCTGAGCATTACCGCAATAAAATCGCCATTTATTTGCACTGGTATCAGAAAAAAGGCATCGAGGTTCCACAAACCCAGCAAGGGGACATTGGCGCGAAAGATATCCCCTCCTGGCGGCGGATATGCAAAGTTTTACTCAATAACGATTACTGGTGTCGGGCATTATCATTTAGTCCTACGAAAGCGAAGAACTATCAGCGTTATAACGAACGGATAAAAGGAAAACGTCAGGAATGGGGGATACTATGCAACAACGATTAACGCAGGATTTAACGCAATTTCTCGCCAGCTTGCCGGAAGATGATCGCATCAAAGCGATTAATGAAATCCGCATGGCGATCCATCAGGTTAGCCCCTTTCGTGAAGAGCCAGTGGATTGCGTTCTGTGGGTTAAAAACAGCCAACTTATGCCTAATGATTACAACCCAAACAACGTGGCACCACCCGAAAAAAAACTGCTGAAAAAATCCATTGAAATAGATGGTTTTACCCAACCCATTGTGGTCACGCATACGGATAAAAATGCCCTGGAAATCGTGGATGGTTTTCACCGCCATGAAATTGGTAAAGGCTCATCATCATTAAAATTACGCTTAAAAGGTTATTTGCCGGTGACCTGTCTGGAAGGTACGCGTAATCAACGCATCGCCGCGACTATTCGTCATAATCGCGCTCGTGGACGCCATCAAATCACCGCCATGTCGGAAATCGTCCGTGAACTTAGCCAGTTGGGATGGGACGATAATAAAATTGGCAAAGAGCTAGGAATGGACAGCGACGAAGTGCTGCGCCTGAAGCAAATTAACGGCCTGCAAGAGTTGTTTGCCGACCGTCAATATTCCCGCGCCTGGACGGTTAAATAGCTAAAGCTGGCGCAGGCGTTCAGCTGCTGCCAGCAACGTCGATTCCTTCTTGGCAAAACAGAGACGAATCAGTTTATGTGGGAAGGGATCGGCGCAAAACACCGACAGCGGAATCGCCGCTACGCCGTGCTCCTGCGTCAGCCACTGGCAAAACTCAACATCATCCAGGGTAGAAACCTCGCTGTAATCCACCAGCAAAAAGTATGTACCTTCACACGGTAAAATCTCCAGCCGGCTTTCATTTAAAGCATTCACCAGAATATCGCGCTTCTGGCGATAAAAGTCCGGTAACGCAAGATAATGCTCAGGTTCTGCACGTAGCATATCAGCAAGCGCCAGCTGTGCCGGGGTATTCACCGAAAAGGTCAGATACTGATGTACCTTGCGAATTTCGGCGCTGATGGGCGCTGGCGCAACACAATAACCCACTTTCCAGCCGGTCATATGATAGGTCTTGCCAAATGAAGAAACCGCCACTGCCCGCTCACGCAGCTGCGGATGCGCCAGCACACTGGCATGGCCCTGTTGTGAAAAGTTGATGTGCTCGTAGACTTCATCGCTAATGACAAAAATCTCGTGCCCGGCGATCGCCTGCCACAAAGCGGCGAAATCAGCCTGCTGCCAGATAGTTGCACTGGGGTTATGCGGAGTGTTGAGGATCACCAGTCTGGTGCGCTCGCTTAATAATGCGGCAAATTCCTGCCAGTCAACGCGAAAATGCGGTGGTTGCAGTGCCATACGCTTCACTATTCCCCCAGAAAGCGCGATGGCGGGGGAGTAACTGTCATAGCTGGGATCAAAACAAATCACTTCATCGCCATTGCGCACCAGTGCGGTAATCGCCGCGTATAACGCTTCCGTCGCCCCTGCCGTTACGGTGATATCGCTATCGGCATCTGGTTGATAGCCATACAAACGTTCCGTTTTCTGAGCAATCGCCTCGCGCAAGGCCTGCACGCCGGTCATGGGCGCGTATTGGTTTGCCCCCTGGGCAACGTGGTACGCCAGCCGCTCCTGTAAATAGCGCGGACCATCAAAATCAGGAAAGCCTTGCGACAGGTTAATCGCCTGGTGTTGCTGCGCCAGCGCGCTCATCTGGGTGAAAATAGTGGTGCCAAGTTGTGGAAGTTTGCTTTGTGGAATCAGAGGGTTATTTGTCATTTTTATTGTACCTGACGAAGTTGCGTGTTGAAGGCACTATAACACGATGCTAGTATTTGGCAATCAAGACGTTTAGATGTCCAAATAAAACAATAAGGACAACACAACATGCCTCACAATCCTATCCGCGTGGTCGTCGGCCCGGCTAACTACTTTTCACATCCAGGAAGTTTCAATCACCTGAACGATTTTTTCACTGATGAACAACTTTCTCGCGCGGTGTGGATCTACGGCAAACGCGCCATTGCTGCGGCGCAAACCAAACTTCCGCCAGCGTTTGAACTGCCAGGGGCAAAGCATATTTTGTTTCGCGGTCATTGCAGCGAAAGCGATGTACAACAACTGGCGGCTAAGTCCGGTGACGACCGCAGCGTGGTGATTGGCGTCGGTGGCGGTGCACTGCTCGACACCGCGAAAGCCCTCGCCCGCCGTCTCGGTCTGCCGTTTGTTGCCGTTCCGACGATCGCCGCCACCTGCGCCGCCTGGACACCGCTCTCCGTCTGGTATAACGATGCCGGACAGGCGCTGCATTATGAGATTTTCGACGACGCCAATTTTATGGTGCTGGTGGAACCGGAGATTATCCTCAATGCACCGCAACAATATCTGCTGGCGGGGATCGGTGACACGCTGGCGAAATGGTATGAAGCGGTGGTGCTGGCTCCGCAACCAGAAACGTTGCCGCTAACCGTGCGACTGGGGATCAATAATGCGCAGGCCATTCGCGACGTATTGTTAAACAGTAGCGAACAGGCGCTGAGCGATCAGCAAAATCAACAGTTAACGCAATCATTTTGCGATGTGGTGGATGCTATTATTGCTGGTGGTGGGATGGTCGGTGGTCTGGGCGATCGTTTTACGCGTGTGGCGGCGGCTCATGCCGTGCATAACGGTCTGACTGTCCTGCCGCAAACCGAGAAATTTCTCCACGGCACCAAAGTCGCTTATGGCATTCTGGTACAAAGCGCCTTGCTGGGTCAGGATGATGTGCTGGCGCAATTAACCGGGGCGTATCAGCGTTTTCATCTGCCGACCACGCTGGCGGAGCTGGAAGTGGATATCAATAATCATGCGGAGATCGACAAAGTGATTACCCACACCCTGCGTCCGGTGGAATCCATTCATTACCTGCCAGTCACGCTGACACCAGATACGTTGCGTGCAGCGTTCGAAAAAGTGGAATCGTTTAAAGCCTGACGTGCAAATTTAGCAGCAGCGCGCGCCGCCTTTTCCACCGTAGCGCGCGTCCTGCCGCTCACGGAAAAACTCTTCGTAGGTCATCGGCGTTTGATCGGGATGGTTAACCCGCATATGTTCGACATAGTTGTCGTAATCAGGCATACCAATCATCAGCTTCGCCGCCTGACCTAAATATTTTCCGGCTTTTGCCAGTGAATCAAACATCTTGGCCTCCGCTAACCATGTTGCTGAAAGAGTGCCGGATGCGGCGTGAACGCCTTATCCGGCCTACAAATGCTATCAACGCGCTCGGTCAGTCCCCTCGCCCATCGGGGAGAGGGTTAGGGTGAGGAGGAACCCTCGGCACTATGCCAACATTCGCCAACATCCCCCCTCACTCTGACTTTAGTGTGCGCCTTTTGCCTGCGCCACGATCTCCTCGACATTTTCCGGCATTGGCTCATACGGCGTTTCTTTCGCCGTTGGCTTCGGATCTTTCAATGCCGCCAGTGCCGTCTTAATCGAGAACAGCGCCAGAACCACCACGACCACCATAAAGAAGATGGTTAACCCGGCATCCAGACGGTTGTTGAACACCAGTTGCGCCAGCTGTGACTCAGTATACTGCGACGGAATATTGCCGCTGTCGATCATTGCCTGGAACTTATTAGCAATGGCCAGGAAGCCGACTTTCGCATCCGGGCTAAACGCTTTCTGCCAGCCTGCGGTCAGGCTACAAATCAGCAGCCAGGCCGTTGGTACCAGCGCCCCCCAGGCGTAACGTTGACGTTTCATCTTGAACAACACCACGGCACAGAGCATCAGCGCCATCCCTGCCAGCATCTGGTTGGCAATACCAAACAGCGGCCACAGAGTGTTAATACCGCCCAGCGGATCGACCACGCCCTGATGGAGGAAGTAGCCCCACGCCAGTACGCACAGCGCCGTTGCCAGCAGGTTAGCAGGCAGTGAATCGGTCCGCTTCAGGCCAGGAGACACCACGCCCAGCAGATCCTGCAACATAAAGCGCGCAGCACGCGTACCCGCATCTACCGCCGTCAGAATAAACAGAGCTTCAAACAGAATGGCGAAGTGATACCAGAACGCCACATCCATCATACCACCCAGCGCACCGTGCAGGATGTAAGCCATCCCCACCGCCAACGTCGGCGCACCGCCCGCACGGGAAATGATCGACTGTTCACCCACTTCGCTGGCAATCTGGTTGAGCGTATCTGGTGTAATGCTAAAGCCCCAGCTACTCACCACCTGCGCGGCAGAAGCGACCACATCCGCCGTCCCTGCCGGAGCCAGCACCGCCATTGGGCTGTTCATGGCAAAGTAAACGCCCGGATCGATGATACAGGCGGAAACCAGCGCCATAATCGCCACGAAGGATTCCATTAACATTCCACCGTAGCCGATAAAACAAGCCTGCCCTTCGTTCGCCAGCATCTTCGGCGTGGTGCCGGAAGAGATCAGCGCATGGAAGCCAGACACCGCGCCACAGGCGATGGTGATAAACAGGAACGGGAACAGGTTACCGGTCCATACCGGGCCAGTGCCATCGACAAATTTGGTCAGCGCAGGCATGGTCAGCGTCGGGCGCATAATCAAAATGCCTACCGCCAGACCGACGATCGTCCCGATTTTCAGGAAGGTAGAGAGGTAGTCACGCGGGGCCAGCAGCAACCACACCGGCAGCACCGCCGCCACAAAACCGTAACCCACCAGCATCCAGGTCAGCTGCACGCCGGTAAAGTCAAAGTACGGTGCCCAGGTCGGACTTTCTGCCACCCAGCCGCCAGAGATAATGGCGAAAATCAGGAATACCAGACCGATGACCGACACTTCACCAATACGCCCCGGACGCAGATAGCGCAGGTAGATCCCCATAAACAGCGCCAGCGGAATGGTGAACGCAACGGTATACGTTCCCCACGGGCTATGAGTCAGGGCTTTCACCACGATCATCGCCAGTACTGCAAGGATAATGACCATGATCATAAAGCAGGCCACCAGCGCTATCACCCCGGCGGTTGGCCCCATCTCTTCTTTGACCAGCTCACCCAGCGATCGACCGTCACGGCGCGTAGAAACAAACAGCACCATGAAATCCTGCACCGCACCGGCGAGAACCACCCCGGCGAGCAGCCAGATCATCCCTGGCAGGTAACCCATTTGCGCCGCCAGTACCGGCCCAACCAACGGACCTGCTCCGGCAATGGCCGCAAAATGGTGACCGAACAGCACTTTCTTGTCCGTCGGCACATAGTCCAGCCCGTCGTTATGGCGCACCGCTGGCGTCATACGCGTCGGGTCAACCGCCAGCACATTTTTGGCGATATACAGCCCATAAAAACGGTAAGCGATCAGATAGATACAGACCGACGCCACCACAATCCACAGCGCGTTGATCTGTTCCCCACGATTTAAAGCAATGTATCCCAGAGCAAATGCTCCCATTACAGAGAGCACTGTCCAGACGAGGTATTTCCCTGATTTGTTCATAGTTGTTATCCGTGTGCGTGTCCATAGAGATGTTACATTTTGTTTCTATAACATCTTTGTACGATTTAACAACACGGTAACCATGTAAATCGGAGTTGAAACCAATATTTAACTTAACAATGTTAACTCGATCACTCCGTTAACCGAGTTTTCCTGCAATCTCATTTAATTCTGTCGGGCTCATCCCAAAACTGCCGTACCCAGCCGACAAGTGCAGCAACGCCGCCCCTGTTCATCGAAAACGACGATTTCCCAGCTCTGATTTTGCCGCCCAAGATGCAGCGGCTGGCAGACGCCGCGTACCTTGCCTTCAGACACCGGGCGATGATGGGTGGCGTTAAGTTCCGTACCCACCACACACTGCCCGTCACGGGTCATCATAAATCCGGCCATCGATCCCAGCGTTTCAGCCAGCGCCGCTGACGCGCCGCCATGCAGCAGGCCAAACGGCTGATGAGTACGGGTATCAACCGGCATTTCGGCTTCCAGCACATCATCTCCCAGACGGGTATACACAATTCCCAGATGCGCCACCATTGTGTTATCGCTGGTGGCGTTCAGTTCGTCGAGCGTTAAATGGCGTTTCCAGATCATGCTTATGCCCCCAGCGTTGAGCCGCCATCGACCACAATATCCTGTAGGGTGATATGGCTGGCGAGGTCAGAGGCGAGGAACAAAATCGTGTTGGCGATCTCTTGTGGACGGGCGATTTTCCCCAGCGGAATGCCGAGTTTAAACTGCTCGCCAAAGCCGCGAATACGCTGTTCTTCGGCGTCATCGCTCACCCACAGCGTGCGTTGCATATCGGTGTCGGTGGAGCCAGGCGAAACCACATTACAGCGCACGCCGCTAACCGCCAGTTCCAGCCCGACGCTCAACGCCAGGCTTTTCAGCGCCGCTTTCGATGCGCCATAAGCACTCATACCAATACGCGGCGTGTGTGCGGCGTCGGACGCCACAGTGACAATCGCCCCGCCCCGCTGACGGCGAAACTGGTTCATGGTTTGCTGAAACAGGTTAAACGCACCGCCGACGTTAACCGCAAAAGTCTGCTGCCAGTCCTCTTTGCTCAGTTGGTCTGTCGCGCCCATGCGTAAAATTCCCGCCGCATTGACCAGCGCGTCCAGTCGCTCCGTTTCAGCTAACAGTCGCTGACACACTTGCGCCACCTGCGCAGCGTCGGCAACATCCATCACTTCGGTCGCAAAGGGATATTGCTCCTGAGTGAACGCTTGATCAAAACCTGTAACTTTCGCTCCCGCCTCAACAAACGCCAGCGCCGTGGCGTAGCCGATACCTTTACCTGCGCCGGTTACCCAGACATTTTTACCGCTGAAATCCATTATTTCACCTCGCGGGAGAGTAGCTTCCACCAGGCGTCGATGGTCGGGTTTTTCGCCAGCATGACAAAATCGATATCACCATGCACTTTGCGCCAGCGCGCCGCCAGCGCCATCATGCGCACCGAATCCAGACCGTAGTCGATCAGGTTGTCGTCATCGAACGGTTCATCGGACTCGTCCAGCAACGGCAGGATCACCTCACGCAGCGCCGCTTTGCTGGCGGGGACAGGTGCTGGCAGCAATTCTTCGGTCATCACCACCCGGCCAGAACGTCCGGCCACATATTTCAGCGACATCAAATGCTCGTCACGGCTGAAATCGGCCAGCGCATCCGCCACCATAAACGGTTTAATATCGCGCATAAATGCGTCGGTTGCGGTAGTCATACAGCCAATGTGGGCATATACCCCGGTAATAATCAGCTGGTTACGTCCACTCTCTTTGAGCATTTGCTCCAGCGGAGAACGATGAAACGCGCTGTAGCGCCACTTCACCAGCACCGTGTCGTCGGCATCTGGCGTCAGGCGATCCACCACCTTTTGCTGTTCCGGCGAACGGGTCAGGCCCGGCCCCCACATATCATTCAACAGCGCCCGATCTTCATCGCTCTGCTCTTTCGGCTGGGCGGTGTAATAAACCGGAATATTGTGCTGTTTGCAGTAGTCGCGCAGCGCAGCAATATTCGCGATCACCTGCTCCATCATCGGGCAGTTCTCGCCCCAGAAGCTGACAAAATAGTCCTGCATATCATGGATTAACAACGCGGCACGTTGCGGTTCAAAGGCCCAGTCAACTTTATTCTTAGGGATATCGTGAGACTCCGGCAGTGCGTAAGCCTGTAATTTTGGAATAGCCATCGTGTTCTCTCCTTCAGGCTGATGCGCGTGACGCCAGCCACTGACGTAATTGTTTTTTATCGACTTTCCCGACCGCCGTCAGCGGAAGTGAATCTACACACTCCACGCGATCCGGTAATTTAAATTCGGCAATACCCTGTTCACGCAGGAAACGACGCACCTGCACCGCGCGCAGCGGCTCTTTTACCACCAGATAAGCGCAGCTTTTTTCGCCCATCAGCTCATCTTCCATGCTCACCAGTGCGGCGTAGATCACCGCCGGGTGGCGCAGCAGCAGGTTTTCGATCTCTTCGGCAGCGATCTTCTCACCGCCACGGTTGATCTGATCTTTCTCGCGCCCCTGCACGGTGATGTACCCCTCTGGATCAATAGAGATCAGATCGCCGGAACAGTAAAAACCGTTGGCATCAAAGGCGCTGGCATTGTGCTGCGGGCTTTTGTAATAGCCACGGAAGGTGTACGGACCGCGGGTCATCAGGCGTCCAACTTCCCCTTGCGGCAGTGGATTTCCTTCGGCATCGGCAACCCACACTTCATCGTCCGGACACATTGGGTAACCCTGGGTATGGATAATTTTCTCCGCGCTATCATCAAGACGGGTGTAGTTCACCAGCCCTTCCGCCATGCCAAACACCTGCTGCAACTGGCAGCCAATCTCAGCGGGAATACGCGCCGCAAGGGTGGCAGAAAGACGTGCGCCGCCGACCTGTAACAGTTTCAGCGAGGCAAGCTGCGCCCGGCTTTCACCTTCGGTCAGCGCCTGCAACCACAGGCTGACTGCCGGTGGCACCAGCGCGGTGACGTTCACCTGATGTTTTTCAATCAATGGGAAGCAAAGCGTGGCGCTGGGATCGGCCGCCAGAACAACCGTTCCTCCGGCAAGAAAGACGCCCAGCGATCCCGGCGAACTCATGGCGTAGTTATGAGCCGCCGGGATCGCGCACAGGTAGCGTGTCTGTTGTGTGAACTGACAAATCTCGACGCTACGACGCACGCTGTAGTAGTAGTCGTTATGAGTGCGCGGGATCAGTTTCGGTGTGCCGGTGGTGCCGCCGGAAAGCTGGAAATAGGCCACTTCATCAGCAGGTGATGGCGTGGCAGTAAAATCCTCAGCCGGATGGTTAATCGCATCCTGCAAGTTATGCTCACCGCTGTCGTTGTGCAGTTGCACCACGCGAATGGAGGAATGTTCTGTGACGAAAGTATTGAGGAAATCATCCCCGCTAAACAGCGCATGTTGGCGATCGGCAATCAGCAATGCGGGTTCAATCTGGCTGGCATAGGCGTTCAGTTCACTACGCTGATGGCTGAACAGCGCCAGCACCGGCGCAACGCCCAGTGTCAGCAGCGCGAAAAAGGTAATATACAATTCAGCGACGTTACCCAGTTGTACCAGCGCGGTTTCACCAGGTTTAATGCCCTGACGGCGTAAACTACACGCGAGGTTATCCGCCGCCTGATTCAGCTCCCGGTAACTCAACTGTCGCTCGCCGTCGATAACCGCGATGCTGTCACTCGCAGCGTGGCGAGTCAGAATGTCGGTCAGCGGCAAATCCTGCCAGTAGCCTTTTTCCCGATAGCGACGGGCAAACTCTTCCGGCCAGCGGGTGAATGGAATGCTCATCCTCGCTCCTTAATGCAATCCAAAAACGTTCAACATGGTAGAAAGTTTGACGCCTGTTTCGCGCCACTCACCCAACGGTGACGACGCAGGCACAATCCCCGCTCCGGCAAACAGACGCACCTGATTTTCCCGCAGCTTCGCGCAGCGGATGGTCACCACCCATTCGCCGTTACCTTCGCTGTCACACCAACCCACAATGCCGCCAAACAGTTCGCGGTCGAATGGCTCCAGTTCAGCAATAACCTGGGTCGCGGCCTGATGCGGGAAACCGCTCAGCGCGGGGGTTGGATGCAGCAGACAGGCCAGAGTCAGTGCGTTTTCTTGCGAATTCGCTTTACCTTCAAAGGGAGTTGCGAGATGCCACAGCGTCGGCGTGGTAATCAATTGTGGAGAGGAGGGAACGTGTAACTCACTACTGCGTTCGCGCAGTACCTCTTTCATCGCCTGAGTCACCAGTTCATGTTCATGGCGATCTTTTTCTGACGCCAGCAGACGATTACCCGCTTCGCGATCGAGCACTTCATCCGGCTGACGACGCGCGGAACCGGCTAACGGAATGGAGCTAAAACGCTCGCCGTCTTTACGTAGCAGCAGTTCCGGGCTGGCCCCCAGCAGGACGCCACCATCAGCCAGCGGGACATGGAAGTTGTAACTAACCGGGTTTTGCGCAATCAACCGTTCCAGCAATACGCCACTATCAATGGCGGCGTCAGTGGTGATATCAATCAATCGTGACAACACCACTTTGTCGACCTGCGGCGTGGCGGTAAGTGCGGCGGCGCGGGCAACCATCTGTTCAAACGTGGTTTGTTCAGGAATTGCCTGGCGTTCCACCACGTTCAGCGACTGGCTGCGGGTAAAACGGCGGGCTGAGGTCTGTTTTTCCTGGCGGGAGAACGACTGCCAGGATTCGGGAATATACAGCGACGAAGGCTGACGTGGATCGAAGGGAATCGCCCCGACCATCACCGGATTTTTGATGCCCTGCGCTTTGGCATCGGCAAACAGCGCGGCGAGTTTTTGCTGGAAGGGACTGTCGGGCGAATCCCCGTTCACAGCCGGTTCATCGAAGCGGGCGAAACATCCTGACGTCGTAAAACTGCGGTACGGCGACATAAAGAAAAAGCGATTGGGCGCAAGTGTTGCCATGGTCTGCTGTACTTCCTCAGCCAGTGACGTATCCATATCATCCTCCACAAAATGATAAAGGCTTTAATAATGATTATCATTTATATTTTCGGTCGCTAACCTAAAAGCAAACGCGCACTATGTCAACTCTTGAGGTAACGCAATCTGCAACTCGGGGTTGCATCTGGTTGTGGTTACAATGAAAATGAGAAGCATTATTGATGGATTCGCATAAGCGCAATGTGATGTCCTGCGCCGTTCTGCCCCCTCTCCCTTCCAGGGTGAGGGCTGGGGTGAGGGTTAATGTTCGCACCAGTGCTGGCTGTTCCCCTCACCCTAACCCTCTCCCCAAAGGGGCGAGGGGACGGATTGTGCGCTTTGTCGAATTTGTCATTACGCCCTTAACCTTATTAATAACAGGAAGCTGATTTGTGAGACTCGCCCCGCTCTACCGCAACGCCCTTCTATTAACAGGACTTTTACTTTCAGGAATAGCCGCAGTTCAGGCCGCTGACTGGCCGCGTCAGATTACTGACAGCCGTGGCACACATACACTGGAAAGCCAGCCGCAGCGTATTGTTTCCACCAGCGTCACCCTGACCGGCTCACTGCTGGCGATTGATGCTCCGGTGATCGCCAGCGGCGCGACCACGCCGAATAACCGCGTCGCGGATGACCAGGGCTTTTTACGCCAGTGGAGCAAGGTGGCGAAAGAACGCAAACTGCAACGGCTCTATATCGGCGAACCGAGCGCCGAAGCCGTTGCCGCGCAAATGCCGGATCTGATTTTAATTAGCGCAACCGGCGGGGATTCGGCGCTGGCACTGTATGATCAGCTTTCCACCATCGCCCCGACATTAATCATCAATTACGACGACAAAAGCTGGCAGTCGCTGTTAACGCAGCTTGGCGAAATTACCGGGCATGAGAAACAAGCGGCAGAGCGGATTGCACAGTTTGATAAGCAACTGGCAGCGGCGAAAGAGCAAATCAAATTACCGCCGCAGCCGGTCACTGCCATTGTCTATACCGCCGCTGCACACAGTGCCAATCTCTGGACGCCGGAATCAGCACAAGGGCAGATGCTGGAACAACTCGGCTTTACGCTGGCGAAGTTGCCCGCAGGGTTAAACGCCAGCCAAAGCCAGGGCAAACGCCATGACATCATTCAGCTTGGTGGGGAAAATCTGGCTGCTGGGTTAAATGGCGAGTCACTATTCCTGTTCGCCGGTGATCAGAAAGATGCCGATGCGATTTATGCCAATCCACTGCTCGCGCACCTGCCCGCAGTACAAAACAAGCAGGTTTATGCGCTGGGAACCGAGACGTTCCGCCTGGATTACTACAGCGCCATGCAAGTGCTGGAACGACTTAAGGCGCTGTTTTAAGCATTAACTGTCAGACGCTGTCACCTGCGGCGGCGTCTGGCGAAAACGTCGCAACTCCACCAGCACCAGCAATAACAACACGCCGATAATCAACAAACCAAAACCGCTCGCGCTTGCGGAAGCAACCGGTGTCATCATCGCGCCCAAACCACCCAGCAGCGCCGCGCCTATGGCATCGCCCGTCACGTTCTGCGCCGTCCACAAACCGTTAATCCGCCCTAACATCGCTTCCGGGGTTTGCGTTTGCAGCATTGTATATTGCAGCAACGAACTAACCGCGCTCAGCCAGCCGAACAGCGCCAGACAAACCACGCCTAAAATCCACATCGGCATCAGGCCAAACAGACCAATGGCGAGGAACGATCCCAGCGTGGAGAGCAGCATCAATAACCCTGGTCGCGCACTATGTGCCAGCTTCCCGCTGGTTAACGCACCAATAGCCGCGCCGAGCGGGATCGCCGCGTAGAGAAAACCAATCTGTGCCGCTGACATCTGCCAGTTGTCAGCCAGCGCCGGATACAGTACCCGCACCGCGCTCGCCATCGTCAATAAACCACCCAGCAGCGCAATCCCGCCCACCAGCGGGCTGGCAAGCAGAAAACGAAATCCTGCCAGTAATGATTTCAACGGATGCTCACGCGGCTGCGGTGGCGGTGGCAACGCCGGAAGGCTTAACAACGGTAGCAAGGTAATAAACGTGCCCGCCGCCGCCAGCCCGTAGTTCCAGGCTACGCCACCGGTCGCTAGCAATAAACCGCCAATCATGGGCGAAATCACCGACCCCAGACGCACGGTCAACATGGTGATCGCCCCGGCCTGCATTAAGTTTTCACGCCCTACCAGTGCTGGTGTCGCCGCCAATAGCGCCGTAACGCCAAGCGATGCGAAAAAACCATCCCATAAACCAAGTAAATAGATTGCCAGCAATGACGGCTCCGGCAGCAGTGCATTAAGGCACAGTCCAATGAAGCCAATGCCACAGGTGCCGCGCGCCAGCAAAATCACTTTTTTGCGCTCATAGCGATCCGCCAGCACACCGCCAACCATCAGGCCAACAAACATCGCGCCGCCGGTCAGCGTCACCGAAAGCCCCACCTGCCAGGTAGAATGCGTCATCATCTGGATCTGCACCGGCACCGCGACGCCGAGCAAACCCAGAGACACAATTGAGATAAAACGAGCGAGGAATACTGCGCGAAACGCCGGGTGCGTTTTCAACAGGCTGAGGTTAAGCAGCCAGGATTGTTTATTCATTACAATGCCTTGCCATCAAATATTTTAAATACCTATTCTTAGGCTGCACATGCTAACATATCCAAATAAGATCGATAACGATAATTAATTTCATTATCATGGAAGTTCGTATGTCTGGTTCTGTTGCCGTGACACGCGCCATTGCCGTGCCCGGATTGCTGTTATTACTGATTATCGCGACGGCATTAAGCCTGCTCATTGGGGCAAAATCACTCCCCGCTTCCGTAGTGCTGGAGGCCCTCTCCGGCACCTGCCAGAGCGCCGACTGCACCATCGTGCTCGACGCGCGACTGCCGCGCACCCTTGCCGGTTTACTTGCAGGCGGCGCGCTTGGCCTTGCCGGGGCGTTGATGCAAACCCTCACCCGAAATCCACTTGCCGACCCCGGCTTGCTTGGCGTGAATGCCGGAGCCAGCTTTGCCATTGTGCTGGGTGCGGCGCTGTTTGGTTACTCATCCGCGCAGGAACAACTGGCGATGGCCTTCGCCGGGGCGCTGGTGGCCTCATTGATTGTTGCCTTTACCGGCAGTCAGGGCGGCGGGCAGTTAAGTCCGGTGCGTTTAACCCTGGCGGGCGTGGCGCTGGCGGCGGTGCTGGAAGGACTGACCAGCGGCATCGCCCTGCTTAATCCTGACGTCTACGATCAACTGCGTTTCTGGCAAGCCGGTTCGCTGGATATTCGCAATCTACATACCTTAAAAGTGGTGCTGATCCCGGTTCTGATCGCCGGAGCAACTGCGCTATTACTGAGTCGCGCGCTGAACAGTTTGAGCCTCGGCAGTGACACCGCGACGGCGCTGGGCAGTCGCGTGGCGCGCACACAGTTAATTGGTCTGCTGGCGATTACCGTGCTTTGTGGTAGTGCGACAGCGGTAGTTGGCCCGATTGCCTTTATTGGCCTGATGATGCCGCATATGGCGCGTTGGCTGGTGGGTGCCGATCATCGCTGGTCGCTGCCCGTCACGCTACTCGCCACCCCTGCCCTGCTGCTGTTTGCCGATATCATCGGGCGGGTGATTGTGCCCGGCGAGTTGCGCGTTTCTGTGGTCAGTGCGTTTATTGGTGCACCGGTGCTGATCTTCCTCGTGCGACGTAAAACGCGAGGTGGTGCATGATTTACGTCTCTCGCCGATTACTCATCACCTGTTTGCTGCTTATTTCCGCCTGTGTGGTTGCAGGTATCTGGGGATTACGCAGCGGTGCCGTCACGCTGGAAACCTCGCAGGTATTCGCCGCGCTGATGGGCGATGCGCCGCGCAGTATGACGATGGTGGTCACCGAATGGCGTTTACCACGCGTGCTGATGGCGCTGTTGATTGGCGCGGCACTGGGCGTCAGCGGTGCGATTTTTCAGTCGCTGATGCGTAACCCGCTCGGCAGCCCTGACGTAATGGGCTTTAACACCGGGGCGTGGAGCGGCGTGCTGGTGGCGATGGTGCTGTTTGGTCAGGACCTGACGGCTATCGCGCTGGCAGCAATGGTGGGCGGCATTGTCACTTCTCTGTTGGTCTGGCTGCTCGCCTGGCGTAACGGTATCGACACCTTTCGGTTGATTATTATCGGCATCGGCGTTCGCGCCATGCTGGTGGCCTTTAATACCTGGCTGTTGCTGAAAGCGTCTTTAGAAACGGCGCTAACAGCGGGTTTGTGGAATGCCGGATCGCTCAATGGCCTGACGTGGGCAAAAACTTCGCCTTCCGCACCCATCATTATATTGATGCTCATTGCCGCCGCCTTGCTGGTGCGGCGAATGCGCTTGCTGGAGATGGGCGATGATACCGCCTGCGCGCTGGGCGTCAGCGTCGAGCGTTCGCGTCTGTTAATGATGCTGGTTGCAGTGGTGCTTACCGCTGCGGCAACGGCGCTTGCCGGGCCGATTTCCTTTATTGCTTTAGTCGCGCCGCACATTGCCCGACGCATTAGCGGCACCGCTCGCTGGGGGCTGACCCAGGCGGCGCTGTGCGGAGCGCTGTTACTGCTGGCGGCCGATCTCTGCGCCCAACAACTGTTTATGCCGTATCAACTTCCGGTTGGCGTCGTTACCGTCAGCCTCGGCGGTATTTACCTTATCGTCTTGTTAATTCAGGAGTCTCGCAAAAAATGACCGAATCAGTAGCCCGTTTGCGCGGCGAACAGTTAACCCTGGGATATGGCAAATATACCGTTGCGGAAAATCTGACTGTAGAAATTCCTGATGGTCACTTCACGGCAATTATCGGACCAAATGGCTGTGGTAAATCCACGTTACTGCGTACCTTAAGCCGCCTGATGACGCCTGCTCACGGGCATGTCTGGCTGGATGGCGAGCACATTCAACATTACGCCAGTAAAGAAGTTGCACGCCGGATTGGTCTGTTGGCGCAAAATGCTACCACGCCGGGCGATATCACCGTGCAGGAGCTGGTGGCGCGTGGACGTTATCCGCATCAACCGCTGTTTACCCGCTGGCGCAAAGAGGATGAAGAAGCGGTAACGAAAGCGATGCAGGCCACGGGAATAACTCATCTGGCAGATCAAAGCGTGGATACCCTTTCTGGCGGACAACGCCAGCGAGCGTGGATCGCGATGGTGCTGGCCCAGGAAACGGCAATTATGCTGCTCGACGAACCCACGACCTGGCTGGATATCAGTCATCAGATTGATCTACTGGAACTGTTAAGCGAACTGAACCGCGAGAAAGGCTATACCCTGGCGGCGGTGCTGCACGATCTTAATCAGGCCTGTCGTTACGCCAGCCATTTGATTGCATTGCGGGAAGGGAAAATTGTTGCTCAGGGAGCGCCGAAGGAGATTGTCACTGCTGAACTGATTGAGCGCATTTATGGTCTGCGATGCATGATCATTGACGATCCGGTAGCCGGAACGCCGCTTGTGGTGCCGCTCGGACGAACGGCACCTTCAACCGCAAATAGTTAAACTAAGTGGTCTGCCATCATGGCATCCTGTTTTCTGGATGCCATCGCATAGCGCAATAACACGCTACCACAAGCCACCATCCCGCCGATCAGCGCGGAAAGGATCACAATAATCGCCTTACCCGGACCGTCTTTTTTCACTGGCAATGACGGGCTTAACTGATATTTAAACGGCGTAAAATTCACATCGTTGATATTTGCTTTTGTTAACTGCTCAACAAGATACTGACGATTACGTAATTCACCGTTCAGTTCCGCAACGTCAGTGACCGCTTTTTCAATTTCCAGTTTGCGTTCAATACCGTCTGCGCCGAGAGAAATAGAGAAATCGGGGTCATCTTTAACGGCCTGACCATTACTGTATACGGGCTTTTTAATTCCCGCCGCGTTGGCAATGTCGAGTGAATAATTGAGGCGCTGAATGTTTGCATCAAGTTGATTTTTCGTTTTAATGCGATCCTGAGCCAGTTTTTCTTTTTCAAACTGGGTTTTGATCTCCAGTTTATTACGGACGTTTTCTATCGACTCTTTCACCACCAACGCAGAGATATAATCGATATACCCGCTCAAAACGGTCTGCGCCTCTTTACTGGTTGGCGCGGTAAAACTTAGCGTCCAGGAGGTATACAGTGACGGTTCATCTTTTTTCTTACTGGCATTGTCATCAACCGCTTTCATTTTTTCGCTCAATGCAACAATAGCGCGATGCAAATCCAGTTCATCGATTTTCGCCTCTTTTAATTGGTCCATCACATAAGGTGATGAACGCAGGTACTCTTCCAGCAAGCTAACCGACTGAAACTTCTTGATAAACAGGTTAAATGCTTCTGTACGATCAATTTTGATATCCAGATCCAGCACTCGAAGCTTAGTGAATGTTTTCTCCAGCTCTTGCCACTGAACAGGTTCTGGAGGCGTGACAACCGCCGCGCTGGTCCATTTTTGCGGCAGGATGAAAGAGATCAGCAAGCCTGCGCAGGCAAACGCAAAAATGACCGCCATGACCGTTTTTTTGGCCCGCCATAAAACTGCGATTAGATTAAGTAAATCAATTTCATTATTACTGGGCGACGCCAGAGGATACTCAGAAAAATGAGCGTCACTTCCCTGTTTAATATTCAATGATGACATGGGGTATAACCTGAAAATGAGTCCAATAGGGGAAAATCTCCACGGCGCTCACTTTACCAGTTGGTGAGAATTATCCGAAGCTGAAGTTTGTAAATTCCTTCCACTGAATGCAACATTCACTCTATTTAAGAGAAATATTCATCAAACCTATAAATCAAACAAATAAAAAAACCCATAATTATTTTCTGTAATTATGGGTTTATAGATATTATTAATTTACCTGTTTAGCGTTGCGCGAATAATCGGCCCAATTTTTACAAACGCCCCTGGAGAGATAATATCCACATGCGCACAATCCTGACGATAGATATCCAGCTCCGCAATCCACGGCGACCAGGCGCGTTCGGGGCTCATACCTTCCTGAAGCGTGCGTTCAGCAACAAACAGCGTCGCTTTACCATCAAACGGTACGCTATGAGCAGTCGTCAGCAGGCGCACAGCATCAGCGTAGTTGCCTTCAATGGTGGTAAACAACTCCGTTGAAGTACTTCCCTGCTGTGCCGCCAGGAAGGCCTCGCGCTCGCGGTTAATCTCCGCCAGCACTTCCGGGTCCAGACCATTAGCTTCTTTTTCCTGCCAGTTTTGCGTTTCTGGCGGCCAGGTATCCAGCAAGCCAAGAAATGCCACCTGTTCGCCACGGGCACGCAGTCGCGCCGCAATACCCTGCACCAGCGTACCGCCAAGGGAATACCCCAGCAGGTAATAAGGGCCGTGCGGTTGTTGCTCAAGTAACGTTGCCAGATGCGCTTCGCAGACTTCATCCAGGTTTGTCGCTGTCTGCATGGGTCCATGAGGGCGCGGCGACTGAATGCCAATAATCGACCATTGTGGATCGAGATAACGCGAGAGCACGCTAAACTGCCAGGCAAAACCGGATGCCGGATGGAAACAAAACAGCGTCGGGCCATTACCTTCACGCAACGGCAGAATGGTTTCGAATCCCATGCGCCGGGAGCTGTCCTCTTCACCATCAATAATCGTTGCCAGTTTGGCGACGGTTGACGCGACCATCACCTGCCCCGGCGTCACCTGACGAGCAAACTGTCGACTTAACTGCGCTGCCAGTTTCATTGCCAGTAGCGAATGACCGCCCAGCGCAAAGAAATCAGCATCGGCATCCTGCACGTCACAACCCAGCAACGACGCGAATGCCGCGGCGATAATCTTTTCACTGCCCGCTTTCGGTGCACGTCCCGACGCTTGTGTCTTCAGTTCAGGCAACGGTAAGGCTTTGCGATCCAGCTTGCCGTTGGCGCTAAGAGGTAACTGTGGAAGTTGCAGCAGAACCACCGGCACCATATGCGGCGGCAATGTTTCGCGAAGCTGTGCCTGTAATGCGCTGGTATCCAACGGCAGACCTGATTGCGACACCAGATAGCCCACCAACTGACGCGCATCACCACCGGTGGCTGCCGCCAGGTTAATCACACAGGCGTGGGTAACGGCTTGTTTGACATCCGGCAGCGCCTGCATCACGCGATCGATTTCGCCCAGTTCGATACGCTGCCCGCGAATTTTTAGCTGATCGTCACTGCGCCCGAGGTACTCCACCGCGCCGTTATCCAGCCAGCGAGCGACGTCTCCGGTACGATACATCCGTTCACCTGGGGCAAAAGGATCGGCAATAAAACGGCTGGCGGTCAGATCGGGTCGTCCAAGATACCCCTGCGCCAGTTGGATGCCGGTGAGATAGAGATCACCCGCCACACCCGGCGGCACCGGATGCATCATCGCATCAAGAATACGCAGACCCGTATTCCATACCGGATAACCAATCGGCACACTGCTGCCGCGCACCTGTGCCAGTTCCTCGCCAAAAGCCGGATACCAGCTGACATCTACCGCCGCTTCCGTCGGGCCATACAGGTTATGCAACGGCGCGCCGGTTAACTGTTGCCATTCGCGGCATAAATCAGCCGGTAAGGCCTCACCACTACAGAAAACCTGTTTCAACGTCGCGCAATTCTGGCGAGCGGTTTGCGGCGTCAGCGATGCAACAAATGCCGCCAGCATCGACGGCACAAAGTGCGTGGTCGTTACGCCATATTCGGCAAAGAATTGCTGCATAGCGAGCGGGTCACGGTGCGCTTCCGGTTCAGCCATCACCAGTTTTGCCCCTGCGATAAACGGCCAGAAAAACTCCCACACCGAGACATCAAAACTGCACGGCGTTTTTTGGGCAACGACATCTTCGCCTGTAAGCGGGTAGTGATTTTGCATCCATAACAGGCGGTTAACGATAGCCGTCTGCCCGACCATTACCCCTTTCGGCCTGCCGGTGGAGCCAGAGGTAAAGATGATATAAGCCGTGTGGTGCGGTTGTGAAAGTTGCAGCGGCGCACTGCCCTGGGGGGTAAGCGGGGCGTTATAGCAAAGGCTTGTTAAATTGGGAACATCGCTAAAGCGCGGCAGTTGATCGTCGGTGGTAATTAACAGCGACGGACGCGCATCTTCCAGCATCATTTTCAGGCGATCGTCCGGATAGCCGGTATCCAGCGGTAGCCAGGCCGCGCCAGCTTCAACTATTGCATGGAGTGCCAGGGTCAAAAAGACCGAGCGCGGTAGTGCCACCGCCACGCTGTCCCCTGGTTTAACGCCGCGCTCACGCAGCAGATTCGCCAGCGCCACCACCTGCTCGCGCATTTCCCGATAGCTGAACAGGTAACGCGCATCTGCCAGCGCCGGAGCATCCGGTGTTTTTGCCGCTTGTTCTGCCACCAGCGCGCTCAGCGTGGTTTCTGGAATCTCAACCTGAGTGGCGTTGATCTGCGCCAGCTGCGCATACTCACCTGGCAGCATAATATCGACATCGCCGCACAACAGCGCCGGATCCGCGGCGAACTGGGCAATCAGCATTTTCAGGCGTTCAGCATGCTGGATTAACGTTGGCTCATCGTAACGCTGTTTATTGGCGAGGATCTCAATACTCAAATCACCGTGTTCATCCGGGAACAGGGCCAGTTCAAGGTCATTAACCGGACCGGTTGCCAGGGTATGGGTTTGCGTCTGAACACCAGGAATATCCAGTTGGTAATCAAATACCTTGATATTGAGTACCGGACCGAACAGCGGTTCCTCTCCTGCCGCTCGCCCGCTGTCACGGACAATTTGTTCGGCATCGTAACGTTGATGACGACGCATTTTTTTCAGTTGTGCTGCCAGTCGGGTTGCCAGTTCCGGCAGCGTTTCTTGCGCCGCAATGTGAATACCCAACGGTAAAACGTTGAGCACGGGTCCGCTAGCCGTCAGCGCCGCCGAGCCCAGTCGACGCATAAAGATAAATCCGGCGGCATAGTCCATGCGATTGCACAATCGCCCCAGCCACAAGGCTGCCAGCGCAAGGGCTAAATCGGTACGCTGCACACCTGAAAGTTGCGTAGCCAGCTGGCGGAATTCCCCGTCGGTAAATTCCAGTTTCAGGCGCAGAATATCTGCCGAAGCGCTGCGCCCCGCTAAAGGTGCCGGAGAAAGTGACGCGGGCGGCGGCAGTTGACGACGCTGTTCTGCCCAGAATGCCGCATCACGCTGCCAGGCTTCGCTTTCGCGGTATTGCTGGTACTCTTCCACTACATCAGCGAAAGGCGTAAACGGCGAAGCAGGCGTTGGTTCGCCACGCAGCCATGTGCAGTAAATATTGGCGATCTGGCGAGTAATGGCCGGGAAACTGAAGCCATCGACCAGCAAATGGTGATAACGCTGATACCAGTACCAGCGGTTATCCGCAACATGTATCAGCTGATGAAAGACCAGTGGTTTACCGCTATCGACGCGCAAATCTTGTTGCAAATCCGCCAGCATTAATGCCTGCGCAGTACCGTGCGGATCAATATTGGTTCGCAGGTCGATAATTTCTGGCAGTTCGAATATCAGCGCATCATCGACCCACTGCCAGACTTCGCCGTTATCTTCCGTAAAACGCATCCGCAACGTATCTGCTTGCGCTAGTCCGACAACCACCGCGCGGGCCAGTAATGGCGCATCAACATCTCCAGTTAACTCAACGTAATGCGCCACGCTCCAGGCGGAGGGTAAATCCGACAGTTTTTCTGCCATCCAGATGCCGGGCTGTGCGGCGACCAAAGGTAAATGCTGGCTCATTGTGCCTCCTGCAACTGGGTGAAATTGGCCGGTGTCAGAGTACGCCAGTGGACTTCCAGCCACTGCTGGCAGGACGCCTGTGACTGCGGCTGACACACAATGTCCCAGCCTGCCGGTAAGGCGCATTGTTGCGGCCACAGACTGAATTGCCCCTGCGCATTGCGCAAAATGTAAAACGCTCCCTGTGGATCATCGAAGGGATTACTGAATGCCATATTCAACTCCTGTCATGGAAAAGTGGTTGCCAGAGGTCGATTAGCCCCTGCATCAAGCCACCGCGCCAACAAAGCGCATCATGTCCGCCGTCAACCTGACGCCAGAAAATGGATTCTTTTATGGGGTGTAATTGCGCATACAGCGCCTGATTGGCCCGCATAATCATCGGCTCGCGAATACCCGCTTCCAGCACAATGCGCAGACCTTCGGCGCTAACTTCACCAGCTTTAAGCTTTTCAAGTAACACGCCCTCTTGCTGCCCGCCCCGATGCGGCCACCAGTACGATCCTGACTGGCTTAATACACAGCCAAAGCGTTCAGGCCAGTGCAGTCCGGCATACAGCGCGGAAAGTCCACCAAAACTCTGCCCGGCGACCACGGTGCGATCGGCGCGATCGCTAAAAGGGGCAATAGCTTTCACCAGGGGTAATAACTCTTGCTGTACTGCCAGCCAGAAATCCGCATTACACGGCAGTTCGTGAGCGCGGTGCGTAGTGTCGATAGCGTCGATCAACACATACACGGCGGGAGGAAGTTGCTGACGATGGGTCAACGAAGTCAGCACAGGCCAGACAGGCATACTCTGCGCCCAAAATTCGCCATCGAGCAAAACTGCCAGCGGGCGTTCTCCTGCTGTTGCATCGCCAGTGGTAAAAATCCATACACGGCGTGAATTTTTCAACCGTTCACTTTTCCAGATAATTTCTTTGGCAGGCGTTTCTGGCGCTTGCGGACAATCCCATCCCGGTTGCAGAGGCGCTTGCGGCATTTCGAGTGCAGAAACAGCGTGCCCTCGCCCGCCTTTCCAGCTTTGTGGATTCAGCGGATCGGCTATTGCCTGGGGTAATAGTTTTCGCCAGCCTTCACGTAATTCGAGGCGATCGGGGGATGGTGCAGAAAAAATGTCATCGCGTTCGGTGGGAATAAAACAGTAGCTGCCGCGCCAGTTGGCATTGAGTTGTGTCGTCCACTGCCAGACGTTGGTGCCTGCAATTCGCTGCATCGACTGGGGCTGGCTGTTCTGATGGTGATCGGTCACACCAGTGATGTAGACCCATACGCGCTTTATCGTCGAGTATTCTTCAGAACCTTGGGGATCACGCCACCAGAAAGTGACCTCAAACATTTCGTCATTCAGACGCTGCCATTCCGGGCCATGTTTCGACTGCCACCAGCTCTCACTTCCTACTTTTAACGCCGTCACACCATAACCCCATGTTTACTGTGCAATTTTTCATTGATTGCAGAAATATATTGATAATATTATTGATAACTATTTGCATTTGCAATAGCGTAATGGCGCGCCGTGGGAAGCGCGGACATTAATTAACCAACTGCACTGCGTGTCTTTCAGGATCAAAGGTTTTCGCGGTAGCGGGATGCGTCGTGTTGATGACGACCATGCCCGACAGTTGCAATTCGTGGCAAAAATGCAGGAATAAAACAATGAACAAGAAGATTCATTCCCTGGCCTTGTTGGTCAATCTGGGGATTTATGGGGTAGCGCAGGCACAAGAGCCGACCGATACTCCTGTTTCACATGACGATACTATTGTCGTTACCGCCGCCGAGCAGAACTTGCAGGCACCTGGCGTTTCGACCATCACCGCAGATGAAATCCGCAAAAACCCAGTTGCCCGCGATGTGTCGGAGATCATCCGTACCATGCCAGGCGTTAACCTGACCGGTAACTCCACCAGTGGTCAGCGTGGTAATAACCGCCAGATTGATATTCGCGGCATGGGTCCGGAAAACACGCTGATTTTGATTGACGGCAAGCCAGTAAGCAGCCGTAATTCGGTGCGTCAGGGCTGGCGTGGTGAGCGCGATACCCGTGGTGATACCTCCTGGGTGCCACCTGAAATGATTGAACGTATTGAAGTTCTGCGTGGTCCGGCAGCTGCGCGTTATGGCAACGGCGCGGCGGGCGGCGTGGTTAACATCATTACCAAAAAAGGCAGTGGTGAGTGGCACGGCTCCTGGGATGCTTATTTCAATGCGCCAGAACATAAAGAGGAAGGTGCCACTAAACGCACCAACTTCAGCCTGACCGGTCCGCTGGGCGACGAATTCAGCTTCCGCTTGTATGGCAACCTCGACAAAACCCAGGCTGACGCGTGGGATATCAACCAAGGCCATCAGTCCGCGCGTGCCGGAACGTATGCCACGACGTTACCAGCCGGGCGCGAAGGGGTGATCAACAAAGATATTAATGGCGTGGTGCGCTGGGACTTCGCGCCTCTGCAATCACTCGAACTGGAAGCGGGTTACAGCCGCCAGGGTAACCTGTATGCGGGCGATACCCAGAACACCAACTCTGACGCTTACACTCGCTCGAAATATGGCGATGAAACCAACCGCCTGTATCGCCAGAACTACTCGCTGACCTGGAACGGTGGCTGGGATAACGGCGTGACCACCAGCAACTGGGTGCAGTACGAACACACCCGTAACTCGCGTATTCCGGAAGGTCTGGCGGGCGGTACCGAAGGGAAATTTAACGAAAAAGCGACACAGGATTTCGTCGATATCGATCTTGATGACGTGATGCTGCACAGCGAAGTTAACCTGCCGATTGATTTCCTCGTTAACCAGACGCTGACGCTGGGTACGGAGTGGAATCAGCAACGGATGAAGGACTTGAGTTCCAATACCCAGGCGCTGACCGGGGCGAACACCGGCGGCGCTATTGATGGTGTGAGTGCCACCGACCGTAGCCCGTATTCAAAAGCAGAAATTTTCTCGCTGTTTGCCGAAAACAACATGGAGCTGACTGACAGCACCATCGTAACGCCGGGGCTGCGTTTCGATCATCACAGTATTGTCGGCAATAACTGGAGCCCGGCGCTGAACATATCGCAAGGTTTAGGCGATGACTTCACGCTCAAAATGGGCATTGCCCGTGCTTATAAAGCACCGAGCCTGTACCAGACTAACCCGAACTACATTCTCTACAGTAAAGGTCAGGGTTGCTATGCCAGCGCGGGCGGCTGCTATCTGCAAGGTAACGATGACCTGAAAGCAGAAACCAGCATCAACAAAGAGATTGGTCTGGAGTTCAAACGCGACGGCTGGCTGGCGGGCGTCACCTGGTTCCGTAACGATTATCGCAATAAGATTGAAGCGGGCTATGTGGCTGTAGGACAAAACGCAGTCGGCACCGATCTCTATCAGTGGGATAACGTGCCGAAAGCAGTGGTTGAAGGTCTGGAAGGATCGTTAAACGTACCGGTTAGCGAAACGGTGATGTGGACCAATAACATCACTTATATGCTGAAGAGTGAAAACAAAACCACGGGCGACCGTTTGTCGATCATCCCGGAGTATACGTTGAACTCAACGCTGAGCTGGCAGGCACGAGAAGATTTGTCGATGCAAACGACCTTCACCTGGTACGGTAAGCAGCAGCCGAAGAAGTACAACTATAAAGGTCAGCCAGCGGTTGGCCCGGAAACCAAAGAAATCAGTCCTTACAGCATTGTGGGTCTGAGCGCGACCTGGGATGTGACGAAGAATGTCAGTCTGACCGGCGGCGTGGACAACCTGTTCGACAAACGTTTGTGGCGTGCGGGTAATGCCCAGACCACGGGCGATCTGGCAGGGGCCAACTATATCGCGGGTGCCGGGGCGTATACCTATAACGAGCCGGGACGTACGTGGTACATGAGCGTAAACACTCACTTCTGATGCTAACGTCAGATTGTTGACAAAGTGCGCGTCGTTCATGCCGAATGCGGCGTGAACGCCTTATCCGGCCTACAAAAATCTTGCCAATTCAATATATTGCAGGACCATGTAGGCCTGATAAGCGTAGCGCATCAGGCAGTTTAGCGTTTGTCATCAGTCTCTAATATGGTCGACATGAAAACTACGCATACCTCCCTCCCCTTTGCCGGACATACGCTGCATTTTGTTGAGTTCGATCCGGCGAATTTTTGTGAGCAGGATTTACTCTGGCTGCCGCATTACGCGCAACTGCAACACGCTGGACGGAAGCGCAAAGCCGAACATTTAGCCGGGCGGATCGCTGCAATTTATGCGCTGCGGGAATATGGCTATAAATGTGTGCCCGCAATCGGCGAGCTACGCCAACCGGTGTGGCCTGCGGAGGTATACGGCAGTATTAGCCACTGCGGGGCTACGGCATTGGCCGTGGTTTCCCGTCAACCGATTGGCGTTGATATCGAAGAAATTTTTTCTGCGCAAACAGCGACCGAATTGACAGACAACATTATTACACCAGCAGAACACGAGCGACTCGCAGACTGCGGTTTAGCCTTTTCTCTGGCGCTGACACTGGCATTTTCCGCCAAAGAGAGCGCATTTAAGGCAAGTGAGATCCAAACTGATGCAGGTTTTCTGGACTATCAGATAATTAGCTGGAATAAACAGCAGGTCATCATTCATCGTGAGAATGAGATGTTTGCTGTGCACTGGCAGATAAAAGAAAAAATAGTCATAACTCTGTGCCAACACGATTAATTGACAACATCTGGTACGATTCGCCCGCTGCCATCACTGACCGCGGGCGAAAGTGTAAAGCAGGTGCCTTACCACTCTGACCTGACAACCGGATATGCGGGGATTGCTCCCCGCACAACGGCTACTTCTTCGGTTCGTAAGCGAGAACAACCTTAAACTCAATATTACGTTCCTTTACGGTGAACTCACACAGCGAATCCCCGACCAGAAGCGTAAATCCCAGCACCGTTAAACACAGCACTATGACTGCCGCAAGGGCATATTTCGTCAGCATGTTTATATTGCCTCCATGCGAAGAAGGGACTACCATCCAAATTGTTCAGGTTTGGGTAGGTAGCCCCAGGGTTGATAGAAATATCGTCCTGGGGCTTCATCTTTCCAGACCTCAGAGTAAACCTGAAACCGGAAAGCTTCAGGCACCCGCCGTTATCTTACCCTTCCTCAACAAAATAGCTGTTTATTTATACAGTGAATCCTGTTTCGGACTTCTGTCGGCAAAACTCATCATTGCTCTTAAAACGAAATCGCCCGCAGCCATCACTGACCGCGGGCGAAAGTGTAAAGCAGGTGCCTTACCATCCTGACCTGACAACCGGATATGCGGGGATTGCTCCCCGCACAACGGCTACTTCTTCGGTTCGTAAGCGAGAACAACCTTAAACTCAATATTACGTTCCTTTACGGTGAACTCACACAGCGAATCCCCGACCAGAAGCGTAAATCCCAGCACCGTTAAACACAGCACTATGACTGCCGCAAGGGCATATTTCGTCAGCATGTTTATATTGCCTCCATGCGAAGAAGGGACTACCATCCAAATTGTTCAGGTTTGGGTAGGTAGCCCCAGGGTTGATAGAAATATCGTCCTGGGGCTTCATCTTTCCAGACCTCAGAGTAAACCTGAAACCGGAAAGCTTCAGGCACCCGCAGTTATCTTACCCTTGCTTAGCAAAATAGCTGTTTATTTATACAGTAAGTCCTGTTTCGGACTTCTCACTCCCCATTTGATCAACTGAAGCTGAACCCGTTTTTTTCTGCATGCCTCAATCGTCAAAATTCTTCGCCACCAGCCAGCCGTGCCATAACTTGTCACATTGCAAAAGTAGCCAAATTGCTTCAGTCACCATCACCAAAAAAAGAAACATTCCAGAACTTCCGCATCTCGCCCAGCCGCTCCGACTTCTATACTGAATAGAAAACGCCAACTTAAGAGAAACCTATGCCATTACCCGATTTTCATGTTTCTGAACCTTTTACCCTCGGTATTGAACTGGAAATGCAGGTGGTTAATCCGCCGGGCTATGACTTAAGCCAGGACTCTTCAATGCTGATTGACGCGGTTAAAAATGAGATCACGGCCGGAGAGGTAAAGCACGATATCACCGAAAGTATGCTGGAGCTGGCGACGGATGTTTGCCGTGATATCAACCAGGCTGCCGGGCAGTTTTCAGCGATGCAGAAAGTCGTATTGCAGGCAGCCGCAGACCATCATCTGGAAATTTGCGGCGGTGGCACGCACCCGTTTCAGAAATGGCAGCGTCAGGAGGTATGCGAAAACGAACGCTATCAACGAACGCTGGAAAACTTTGGCTATCTCATCCAGCAGGCGACCGTTTTTGGTCAGCATGTCCATGTTGGCTGCGCCAGTGGCGATGACGCCATTTATTTGCTGCACGGCCTGTCACGGTTTGTGCCGCACTTCATCGCCCTTTCCGCCGCGTCGCCGTATATGCAGGGAACGGATACGCGTTTTGCCTCCTCACGACCGAATATTTTTTCCGCCTTTCCCGATAATGGCCCGATGCCGTGGGTCAGTAACTGGCAACAATTTGAAGCCCTGTTTCGCTGCCTGAGTTACACCACGATGATCGACAGCATTAAAGATCTGCACTGGGATATTCGCCCCAGTCCTCATTTTGGCACGGTGGAGGTTCGGGTGATGGATACCCCGTTAACCCTTAGCCACGCGGTAAATATGGCGGGATTAATTCAGGCCACCGCCCACTGGTTACTGACGGAACGCCCGTTTAAACATCAGGAGAAAGATTACCTGCTGTATAAATTCAACCGTTTCCAGGCCTGCCGCTATGGGCTGGAAGGCGTCATTACCGATCCGCACACTGGCGATCGTCGACCGCTAACGGAAGATACCTTGCGATTGCTGGAAAAAATCGCCCCTTCCGCACATAAAATGGGTGCATCGAGCGCGATTGAGGCCCTGCATCGCCAGGTCGTCAGCGGTCTGAATGAAGCGCAGCTGATGCGCGATTTCGTCGCCGATGGTGGCTCGCTGATTGGGCTGGTGAAAAAGCATTGTGAGATCTGGGCCGGTGACTAAGTAGGGAATTGCCTTACAGAAGAATATCCCTGACAATGGTGTTTTAACTTACATTTAACAATGTTATGAAACACCCTTTAGAAACCTTGACTACCGCAGCAGGCATTTTGCTGATGGCTTTCCTCTCTTGCCTGCTGCTGCCCGCCCCCGCACTGGGGCTGACGCTGGCACAAAAACTGGTGACCATGTTCCATCTGATGGATCTTAGCCAGCTTTACACTTTATTGTTTTGTCTGTGGTTTTTAGTGCTGGGCGCTATTGAGTATTTTGTTCTGCGCTTTATCTGGCGACGCTGGTTCTCGCTGGCGGATTAAACGTCGATTATCGCCGTACTTCGCGGCATACTTTGCTTATTCTCCTTCGCCTAAAGGAACGTTTATGGATAAGCAATCACTGCACGAAACGGCGAAACGCCTGGCCCTTGAGTTACCCTTTGTCGAGCTTTGCTGGCCTTTTGGCCCGGAGTTCGATGTTTTTAAAATTGGCGGCAAAATTTTTATGCTGTCGTCGGAGCTGCGCGGCGTCCCCTTTATCAATCTGAAGTCCGATCCACAAAAATCCCTGTTAAATCAGCAGATATACCCGAGCATTAAGCCAGGGTATCACATGAATAAAAAGCACTGGATTTCGGTGTATCCCGGCGAGGAAATCTCCGAAGCGTTACTTCGCGATCTGATCAACGATTCGTGGAATCTGGTGGTTGATGGTCTGGCTAAACGCGATCAAAAAAGAGTGCGTCCAGGCTAAAGCGGAAATCTATAGCGCATTTTTCTCGCTTACCATTTCTCGTTGAACCTTGTAATCTGCTGGCACGCAAAATTACTTTCACATGGAGTCTTTATGGATATCATTTCTGTCGCCTTAAAGCGTCATTCCACTAAGGCATTTGATGCCAGTAAAAAACTTACCCCGGAACAGGCCGAGCAGATCAAAACTCTCCTGCAATACAGCCCATCCAGCACCAACTCCCAGCCGTGGCATTTTATTGTTGCCAGCACGGAAGAAGGTAAAGCGCGTGTTGCCAAATCCGCTGCCGGTAATTATGTGTTCAACGAACGTAAAATACTTGATGCCTCGCACGTCGTGGTGTTCTGTGCAAAAACCGCGATGGACGATGCCTGGCTGAAGCTGGTTGTTGACCAGGAAGATGCTGATGGCCGCTTTGCCACGCCGGAAGCGAAAGCCGCGAACGATAAAGGTCGCAAGTTCTTCGCTGATATGCACCGTAAAGATCTGCATGATGATGCAGAGTGGATGGCAAAACAGGTTTATCTCAACGTCGGTAACTTCCTGCTCGGCGTGGCGGCGCTGGGTCTGGACGCGGTACCCATCGAAGGTTTTGACGCCGCCATCCTCGATGCAGAATTTGGTCTGAAAGAGAAAGGCTACACCAGTCTGGTGGTTGTTCCGGTAGGTCATCACAGCGTTGAAGATTTTAACGCTACGCTGCCGAAATCTCGTCTGCCGCAAAACATAACCTTAACCGAAGTGTAATTCTCTCTTGCCGGGCATCTGCCCGGCTATTTCCCCTCAGATTCTCCTGATTTGCATAACCCTGTTTCAGCCGTCATCATAGGCTGCTGTTGTATAAAGGAGACGTTATGCAGGATTTAATATCCCAGGTTGAAGATTTAGCGGGTATTGAGATCGATCACACCACCTCGATGGTGATGATTTTCGGTATTATTTTTCTGACCGCCGTCGTGGTGCATATTATTTTGCATTGGGTGGTACTGCGGACCTTCGAAAAACGTGCCATCGCCAGTTCACGGCTTTGGTTGCAAATCATTACCCAGAATAAACTCTTCCACCGTTTAGCTTTTACCCTGCAGGGGATTATCGTCAATATTCAGGCGGTATTCTGGCTGCAAAAAGGCACCGAAGCGGCAGATATTCTGACTACCTGCGCGCAGTTGTGGATCATGATGTATGCGCTGCTTTCAGTCTTCTCGTTGCTGGATGTTATTTTGAATCTGGCGCAGAAATTCCCGGCGGCATCTCAGTTACCGCTGAAAGGGATATTTCAGGGGATTAAACTGATCGGCGCAATCCTGGTCGGCATTTTGATGATCTCGCTGCTGATTGGTCAGTCGCCAGCGATTCTGATCAGCGGTCTTGGTGCAATGGCTGCCGTGCTGATGTTGGTTTTTAAAGATCCGATTCTTGGTCTGGTGGCAGGTATTCAGCTTTCCGCGAACGATATGCTGAAACTGGGCGACTGGCTGGAGATGCCGAAATACGGCGCGGATGGCGCGGTGATCGATATTGGGTTAACCACCGTCAAAGTGCGTAACTGGGACAATACCATTACCACTATTCCCACCTGGTCTCTGGTTTCTGACTCCTTTAAAAACTGGAGCGGGATGTCAGCATCTGGCGGGCGACGTATTAAGCGCAGTATCAGTATTGATGTCACCAGTATTCGTTTTCTTGATGAAGACGAAATGCAACGTCTGAATAAAGCGCACTTGTTAAAACCTTATTTAACCAGCCGCCATCAGGAAATTAATGAGTGGAATCGCCAGCAAGGTTCTACGGAGTCGATATTAAACCTGCGCCGAATGACCAATATTGGAACCTTTCGTGCCTATCTGAACGAATATCTGCGTAACCATCCGCGGATTCGTAAAGATATGACCTTAATGGTACGCCAACTGGCTCCAGGTGATAACGGTTTACCGCTCGAGATCTACGCGTTTACTAACACCGTGGTGTGGCTGGAATATGAAAGCATTCAGGCTGATATATTCGATCACATATTTGCGATTGTCGAAGAGTTTGGTCTGCGACTTCATCAGTCGCCAACCGGCAATGATATTCGCTCTCTGGCGGGTGCATTTAAGCAGTAATTAAAAAAACCGCTCTCATCGAATGGATGAGAGCGGACATCGTTTTGTCGGATGTAGCGTGAATGCCTTATTTCCGACGCAGCGTTTTAAATGCCACAAACAGGAATACAATCCACACCGGCAGCAGGATCGCTGACAAGCGCATATCATCCATCGTGCACATCAGCAGCAAAATCATGCCGAGGAAGGCAATGCAAAGATAGTTGCCGAACGGATAGAGCAGCGCCTTAAACTGTGTTTCACGCCCCTGACGTCGCATCGCTGCACGAAAACGCAGATGCGCCAGACAGATCATAATCCAGTTCAACAGCAGCGTTGCTACCACCAGCGCCATCAGCAGACCAAACGCTTTTTGCGGCAGCAGATAGTTGATTAATACCACCAGCGAAGTGATCGCTCCGGAAAGCATCAGCGAGTTAATCGGCACACCGCGACGGCTGACGCGAGTCAAAAACTTCGGCGCATTACCCTGCACAGAAAGGCCAAACAGCATGCGGCTGTTAGAGTAAACCCCGCTGTTATACACTGACAGCGATGCTACCAGAATGACGAAGTTCAGCGCAGAAGCTACCACGTTGCTGTCGAGATTATGGAAAATCATCACAAACGGGCTACTGTTGGATTTCACTTCCACCCACGGATAGAGCGCCAGTAAAACCACCAGTGAACCGATGTAAAACAGCAGGATGCGATACACCACCTGATTTACCGCTTTTGGAATGCTTTTTTCCGGATCGCGCGCTTCAGCGGCAGTAATCCCAATCAGCTCCAGACCGCCGAAGGAGAACATAATTACCGCCAGCGACAAAATCAGCCCATTCCAGCCGGTGGCAAAGAAACCACCGTAGCGCCAGAGGTTGTCGATACTGGCTTTCTCGCCGCCGTGACCAGAAAACAGCAGCCACAGGCCAAAGCCGATCATACCGATGATCGCCAGCACTTTAATCAGCGCAAACCAGAACTCGGTTTCACCATATAAGCGCACGTTCACCAGGTTAACGGCGTTGATGATAATAAAGAAGGCGGCAGCCCAAATCCACGTTGGAACATCCGGGAACCAGTACTGCATATAGATGCCCGCAGCGGTCAGCTCTGCCATTCCCACCAGCACGAACATTACCCAGTAGTTCCAGCCAGAGAGGAAGCCCGCAAACGGTCCCCAGTATTTATAGGCAAAGTGGGCAAATGAACCGGATACCGGCTCTTCGACCACCATCTCGCCAAGCTGGCGCATAATCAGGAAAGCGATGATCCCGGCGACGCCGTAGCCCAGCAATACAGCCGGACCCGCCATCTGAATCGCCGGGCCAATGCCAAGAAACAGACCAGTACCAATTGCGCCACCCAGCGCAATCAGTTGAATATGACGGTTATGTAATCCGCGATGAAGCGTCGGCTCTTGATTCGACGCAGTATCTTCCGATACGGTTGACGCGTTTTTCACGCCTTTCCCCTGTGTGTCTTTTTTGTTGAGGGGCACCTTTTAACATTTAGTGCCCATCGTCGCAAGACACAATCCACACGGTTAAACGGGGTATCCTGCTTTTATTTCCGTACCCGATGTCGGTGCAGCCACATCAGCTTATACGCCGCCGGGATAATAAACAGCGACAGCAAAGGTGCGGTGATCATGCCGCCAATCATCGGTGCGGCAATCCGGCTCATCACCTCTGAACCAGCCCCCGTTCCCCACAGAATCGGCAGCAGACCGGCGATAATCACCGCCACCGTCATCGCTTTCGGGCGCACGCGCAGGACCGCGCCGTGATATAACGCCTCATCCAGCTTCTGCTCGCTGAATGTTTGTGGATTATTCAACGACGGCTCGGCCTCTATGGCGTGACGTAAATACATCAGCATCACCACGCCAAATTCGGCGGCGACCCCGGCGAGGGCGATAAAGCCAGTGCCCGTCGCCACGGAAAGATGAAAGCCCATCCACCACAGCAACCAGATGCCGCCCACCAGCGCAAACGGTACGCTGCTGATAATCAGCAACGCTTCGCCCACCCGACGGAACGCCAGATACAACAGCACGAAGATAATCATCAACGTCATCGGCACCATGAGTTTAAGCTTATGGTTGGCGCGCTCCAGTAGCTCGAACTGCCCGGAGAATGCCACGCTGGTGCCCGGTTTTAACTGCACTTTTTCAGCTATCGCTTTTTGCAAATCGTGAACCACCGACACCATGTCACGATCGCGGGCATCGATATAAATCCAGCTCGTCGGGCGCGCATTCTCGGTTTTCAGCATCGACGGTCCGGTAGAGACTTTAACGTCGGCCACGTCTGCCAGGGTGATTTGCTGCTTCATCGGCGTCAGGATCGGCAACTGGCGCAGTGCCTGCGGACTATCGCGCCAGCTTTGCGGATAACGCAGATTAATGGGATAACGGGCAATCCCTTCCACCGTTTCGCCAACCATCGCCCCGCCCACCGTAGAAGTCACAAACAACTGCACATCCGCCACCGTCATACCGTAACGCGCGGCTTTTTCACGGTTAATCTCAACGTTGATATAGCGCCCACCTTCCAGCCGCTCGGCAAGAGCAGAAGCTACGCCTGGCACCGTTCGCGCCACTTCTTCAATTTGCTCAGCCATCGCGTCGATATCCGCCAGCACAGTGCCGGAAACTTTAATGCCGATGGGGCTTTTAATGCCGGTTGAGAGCATATCGATACGGTTACGAATTGGCGGCACCCACAGATTCGCCAGCCCCGGCAGACGCACGGTGTTATCCAGTTCCTCAATGATTTTGTCCATCGTCATGCCTGGCCGCCACTGCTCCTGCGGCTTAAGCTGGATGGTCGTTTCTACCATCTCCAGCGGAGCAGAATCGGTGGCGGTTTCCGCTTTCCCGGTTTTGCCAAATACCCGCGCCACTTCAGGTACGCTCATAATTAGCTTGTCGGTTTTTTGCAGCATACTCGCCGCCTCTGCTGCGGAAATCCCCGGCAGCGTCGATGGCATATACAACAAGTCGCCTTCATTGATCTGCGGTAAAAATTCCCCGCCAACTTTATTGAGCGGCCAGAGAACCGTCAGCACCGAAAGCGCTGCCACCAGCAGCGTGGTTTTCGGCCAGTGCAGTACTTTCAGCAACAGCGGATGATAAACACGAATCAAAAAGCGATTGAGCGGGTTACTGCTTTCCGGCGGAATTTTGCCACGGATCCAGTACCCCATCAGGATAGGGATCACTACGATCGCCAGCAGCGCCGCGCCCGCCATCGCATAGGTTTTAGTGAACGCCAACGGGCCAAACAGACGCCCTTCCTGCCCTTCCAGGGTGAAGATCGGGATAAACGACAACGTGATAATCAGCAGACTGATAAATAGCGCCGGACCCACTTCAACAGATGCATCGGTGATCACCTGCCAGCGCGTTTTATTATCCAGCGTGGCGTCAGGATGCTGGTGCTGCCACTCTTCCAGCCGTTTATGTGCATTTTCGATCATGACGATAGCGGCATCGACCATCGCCCCGACGGCAATCGCAATGCCGCCCAACGACATAATATTGGCATTCAGTCCCTGGAAGTGCATGACAATAAAAGCAATACACAACCCCAGCGGCAACGAAATAATCGCCACCAGCGCCGAGCGCACATGCCAGAGAAACAGCGCACAGACTACCGCCACCACAATAAACTCTTCCAGCAACTTGCCGCTGAGGTTGTCGATGGCGCGGTCAATGAGCTGGCTGCGATCGTATGTTGTAACTATCTCCACGCCTTCCGGCAGACTACTTTTCAGCGTTTCCAGTTTGTCCTTCACGGCGGCGATCACTTCTCGGGCGTTTTTGCCGGATCGCAGGATCACCACCCCGCCCGCCACTTCGCCTTCGCCGTTTAGTTCGGCAATGCCCCGGCGCATCTCTGGGCCAATCTGGACCTTCGCAACATCGCGCAGATAAACGGGCACGCCATTTTCACTGGCTTTTAAAACGATGTGATTAAAGTCGTCGAGCGTTTGCAGATAGCCGCTGGCGCGCACCATATATTCCGCTTCCGCCAGTTCGATCGACGAACCGCCCGCTTCCTGGTTTGAAGCATCCAGCGCGCTTTTTACTTCGGCTAGACTGATGCCATATTGCGCCAGGCGCTGGGGATCGATAACCACCTGATACTCTTTCACCACGCCGCCCACCGACGCCACTTCCGCAACGTCAGGGATGGTTTTTAGCTCATATTTGAGAAACCAGTCCTGCAATGAGCGTAAATCGGCCAGATCGTGCTTACCGCTGCGATCCACCAGTGCATATTCATAGATCCAGCCAACACCCGTGGCATCTGGTCCCAGCTCGGCGCTGACTCCCGCAGGCAGCTTACCCTGTACCTGGTTGAGGTACTCCAGCACCCGCGAACGCGCCCAGTACGGATCGGTACCATCTTCGAAAATGACATACACATAAGAGTCTCCAAACTGCGAGAAACCGCGCACAGTCTTCGCGCCAGGCACCGACAACATGGTGGTGGTTAGCGGATAAGTCACCTGATTTTCAACGATTTGCGGTGCCTGACCGGGATAGCTGGTTTTAATAATCACCTGCACATCGGAGAGATCCGGCAGCGCATCCACTGGCGTGTTAATGATGGTCCAGGTGCCCCAGATGCTCAGAAACAACGCGCCCATCAGCACCAAAAAACGGTTCGCCACCGAGCGACGAATAATCCATTCAATCATTGGTTATTCCCTCAATGCGCATTGGTAGCACTTTCAGAGCGCATCCGCTCCAGTGCGCCAGAAATATTGGCTTCGGAATCAATCAGGAACAGGCCGCTGGAAACCACCTTTTCACCTTCCGCCAGACCAGAGTGTAACGCGGTGACGCCTTGCGATGCCTGGAAAACAGCAACGCGTTTCGGTACAAAGCGCCCGTCGGCATCAACGGTAATCACCCGCTGTTCGCTGCCGGTATCAATCAGCGCTTGTGACGGAATGAGCAGCATCGGTTCGCTGGCGGTGTTGAGTTGCAACCAGGCGTTCATGCCCGGTTTTAGCGCCTCGTCGGCGTTGTCGACTTCCAGACGCAGCTGCAGCGTGCGGGTCGCGGCATCCACACCAGGTAGCAGCGTCCATTTGCGGATGGTGAGTGTTTTATCCGGTCGCGCCGGAACGGTGAGGGTAAACTGCGAGGCATCTTTCACCAGCCAGGCGATGGACTCCGGGATCGCAGCAGTGACCCACACCGGGTCCATACCCTGAATTTTCGCGACCACGTTATCTTTGGCGATATTCATTCCCGCGCGCAGATCAAACGCGGTGATCACGCCATCAATGGGCGCTTTGAGCGTAAAGCGAGTCTGGATTTTTTGCGTGGCGATCAGGCGGCGAATATCCGCCTCCGGCATTCCCGCCAGTCGCAGCCGCTCAAGAATGCCTTCAGTCTGGGTCGCCGTACCGCCGGTTTCGCGCAGCAGTAAATACTCACTCTGCGCTTCCACCCAGTCAGGAATGGTCAGGTCGAGAAGCGGTGTGCCCTTTTGTACTTTATCGCCCACGGTAAGCGGATACACCTTGTCGATAAACCCGGCAGCGCGAGCCTGCACAATGGCATACTGATACTCGTTGTAACTGACATTCGCCGGGAAACTCTGGGCAAAAGTCAGCGGCCCGCGCGTGACGGTAGCCGTTTTCACCCCCAGATTCTGCGTCTGAGTCGGGTCAATGCGCACACCAGACGCAGAACTCTCTTCATCGGCATATTTCGGCACCAGATCCATATCCATAAACGGCGATTTACCTGGTTTATCGAACCGCGTATTGGGGTACATCGGGTCGTACCAGAATAAGATTTTACGTTCTGCGGTCGACGTTTTTTCTGCGGGTGGTTCAGCCTTTGCAAACCAGGTAAAACCTGCCGCAGAAATAATACCGCCCGCGATCATGCTGCCGATAATAAGCGCGATTTTTTTCATCTCATTAAACCTGGGTTACTGGCTGACTTTAATATCCTGTAATAAAGAAAGGTTGCCCTGCTGGACAAAATTAAACGCCACTTTGTCGCCAGTTTTAATTTCACTCATTTTCGTCTGCGGAGTGATGGTAAAGCGCATGGTCATCTCCGGCCAGTTCACGGCAGCAATCGGATCGTGATGGATGGTGATTTTTTTGCTTTCCAGATCAATACCCTTTACCACGCCAGTGGCGCTAATAACCTGCGGTTGTACTTCGCTCATGGTTTCATGATGATGTTCGTTAGCCTGGGCATTAAAGCCAATAACGGTAAACAGACTGAACATTGCGACTTGCAGTGCTTTTTTCATTTATTCTCTCCTGGAGTTAAAAATTACTACTGCCAACCGCCACCAAGTGCGGTATATAAAGAAATTTCGTTAACCTGACGGGCATAATTCAGGTCAAGTAAAGTTTGTCGGGTTGCAAATAAAGAGCGCTCGGCATCCAGCACTTCCAGATAACTTACCGCGCCGTGCTGATATAATGCCCGTGCCCGTTGCAGGGTAATTTGCAGCGACGCCAGATAACGCTGCTGGGCGCTAATTTGATCGTTCAGGCTTTGACGTAATGCCAGCGCATCTGCCACTTCTTTAAAGGCGTTCTGGATTTTCTGTTCATAATTCACCACCGACTGCTGCTGGCGAATTTCGGCGATATCCAGATTGGCCTGGTTGCGTCCGGCATTAAAAATGGGGATCTCAATTTTGGGTATAAAATTCCACATCCCGCTGCTGGCGTTAAATAATGAGGATAGATCGCTACTGGCGGTTGATATTCCACTGGTCAGGCTGATAGAGGGGAAAAATGCCGCACGCGCAGCACCAATATTAGCATTAGCCGCCATTAACGCGTGTTCAGCTTCCATAATATCCGGGCGCTGCAATAAGATTTGCGACGACAATCCCGCCGGTAATTTAACGCTTTGCAGGCTGTCGCTGTTTACTGTCTGCGCTTGCGGCAGCTTGCCGTAGCTTCCCAATAACAGTTGCAATGCATTATTCGCCTGCGCCAGTTCCCCCTGACGTTTAGCGATGTCGCTGCGGGTACTTTCAATCACCCCGCGAGCCTGTTCCAGCGCCAGAACATTACTGCTACCTGTCAACAGTTGTTTTTCGACAAACGCATATGACTGCTGATAATTACGCAGCGTTTCTTCGGCTATTTGCAATTGCGCATACGCTAGCTGCTGATTGAAATAACTTTGCGCGACATTAGAAACCAGCAAAATATGCACCGCGCGCTGGGCTTCCTCAGTGGCTAAATAATTTTGGCGCTCGGCTTCGCTCATGTTCTTTAAGCGACCGAAAAAATCGAGATCAAAGCTGGCGTTAAGGCCGGTCGAAAACTCCCGTGTCGTGGCGGTATTCCCTTTAAGATTACCGCTCCAGCTGCCGCTGCCCTCGCCATTGAGCTGTGGGTAGCGGTCGGCATCGGTCAGACGATATTGCGCCCGCGCTTCCTGCACTTTCAGCGTCGCCATGCGCAAATCCCGGTTATTCACCAGCGCCTCGCTAATCAGCGTCTTTACCTGATTATCAACAAAAAAGGTGCGCCAGCCCGCGTTCTGGTAGTTATCTGCTGCGTTAACCAAGCCGTTCTGGCTGAGTGAGAACTGCTGCGGCACGGGCATTGCCGGACGCTGATAATCCGGTGCCAGTGAACAACCGGTTAGCGCAAGGGCCACACAAAATGGCAGAAGTTTACAAGGAGACATAGGCTCATAATTTCTGGTGATTTTATACCGCCAACTTTACTCGCCAGGCTCTGATTTTCCGGTGACAGGAAAATGACAAAATTGTCATTTTGCCAATAAGCGATTGCCATCTGATCCCGCTACTCTAGAATTGCCCGGGCAACATGCGGAGGAAAAATGAAACTGTTGATTGTCGAAGATGAAAAGAAAACCGGAGAATACTTGACCAAAGGGTTAACCGAAGCCGGTTTTGTGGTCGATTTGGCCGACAACGGGCTGAATGGCTACCATCTGGCGATGACCGGTGATTATGATCTGATAATCCTCGATATTATGCTGCCGGACGTGAACGGCTGGGATATCGTGCGCATGTTACGCTCCGCCAATAAAGGGATGCCGATTCTGTTGCTTACCGCGCTTGGCACCATTGAACATCGCGTCAAGGGGCTGGAGTTGGGGGCAGATGACTACCTGATGAAACCATTCGCTTTTGCTGAACTGCTGGCGCGGGTGCGCACTCTCCTGCGGCGCGGGGCGGCGGTAATTATCGAAAGTCAGTTTCAGGTTGCCGACCTGATGGTCGATCTCGTCAGCCGCAAAGTCACCCGCAGCGGCACGCGCATCACTCTGACCAGTAAAGAGTTTACTCTGCTGGAGTTTTTTCTCCGCCATCAGGGCGAAGTGCTGCCCCGCTCGCTTATCGCCTCGCAGGTGTGGGACATGAATTTCGACAGCGACACTAACGCCATTGATGTGGCGGTGAAGCGGCTACGCGGCAAAATCGACAACGACTTTGAGCCGAAGCTGATTCAGACCGTGCGCGGCGTGGGCTATATGCTTGAGGTGCCGGATGGTCAGTAAGCCATTTCAGCGCCCGTTTTCGCTGGCAACCCGTCTGACCTTTTTTATCAGCCTGGCCACCATCGCGGCGTTTTTCGCCTTTGCATGGATCATGATCCACTCAGTGAAAGTGCATTTTGCCGAGCAGGATATTAATGATTTAAAAGAAATTAGCGCCACCCTTGAACGGGTACTTAATCATCCTGACGAGACGCAAGCCCGACGCTTAATGACGCTGGAAGATATCGTCAGTGGTTATTCCAACGTGTTGATTTCCCTGGCAGATAGCCACGGCAAAACGGTGTATCACTCCCCCGGTGCGCCGGATATCCGCGAGTTTACGCGTGACGCCATACCCGATAAAGACGCTCAGGGTGGCGAGGTGTATCTCCTTTCCGGCCCGACGATTATGATGCCAGGCCACGGTCACGGGCATATGGAACACAGCAACTGGCGGATGATTAACTTACCGGTTGGCCCGCTGGTTGACGGCAAACCGATTTATACGCTCTACATCGCGCTTTCGATCGATTTTCATCTTCATTACATAAATGATTTGATGAATAAACTTATTATGACCGCATCGGTAATCAGCATCCTGATCGTCTTTATCGTGCTGTTGGCGGTACATAAAGGTCACGCGCCGATCCGCAGCGTCAGCCGTCAAATCCAGAATATCACCTCGAAAGATCTCGACGTTCGCCTTGACCCGCAGACCGTGCCCATTGAGCTGGAACAGCTGGTACTGTCGTTCAACCATATGATCGAGCGTATTGAGGATGTCTTTACCCGCCAGTCCAATTTCTCAGCGGATATCGCTCACGAAATTCGCACGCCGATTACCAAAAATTGTCGAATTATTAACGTAGGTTATCGCGTCTAGTGAATCCACGTTCTTTCATGTCGTTATGTATCCCCCGCTTTCATTTATCGCTATCCTTTTTCTATCCTTTTAGGCTAAATTAACCAGCATCTGGAACCAGCCAGGGGGATTCGATGACGTCAGGTAAAACCAATCTCTTTCGCTTCACCAAGTCAGCTATTAACCAGATCCCGCCATCGCCAAAGGGCAAACAGCTTGAATATCTTGATACACAGGTTAAGGGGTTGCGTCTCCGCGTGGGATCAACGGGAAAAAAGACGTTTGTTATTGTCAGGAACGGCAAGGAGGGATTTATCAGGGTCAAGGTTGGAAACTTTCCTGATATGTCCGTTGAAACAGCGAGAGCGGTCGCCCTGAAGAAGCTGGGTGATCTCTCATTAACGCGAAAGAATCCGAACAAAGAGAAAAAAGCAGCCGAAGAAAGTAACGAAGAAACCAACGAACAACGCAACGTAACGCTGAGGGAGGCGCTCAATCAGTATCTGGATCTGAGGGGCGAGCGCATCAGCGAGACTACAGCCAAACAATACACGTCCTTGCTGTCCAATTTTTCGCGTGACTGGTTTGATCTTCCTTTGGCGAAAATATCAAGGCGCAAGGTGACGACAAGGCACAAGCAAATCACTGACGGATCGGTATGGTTTGGTTCGCCGGAACAGAAAAACAAAAAGAACGTAGCGAAAGGAAGCAAGGCGCAGGCTGATTTGTGGGGGCGAGTACTGAGGGCCGTCTACCGGTTTGCGTATGATTATTACAGGGATGACGAGGAGAAAAGACTACTACCAGAACCGCCAACAGAGGCGCTGACATCACAAAGACAATGGAACGGATCGAAAAGGAAAACAACACGAATAAGAAACCACGAGATTGGGCGATGGTACAGGGCGGTTAATGCTGTTCTTTGTGAGGCTGAGGCTATCAGCGACTTTACTGCTATGTCGGTGTGTGATGCGCTGATTTCTTCACTGTTTACAGGAATGAGAAAGGGCGAGGTTCTCGGCCTCACATGGAATAACGTAGATCTTGAAGGTGGATATATCCGGCTACAAGACACAAAAAACAAAAGAGATACAGAAATACCTATAACCCAAACGATGCGGGAAATAATTACGCGTCGTGATAAGTGGCGGATATATGCCAGTGATTACGTATATCCTTCATTCTGTGGGGAGAAGATAGAAAACCCAAGAAGAACGATTATTCAGATTATGGATAAAACAACAATTATTGACGGCGAATATAAAGCGCCTGTTAAATTTTGTTTTCATGACCTCCGCCGGACCTTTGCCAGCATTGCCGAGCTAAGCGGCGTAGGGATGTATACAATAAAAAAACTCATGAATCACAAATCTGGGCAAGGTGCAGATGTCACAATTGGCTATATTAATATGACAGCTGACGAATTATTACAGCCATCCCAAATTATCGAAAAGAGAATATTAAAGGAAATTGGCATAGCAGATAATAAAAACAACGTTAATATAGATGAGTTTTTAGGGAAACTGTCTCCAGAAGAAATACTGCTTATTAAAAGCAAGTTATCAACTATATAACGCATAAGGTGAAGGTATGACAACTAACAACAACTTAATTAACAGATTTAACCTGATTATGAAAGCTACCTCACCTTTACGCAAAAAACTCGACAGCGCAAAAAAAGCCCTTGATGTGCTTGAACCATCTCGCATACAAGTCGAGGCTTTAACCTTATGGAATAATAACGAAAAAACCAAATCAAATTTATGGTATTTTGAAAACGAGATTCTGGAATACTCTGAACCAACAGATCAAAGGGTTTTACATTTTTTAATAACTAAACTCAATGAACTGAAGAGTAACAAAACAGCAGCAAATAAATTTTTTAAAGATTGCATTTATATCGCATTGAAAAGAGAGCGTGAAAGAAGTATTGATGATGAGGCATTACGTCGTTTTATTTCTACTAATGAGTTAGAGGCAGTTTATTTTCTATTAAACAGAAATATATCACCCCGTGAATCACAAATAATAATATCTTATTTGGTTGTTTATATTTTATTTATTCAAAGCCATGTTAATCATGTGAATAAAAATACAAATATCAATAATGATATTTGTATTATCAGAACAAACAGCCATTACCAGAAACTGGCAGTTGATGCACAAAAAATAATCATCAGAGAACTTAACAAAAAGCAAACCAACTATAGAATAGCTAAGATTCTTGAAGATGAATTATCATCAAAATACAAACATGTTCCAAGTAAAAACACGTTCAAAAACTGGATCGAATTAATAAAAAAACATCTTAAACAAAGAAGCGACAAATAATAAAAGGATGTCCATTCAAAATAAAGCTTAAATATTACCGACTTAAAAAGTCGGTTTTTCTGTTCTCTTTAACCCAGAAAACACACCTGAGAGCACCGGAACGACAGGCAAAAAGTTTTGGGTTATAAACCAAAAATTATGGCCTAAGGTTGGATCATTTTTGTGCTTCGCTTTCGATCGATTCTCTTTTACCGTCATTAACGCAATTTAATGCCAATGACGTTTAAAGGAGGCGTGTTAATGGCGGTTAAGAATGATTTCAGTCATGATCAGCGCATGACGCGTAAACAGGCGGCGGAATACATAGGCGTATCAGAAGGAACGCTGGGAGTATGGGCGTGCACAGGAAAGGTAAAGCTACCATTCTACAAGGCAGGTAGAAGCCGCGTTTTTTACCTTAAAAATGAGCTTGACGAGTTTTTGCAGTCAACCAGACGCTACCAGGCATAACCAAAAAAAAAGCCCGTGACACTGATTCACGGGCTGAAAAAGTCACAGACTAAAGTAATGGACGGCATTTATGTTAACAGAAAACAATCTGCTTAAAAAGCACTTGACAGAAAGCAACCGAAAACAACAGAATAACAGCACACCTCATAAAACGGGTGTCGGGATTCTCACCCCGCAAGCGTTACAGGCGACACAGACGCCTCAAGCGTCTTTTTTGTTGTCTTTTTACATGCACGCCCTATCAATGGTGGGCTGTATGGGGCCGACTTTTGTCGGGCTGGTTCCCTGTAACGCCAGTTGTGAGAACCCTGTACAGTCCACCGCCAGCGAGCTTCTCACCTCCGGCGGTGGTTATAGCAAACCAACGTTACAGGAGGCTGCTTTTATGGCTACTACCCCAACCCTTGTACACGCTAAAACCGCCTTTGTCTGGCGCTTTATCGCCTTTGGTGTATCCGGCCCTCAAATCATCCACGTAACCGCCTGGACGGAACGCGAAGCGCGTAACCGTTGCCCGTCTGGTTGCGTCGCTGTATTTGCCGCCCGTATCCGTCAGGGGGTGAGTCATGATTAAAACGTTTCGCGTATTTGCCCGTGCTGTAAATGCGCGTGGTTACACTATCGGCATCACGCAGAACGTGAGCGCGACCAGCGTTAACAACGCCATTGATAAAGTAAAAAAAGATTCACACACTGCCGGACTGACAGGGGTCAGGATCGCCCACGTGTTGCAGCTAAGAAACACTGCATAAGGAGCTAATCAGCATGGCGTTTAAACTCATTATCACGCTGACAAACATTGACGCCGGAAAAGTCAGGAAGCTGATTTCTAATAACAGATACATAACCCAAGAAGAGGCAGAAACAGCCGCAAAAAAAATGGAATACACATACAGGAACGGCGCGGGGCGTATTACCCACACTTGCGCGGTTGATATTCAGGAATGTAACGACAACGACAGACAGGGGGCTAAAAAATGAAAATCGAAAACAGCAAACCTTCCTATATGGACAAGACAAAGAAGAAGGATAAAGGCAACATTTACGAGATTAGCGGCGGTGCGTTTGTTAACTTTCGCAGGGCGCATATAAGTCTACCATTTGAGGCAAACAGTATTGAGGAAGCAAAACAAAAAGCGTATATGTACGCCGCGAATAATGATTACCTTGATTTCTTTATCACAAAAATAGTTAAGGTTACGGGCGCTGTAAGGTGTAAGCCGCGCATTATCACCTTTGAATATTAACCAACAAAACAACCGGAATTTACTTTTAATTATGGCCTTACGGCCAGGGGTATTTATGCAAGAAATTAACAGTAATCAAAGCTATGAATGCAATAAAGAATTTATTTGCCTGTTAACCGAGGATGCCGAGGAAAGACTACAAGAGGTTAAAGATATTATTTACCTTTTCTGGAATTGCATTGATTACGAAGATACAGCGCCAGAATTTACAAATAAACAAATATTTATATTGTTTAAAATTCTTGCACGCAATATTAATTTTATTTTTTCTGAGTTGTTTTATCCAGGAGGATTATTAAATGAAAGAGACATCAACAAGATAAATTAAATTCAGACTTTACCATAAGCCGCTGAAAGAGCAGCGGCTTTACATCTGAAAACATAAGAGGGGGGGCAATGAAAGCACCCAATTTAAAATTACAGCAATCCGACAAAATGACGGAGGTAATTATCTTTGCGGGTAGTGACGCATGGAGTCACGCGAAAGAGTGGAAGGAATGGGCAGAAAAGGAGATCGCTGGAGATAATACATCTCCCGTAATTCTTGGCCCTCAACAACTTCAGAATCTTAATAATATTGAGATTATTGATAAGGGCCGTCGCTATGCTCGGGTTTATCGTGCAGGAGAGATATCAGAAAAACACCTTTTGCATATTGCAACATTGATTTCCCTGGCTGACGTTAAAGAACTGCGTATTTATCGCAGTTTCGATGACCGAGAGCCGGAAAATCTTACCGCTCGACTTCCGGCGCTAAAACAGGATGCCGAGAGCGGGAAAAGTATCGTTATGCAGGGAAAAGCGCAGAACCTACAGACAAGCAGACAGGAGGAGCTAAAACCACGAATTGAGGTAAGGGAAGAGGGGGTTTACTGGGTCACGCCAAAACTTGAAAGGTCAGGCGAAATTATCAGGCCTGAAGAATGGTTATGTAACCCCGTGGAGATGATCGGAGAGGGGGTAATTAACAAAGAGCATTACAGGGTTATGCGCTGGAAAAGTGACGTAACAGGGGAAACGGTAACAGCGGCGATCCCGTGCGGTGATATTGGCGATAACGAAGGATGGAAAGCACTTAAGCGGGGCGGCCTTAAGGTCACAGCCAACAAATCTCACAGGTCAATACTTGCGAACTGGATGCAACTGGAAGGCAGCCACGGAGAATGGCAGTTAAGCACTACATCAGGATGGCACTTTGGTAGCTATATCATGCCTGACGGGCAGGCAATCGGCGAATCAGAAAAGCCGATACTGTTCACCGGAAAAACTGCCGCCGTGAATGGCTATTCAGCGAAGGGAACGGCAGAAAGCTGGCGCAACAGCGTGGCGCGGCTGGCTAATGGTAATCCGTCAATGATGATTGCAGTAGCCGCATCACTTGCCGCGCCGATTATCGGCATTATCGGCGCTGACAGTTTCGGTTTGCACTTGTTCGAGTCATCAACAGCAGGGAAGACAACCGCGCAAAGCGTAGCATCTAGTATCTGGGGTAATCCTGAAAGGCTCCGTTTGTCATGGTACGGAACGGCGCTGGGTATGGCTAACGAAGCAGAAGCGCATCACGACGGTTTATTACCACTGGACGAGATCGGCCAGGCAGCAAGCGCCCGCGACGTTTACGAATCCGCATACACAATCTTTAACGGACTGGGAAAACTTCAGGGGGCTAAGGATGGTGGGAACAGGGAGCTAAGGCGCTGGAGAACGGTGGCAATCAGTACCGGAGAGGTGGACCTTGAAACATTCCTTAAGAAAGAAGGGGTAACGGTTAAGGCTGGGCAACTGATCAGGCTGCTTAATGTTCCTATGCAGAAGGCGCAGGAGTTGCACGAATTTTCTAACGGGAAGGATCACGCAGACGCACTAAAAGAAAGCTGGTCAGATAACCACGGAGCGGCGGCGCGTGAGTGGATAAAGTGGCTGGCAGCGCATCAGCAGGAAGTAAAGGACGCAGCAAAGGAAAGCCGTAACAGGTGGCGGAAGCTGGTCCCTGAAGACTATGGCGAACAGTCCCACAGGGCCGCCGAACGATTCTCCATCATGGAGACAGCGCTTGAGTTGTCCACCTGGTTAACTGGATGGGACGCCGCGAAATGCAGGGCAGCAGTTGAGCATAATTTTTCTTTGTGGGTCGATGGCTTTGGCACGGGAAACAAAGATCACGAGCAAATCATTTACCAGGCAACGGAATTTATTAACCGCTATGGCGAGTCAAATTTCTTGCCTTTGCCCGCCGATCCTGAGAGGGCGAAGATTCAACATCTATGCGGATACAGGACGGCGTTTTACGAGAAGGAGAAACGCGCCACTGATTATTATGTTTTTCGTTCGGTTTTTGAGGAAGAAATCGCCAAAGGATTTAACAAGAACACGGCGGCGGCGGTTCTTTACCATCTGGGATGGTTGAAAAAGAGCAAATCAGAAAAAGGATGGACGTCGAGAACGCCGAGGCTTGAGCACAAGGGCGGTAAAAGGGAGCGGGTATATCACATCCATATTGATTTCAGTGCTGAGGATGAGGATGAGGAGTAGCAAAAAGCCCCTATAGAACCATTGCAAGGGGAAAAAAGTTGTCCCAAGCCATATAAAATTAGTTAAGTATATGATTTATAAGGAAAGGCATTTATTCTCTGGGACAACTAAACCCCCCTTTGGGACAACTAAACCCCTGCATGGGACAAATTTACCCCCGCTTGGGACAGAAAAACCCCCGCTTGGGACAACTCGTGTTTGGGAAGGTGGTTTCGATGTGCTTACGTTATTCTTTGTTTTAACTTTCATTCGAAAGTTAAAGCGGCTTGGGTAGTGTTTTATTCTGCTATTGATTGAACAGCGAGCGAACCACTGAACAGCCAAAAAAAACACTTCAAAAGCGCTCTTTTTAGGAGGTGCGCACACACTTACAGAAAGTGAGGGGGAATAGTTATGAGCATCAGAAAGATGCAGGACGGGCGCTATCTGGTTGATGTCAGACCGCAGGGGGCGAAAGGAAAGCGGATACGTAAGATTTTTACCCTGAAGTCAAAGGCACAGGAGTTTGAAAGGTATGTTTTGCAGAATTGCCATGATAAACCGTGGCAGGCCAAGCCAGCTGATCAGCGTCGGTTATCCGAGCTGATAGATGCCTGGTGGGTGCTTGATGGTCGGAATCAGCCTTACGGGGATACTTACAGGGTCAGGCTGGAAAAAATAAACCGCGAGATGAGAGACCCCCGCGCCAGTGAGATGACGCGAAAGTTTATGCTCGGGTATCGTTCAGATAAATTACAGGCCGGATTAATGCCCTCCAGTGTTAATCGTGATTTGTGCGCCTTGTCTGCAATGTTTACCTCGCTGATTGATGCGAAGGTTTTCCATAACGAAAACCCGGTGCGCGGAATACGTAAGCTCAAGGTCAGGAATACAGAAATGGCCTTTCTTTCAGATGATGAGATTGATCAGCTGCTTGAACGACTCGAGGGTGATGCGCGTCGCGTTGCTGTTCTGTGTCTTTCCACTGGCGCAAGGTGGGGGGAAGCGGCTGGTTTGCGTGGTGAGCATATCGTTGGTAACCGCGTAATGTTCTTTAACACAAAGAATGGAAAATCCCGCGCAGTTCCTGTTTCTGATACGGTGCTTTCGTTGATAAAAACCCGAAAAACTGGGCTATTGTACCAGGCTGATTACATCCGTTTTCGGGAGATCCTTCAGGAGGTGAAGCCGGACTTGCCGAAAGGGCAGGCCACCCATGTCATGCGGCACACGTTCGCCACGCATTTCATGATGAACGGAGGCAATATTATTGTGCTGCAACGGATATTAGGGCACGCAACAATACAGCAAACCATGACCTATGCACATTTTGCCCCCGACTATCTGGAAGGGGCTACCAGGCTGAACCCGCTTAAAGGCATCGCAATTTAACCATCTCAACGCGCCGCCGCCGTGGTCCGGTGGCGGTGTTTTTCCCGTCTTGCTGCCTCCGTTCGGAGGCTAAATTACCCTTGTTAACCGCATTCCGCAAACGGTGTTTTACAGCCATTTTTGCGCACTTCAATAATTACGCGCGCGTGCGTGGGCTATGTTGCTTATGAAACGGTGAAGTTCAATTGTAAGTATATGAATAATAAAACTATTATTGCTGTTAAACAGGCATAAAAAAACATCTCTTTTTATGTTGGTCGTTTTTTGTTCATCCTTACCATTGCAGGTGCACAAAAGTGCACGAATTTGCACAATTTTTCTTATGTATTTTTTACCCTTTCAGCCCGGTAACGGCGCTGGCTGAGGCCGGTTTGCACGGTGCACGAAAAAACAAGCGATCGCTGCGTGCAGGCGACGAGGGCAGGGCGCACGAATTGGGAGGCAGAAGGCGATTTGCTTTTTCTGGGGTCGTATTGCGCGCGATACGCACGCAGTGAGGCCAGTTTTAAAAAACCACATCAAACATTGTCAGGGGGAAACAGGCCGCCAGAATGCGCATGATTGCGTATGGTGAGGCAGGTGATCGGGAAGTAAACGGACGTGAGGAACGGGCAGGGCGCTGGGTAATACATCTTGTTGGGCTGGGATGCGTGGATCATGGCAAAAGAAAAGCCCGCACGGTTTACGCTGCGGGCTTTGTCTTTGCGCTATAGCGCATGGGTGCTACTTTCGGCAGTACCTTTGGCAACCGGATAGCGGGGACTTTCGCCCCCGCTGCGGTTTCTTACGGTTTACACCGCAAGAATGCCGCAAACTCTGACCACATGACATTAAGCCTTAACTCACACGGCGAACGGTGTATCATCCACACGGTCAGCAGCATGGTCAGGCATAAAATGCTAACGATGATCGTTTTTTGCGACATAAGCGCTTGCTCCTTTTACAGAGAGGCGCTAACCTTCCACTTGCTAGGTAGGAAGTGTTAGGGCCTCGGGTTAACGTTAGTTTACTCGGGGCCTTTCCACATCCGGCCTTTGGGTATCCCCTCCAGCCGTCAGCCGAAAGGCACCCGCGCGTAATTTACCCCTTTTTCATCCCTGCGACAATTTGTAACGTTGTGGCTTGCTGTGTATTTCAATTGATGGGCTACAACTGGATCAGCCTGGCATCATGAGGGGGGGGTTACGTTTTTGCTGTATGAGGTCGGGAGACTGGCGAAAGGCGATCAGAATGATGGGGAGGTTATTGGTTTTATCGGTCGTGTGTGTATGGTTGTTTTTTTCATCATTGGGACAGTTATTGCCACGAGTCCAAGACGCGCAAAGGCGCGCTAAAACCCCAAAACAAGAACAGGGTAAAAAGAGAGAAAATACACATTATCATATTGATTATTAATGTTTTTCATGCGGTTATTACCTTGTATTTTCCTTTCGTTTTCGCTTCCTGATTCGCGCAAAAATTAGCCATTGCGCGCCAGAGTTTTCCACGTTACGCCCCGTTTTTTGTGTGTGCTGGACCAAATTTGTTCCGCTTGTAAAATGAGCGTTTTCCGTCAGTTTATGCGGAAACTGTAAACATAGTCCTACAGACCGTTAAGGATCGCAACAATGACTAAAGCGTTTAACACATTTTTGAGCGCATTCGGTAAAGGTCCGGCAGATACCACAAACAAGAAAGAGGCAACCAACCGCCGGAACACGCACAAGAAAAGCACACCACTCGCAACCGTGGCTTACGTGCTTTCAATGGCCTGCCACGACCTGAAAATCAGTCGCAGACAGTTCGCCAGAGATGCGGGACTGTCCCATACGACTGTAAACAGATTGCTGAGGGGTGAAGTAAAGGTCACGCCAGAAATAGCCCTGAGGCTTGAATATTATACGGGGATTGATGCGGCGTTCTGGCTGACCCTCCAGTTACAGGAGATGCGCGAAACCACGGATTACGGGAGCGCCATACATTCATCACATGACTGGGGGAGGTTAGTTAACAGATTTGTTTCTGTTTCACGGAACAGCCGTTAAGGATGACGACAAAAAAACGGCTGACCACGGAAAAGACAGGTGATCGCGCCCTCGCTGGAAATCCGTGTCAGCGCGCTGGTGAAAAAATGCCGTAGCAACACGCCACGGCATACCCACAATAAAAACAGGAGTGAAAGGAAGTGGGTTAAATGGGCTGTATTATCAGCCATTTCATGGCGCCTTTACGGCAGCAAGATATCATCAATAACACAACCAGAAAGGTAATCCTCAACCGCATAACACGCACGCCACGAATCATAAAAAGCGATGCGGCTAAATTGCGGTTCGTGATAAACGCTCTTTCTCCAGCTTCCTTTTTGCCAGTAATAGGAAAGATTCGAAAGTGACGTAACAATAATCGCGTTATCAGGAATAAACGGCACAACTACAGCCGGAAGGCCGCCAAGTTGTGGATTTTTATATACCTCCTGATTAACCAGTATTTCCGTATTAGGCGTTCCTGATGCGCTCAGGTTGTTAATCAATGGCTGATGCTTGCGGTGTAACAAATCATGACTACAGAGCGCAACCAGTCCTGTCCAGAACCTTTCATCAATCATTGTCTGATAGGCATCAATAACCAGCGCGTCAAGGTTGGCGTAATCCCCCGCTTTAACAATCCTCCCGCACTGATCAGCCTCAGACACGGAAAGCCCGCTGATAACCTGATCAGGAGCCTCATCTTTCCACGCACTCAACCAGCCGCGTAAACAATCTTCGCGGTTCGGGTAGGTGTGCGGATCAGATATTACCGCGTGATGCGTGCCGTTAAATCCGATAAGCATCAAATCAAGCAGCTTCCTACGTTCCACGGCTTTCAGTGCCTTATCAACAAACTCATCATTCTGAGCACTGCTTACCGCACTGCTTAACGTTAAGTAGTTGATTGAGGTGTCTGCGTTAACCTGTTCCAGTCTGTAAAGCCGCCTCGCCATAACAGACGGATCGCGGGTCCGTTCGTGTCTAATTCCGCCAGTGCTGGCAATGCTTCCGGTGTTAATGCTGCCAACTTCCACGGCCTGATCTTCAAGCCGGATAATGTTAATTTTTTCAAGAAAGTCAGTGCTCCAGCTATCGGCCAGAGCCAGAGAGCGCACCGGAACAGGTGAAGCGTCATTGCTTTCAGGTCTAATGGTGATGGATTTGCCGTTAAAAAAGCCTGTGTTTTCTATTGAAGTTTGGGCAAATATCTCGACCAGTCTGATGAGGGATTCCGTTTCCCTTCTGTTTCTTTCTGCAAATGCGCTTTTTCGCGTTGAACTTTCTTCGCGCGAAGAATCATTGCCGCAGTAATGCGGATCGCTTACTGCGGTTGTGGTGTGCGTTTCTTTCGCGTAGTACTGCGTACTTTTTTCGCTGTCGCCTGAATGAGACTGGAAGCGACGGTCTGAACCGCCCCGGGTTTCCTGGAGAGTGTTTTATCTGTGAACTCAGGCTGCCAGA